>Ga0207797_1000139_pt1 | contig 51277 bp, 42 predicted proteins | sample PRCRCaboRojoPR_6_FD_187275 | JGI IMG/M metagenome (GOLD analysis project Ga0207797, IMG submission 187275) | Marine sediment microbial community from Cabo Rojo, Puerto Rico - PR CR 10% Liquid 1 (SPAdes) | ecosystem: Environmental > Aquatic > Marine > Coastal > Sediment | place: Cabo Rojo, Puerto... | reverse complement strand
CCCACCCCTTGCCCGAGGCCTCCCGCCAGCGAGGCACCCCCTCCTCCACGGATGCGGCACACAGGACCCGCGTGGATCCGAATCCGATGAGACACGACCCCTCGGCGTAGGGGGCCCAGTCCCGTTCCATGGTCACGGCCCGGAGGGCTCCCGGGCCTCGGTCGCTTCTAACGCTCATCGCTCTGCCTTTCGTATGTTCGGGCTTGGTCCCGGCGGATGTGGCGGATGACCCCTGTGGTGGAACGTCCTTCCACTGTGGGCACGATGACCACTTCTCCTCCGGCCTTCTCCACCTCTTCCCTCCCTACCACGTCCTGAACCTGATAGTCCCCTCCCTTCACCAGCACATCGGGCAGGAGGGCGGCGATGAGGTCCCGGGGGGTGTCTTCATGGAAGAGGGTGACGGCGGTGACGGACTCCAGTGCCGCCAGGATGACCGCCCGGTCGTCCTGGGGCAGGACGGGTCGTCCCGGCCCTTTCAACCGTTCCACCGAAGCGTCGGTGTTCACCCCCACCACCAGGGCGCTTCCCAGGCCCCGGGCCTGGTGGAGGTACTCCACGTGCCCCCGGTGCAGGATGTCGAAGCAGCCGTTGGTGAACACCAGGAGCTCCTCCCTGGGCCGGCCGAACCGGGCCAGGATCTCTTCTCTGGTGAAGACCTTCTCCCAGGGGGCGGAGGGCGGTTCCATGGTGGCGTCCTTTCCCGGGGACGGAGGACAACCGGAAGGGGCAAAGGGGCCCACCCGGCATTCCTCCCGGACCCCTCGTCAGAAGAAGTAGACGACCAGATAGATGGCCAGAAGGATGGCGACCCACATGACCATGTTCCCTGTGGGCCAGCTCCGCACCAGGATTCCACTCTGGCCGTGGTAGCGGGCCAGGGCTCGAGTGAGGGTTCCGCCGCCCCGAGCCAGCTGTCCGAGAACGGCGGAGTGCACGGGCTCCCAGGCCCGGGACAGCCAGCCCTCCAGAACCGGGGGCAGCCCACGATAGAGCCAGTCCCAGTCCAGGGAGATGGTCCGGGTCCGCTTCATCAGGGGAAGCATGATGAAGAAGGCCAGGCCGGCGTAGAGGAGGAGCTGGAACTGGCTCACCAGGTGGCTTGCCGTATAGGGCTCGTAGGCCACGGGGAACGGTAGAATGGCGTAGAGGGGACCGGGGAATACCCCCAGGGCGATGCAGAAGAAGCTGAAGAGCCACATGGACCAGCGCATGAGCCGGGGTGGATCCGAGGGTCTCAGCCCCGAGTCCTTCTGGAAGAAGACGAACCAGGGAAACTTGATTCCCGCATGGAGGAACACCCCCGCCGAGGCGGCCGTGAGGAGGAACCAGGCGGCGGCCAGGTGCTCATCCGCCGCGGCCTGGTTGATCATGGACTTGCTGATGAACCCCGACGTGTAGGGGAACGACGAGATGGCCAGGGCCCCGATGCCCCCCGCCAGGGTCGTGACGGGCATGCTCCGGAACAGCCCTCCCAGCTCCGTGCACTTCCTCCGACCCGTCATGTAGAGGACGCTCCCGGCGGACATGAGGAGGAGGGCCTTGTAGATGATGTGGGTGAAGGCATGGGCGGCGGCCCCGTTCAGAGCCATCTCCGTCCCGATCCCGATGCCCGTCACCATGAACCCCACCTGGTTGACGATGGAATACGCCAGGATGCGGCGCATGTCGTTTTCCAGGAGGGCGTAGATGATCCCGTAGAGGGCCATGTAGAGCCCGAAGAAGATGAGAATCCGGGTGCCGGGAAAGCCCATCATCAGGGTGAACACCGCCGTCTTCGTTGTGAAGGCGGAGAGAAAGACCATGCCGCTGGGGCTGGCCTCCGGGTAGGCGTCGGCGATCCAGGCGCTCAGGGGCGGGGCTCCGGCGTTCACCAGGAATCCGGCCAGGATGAGCTGCTCGGCCAGGGTATCGGGACTCATGGCCGTGAAGGCCGCGCTCCCGGTGGCGGCGATGTGGGAAATGATCCCGAACATGAGGAGGACGCCGCCGAATAGGTGGACCAGGAGGTAGCGCATGCTGGCCCGGTAGGCCCCGGGCTGGTCGGAAGCCCAGATCACCAGGGTCGATGCGATGGCCATGACCTCCCAGAACACGAAGAGGGTGAGGAGGTCTCCGGCGAAGGTCACTCCGATGGCGCTTCCTGCGTACACGAAAGCGGCGGTGAGCTCAAGCAGGCCGGCGATCCGGAGAGCGTAGACCCCCCCGGCAAAGGCCATGATGGCGAAGACCGTGGCGAAAACCCGGCCCGTGGTGGTCCAACGCAGGGGCTCCAACTGGTAGTCCAGGAACTCCAGACCCACCACATGGCCTTCCGGCACGAGCCAGACGGCGGCCAGAGTGAGGAGGGGAAGAACCAGGACGGCGGCCTGGCGGACCCGGCCGGAAACCAGGGGGAGAAGAAGTCCGCCCAGGAGGAGGATCAGACCGGGAGGAAAGGAGATGGTCATTCCTCTTCCCTCCCTCCCCCCTCTCCTCCGGGGCCGTCCCCTTCCGCCTCCCGAGTCGAGATGTCTCCGCTCTCCTGCGGGTCCCGGCTTTCCTGCGGGGCCTGACCCTCCTGCAGATCCTCGCTACCCGGGTAGTAGGTATCGGGCCGCTTGAGAAAGATGCCCAGGAATTTCGCCCCCAGGACCATCAAGACACAGGTCCCGAACCCGTACCAGGCATAGAAACCGAAGAAACCGTCGAGCCGGAAGTGCTCATGGTGGTGAACCAGGAGGTCACCGGCCACGAGACCGGCCAGGATGAGGGCGAAGACCGTCCAGATTCCCCGTATGGTCCCGGGCCTGACCAGCCAGTGGGTGGGCTCGTCCGGTGGGGCCTCGGGCGGGCGGCCGGGGGGCGTGATCCTCTCCATCATCCCCCCCTCACCAGGGTCTCGAGGAGGGACAGGGGGAACCCCGCCAGGAAGAACAGGAGCACGGTCCCTGCCGCGGTGGCCGTGAGGGCCACCACCATGGGCCAGGGGGCCTCGCCGTGATCGGGTCGCACCGGGGAGGGCCCATCGTGTCCCGGTCCTCTATCGGGAGGCTCCGGCTCTTCGGTCTGGAAGAAGGCCATGTGGATGATGGGCACGAAGTAGGCTGCGTTCAGCAGGGTGGAGAGGACGAGAACGGCGAACACCAGGAGGTGGTCAGCCTCCCAGACCCCCAGCATCAGGTACCACTTGCTGAAGAATCCTCCGGTGGGTGGGAGCCCGATCATGCTCAGAGACGCCACGGCAAAGGCTCCCATGGTCCAGGGCATCCGTCGACCTACCCCCTTCAGCTGGGAGATCTCCGTCCGGTTTCCGGCCACGTAGACCGAGCCTGCGGCGAAGAAGAGGGTGATCTTGCCGAAGGCGTGCATGGCGATGTGCATCCCTCCCCCGATGATGCCCAGGCCATTCGCCACGAGGGCTCCCAGAACGATATAGGAGAGCTGGCTGATGGTGGAGTAGGCCAGGAGCCTCTTCAGGTTGCCCTGGCGCCAGGCGATCTGGAGGGCGACCATCGAGGCGGCCAGGACCGTGAAGCCGGCGGGATAGATGAGCCATCCGGCGGCATTCCCCACTGACAGGGCGTCCAGGCCGAAGACGTAGACGGCGATCTTGAGAATGCTGAAGACCCCCGCCTTCACCACGGCCACGGCATGGAGGAGGGCCGAAACCGGCGTGGGAGCCACCATGGCCGCCGGAAGCCACCGGTGAAAGGGCATCACCGCCGCTTTCCCCACCCCGAACACATAGAGGGCCAGGAGGGCCGTGGTCATGGGTCCGGACAGACCGGCGTCGGCCAGGATCCCCCCTGGCCGGAAGTCCACCGTCCCGGCCAGGACGTAGGTCCAGACGATGGCCAGGAGCTGGAATCCGATGGAGGTAGTGAGGAGAATGCCCAGGTACACCCGTCCGGCCCTCTTGGCCTTCTCCGTCTGGTGATGGGTCACCAGGGGGAAGGTGCAGAGGGTCAGGGCCTCGTAGAAGATGAAGAGGGTGAAGAGGTTGCCGGCGAAGGCCACTCCCACGGCCGAGGCGATGGCGATGGCGAAGAAGATGTAGAAGCGGGTCTGGTTCCTCTCGTGGTGCCCTCGCATGTATCCCATGGAGTACAGGGAGGTCACGATCCACAGGGAGGAGGCCACCAGAGCGAAGAGGAGCCCGAGGGGCTCCACCTCCAGGACGATGGGCAGCCCGGGCACGGGCTCTGCCAGGGTCAGGCTCGGACGGCCCCCGGCCTGGACCAGGGGAAGGAGCTGGAGGACCAGCCCCAGGAGGATTCCCCCCGTCACCAGGGTGAAGGCTTCCCTCAGGTTGGGGCGGTGGTGGAAAGCCCCGGTGATCAGAGCCCCTGCCAGGGGAACGAGAACGCAGAGGAGAGCGGTCATGCCCCCGCCCAGGAGCGCCCCTTCCTGCATCGCCGTTCCCTGCATCATGGAGCGAGTCCCAGGAGGATCTCGGCGGCCCGGTTTGCCACCCCCGCCGTCAACGAAGCGTCCACACCGAAGTAGACGTTGGCCAGGACCAGGACCCACATGGGCACCAGGAGGGAGAGGGGGGCCTCACGGATGCTCAGGTCCCCGATGTACTCCTTGAAGTAGGCTGTCTCCACCACCTTCCAGATGTAGACGAGGGCAAGGAGGGAGCCCAGAAGCACCAGGAAGGCTACGAGCCACATCCCCTGTTCCACTGCTCCCAGGACCAGGTACCACTTGCTGATGAACCCCACGGTCAGAGGGACCCCGATGATGGAGAGTCCTCCGGCCACGAAGGCCGCCATGGTCCAGGGCATCTTCCTTCCCAGCCCACGCATGGCCTCGATCCGCACCGCCCCGACCTGGTGCATGACGGCTCCCATGGCCATGAAGAGGACGGCCTTCATGAGGGCGTGATTGAAGAGGTGGAGGAGTCCGGCGGTGAGCCCTGTCAGCGTGGCCAGGCTGATGCCCAGAATCATGTAGCCGATCTGGGCAACGCTGGAGTAGGCCAGCAGCCGTTTGATGTTCTGCTGGTAGATGGCGGTGAGGGAGGCCGACAGGACCCCCAGGATGGCCAGGGGGGTCAGGACCCAGTGCAGGGTCATGGTCTCGAAGGAGAAGGTGAGACCGAAGATGGTGAAGAAGAACCGGACCAGCATGTAAACCGCCACCTTCGTGGCCGTGGAGGCCAGGAAGATCGTCGCCGTGGACGGGGCGTACGTGTATGCGTCCGGGAGCCAGAGGTGCAGGGGGAAGAGGGCCAGCTTCAGGCTGATTCCCACGGTGAGGAAGGCGAAGGCCACGGATTCGGTCCGGGAGCTGATCTCCGGGAGTCTCTCCGCCAGGTCCACCATGTTCAGGCTTCCCGTCATCACATACATCATCCCGATGCCGATGACGATGAAGGTGGCCCCGATGCTGCCCATGATGAGGTACTTGTAGGCGGCATGCAGGGCCCGTCGGTCCGGGCCCATGGCGATGAGCCCGTAGGCCGCCAGGGAGGAGATCTCCAGGAAGACGAAGAGGTTGAAGACGTCCCCGGTGACGGTGATGCCCAGCAGACCCGTGAGACAGAGGAGAAAGGCGCTGTAGAACAGGGGGACGCGACCCGGGTCAACCTCTCGCTCCACGCTGGCCCGGGCGTAGGGCGTCACGACGGCTCCGATGGCCGCCACCACAAGGAGCACGTAGGCACTCACCAGGTCCACCCGGTACTCGATGCCGAAGGGGGCGCTCCATCCCCCCAGGGCGTAGCTGACGGTGCCGTGGTCCAGGACTTCCCTCAGGAGACCGATGGCCATGGCCAGGACGGCCCAGGTCGTAAGGAGGGTGAGGAGCCAGGCGCCTCGCTTCCAGCGGATCAGAGCGGCCACGGGTGCCGCCAAGAGGGGCACCACGACCTGAAGGACGGGCAGGTGCTCCGTCATCAGAAGGGGGTTTCGTTATCCATTGCGGTGATCTCGTCCCCTTCGATGGAGCCGTAGGCCTCTTTGATCCGCACCACGATGGCCAGCCCCACGGCGGTGGTGGCCACCCCCACTACGATGGCAGTGAGGATGAGGACGTGGGGGAGGGGGTTGGAGTAGAGGACCTCCTCCTGGCCCTCCAGAAGGATGGGAGGCGTTCCCCCGACGATCTTCCCCATGCTGATGTAGAAGATGAAGACCGAGGTCTGGAAGATGTTCAGCCCGAGGATCTTCTTCACCAGGTTCCGCCGGGAGATGAGGATGTAGAACCCCACCATCATGAGGAAGATGAAGACCCAGTAGTTGTAGAGTCCGAGAATCCTCACAGGTCCTCCCGTCCTCGGGCGGCGAAGAAATAGAAGATGGTCACCATGACTCCGAAGACCGTCACCAGGACTCCGAGCTCGATGAGGATGATCCCGTAGTGCTGTCCGTGATGGGGATCGTGGGCCAGCACGGAGTAATTCAGGAATTCCCCTCCCCGAAGCATGGACACCACCCCCACGCCGGCGAAGAGGATCACCCCGAGACTGGAGCAGGCCCGGGCGAACCAGCTGGGAAGAACCCGGTGGGTTCGCCGGAGTCCGAAGATCAGGCCATACAGGATGAAGGCCACCGAAAGCATGACGCCGGCCTGGAAGCCCCCGCCGGGACCGAAGTCTCCGTGGAACTGGACGTAGAGGGCGAAGAGGAGGACCGTGGGAATGATGATCTTGGCGGCCACCTTGAGGATGATCTGGTCGCTCACCTGCCCCCTCCCCTCTCCCGGCCGTTCCGGGGACGATTCCAGAAGGCGTGGATGAAGCCCACATCCAGGTCCGGCACCTCTTCCTCACCCCAGGCCTCTTCCCCGTAGGCGTCCTTCCGTTTCAGGGCCGACAAGAGGATCATGACTCCCACCGCAGCGGTGAAAACCACGGTGATCTCGCCCAGCGTGTCGTACCCCCGGTAGGAGCCCAGGACCGAGGTGACGACGTTGGGAATCCCGATTTCGTCCCGGGACCCTTGCAGGTACTCCGGCGCCACGTGTTGGTGCACGGGGTTTGCGGGGTCCCCGTAGGAAGGCATGTCCAGGGTCCCGTAGACCAGAATGCCGCCGGTGACCAGGACCACGATCAGGGGAAAGAGGGGACGCCTGGGAGGGACCTTCACGGAGATCTCCGTGATGCGGAACTGGGGGGTCTTCACCTGGGAGCCCACCAGGGCCAGGGTGGCCAGGAAGAGAACGGTGGTGATCCCCGCTCCCACCGCCGCTTCCGTAAAGGCCACGTCCACGGCGTCCATGACCGTGAACAGGCCGGCGGACAGAAGACTGAAGATGCTGGCCATGACCACGGCGACGAAGAGGTTCTCTGCCCGGACGATGGCCAGGGCGGTGACGGCCAGGAGGGCCAGGAGGGCGAAGTCGACAAGGATCTCCACGTCAGCCCATCTCCTCCTCCCCGTCTTCTTCCTCTCGAACCACGTCTTCACCTTCTTCCGAGTCCCGGGTCTCCTGGTAGCCGGTGTCCCGCCCGGGAATGCGGGCCGTCTCCGGGATCTCCAGGTCCTCGGCCCAGAAGGGCTCCTGTCCGCTGGCCAGGGTGGCCCGGGCCAGGGCGTAGGTGGACACGGGGCTGGAGAACCAGAGGAAACCCAGGATCAGGCCCAGCTTCGCGGTTGTGAGGCCCAGTCCCGCCTGGAACATGAGACCCACCAGGATGAGGCCGGCACCCATGGTGTCCGTGACCCCGGCGCAGTGGAGACGTGTGAAGAGATCGGGCATGCGGATGACGCCCACCCCTCCAACCACGGCGAAGAAGGAGCCCGAGAGGAGAAAGACCCAGCTCAACAGATCCAGGATCCCTTCCATCAGCGTCGCTCCCCTTCCATGGAGTCCAGGCGCCGGCCCAGGTCGCCGTACTCGAAGAACTTCAGCACCGCCAGCGTGCCCACGAAGTTGATGAGGGCATAGAGCAGGGCCAGGTCCAGGAAGTCCGGCCGTCCCACCAGGAACCCCAGGACCGCGATGATGAGCACCGTCTTGGTCCCGAACATGTTCATGGCCAGGACCCGGTCGTAGACCGTGGGGCCCAGAAGGCCACGGACCATGGCCAGACCCATGGTGATCAGGATGGCGAAGGAAGCCGCAATGAACATCCCGGGCCTCTCAGGGGCTCATCTGCCGGAGGCGAGCCGTCTCCAGGGCACAAATCCGGTGATCCAACTCGTCCTCCTCCCGGCCGTCCACATCGTGCCAGGTGAGGGCGTGGATCCGCAGGATCTCACCCTGGGTTCCCGTGGTGAGGGTCCCGGGAGTCAGAGTGATGGAATTGGCGTAGATCATCCGGCCCAGATCCGACTTCGAGCAAGTCCGGAAGGGGACCACGATGGGGCTGATGGGCAGCTTGGGGTCCAGGATGATCCGGGCCACTCTCACGTTGGCCTTGAAGATCTCCTTGATGAGCCAGACCCAGAAACCCACCAGGCGTGGGGTGACCAGGAGGATGAGGGGAAAGTGGTAGCGGTCCACCCCGTCCATTCTCCAGGCCACGTAAGTGACCAGGATGCTGGAGAGGATGCCGAATCCCAGGATCAGGGGCTCGAAGTGGCCGGACAATAGGAGCCAGAGGCCGAACAGACTCAAACCCAGAATGATGTATCGAGACGGACGCATACGATCCGAGTCTACGTTGTCTACGTTTCTCTAGTCTTCAGGTTTTGGGCAGGCCGGAAGTTACCAGTTTGACTGGGCTCCGTCCACGACGCGCTGAACCAGGAGCTCGATGGCCAGGGCCCGCCCGGCTTCTTCCGTGTCCACGTTCTCCTGGTACTCTCCCCGGACCGAGATATTGGAGCCCTCCCACAGGATCACGTTGTCCACCAGGTTGATCACCTGGACCTCCACCACCAGGGTCACCTGACGCTGGAGGACCTGGGGATTCTGGCCGGCGGCACCGGGTCGGTAGCTGGGTGTGTTCAGCTCATACCGCTTGATGGTGCCTCGAACCACGGCGTCGGCCACGTCCTCCCCGGCCGGCTGCAGGCCCTGGGAGGCGGGAAAGTCCCGGAGCAGGGCCTGGAAGACCTCGTCGGTGATCTCGGGTCGGGTGGTCTGGTTCTCGAAGGGCACGATGGCCACCGTCTCCACGTACTCCGGGAACCCGGCGCCGGCCTGAAAACTGTACAGGCATCCCGACACCAGGATGGAGAGAGCCAGGCTCAGCCCTCTAGCTCCCCGTCTCATCCCTCCCCTGTCCCGGATACCAGATGTCCGTCGGAAAGGTCTCAACGCTCTCCACTCCCTCGATCTCGAAAACCAACTCCCGGAACTCCCGTCGGTTCCGGTACACCGTCTCCCGGAGATCCTCCGAGGATCCCCGGAAGGAAAGCTCCACGACCTCCGCCAGGTGCCCACCCCGGTGCAGCTCGGCCCGGGCCAGTCGCCCGTTCTCCAGGCGGAATCTCAGCTCCGTGTTCGTGTCCTTCCGGTACCGGAGCACCATACCGCCCTTCTCCGCCCTTCGCCCACCCGCCAGCTCCATGTCCGGGTCCGGACGGAAGACCCCCACGGCTGCCCACAGAAGGGCCGGAGGCGGTGCCAGCTCCCGGGGAGCCCAGAAGGGGATCCGGAGGGCTCCTCCCACCAGGGCCGCCTGAAAGAGGGTCTCCCCCCGGTCCGTGAACAGGTCCAGGCGAATGCGGTAGGGAGGTTCCATCCGGGCCACTCCCCTTCCCCGGTAGCGGAGATCCGCCTCCCGAAGACGCCACCCGAACCGGACCTGGAGCGGTTCCCCGGGGCGGGTCGCGGCCAGGGCCCGTCCGGCTGTCTCCCTGGCGTCCACGGGTTCCACCGTCCAGGAAGGGGACGGGCCGTGGCATCCCAGGAGAACGAAAAGCAGGCCGACGTGCCACGGACGCCCCGGGCCCCGCCACCATTCCCGGGTCCCCCGGAGGCATCTCCCACCTCGGGAAACGCCCTTCCGAAGTGCCCACGCTGTAGGGAGATTGGGCATTTCCCCTCCGTGCCTCGGCGCTCCCCCACCTCCTCCGAACCCCATAAGCTCATTTCACCTCGCTCTGAGCACAATCCCCCTGCTTGCGCCGGCAGGGTGGGGTGTCGTGCCGGGTCCCATCTCGAGACCGGGTCGCTCCCCCTGGCCTGTGTCCATGGTCCCGGGCAGCCTCCCGGACCCGGAGCGTCTTGTGACCTGCCATGCGCACATCCTACCTTCTCCCGCCATGGCTTCCTCCCCTCTCTACCTGACCAGCGACGTTCACCTGGGAGCCGTTCCCCGGGAGACGGAGCGGGCCTTCCAGGCCTGGCTCCAGCACTGCGGGGAGGACGCGGCCGAAGTGGTCATCAACGGCGATCTCTTCGACTTCTGGTTCGAGTACGGCGCCGTCATTCCTCGTGGCTACACCCGCATCCTGGGAGCTCTGGCCGCCCTGGTGGACGCAGGGCTGAGGGTGCGGCTGGTGGGAGGGAATCACGACTGGTGGGGGGGCAGCTTCCTGGAGCAGGAAATCGGGGTGGAATTCCTCCGGGATCCGGCAGTGGTGGATTTGGCGGGACGTCGGACCTTCCTGGCCCACGGGGATGGTCTGGGGTCCGGAGACCTGGGGTATCGGATCCTCCGCCTTCTTCTGCGGAGTCGGCCCACTCGACTCGCCTTCCGCTGGCTTCACCCGGATCTGGGGGCAACGCTGGCCCGGCGGGTGTCCAAGACGGAAGGGCGGACGTCGGAGCCACTGGAGAAACAGCAGGCCCGGTCCCGGTTTCTGGAAGAGTGGGCCACTCGGTGTCTGGCCGACGACGAGACCCTGGACCTGGTGGTGCTGGGTCACACTCACGTGCCGGTGTTGCAGGAGGTGGAGCCGGGGCGCTTCTACTTGAATCCCGGGGACTGGGTCATCCACCGGGGATACGCCGTCCTGGAGCAGGACCAACCACCCAGGCTCCTGGAGTGGGACGGCCCCGGGGGGTGAGGACGTATCAGAACCCGACAGGGATTCGCAGGCCCACCTCCATTCTCCCTCCCGAGCTGGGCTCGATTTCCACCGCGGCGGGGAAGTCGGCCAGGTGGGCCGAGACGTAGGCGTCGGCTCCCCCCAGGAAGAGGAAGAAGATGCCCAGGGCGATCCAGTCCTCCCGCTGCTCCGAGCGGGTGTCCACCAGAGCCTGGAGATCCTCCACTACCGGATCGGCGGCCATGGCCTCCTCCAGCTCCAGGGGGTCCTCCACTCCCGACTCCAGGAGCCGAGATCGGACCACGTCCTCCATGAGACCGAGGCGGTCACGGGCCCGGGACAGGCGGGTCTGGGTCTTGATCAGCATGAAGGCGGTGGCTGCCTGGGTGGCGACGTAGAACCCGCCCCGGACATAGGATTTCACCTCCGCATGACCCCAACCCGGGAGAACCAGGGATCGGATGAAGGCTCCCCGGGGCGTGATCCCTTCCACCTGGGCCTCCTGGGGGGCTTCCAGCTCCTGGGCCGGCAGTTCCTGGGCTCGAAGGGAGTCGGGAACCCGGAGAGAATCGGGGACCTGGAGGGAGTCGGGAACCTGGGCCCGGACTCCGCCGGAAAGTCCCAGTAGAGCCAGGAACAGGAAACAGGCCGAGAGGAGGGTGCGAGCCATCAACCGAGGGCCGACGGTCCGGTGGCGGGGACAAGCACGGGAAGAGTCTTCTCCCGGATACCGATCTCCAGTCGCCGCGTGGGATGGGGCACCAGCTCTCCGTCCATCTCGAAGTAGAAAGTCCCTCCGTCGGGACGTTCCATGACCGCTTCCCGGATCTGTCGCTGCCGGATCTCCGGGATCCCTTCATGGGTCCCCCGGATGACCCGGGGAATGTACCGGGCGATCCTGGCCATTCCCAGCCGTCGCACGAAAAAGAGGTCCAGGAGGCCGTCGTCGGGAAGGGCCCTGGGATTGAGCATGAAGCCTCCGGCCACGGAGGGTCCTACCGTGACGGCCGATAGAATGGTCCGGTCCTGGAAGACCTCCCCTTCCTCCCCCTTCTGGTGGAGGGTGACCCGGAGGGCTTCGGGGCGGAAGCGGACCAGGGCCGAGACCAGGGCGGCCAGGTACTGGGGAAGGCCACGGAGGTGCCGGAATCCGTTCCGCCGCCGCAGCAACTCCACGTCCACTCCCACTCCCAGAAGGTTCACGAAGTGGGATTCTCCTCCATCGAACCGGACCCAGCCCACGTCGAAGCGGCGGGTCCGTCCTCGGGTCACGGCGTCCAGTGCCGCTTCGGCGCGTCGGCGGGGCCCCACCATCCTGTAGAAATCGTTTCCCGTTCCCACGGGCACCACGGCCAGGGACGGGGGGTCCGAGGGCGTCCGGAGAATCCCGTTGACGACCTCGTGGACGGTGCCGTCGCCTCCTACCGCCAGGATTCGCTCGGCACCCCGCCGGGCCGCCTCCTCCGCCAGGGTGGTGGCGTGGCCCGGGCCTTCGGTGAGGCTCATCCGGAACTCCACGCCCCGTTGCCGCAACTCCTCCTCCACCTCCCTTTTCAACCGCCGGCCGGCTCCCCCGCTGGCGGCCGGGTTCAGGATCACCGGAAGGGGTTCCTTCACGGGCACGGTGAGCTCCAGGACACTCGGTTCGAAGGACGAGGGGCCGGGAGGCCCCGCAGGAGACCCCGGCATGCTCCCGAGGGAACAGCCGGGGCCCCGATGGTCTGGCGGGAGCGTGTGGGAATCGAACCCACCCACCCGGGGTCTAGCCGGGCAAGCTGGTTTTGAAGACCAGTCGAGACACCAGTCCCGATCCGCCCCCGAAAGTCATACCCGGAAAGTAGCCCGAGCCGCACCCCGAAAAAAGCCGGGTGGATTCCCCGTGGAAGCTCGTGGAAGATTGGGGTCTCCATTGCCGCCATGAGGGAGTACGCCCGGCGACGCCCTCATGGGCGGGTCAAGCATGCCTCATTGCCGTGACGCGTCATTTCAGGCGTCTCCGCCTACATCGTCCGCTTCGTGGTCACGGGTGTCGGCGGCCATCCGCCTCCTTGGCGTACGTGCCCGCCTGCATCTGGCCCAGGAGACGGGATACGTCCATGCGATCGGCCAGGAGTGCCAGAAGTCCTCGATCCATGTCTCCGACCGAACCTCCGACCGAACCTTGGACCGGGCCTCTGTCTGTGCTGCCTCCATGACGGTCTCCGTTCGTTTGAGTACTTCAGGTTGCTCATTCGGGCAACGCGAATCAGGCCATGAAGAGGTTCAATGGACGTGGAAAAGGGCCTTCCGGGCATCCCCCCGGAAGACCCTTCGGCCCGGCTGATGTCGGGTCTATTCCTCGGCCTTGATGACGTTTTCCGCCGCCGGACCCTTATCGTTTTCCACCAGGTCGAATTCCACCTTCTCTCCCTCCGCCAGGGTCCGGAACCCGGAGCCGGCGATGGCGGAGTAGTGGACGAAACAATCCCGGTCGCCGCCTTCGGGGGTGATGAAGCCATAGCCCTTGGCGTCGTTGAACCATTTCACGGTTCCGGTGTTACGCATCCAGCGCTCCTTCGGTTGATCGATCCAGGCTCGGCAACGGGGATCTGTCGCCCATCGTCGGCCGGATCTCCAGCATACAGGCGTTCGGATCGGCTCCCCGGGCCCGGTTCTCCGTCCAGTACCGACGGGCCCGATCCGGACGTTCGAGAGCGCTAATCCCATAACACGGCCGGAGCCGTTTCGAAAGGGGCTTTCCCAGCATGATTCCATCGTCCCACGGGCCCAGCCAGGGAGCCGGCTTCTCTCCCACCTCCTCCAATCCGGGGATTGGTCTGGACCAGAAGTGGCTGCAGGAGCTCTCCGTCCCCGAGTCCTGGGTGAGGGATCGGGCCCGGAGGGTGCGGCTCGGGGCCCCCGGCCCCCGAACCGCCTCGGTGCCGGATCTCGTTCGCCTCCTGGAGGCTCTGGATCTCACCACCCTGGCCGGAGACGATACCGAGGAACGGGTCCGGGAGCTGGCCCGGCGGGCCCGGGCTCCTCTCCCACCTGATCTCCTTGCCCGGCTCTCCTCATCCCCGGACCCGACCCGGGTGGCCGCCGCCTGTGTCTTTCCCGTCTTTCTTCCGGCGGCACTGGAGGCTCTTGAAGGGTCCGGGGTCCGAGTGGCAACGGTGGCCGGGGGCTTTCCCCACGGCCTCTCTCCCCTGGAGGCTCGGATCCGGGAGGTGGAGGTGGCCCGGGCCGAAGGGGCCCACGAGATCGATGTGGTCATTCGCAGGCAGTGGGCCCTGGAAGGCCGGTGGGAGCGCCTCTACCAGGAGATCGTGGCGTTCCGGGAGGCCGCCGGGGACCGGACCCTGAAGGTGATCCTGGCCACCGGTGAGCTGGAGAGCCCGGAGAGAATCGCACGGGCAGCCACGGTGGCCATGATGGCCGGGGCGGACTTCGTGAAGACCTCCACGGGAAAGGAGACGGTGAACGCCACCCTGGAGGCGGGCCTGGCCATGATCCGGGCCCTGGCCCTCTACCGGGAGCGCTCGGGGTTCCAGGTGGGGTTGAAGCCGGCAGGGGGTATCCGGGAGGCCGCCGAGGCCATGGTCTGGCTCCACCTGGTCCGGGAGGAGCTGGGAGAGGAGGCCGGGAACCCCGGACGGTTCCGGATCGGAGCCTCCAGTCTTCTGGACCGTCTGGTAGAAGCCCTCAGCGAGCGAAGTCGCTTCTCCGGAGATCCGGGGCGATGATGAGCCGAAGCTGCTCCCCGGACCGGATGTGACGGGGAGGGAGCCGGTATCGCTCACCGGTCACCAACTCCACCTCCACCACCAGAGGGACCCCCGTGGACCACCGGAAGGTGACCACGTCCACGCTCTCCGACATGATCCGGGTCAGCTCCTTCCTGGGAGCGTCGCCCCTGAGGAAGATCCGGGCCTCGGAGGCGTTCCGGTTCTCCAGGGCCAGGACCACCATCTCCCCGGCCGAAGCTCCTCGGAAGGGGTTGTCCGCAGGAAGCCGGGCACAGCCCTGGGCGAGCCCGAGCCCGCCCAGGAGCAGTGCAAGCGAGATTGCGCGGGAGGTCCTCAGCGATGGACCTCCACCGGCTCCAGACCTTCGTCCTCCAGAGCCTCGTTCAGGGTCGGGAGGTCCTGGTCCAGGATGGTCTCCAGCCTGTCCAACTCTTTCTGGAGTAGGTCCGAGAGGTAGTTGAACACGGTGTAGGATTGTTCCGTTGGCCGGTTCTCGGCGCTCTCCACCACCCCCATCAGGGCCGCCAGCTTGTTGTTCAGCTTGATGGGGAAATTCAGGGGGTCCTGATTGCTCTGGTTCTTGACCTGGTAGATCTCACCTTCCACGGCGTCGAGGGCGTCCATGAGCTCCCGGGCCCGGGTACGGAGGCTTTCACTCTCCGTGTCCTCCAGACGTTCCAGGATCTGGTCCTCCAGGTCCCGGATGAGAAGGACCGCCTCGTTGGCTTCGCTCACCCGGTCCCGGATCTGTAGCGCCAGGTCGAAGCGGGCCTGCAGGTCCGCCTGGGTCACTCCTTCGATCCGGGGATCCAGGACGATGTCGAAGTCCCGGGTTCCCACTTCCTGGCCGTCCACCTCCATGCGGACCCGGTAGGTGCCGGGAACGGCCATGGGGCCGTAGTTCCCTGCCGCCCAGAAGATCCTGCCCTCGAAGTCCGTATAGCCCGGATACCTGAGGTTCCAGCGGAAGCGGTGGGAGCCGGCCATGGTGCTGGGCTCCGGAGTCCGGCCCCATCCCGTGGATTCCTCCTCTTCCTCCTCCTCCGCGGCCTGACCGGTGAAGCTCTGGATGACCTCTCCCTCCTCCGTGAGGAACTCCAGGGTGACTTCCTGGGCATCCTCGGCCAGGTAGTAGGTCACGTTGGCGGAGGGGGATACGCCCCGGACGGCGTCGGCAGGGTCGAAGAGCCAGGACGACGCCTCGGCTACCTCCGGCGTGAGCTGCCGCAGGGGTCCGATGTCGTACAGGACCCAGAAGGAACGGCCGTGGGTCGAGATGACCAGGTCGTTCTCCTCCACCACCAGGTCCGAGACCTGGACCGTGGGGAGGTTGAAGGTGAGGGTCTCCCAGTTCTCGCCGTCGTCCCAGGAGATGTAGACCGTGTGCTCCGACGCGGCGTAGAGGAGGCCCGGCCGCAGGGGGTCTTCCCGGACAGCCCGGACGAAGTCGTCCTCCGGAATGCCGTTCACGATCTTCGTCCAGCTGTTGCCGAAGTCCTCCGTCTTCCACACGTAGGGTCGCCGATCGTCCTCCACCAGGTAGCGAATTCCCGCCACGTAGGCTTTCCCCGGCGTGTTCGGGGAAGCCTCGATGGTGTTGATCCGCACGAAGTCCGGAGCGTCCGGTGGGGTCACGTTCTCCCAGCTTCCCCCGCCGTCCCGGGTGATCTGGACGTAGCCGTCATCGGACCCGGCCCAGATGACCTGGGGATCGTGGGGGGAGGGGGCGATGGCGAAGACGGTGGCGAAGGTCTCCACCCCGGTCTGGTCTTTGGTGATGGGTCCGCCGGAAGGACCCATGGTGGAAGGGTCGGCCCGGGTGAGGTCCGGACTGATCTGCTCCCAGCTCTCCCCCTGGTCCGTGGTCTTCCAGACCTTCTGGGTACCCGTGTACAGGGTTCCCGGATCGTGGGGGCTGAAGACGATGGGGAAGGTCCACTGGACCCGCTCCACCAGGTCCTCCGAGGACTGCCCCATGGGATTCTCCGGCCACACGTTCACCGCCCGGGTCTCACCGGTTTCGTGGTCGTAGCGGGACAGGCTTCCCCCGTAACACCCGGCATAGTAGATGTCCGTGTCCACGGGATGAGGGGCGATGTAGCCGCTTTCGCAACCACCCACGGAGAAGAACGGGTCCCCACGGGCGCTCAGGTGGCTCCAGCCCCGGGGCGCGATGCAGGCCGTGCTGTTGTCCTGCTGGGCTCCGCAGATGAAGTAGGGCTCGTGGGCTGTGGTGATGACCCGGTAGAACTGGGCCGTGGGGTAGTCCTGCTCGGTCCAGCTCTCCCCCCCGTTGAAGGAGACGTTCCCCCCGCCGTCGTTTCCGTTGACCATCCGATCCGGGTCGCTGGGGGCGATCCACAGGTCGTGGTTGTCCCCGTGGGGAACCCGGATGCGGGTGTCGAAGGTCTCTCCGCCATCGTCGGACCGGTAGAAGGCGGTGTTCAGGACGTAGACCCGGTCCTCGTCCCGGGTATCGGCATAGATCCGGGTGTAGTAGAAGGCCCGCTGCCGCAGTTTCCGCTCTTCGTTCGTCAGGGTCCAGGTCTCCCCCCCGTCGTCGGAGCGGAAGACCCCTCCCTGGGCGTGCTCGATGATGGTGTAGACCCGCTCCGGGTTCACCGGAGACACGGCCACGCCGATCTTGCCCACCACCCCCTCCTGGGGCAGGCCCGGGTTCCGGGTGATCTCCGTCCAACTCTCTCCGCCGTCGGTGCTCCGAAACAGGCCGCTACCGGGGCCGCCGGAGGACATGCCCCAGGACTTCCGCCAGGCCTCCCAGAGGGCGGCGTAGATGAGGTCCGGGTCATCGGGGTGCACGGAGATGTCCACGCCGCCGGACCGCTCGTCCCGGTAGAGGACCTTCTCCCAACTCTCTCCTCCGTCGTCGGTCTTGTAGATCCCCCGCTCCGGGTTCGGCGTGGAGTGCTTCCCGAAGGCGGCCACCCAGGCCGTGTTGCAGTCCGCGGGATGAACCCGGATCCGGGCCACGTTCTGGGTGGCTTTCAGGCCCAGGTGGTTCCAGGTCATGCCTCCGTCCGTGCTCCTGTAGACGCCGTCTCCCTGGGCGATGTTGCCCCGGAGCTGGGTCTCCCCCATTCCGATGTAGACCACGTCCGGATCCGCCTCGCAGACCGCCACGGCTCCCACGGAGGCGCTGTTGATCTTCTGGTCCGTGACGGGCCTCCAGGTGGTCCCCCCGTCCGTGGTCTTCCAGAGCCCGCCCCCCGTGGCGCCGAAGTAGTACTCCAGGGGCCGGGCATCGCTTCCGGCCACGGCGATGGAACGTCCCCCACGGTCCGGCCCCACGTTCTCCCAGCGGAGGGCCTCGAAGAGATCCTGGGAATGGGTTTCCTGGGCTCGGGCGCTGGTCCAGTCTCCCGAGACTACGAGGAGAAGCAGCCCCACGAGGAGAGTGGAGAAGACGGCCGACAGTCTCGGGGGCGTGCAGGTCGGAGAGTCACGCATGATGGATTCCCTCGTTCCGAACGGAAAGGAGGAGGCCCCAGCCTGGGGTCTCGCTGTCTAGGGCGATTTGGGTTCCGGAAGAGAAGCCGAAGCCCGCCTCAGGAGACACGGCTTCAGAGGCGGGCCATGGCCTCGATCTCCACGTCCACGTTCTTGGGCAGCGTCCTCACCGCCACCGCTGCCCGGGCGGGCCTGTGGTCGCCGAAATGCCGGCCGTAGACCTGGTTCATGGCGGCGAAGTCCCCCATGTCCGCCAGGAAGACGGTGGTCTTCACCACGTTGGACAGGGAGCCCCCGGCTTGGCGGAGGACGGCGCTGAGGTTCTTCAGGACCTGGTCCGTCTGGGCCTGGATGTCCCCCTCCACCAGCTCTCCGGTGGTGGGGTCGATGGGGATCTGGCCGGAGCAGAAGACCCAGCCGTCCACCTGGACGGCCTGGGAATAGGGCCCGATGGCCTCCGGGGCCTGGTCGGTGTGCACAGGCGACATCTTGCTCACGATGGCTCCTCTCGAATGAAGGCTTCGTGTTGCTCGAGGATCTCGTCCGGAGTGACCGTAGCCACCCCGGCCTTTCCAACTTCCACGGCTGCGGCGTGGTTCGCCAGGATGGCGGCGTCCTCCGGGGAGGCTCCCGCGGCCAGGGCCACCGTCACCACCGCCGTCACCGTGTCCCCGGCACCGGACACGTCGTAGACGTCCCGGGCCACGGTGGGGATCGTCAGGTGGCCCTCGTCCCGGCTGGACAGAGCCATGCCTTCTTCTCCCAGGGTCAAAAGCAGGGTCCGACAGCCCAGTCGCAGACGAACCTCCTCCATCCACTCCGGATCCCGGGGCCGGACGGCCTCGCCCAGGGCGCTCTCCAGCTCCCTGGCGTTGGGCTTGAAGACCGAAGCTCCCTGGAACTCGAAGAACCGGAGGCGTTTCGGGTCCACCACCACCGGAATGCCCTTCTCCAGGGCCGCGCCCAGGGAGGTCCGGATGAGGGAGGAGACCAGGACGCCCTTGTTGTAGTCCTCCAGCGCCATCCCCCCCACCTCGGGGGCCAGGGTCTCCACCTTTCGAGCCAGGAGCCGGGCCAGGTGGGGAGAGACGTCGGCGGCTCCTTCCCGATCCACCCGGGTTACGTGCTGATGACGGGCCATGATCCGGGTCTTCACCGTGGTGGGTCGGTCGTTCGTCTCCACCACTCCCTCCACCTCTACGCCCAGCTCCTCCAGGGCCTCCTTGAGGAGACGGCCCTCCGGATCCGCTCCCACCACGCCCACCACCCGACAGCCGGCCCCCAGGGCCATGACGTTGGCGGCCACGTTCCCGGCTCCACCCAGGGCCCAGGATTCCTCCTCCACGCGGACCACGGGAACGGGAGCTTCCGGAGAGATCCTCTCCACCGACCCTTTCAGGTAGCGGTCCAGCATGAGATCGCCCACCACCAGGAGGCGGGTGTCCCTGGCCTTGCCAAGAAGCTCCCGGGCGCGGGAGAGAGAGAGACGGTTCACGGGCTCAGGCGTCGGGCCGCAGGAGGGACAGACACGGTGGAAGCCGATCCACCGCTACCGGGGCAGGAACGTAGGCGGGAGTCCGTCGGGTGTAAAGACGAGAGTCGTGCCAACAGCCTTCTAGCCCGGCCCCGGCTCGTCCTCCTCTCCTTCCCGGTGGATTCTGAGCAGGATCTGGCTCTCTCTCAGGCGGATGCGAAGGGCTTCGGCCCGCCCGTCCTCTCCCACCTCAACCGAGAGATCCTCCGGGGAGGGGATGGAATGGGTCAGGTGGCCATCCACCGTGCCCGAGCGACCCAGCATGATCTCCACACGATTCCGTTTCGGGTCGTACGTCACTCCCCAGAGGGGGTAGTTGATGCCGCACTTCTGGCTTCCCACCTGGGGATCGGTCAACTCCAGAGTGGTGAGTCGCCCGGCGTTGGCCCGGGTGAACTCCTTCATCTCCCGGACCCAGCCGTGCTCTTCGGCGGCTTCCGGCTCCCCGGCGTCCTCCGCCATCGCCTCGGCAGTGGGCTCCTCCGGAGGCACCACCAGTACCGGGACCCGGGAGCGGCGGATGAGCCGGGTGGAAACGCTGCCCATGAGAAGCCGGCCCACGAAGCCGTGTCCGTGGCTTCCCGCCACGAGCATCTCCGTGCCCTTGGCTTCGGCGAAGCGAAGGAGCTCGTGGGAAGGCTCTCCCTCCAGGATCTGGAGATCGACGCGGCAGCCCTGGGGAATGCCGCTTCCCATGGCCAGGTCCGAGAGCCGGGCATGGAGCTCTTCCTCGTAATCCTCCCGCCATTCCGCGGAGATGGCCGGAAGGAACTCCATGCCCGACATGACGTGGCAGAGGTAGAGGTGCCAGGGGCTGTCCAGGAGGGACTTGACCACCTCCAGGGCCCGAAGGCTGAAGGGGCTGAAATCCACGCCCAGGACGGCGGAGGGAGGAAGCTCCCCCTGATCCTCCGGCACCGCCAGGACCGGGATGTGGGAGACCTGAACCACCTTGAGAACCGTTTCGGTGCCGAAGACCCGGTCCACCGGCCGGTGATGTCCCAGCCCCATGAGAATCACCTCGGCGCCCAGCTCCTCGGCGGTCTTCACGATGCGGGTGCCCGGCACTCCCGAGAGCACCTGAACCCTCCACCTGTCCCGATGGCCCGTGAGCTCCTCCACCTGAGAGGAGATCTCGTGGCGGAGGGCCTCCTGCCGGGACTCGTAGAGCTCGACTTCCGGAAGGGCCACCATGAATCCGGCGTCAAAGACGGGTACCGGTTCCACCACCCCCAGGACGTGCACCTCCCGTCCCCTGTGGGTTTCCAGCTCCCGGGCCATTCTCATGGCGCCCATGGATGCCATGCTCCCGTCGGTGGCCACGAGGATTACGCGCTTCATGCCTCCCCTCCTGCCTGAAGGATCCGATGAGCCGGAATGTGAGGGATGCGGCCCAGCCTCCGCATGCCTGAATATGCCCACTTCCCGGCGCAAGATGCCAGGGATTCTCCTGCCGAGTCGTTTCACGGGTGAGGGGTTGCCCGGGATTCGGCTGCCGAATCGTTGCTCCGGAGGGGGCTCCGGCTACCTGGGGCGACATGGAACCCGCCGGGGAGCGTATGAGTTGACAAGGAGCGTCAACCCCTCTGGATCTATCCCTGTGGGCTCTGGGTATAGGGCTTAGATTCTCGACATCGTCGGAAGCGGGCTGCCGGTCCGAGGCCGACTTCCTCCGGTTACAAAGGGTGATTCCATGCGGTCGCTATCAGGCAGTCGGACACTCGGCCACGCCATGAAGGCGTGGGGCGGGGTCCTGGGGATCCTGGCCTTGCTCCTGGCTCCCCTGGCCCCAGCCGAAGCCCAGCAGTATTTCGGGCGGAACAAGGTCCAGTACGACGATTTCGATTTCGAGGTCCTGGAGACGGAACACTTCGAGATCTACTACTATCCGGAAGCCGGGGTGGTGGTGGAGGATGTGTCCCGGATGGCGGAGCGGTGGTACGAGCGCTATGCCAGGCTCTTCCAGCATGAGTTCGAGCAGCCCAAGCCCCTGGTGCTCTACGCCGATCACCCGGACTTCCAGCAGACCAACACCCTTCAGAGCTTTCTCGGGGAATCCACCGGAGGGGTCACCGAGTCCCTGAAGAACCGTGTGATCATGCCTATGACCGGGTCCTACCAGGATACGGACCACGTCCTGGGTCACGAGCTCGTGCACGCCTTCCAGTACAACATCGCCCAGTCCAGGCAGGGAATGGGTCTTCCGTCCCTGGGGAGGTTGCCCCTGTGGATGGTGGAGGGCATGGCCGAGTACCTGTCCGTGGGACGGGAGGACCCCCTCACGGCCATGTGGATCCGGGACGCCCTGATCCGGGACGATATCCCCACCATACAGCAGATGAGCCGGGACACCCGGTACTTCCCCTACCGGTTCGGCCAGGCTCTCTGGGCCTATATCAGCGGCCGCTACGGGGACGATGCGGTGGTGAGCCTGTTCCGCCTCTCGTTGCGGGCTGGTTGGGAGCCGTCCCTGGAGCGACTTCTGGGCATCAGCTCCGACACCCTCTCGGCGGAGTGGGAGGAGAGGATCCGGGCGGACTACGAGCCGCTCCTGGAGGGTCGGGACGCCCCGGACGAGGCGGGGACCGTTCTCCTGGCCCCCTCCACCGGATCCGGGTCCCAGAACCTGGCCCCGGCCCTGAGCCCGGACGGCCAGCGGATCGTCTACATGTCCGAGAAGGACCTCTTCTCCTTTGACCTCTTCCTGGCGGACGCCGAGACCGGCGAGAATACCAGGGCTCTCTCCCGGGCCAGCACGAACCCCCACTTCGACGCCCTTCGTTTTACCGATTCCTCGGGTTCCTGGTCGCCGGACGGCACGAGCCTGGCGTTCGTGGTCTTCGCCGATGGTGACAACCAGCTGATCCTGGCGGACGCCGATGACGGCTCGGTGCAGAAGAGGGTGGCACCGGAGGGGATGGGGGCCATCCAGGGGCCCTCCTGGTCTCCGGACGGGCGGCAGGTGGTGTTCTCCGGAACGAAGGGAGGGATCTCCGACATCTTCCTCTACGACCGGGACGCGGAGACCACCACTCAGCTCACAGCGGACAAGAACGCGGACTTTCAGCCGGTCTTCTCCCCGGACGGCCGGACGGTGGCCTTCACCTCGGACCGGGGCTCCAAGACGGACTTCGGGAGGCTCGAATATGCCCGGTTCCAGGTGACTCTCCTGGACCTGGAGACCGGGGAGATGGAGACCCTTTCTCTCTTCGGACCGGAGGTCAAGCACATCAACCCCCAGTTCTCGCCGGACGGTGAGATGCTCTATTTCATCTCCGACGTGGACGGGTTCAGTGACATCTACCGGATCCACCTGCCCTCGGGCCGGCTGGAGCGGGTCACCCGCCTGGCCACGGCCGTGAGCGGCATCGCCTGGTCGGCCCCGGCCATGAGCGTGGCCAGCGACAGCGGCGAGATCGCCTTCAGCGTCTTCAACGATTTCGAGTTCCACATCCTCAAGCTGACTCCGGAGGAAGTGGAGGCGGCCGCCGAGGTGGTGGCGGTGACGGAGCCCACCCCGGGCCGGAACCTCCCGCCCCTGGAGCCTCGCCTGCCCAGCCTTGTGGCCTCTTATCTGGATGATCCCGAGACGGGCCTCCTCCCCGACGGCACCTTCGCAGTGGAGCAGGCTAGCGACTACGAGTCGTCCCTGCAGCTGGACTATATCGGTCAGCCCAGCATCGGCGTGGGAACCGACGCCTTCGGGAACTACGTGGGCGGTGGGGCCTCGGCGGTCTTCTCCGACATGCTGGGGAACCGCACCCTGGGTGTGGCCCTGCAGGCCCAGGGCACGGTGAAAGACATCGGTGGTCAGTTCCTCTACCTGAACCAGGAGGATCGCTGGAACTGGGGCTCCAGTCTTATGCGCATCCCCTATCAGTACCTCTTCTACGGCTACGGGAGCACGGACCAGGGACAGGCCACCCTGGAGCGGTATCGCCAGCGGTTGATCGTGGAAGCCGCCAACGGCTTCGTGGCCTACCCCTTCTCCATGACCCGGCGCCTGGAGATAAACCTGGGCTTCACCCGCTACTCCTACGACCTGGAGCGGGAGGTCTTCGTGCTGGATCCCGTAGGCCGGATCATGGACCAGTACCGAGAGGACCTGGACGACCAGGAGCCGGACCCCATGAACATGTTCCAGGGGTCCATCGCTCTGGTGAGCGATTTCTCCTTCTTCGGATTCACCTCACCGGTCCGGGGGGGACGCTACCGGTTCGAGGTGGAGTTCACCGAGGGCACGGCGGATTTCCAGACCATCACGGCGGATTACCGACGTTACTGGAATCCCACGCTGAACATGACCCTGGCCTTCCGGGGCCTGCACCTGGGTCGCTACAACTACGATGACGCCCTCACGACGAATGCGAATCCATTCATCCGGCCCCTGTTCCTGGGCTGGGAGACCTTCATTCGGGGCTACGCCTGGGAGAGCTTTCAGCAGAGGGAATGTGTGGGAGGCGAGACCGAGGGCTCCTGCCCGGCCCTGGAGCGTCTCTTCGGGCAGCGCCTGGCCGTGGCGAACCTGGAGGTCCGGATTCCCTTCCTGGGCACGGAGCAGTTCGGGGTCGTGGACTTCCCCTACTTCCCCATGGAGCTGGTGGCCTTCACGGATGTGGGGATCGCCTGGGACGACGAGAACCCGGTGGACTCCTGGTCCCTGAGCCGGTCGGCAACGGAACGGGTGCCCCTGGTGAGCACGGGGATCTCCGGCCGCTTCAACATCCTGGGGATCCTGGTGCTGGAAGCCTACTACGCCTACCCGTGGCAGCGCCCGGACCGGGGAGCCCACTGGGGGTTCAACCTGGCACCGGGGTGGTAGCCCCGGTGCCGGGGAGGTCTCAGAAGATCTCCACCTTGACGTAGCGTCCCGGGTTCTCCCGGATGTCGGTGGCCAGGAGGAGAATGCTCTCCGCCGCCTCGTTCAGGCTCTCGTAGAGCGCCGGATTGGTGGAGAGTTGGCCCAGGGTCCCCTCCCCACTCTCCATGCGCTGGAGGATGGCCTGGAGAGAAGCGGTGGCGGATCCGATGGAGCGGCTCGTGGTCTGGACCGTGACCAGAGCGGAGTCGGCCTGGGCTACGGCCCGGGCCAGGTCGTCCCCGGCACCGGCTGCGTCCTCCAGGCCCCGGGCCGACCGGTTCAGGCTCTCGGTAAGCCGGCCGATCTCCTCACCCTGTGCCTCCGCCAGCTCCGAAAGGCGCCCCAGCAGGGTGTGGAGCTCCTGGGCACTGGCCTGGACCGCGTTCACCGTGGGCTCTTCCAGGAGGGCCTGGATCCGTTCCAGGACGGCCTGGGCATCCTGACCCAGATCCGGGGGGAGATCGGTGAGCCCGCCCAGGTTCCGGCCGGGCATCCGGCCCCCGGGGGGTAGCATCTCCGAAGAGTTGCCTTCCTCCACCACCACGGTCTTTCCTCCCAGGAGCCCCGAGGACACCAGCCGGGTCCGGGAGTCGGCGGGAATCTTCCATTCCCCGTCCAGCTCCAGGTCCAGGCGTACCCCCTGGGGGGTCAGGGTGAAGCCCTTCACCGAGCCGATGTTCACGCCCCGCATCTGGACGGGATCGCCCCTGCGGATGCCTCCGGCGTTCTCCACCACCGTGGAGACGATGTAGCGCCCCCGGAACCAGCTCGGATCGGTGAGAAGGAAGAGGGCCACGATGACGGACGTGAATCCCAGGAGGACGAAGGCCCCCACCTTGATCTCCTTCCGCTGACGACCCCGGGGGACGGCGGTCTCCAGCTCCTCTTCGGTGGGAGGTCTCTGCTCCTTCCGTCGTTCCGGCTCGTTGTTGCTCATATGACCTTCAACTGGTTGTCCAGGGCCGCCTCGGCTCCCGCCCGATCGGCGAAAGCTCGGACTACCGGGTCGGTGCTCTTCCGGAAGTCCTCCGGTGTTCCGCAGAACTGGAGGGTTCCGGCGCTGAGCATGGCCACCCGGTCACACATGATGAGGCCCCCTTCGATGTCATGGGTTACGATCATGGAGGTCACCTCCAACTCGCCGGAGAGGCGGTCGATGAGGCGTTCCACGGCCGCGGTGTTCACCGGATCCAGTCCCGTGGTGGGCTCGTCCCACAGCAGAATGTCGGGCCGTCCCACGATGGCCCGGGCGATGCCCACCCGCTTCTTCATCCCCCCGGAGAGCTCCGCCGGGAGCTTGTTCAGGACCTGTCGGGGCTCCAGGTTCACCAGCTCCAGGGCCTCCCAGGCCCTGCCACAGGCCTCTTTTCGCTTCATGCGCCGCAAGTCGTCTTCGGCGATGCCCATACAGACGTTCTCGAAGACGGACATGGAATCGAAGAGAGCGGCGTGCTGGAAGACGTAGCCGATCCGCCTGCGGACCCGGTCCAGGAAACCCGGATCGCCGAAGTAGACGGACTCGCCGTCCAGGAGGACGTCGCCACGGTCCGGCACGATGAGGCCGATGGTGGTCTTGAGGAGGACGCTCTTCCCGGTGCCCGACGGACCGAAGAGGCCGAACATCTCCCCTTCCCGCACCACCAGATCCACTCCGGTGAGGACGGGCTCGTCGAAGGCCTTGTGGATTCGGCGGAAGCGAATCACGAGGGCCTCCCCGATTGGCCGGGAGAGCTACTGGAGAAGGAGAGGGGGAAACAGAGCATCGAGAATCAAGATGGTAAGGGTCATGAACATCACGGAGGCCGTGGTCGTCCTTCCCACACCGGCGGCCCCCCCTTTGGTCCGAAATCCCATGTGGATGGAGATGACGGGGATGGCCAGCCCGAAGACCACGGCCTTGGTCAGGGAGTAGACCATGTCCCAATTGTGCCAGAAGAGCCGGGCCCCGTAGAAGAAGGCCTCCCAGCCCAGCCCCAGGGTGAGCTGAGCTGAGATCTGGCCGGCGATGATCCCCACGATGACGGCCATGGCCGTGAGGATGGGGACCACGATGACGCCGGCGATGATCCGGGGTGTGGCGAGCATGGCCACCGGATCCCGCCCCACCGAATAGAGGGCGTCCATCTGCTCCGAGACCTTCATGGTTCCCAGCTCGGCGGTGATCCGGGCGCCGATCCGTCCCACCAGGACCACGGCGGTAAGGACGGGACCCAGCTCCAGCACCACGCTCTCCACCACCACGCTACCCATGACGTACAGGGGAATGGTGCCGGTGAACTGGTAGCCGCCTTGCTGGGATGTGACGATCCCTGCCAGGACCGCGGTGACCAGGACGATGGGGATGCTCTGCACCCCCATGATATGGATCTGGTTCAGGATCTCACGGGACGATACCCGGAGCCGAACCATGGAGCGAAGGACGGCCCACCCCAGCATGCCCATCTCCCCGGCGTGCTCGGCCACGTTCCTGCTGATCCGGCCCAGGACAGGGAGGAACTTTGGAGTCAGGTTCAAGAAAAGCCCGCCCTCGTGGGGACCGTGGTGAACGGGAGCCCGAGCGTGTCGGGGCCGGAGGTTTCTCCTGTCCGAGACCCCTCGTCCCCGGGGTGCCCGGGTGCGAAACGCCAGCTTTGAAGCATCGCTTTTCTGCGTACGGCACGCAAGACGGGAAGGTTCCCTTTTCCCCCCCCCGGGCACCCGGCCCGGAGAGGGTGTCAAACCACGCAAGCAGGGTGATGGAGAGGGATTGTCAATTCGGTCCGGGGCCGGTACCGTCTCCATCCCGCAGGCAGACTCGTCGGTGGTGCTGGACCCAGGAGGTTCCAACCATGGTGGGCTCAACCAGCCGTTCAAGAACTCGCAGACTCCCAGGGGGCCCCAGGGGCATTCCCCCTTCCGTTGCCCTCTCCCTCACCCTCCTCCTGGGGTTCCTGGCCCCCTCCCAGCTCCGGGGCCAGGAGGAGGCCTACCGGGCCGAGGTGGCTCGCCTGGCCGACGAGCCCCGGATCCGGGAGGCCTTCCGGATCATCGAGGCTCTGGAGCCCCGGACCATGGAGGACCACGTGGCCCTGACCCAGGTTCCCGCACCCCCCTTCCAGGAGGAAGAGCGGGCCCGGGCCTTCGCCGAGCTCCTCCGGGAGGCCGGGGCCGATTCGGTGAGGCTGGACGAGGTGGGGAACGTCCTGGCCTTCCGGGCCGGGACGGAAGGAAGCCGGACCGTGGTCCTGGGAGGCCACCTGGACACGGTCTTTCCGGAGGGGACGGACGTGACGGTCCGGCGCCGGGGCGACACCCTCTTCGCCCCGGGAATCGGGGACGACACCCGGGGGCTCATGGTCGTCCTCACCGTCCTCCGAGCCCTGGAGGAGGCTGATCTGGAGACGGAAGCCGATCTCATCTTCCTGGGAAGCGTGGGGGAGGAGGGACTTGGAGATCTCCGGGGGATGAAGCATTTCTTCCGGGAGGGAGGCCCGGGGGTGGACGCCTTCATCGAAGTGGACGGGGGTGGGATGGCCGCCATCGTGAACAAGGGCCTGGGCTCCATCCGTTACCGGGTGACCTTCCAGGGTCCCGGCGGCCACTCCTGGGGGGCCTTCGGGCTGGTCAACCCGGCCCACGCACTGGGACGGGCCATGGACGCCTTTGCCCGGGCCGCCGATGACTTCACCAGCTCCGGGCCCCGGACCAGCTTCAACGTGGGCCGGATCGGAGGAGGCACCTCGGTGAACTCCATCCCCTTCGAGGCCTGGATGGAGGTGGACATGCGTTCCGAGAGCCCGGAGAGGCTGCAGGAGATCGCAGACATCTTCGAAGCCTCGGTGCAGACGGCTCTGGAAGCGGAGAACGCCTTCCGCCGGGACGGGCCCCCTCTGGAGGTGGCCCTGGACCAGATCGGAAACCGGCCGTCCGGAGAAGTTGACCCCGCCGAGCCCCTGGTGCAGCGGGCCATGGCCGTGACCCGCTTCTTCGGCCAGGAACCCCGACTGACCCGGTCCTCCACGAACTCCAACATCCCCATCGCCCTGGGCATCCCCGCCGTCACCATCGGCCGAGGCGGGATCGGGGGAGAGAACCACTCCCTGAACGAGTGGTGGATCAACCGGGACGGACACCGGGGAATCCAGCGGGCCCTTCTCCTGCTCCTGGCTCAGGCCGGCGTGGAGGGGTGACCCGGGGGTCGCTCCCCCTGATTCGGCTACGGGGGCCGGGAGAACCCGGGCTCCGCTCCGGGGGGGACAGGGCGAAGGAATCAGTCAACGGAAAGAGGAGGGTGAATGGCCACGGAGAGAGTGGAAGGCCTGGCGGGCCGGATAGCCCTCATCACCGGGGCATCCAGCGGCATCGGAAGGGCCACGGCCCTGAAGCTGGCCCGGGGCGGTGCCGCCGTGGCTCTGGTGGCCCGGCGAAAGGACCGTCTCAGAGAGGTCAGGGAGGACGTGGAGAAGGTCGGGGGACAGGCCCTGGCCATTCCTGCCGACGTCACCCGCAGGCAGGAGGTGGAGGAGGCGGTGGAGCGGACCCTGGAGAGCTACGGAGGGGTGGACATCCTGGTGAACAACGCGGGAATCATGCCCCTGTCCTCCCTGGCCGAGCTCCGGGTGGAGGACTGGGAGGCCATGGTGGACCTGAACATCAAGGGTGTTCTCTACGGCATCGCCGCCGTGCTCCCCCACATGCTGGCCCGGAAGCAGGGCCATATCGTCAATGTGGGATCCGTGGCCGGCCGCCGCCCCTTCAAGACGGGAGTCGTCTACTCCGCCACCAAGTATGCCGTCCGGGCCCTGTCGGCGGGAATCCACCTGGAGCTTTCCGCCACCGAGGGGATCCGGGTCACGGATATCGAGCCCGGCGTGGTGGACACGGAGCTATCGTCCCACATCCCCGCTCCGGAGGCCCGGGAGACCTTCGCCCAGCGCTGGGAGGGAAGGCGGATGCTCACCAGCCAGGACGTGGCCCAGGCCATCGCCTACGCCGTCTCGGCCCCGGACCGGGTGAACGTGAACGAGATCCTCCTGCGCCCCACGGACCAGCCCACCTGAGGCGTCTCCTCCGGTGGTGCAACAGATCGTCAGACCCAGCCCCGGCGCCGAAAGTCCCGAAGGGCTTCGGCGAAGCGCTCCATCTCCTCCGGCAATCCGAAGGACACCCGGTTCCATTCCGTCATGGGGGGGAAGGGCCGACCCACCCGGATACCCGCATCCCGCATCCGCCGGATGTGCTCACGGAGGTCCCCGTTGATCCGGTGGAGGACGAAGTTCGTGTGGGAGGGCACGTACTCCAGGCCGAGCTCGTCCAGGACCTGGTAGGCCAGACGCCGGGACCGGAGGTTGGCTTCCACGCTCCGCCGCACCCAACCCGGATCTTCCAGGGCCGCCAGGCCGGCCACCAGGGCCAGGTGGTTCGCGTTGGGGCCCGAGGCGAAGGCCCGGAGACGGCGGACCGTCTCGGGGTGGGCCACTCCGTAGCCCAGGCGAAGACCCGCCATCCCGTAGACCTTGGAGAAGGTCCGGGCCACCACCACGTTGGGGTTCTCCCAGGCCAGGCGGTCCAGGGACCGGTAGGTCTCGGAATCCACGAACTCGAAGTAGGCCTCGTCCACCAGGAAATGGACGTTGCCGGGAGCCCGTCGGATCCATGTCTCCACGGCATCCACCGGTGTGAGGGATCCCGTGGGGTTGTTCGGGTTGCACACGTAGACCAGGACATGGCCCTCCGCCCCCCGGGTGGCCTCTTCCATGGCTGTCAGGTCGTGGGCGAAGTCGGATGTGAGGGGAACGGCCCGAACCTCGATCCACGGATGAGGTTCCGTGTACTCGAACACGTCCTCGTATGTGGGCTGGGGGGCTACCAGGGTCAAGCCCGGGTCCATGAGGCTCTGGACCCCCATCTGGAGGACCTCGGTGGAGCCGTTCCCCAGGACGATGCCCTCCTCCGGTACGCCGTGCTTCGAGGCCAGAGCCTCCACCACGGCCCGGCGTGACGCCCCGGGATACCGGTGACCCTGGTCCATCCCGGCCCGGATGGCCTCCCGGGCCACCGGAGGGATCCCCAGGGGGTTCTCGTTGGAGCTCAGACGGATCAGGCCTCCGGCCTGGCGCCCGGGGGGCGGAGCCGGGAGGGACGGGTCGACCCCGGACCCGGCCCGGGCTCCGGTGGGCAAGAGGGCCGGGGCCCCCAGGGCCAGCATGCCGTTTCGAAGAAATCTGCGTCGCTTCATGGTGTTCCTCCTCTCCCCTGTCCGTATTCTCATGGATTCACCGGAGTTGTCCGGGGCCCGGGAAGGACCTCTCAGCTTCCCAGATCCGCTTCCCGGGCTCCGGCCAGGAGGATCCCGTTGAACAGGTAGGGGAAGGTCTCATGGGTCTGGGCCCGATAGGTGAGCTGGGGGCCGAAGAGGAAGAGGGTGCCCTCTCCCACCCGGGCCTGGAGCAGGGCGGCCCCGCCCTGGAGCTTCTCCTGGCCCCAGGCCCACCCGCTCTTCAGGGGCTCCGGGTCCTGGAAGGCGGCCAGCACCGTGATGCCCCGGGCCTGGGGCTCCACGCCGAAGACCGGGCTTCGGGCGAAGTTCACCGTGACCATCTCCCCCAGGCCGTGATTGGCGGGGCTCTCTCCCTCCGTGGCCACTTCCAGGAGGGAGCCGGGAACGAAGAACTCCTCGGGGCTGTAGGGTGTGCCCTCCTGGTCCACCAGGTAGTCCCGGATGGGCAGGTCCAGGTGGTAGCCCAGGCTGGTGGAGCGCTCCAGGGTGATGATGGTCCCCCCCTCTTCCAGGAAGGTCCGGAGTCGGGGCACCGTGGTCTCCACGGTGACGCTGCCCAGCCGGTCCCGGTACTCCTGGGGAATCTCCTCCGGATCCGGGGTACCGTAGCGGCTGTACCGACCCGAGCCCCTGGATCCGGCCGAGGGGATGGCACCGTCGGGGAAGATCAGAACATCGTAGCGCTCCGAGAGATTCCCCTCGTCCAGCTCCGGAGGGAAGACGAGCTCAAAGTCGAAGTCGAACTCCTCCAGGATGAACCGGATCCAGCCCGAGGGCATGGACCCCCCGTAGCGGTCCCACAGGCCCACCCGGGGCGGGCTGAGCTCCAGGGCCCGGACCTCCGGTGTCCGGTCCGTGCCGGTGAAGTCCAGGCCCAGCTCCCGGGCCAGCACCTGGATCCGCTCCTCCGTGTCCGAGGCCGCCGGAATGTAGAAGGTCCCCGGTGGGTGGGTCGCGCTGGCCCCCCTCACGGCCTCCCTCATCCAGTAGACCTCCTCCCCCTCCTCCAGGAGACGGCGCACGGCCGTGGCCGCATCTACGGGCTCGTGGCTCAGCAGGTAGCCGGCCTGGGCAGAGCCCATGACGGCTCCCGGAGGCGGCGACACGTAGCCGTCCAGGAGCTCGAAGGGTCCCTGGAAGCCCTCCAGGATACGGTCCACCTCCACGCCCATCTGGTAGGCCAGGGTCCAGCCCGTGGCGTCGTAGGGCGGGATGGGGGGGCCTCCGGGATAGGCGAAGTCGTTGGGATGATCCTGGGGCTCGAACATGTCCAGCACATGGGGCCGGTAGGCCTGGGCGGCCATGACCACCAGGGATCCGGCGGGGTAGGACGTCCCGGCCACGGTGAAGTCCCGGGTGGCCCGGTGGACCTGGACCCCGTTTCGGATCAGGGCGTTGGCGAACTTTACCGCCGTGGGGAAGTCGGGCTGGTCCGGCGACAGGATGAAGCCCCGGGGGTCCCGCTTGTCCGGGTCCTTCAGGAAGCGTTCGTACTCCTCCGCGGTTCCGGAGACGTTCTCCCCTCCCAGGTGGTCCGCGGCGGCGTAGACGTCGCTGGGCCTCACGGTCCAGGCATCCCGGCTCCCCTGCTGGATGGAGTTCATTCCCATCCGCCAGATGTTGAAGAGGAGATGGTCCTTGTGGCGGGAGGCATAGTCCATGACGGCCCAGTTCGCCGTCTGGGAGTACTCGATGGCGGTGTGGAACCGCAAAGGACCCGGCTCCACCGGGAGGGGAAGGTCGATCTTGGGCAGCTGGCGCCGGGGGATGAAGGGGATCTCCTCCGGGTTCGGCCCGCCTCTGATCTCCGTGAGCAGCCCCAGGGAGTTGTGGAAGTACGGCGTCGTCCGCAGACCTCCGTTCCACCACACGGAGTAGCCGGCCCCGGAGCGCATGGTGCTGCCCCCCTTCCCTTCCTGCACGAACCGCTGGTGCATGGCCGAGCCCACCTGGTCCAGCCCGGTGAGGATCAGGGGATCCAGGAAGTGATTCGGGGGACCTCGGAAGGGAGGAGCGAAGATGATGGTCCCCTGGGGCCCGGTCTGGTGGTGGTTGTAGATGATCTGGGGAAACCACTCCCGGTACTGGATCCGGAGCATGTTCTCCGTTTCCACGAGGTTCCCCATGTAGAAGTCCCGGTTGTTGTCATGGCCGGCGTACTTGTGGTACAGCACCGGCAGCCCCCGATAGCTCCGGTCCCGGGGCGTGCCCCCGGTGTCGTCGGAGCGGTAGTACCAGTCGGCCACCAGGTCCATGCCGTCGGGGTTTGCGGCCACGGCCAGGACGATGACATCCTCCAGGATCCGGACCGTCTCCTCGTCGGTGTAGCTGTTCAGTCGATAGACCAGCTCCACGAGCTGCTGGGCTCCCACCACCTCCGTGGCGTGCAGACCGCCATCGATCCAGACCACGGCCTTCCCCTCCCGGGCCAGCTCCCGGGCCTCCGTCTCCGTGACTCCCCGAGCCTGGGCCATACGTCCTGAGATCTCCTTGTAGCGCTGGAGATTGGCGTGGTTCTCCGGGGCGGTGAGAATGGCCATGAGCTGGGGACGGCCCTCCTCGGAGTAGCCGATGGTGTCCAGGACCATCCGGTCCGATTCCCGGGCCAGGGTCTGCCAGTACTCCTGGAGCTGGGTGTAACTCACCAGCTCGTAATCGGCGCCCACGGGAAACCCGAAGGCCTCTTCCGGAGACGTGACCTCTCCGCCGGATGCGGGTTGGGCTGCCAGAGAAGCTCGGGCCCCCGGCAGGGCACCGGCGACCAGGAGAAGAAGGATGAGAAGAAGGAAGATGCGGCGTGATTTCAACATAGCGTCTTTCCTCTCAAAAAGAGGATGAGCTTCGACGGTCCGAGAGGAGTCGGATCCCCGGGGCGGGCGGGAAAGACCGGGGCTCCCGGCTCAATGTGCCATTCTCTGGCGCCGACCTCGGTTCGTCAAATCTCGAAGGTGGGGTTTGGTGAGGTCTCCCGGGCCGGAGCGGCTCCCCTTCCGGGGTGAAGCCTCAAGGGGATCGAGGTTCCAACTCCACGACCCTTCCGGCCTGGAGAAAGATCAGGCTGGCCTTCACCCGCTCCGGCTCCAGACCCTGGATCCGGGCCAGAGCCCCTCGGTAGGCCTCCACCTGGTCCCGGTATTCCTCCACCGCTTCCTCCAGGCCCCTCCCCCTCTCGCCGTCCAGGACATCGGTCTTGTAGTCCAACACCTCCGCCTCCAGGACCTCTCCCCGGGGAGCCATGGTCACCACCCGGTCCATGCGCCCCTGGAGGATGACGCCGTCCAGGCGCACGGCGAAGGGGTGCTCCGTCCGGACCCGGGCCCCGTCGCCGTAGCTGTCCCGCCGGAGACGGGTGGCCACCTCCGGCTCGTTCAGCCACCCCCGGAGCCTGGCCTGTAGCTCCCCCACCTCCTCCTCCGGCAACTCCGGCGCTTCCCGGCGGGCGATGCGGCGAAGCGTCTCCGGATCCGGGTCCCAGTCCTCGAGCCACACCAGGTGTTCCAGCCAGGCGTGGACCAGGGTGCCCGGGAGGCGGCCCTCGGGGGACTCCAGGGAAAGGACCCGGCGAAGATCCACCGGCCGGGCCGTGCCAAGGCTCGTGAGGGAGGAGGGGGAATCCTGGGGGAAGAGGCGGTGCCGGGGGCGTCGGGCCAGAGGGGGTGGGGAGAGGAGCAGGACCGAGTCGTCTTTCGCCCGGGAAAGCTCGCCCCCCGGCCTCTCCTTCTCTCCCCAACTCCAGGAGCCGGATTCGTGCACGGTCCGGCCGGAAACCAGAGGATCGGCATCCAGCCCCAGGCCGCCCCGGAGCAGTCCAGCCAGGGTGGGTCGGCCCGACGGGGAGAGGGGCTCCGGATCCTCGGCCAGGAAGAGGTGCAGGGCGTGCCGGGCCCGGGTGAGGGCCACGTAGAGGATGCCGAGGCCGTCCCGGGTCTGCTGCTCCTCCTCCTGGACGGCGGCTTCCTCCACCGCCGGGAAGAGGGGCCGCACCTCCTTTCTCAGGCGAGGATAGACCCTCCGGACCTTCCCCGTGTCCCGATCCCGGAGGGGAAGCGGACCCTGGGACGGACGTCCCTGGCCCCGGAGGGGCACGTCCAGCTCCGGGAGGACCACGGCATCAAACTCCAGTCCCTTGGCCTGGTGCACCGTCATCACCCGGATCCGGGCATGGGAGGTGGCCTCCAAGCGCTCCGACTCCACGAAGCGGACGAAGTCCGTGGGACGGAGGGTGGCCCGGGAATCCCAGCGGTACCCCAGCTCCACCAGCTGGAGGAGGCGCTGCAGGTCCCGTTCTCCCAGAGCCTCCGCCTGCCCCAGGGCCTGGACCCACCCAGCCAGGAGCTCGCCGTAGCCCAGGCTCATCAGGTCCTCACGGATGCGCCCGGCGGTCTTCCGACACCCTTCCCCGTCAGCGAACTCGGAACAACCCAGGATGGAGCCCAGGGGTGAGGAGGCGACGTGGTAACGGGCCAGGGTGTCACCCGGATGGTCCGCCATGCGGAGAGCAGCCAGGATGGCCGCCACCGCCGGGGAGTCGGTGAGAGCCGTGGAGCCCTCCTCCGACGCCTCCAGGCCCAGAGTCCGGAGCTCGGGAATGAGGCGCGCCACCGCTCGGTTCGTCCGGACCAGGACGCCCACGGTCCCGCCGGAGGCCCTCTCCACCATGTCCCGGATCTCCCGAGCTGCCCAGGTCATCATCTCGGGCCGGTCCAGCCGGCTCATGTTCTCGTCCCGGGGGCCCACCCGGACCCGGACGTGTCCCGGCCGGTCCCGGGCGGTCCGGTGTGGAGGGAAGTCCGCCAGCCACTCCGCTGCCACTCGTCGCCCCGTGTCGTCCTCCCCCCAACCCGGGTTCTGCTCCAGGCCCTGAAACACCCGGTTCACCAGGTCCAGGACCACCTGGGACGAGCGGTAGGATCGCTCCAGGCTCCGGTGCTCCAGCCCCATGCTCTTCCCCACCCGGTGTACCATGAGGGGCTCGGCCCCACGCCAGCCGTAGATGGACTGCTTTGGATCGGCCACTACCACCAGGGATCGCTCCTGGTCGTGGCCCGAAGCGATCTCCCGGGCCAAGGGGAGGAGAGCCTCCCACTGGGACAGGGCCGTGTCCTGGAACTCGTCCAGGAGGAGGTGCTGGGCCCGCTGATCCAGGCGGTACCACAGGTCCGGCCGGCCGCCCACCGGGTCCTCCCCGCCCAGACGCCAGGTGATGTCCCGGAAGCGAAAAGCGCCCCGGCGTGCCTGGAGCTCTCCCAGAGCCCCATCCCAGGCCCGGACGAGACGGCCCAGGGCATGCATCTCCCGGTTGAGCTCCCCGGCCAGGGCCCTCCGGGCCAGGGCAAGGCCCTCCCGGACCGCTGCCAGGACCGGTTCCGGGACGGCCTTGTTCCGGAACGTCTCCTCTCCTTCCAGCACCTTCCGACCCAGTCCCCGTCGGCAGAAGTCCTCCCAGGCTCCGGCCCGGAGGTCCCGTGCTCCCTGGACCTGGGCCTTCCGGAAGTTCCCGTCGGGCTTCCCGCTCTTCGTCCGGGGGGTCGGCCCTTCCTCCAGGGCCCGGGCCGCCCCTTCCCGTGCCTCCCGGTCCGGCGGGGGGGCCTCTTCGGTCTCCGGGAAGGGGAGCCATGGGTCCTCCCCCTGGGCCAGCCGTTGGACATCCACTTGTCGCAGGATCTCCTGGAGATGGGCAAGCTGCCCCATGAGGCGGTCGTGGATGCGGCGGCCCGCCTCTCCCCGGAGGATCATCCGGACCAGCTCCATCCGCTCCCCGGCGCTTCCGGACCGGAGAACCTGGTGAAGGGCTTCGGATTCCAGGCGAAGGGCCGTGGGCTCGTCGGCGATCTGCCAGTCCGGAGGAATCCCCAGCTCCCCGGGGAAGCTCCGGGCGATACGGATGAAGAAGGAGTCCAGGGTGCCCACGTTCAGCCGGTGGAGACCACGGACCAGGGCCTGGAGGAGAACGGAAAACCGCTCCCGGAGGGCGTCTTCCGACAGGCTTCGGACCGTGGGCAGGAGGAGGGCGTGGGTCGCCAGCTCCCGGGCCTCGTCCCCATCCAGGGCCCCTCGAGCCACCCGGGCGAGGACACGGTCCAGGATCTCTCCGGCCGCCTTCCGGGTGAAGGTGGAGGCCAGGATGGAGTCCGGGTGAGCCCCCAGGGCCAGGAGGCCGATCATCCGGCTGGAGAGGGCGAAGGTCTTCCCGGTACCGGCGGAGGCCAGCACCAGCTCCCGGGGCAGGATCCACTCCGGTTTCGACTCCCTCATTCCTCCTCCTCCCCACCGTCTGCGGGCTCCATGAGGAGTCCCCGCCCCAGGAGGACGGCCAGGAGCCCCCGGGCGTTCTTCCCGCTGGCCTCAGGATCGAAGCGGATCTCCCCCTGGGTCCTGAGACGCCGGAGAACCTTCCGGGCCGTCTCCAGGGCGTCGGCCACCTCCTCCTCGTCCCAGGGAGCCGGGCGGTAGATCTCCTCCCGACCCCCCTTCGCCAGGCACAGGTAGCCCAGGGTCACGGGAGCGCCGGGGTCCGGTCGGGCCAGGGGCCTCCCTTCCGGGTCCTGCAGATGATCCAGGAGGAAGCGGTACAGGGGAAGCTGGAGGTCCTTCCACGCCCCCTTCCGGCCGTGGGTCCTAGCGGGATCCCGGGCCTCCTCCCCCGTCTTGTAGTCCAGGACTGCCCAGGCTCCGGTTCGCCGATTCCGGTCGATGCGGTCGATGCGGCCCGAGAGGAAGACGGGGGCGTCGTCCACGGGGAAGGCCACCCCCTCCCGGGGCGTCCTGGCCTCCGTCCTGTAGATCTCCCATCCCTCGTCCACCCGCTCCGCCTGCCAGCGGGCAAAGCTCTTGAGGCGGAGCCTCAGATGCTCCACCTGGATGGGAACCGTGGGCAGGGGGTCGGGACCGAACCACGCCCGGACCACCCGGTCCAGGATCTCACTCAACCCCCTCTCCACCGCGTCGGGATCGGAGCTTCCGGCCTCCGGCGCCTCACCGAAGAGCTCCAGGACCCGGTGGGCCAGGGTTCCGAAGAGTAGAGGGTCCATCTCCAGAGCATCGTCGGCCATCTCCCGGAGACCCCGAATCCTCTCCAGGGCCCAGAGGTAGGGATCGGCCAGGAGGGACCGGAAGTCCGTCACCGGCAAGGGCTGGGGAAGGGTGGAAAGAGAAATCGCCGGTTCCGGAGGCAGGCTGAAGGCGCTTCGTGGAGCCGGAAGGAGGCCCAGGGGGGGAATCCGACCCTCGGCCCCTTCCCCTTCCTCCTCCCGGACGTCCAGGAACTCCAGTAGCCTGCGGGGCATGGCTTCTCCCGGCTCCAGGAGAAGGAGTCGGCTGGGGCGCAGGGGGTCTCCGGACAGTGTGCGGCGTCCCGCGACGAGGCGAAGGCACGGAGGGGGCGCCTGGCCTCCTCCCCCGGCCTTCCCTTCCTCACGGGGCCGGCGGGATTCCACCATGGCCGTCAAGCGATACAGGTCCCGGGCGAACCGGGATTCGTTGTCCTCCAGGCCCAGACGGGTTCGGAGGGCGTTGGGCAGGAAGGGATGGGCGTTCAGAGCCTCGGGGAGATGGGGGTCGTTCACCCCGGTGATGATGAGGGCCGGCGCGTCATCCATGGGCAACTCCAGCCAGCCCACGATCTCCAGGGCGTCCTCCCGTCCCGGCGGGGGAAGAGTCTCGTCCCGGAGCTCGTCCAGGAGGAGCCGGATGGCCTCGCCGGCGCTGCAGCGGTGATCCAGGGCCCGGGGAAGCTCGTGGAACTCCTGGGCCCCGGTCCGGATCCGGGCGCACGCCTCCACCACCCTTTCCTCCCGGGGCACCTGGCGACTCCACCGGCGCCCGCCGTACACGTTGACCAGGAGCTCCAGAATCCTGGGCATCCAATCCGAGAGGTGCCGTTGTCCCTGGAGGGGTCCCAGGAGGTCAGGCCCGTAGAGAACCCGGAGGCGCCGGCCCAGGGAGACGTCCTGCCCGGGGAGGTCTCCGGCGTCCAGCTCGGCCGGGGCCGAAATCCTGTAGCTCAGGTGACGCGTGAAGTAATCATCCGCAAGTTCGGGTATAGAAGAATCTTCCATGTACTCCAGCAGCTGAGGATGACGAAGGAGCTCCGCCAGGGCATGGAAGCGGCCGTCGTCCAGGACCTCACCTGCCGCGGCCAGGAGGCGGAAGGGGCCGGTGCTCTTGAGGGGGAATCCGCCGGCATAGCGGTGGGGGCATCCGTAGGCGGAGAGGCGTTGTTCCAGAAAGGGGACCAGCTCCTCGTCCCGGGTGACGCCCAGGGTGATCTCCCCGGGGGCGTAGGCACCCCCAAACCCGTGAAGCTCCTCCAGGACAGCCGTGGCCTGATCCGGAGGCCGGTCCTCGGCCCGCACCGCTCCTGAAGGCAGGCTCAGCGTCCGGTCCAGCCAGACTTCCCCCCGCAGGTCTCCCAGCTCGCGGAAGGTCTCCCGGAGGGCTTCCGGCGCGTGGACCAGTGGGGTGACCCGGTCCCCCAGAGCCAGGAGCATCTCACGGAGGAGGCCCGGGAGCTCCGCCACTCCCACCAGGACCATCGTCCCGGATAAGCTCAGCTCCCCTTCTCCCAGAGCCCGTCGTCGGGCCTCTTCCCGGTCCATGCGACCACAGCGGGCCAGGACACGGCCGTGGGCCTCCTGGAGCTCCGCCAGGAGCAGCCAACGATCCTGGTCGTCGAAGAGGAGCTCCCGGTGGCAACGATCCGCAACCTCCCGGAAGGTGTGACCCGAAGCACCCACCTCCCGATGGAGGCTGTCCAGGAGTCGGGCCAGCTTCTCCCTGGCTCCCGGCTCTTCACGTGCACCGGGTCGGTGGAAGAGGATCTCCAGCCTCCCGGGAGGAACCTCCTCCAGGACTCGGAACCAGGCTCTCCTGGCCTGCAGGGGAGTGGCCAGGGGACGGGGAGGCTGGTAGAGCCGTTCCGGCAGACGTCCCACGGTGAGGATCTCCCGGGGGGGAACCAGCTCGGCGGGCCCCTCTTCGGCTTTCTCCACCAGGAGCTCCAGGAGCCGCCGGCCGCTCCGCCGGCCGGGGACCACCACCGTCACCTGTCCCAGGTCCACCTCTCCTTCGTTCCCGTACCGGCCGACGAGCCATCCTGCGACCTGGGGAAGGAAAGGGCGATCCCAGGGCAGGAAGACGGGGTCAGGCAAGGGGCCCCCGACGAGAGGAGAACACTCGGCACCAGACGGGGTAAGCCTGGGCTCGGTCACTCAACAATCTATCCACACCATCCAAGGAGATACCGCATGGCCGTGCGAGTCGCCAACGCCGAATGGAAGGGGAACCTTCCCAAGGGTAGTGGGACCCTGGAGACGGAGACCGGCGCCGTCAAGGGGAACTACTCTTTCGCTTCCCGTTTCGAGGAGGGGGCCGGTACGAACCCCGAAGAGCTCATCGGCGCAGCCCATGCCGGCTGCTTCTCCATGGCGTTCGCCAACGGGCTGGCCCAGGCCGGTCACGAGCCGGAGAGCATCCGGACCACGGCCAACGTGCACCTGGAGAAGGGTGACGAGGGATTCGGGATCACCCGGATCGTCCTGGAGTGCACGGGGAAGGTTCCCGGCCTGGACGAGGAGACATTCCAGAAGCACGCTCAGGAAGCCAAGGTCGGCTGCCCTGTCTCCAAGGCCCTCTCCGCCACCCCCATCGAGCTCGAGGCCACCCTGGAGAGCTGAGGGAGGAATCTCCCTTTCCCGGAGGTGTCCCGAGGCTGAGCTGACGGCCTCGGGGCCCCTCCCTCCCAGCCCTTGTCCCGCAAGCACAGGGGCTCGATAATCCCTACATGCTCTTTCAGCTCTTTGCCATCCTGGGCATCTCCCTGGGAGTCTCCTTCCTCTGCTCCATTCTCGAGGCCGTCCTCCTCTCCGTAACCCATGGATACGTCCACGTCCTGAAGGACAAGGGTTCCGGAGCCGGGGATCTCCTCCACGGCATGCAGGAGCGGATCGACGAACCCATCGCCGCCATCCTCTCTCTGAATACGGTGGCCCACACCTTCGGGGCTGCCCTGGGGGGAGCCCTGGCCCTGCAGATCTTCGGCGATGCGTGGATGGCCGCCTTCTCCACCGTCCTTACCCTGGCCATCCTCCTGTTCACCGAGATCCTCCCCAAGACGCTGGGGGCTACTCTGTGGCCCCGCCTGGCTCCGGCCTCGGCCTACATCCTCCGGGGGCTCATCTTCCTCATGAAGCCCATCATCGTGCCCCTCACCTTCTACGCCCGTCTCATCACCCCGGGCCAGGAGCGGCCGGCCACCGTGAGCCGCACGGAGATCCGGGCCCTGGCCCGCATCGGTCGACGGGAAGGGACCCTGGACGAGGAGGAATGGCGGGTGGTGAGCGGGGTCATGTCCCTGGACGAGGTGCCCGTGGGGGAGGTCATGACCCCCCGGACCGATATCGTGGCGGCTCCCGTGGAGGCCACGGTCCAGGAAGCCCAGGAGATCATGCTGGATCAGGGCCATCTGCGGCTTCCCGTCTACGAGGACAACCTGGACCGGATCGTGGGCATCCTCCTGGCCCGGGACCTGTGGAGGGCCGCTCGGGACGGGACCACGGAGATCCGACCCATCCTTCGACCGGCCCAGTTCGCGCCTGTGACCAAGCCCGTGGACGATCTCATCTGGGAGATGCGCAGCGAACACCTGAAGATGGTCATGGTGGTGGACGAGTTCGGGGGGACCGCCGGGCTCGTGACCCTGGAGGATCTCCTGGAGGAGATCGTGGGCGAGATCCAGGACGAGCACGAGGCGGACGAGCCACGGGACTTCCAGATGCTGGAGGGGGGCAGGATCCGGATCTGGGGAGGCGTGCCCCTCAGGGAGGCCAGCCGGTTCCTGGGCGTGACCCTCCCGGAAGGGGATTACGACACCATCGGGGGGTTCGTGTTCAGCACTCTGAACCGCATCCCCCGTGTGGGGGACTCGGTTTCAGTGGAGGGAGGGGAGTTGGGGGTTCAACGGATGCAGGGTCGGCGGATCGAATACCTGGTCTACCACCCCTCCGAGCCGGACTGAGTGCCGCAGGCCCCTGGCCGGACCAGGCAGGCGGAACCGGCGGGATGTCTACCCTTCGCCGTTCCCTCCGGACTTTTCCAGGAAGAGGGTCTGGGTGGGATAAGCGAACTCGATCTCCTCCTCCTCGAATCGCTTGTAGATCTCCAGATTTATGGCCTGTTGCCGGTCCATGTAGGCATTGTAGTCCGGCGTGAGCATGTAGTAGACCGTCTCGAAATTCAGGGAGAAGTCCCCGTACTTCTGGAAGTGGGAGCGGTCGAAGCGGGCATCGTCGTACCGCTCCACCACCTCCCGGATGATCCCGGGGATCTGTTCCAGCTTCTCGCTTCCCGTGTCGTAGGTGACTCCCAGGTGGAAGACGACCCGGCGCTCCTCCATGCGCTTGTAGTTCCGTATCCGGCTGCTCAGCAGGTCCGAGTTGGAGAAGACGAGCTGCTCCCCGGACAGGGACCGGATCCGGGTGGTCTTGAGACCCACATGCTCCACCACTCCCAGGAAATCCCCCACGATGATGAAGTCGCCGATGACGAAGGGCTTGTCCAGGACGATGGAGAGGGAGGCGAAGAGATCTCCCAGGACGTTCTGCACGGCCAGGGCCACGGCGATACCACCAACCCCGAGCCCGGCCACCAGGGCGGTGATCTCGATCCCCAGATTCTGGAGGATGAGAAGGAGGAAGAGGCTCCAGACCACGCCCCGGGCGACAATCCCCACAGCTCCCAGAGTGGTGGCCAGGCTGGGATCCTCCTCCACGTGCTTCCTCCGGTGCCGGGCCAGAAGGAAGTTCACCACGCCGGTGGACCACAGGGCGCCCTGGATCAGGAGACCCACCACCAGGATCTTGCGGATCCACTCGTCCGCCTCCGGGGGCAACTGCAGGTAGAGGGAGCCCAGCCACACGGCCACGATGAGGATGAACAGCCCCTTGGTCTTCTCCAGGAGCTCGATGAGGAGGTCGTCCAGGTCCGTGGTGGTCTTCCGGGTCAGGCTCTGCAGGCGGCGGATGAGGATGGCCGACAGAAGGCGGAGGGCCAGGATCACCACCAGGGCGATGCCCAGGGCGATACCCCATTGGAGAAGGGGATTGCCGAGGAAGTCCTGGGCCAGGAACGAGGTGTCTCCCATGGGGGATTCCTTCCGGAATAGAGGTCAGCAGAGATGCAAGTCGGGTGCTCGGGGGAGATGAGTACGTAAGCTAGGGACCCGGGCGGTGGAGGGCCAGGAGACGGGCCTTGACGACCCTTTCCCGGTTCTCTATGCTCCCGCGGGCAATTCCCCACCAGGCGAAAGCAGGCCCCCCCACGTCACTCTTCGCGGAGGTCGTCAGTTCATGGATGCGGAAGGATTCCTGTACGAAGTGGAAGCGTTTCGGGACGAGATGGAGTTCTACGTGGATGAGATGGACAGCCGAAAGGGCCTCTCCATCACCACCGCCGACGATGTCCTGGCCTACGTGGATGAGTACGACATCTCCTCGATCCGCCTCTGGTTCACCGACCTGCTGGGCTTCCTGAAGTCCTTCTCCATCACCCCAAAAGAGCTCAAAGGGGCCTTCGAGGACGGCATGGGCTTTGACGGATCCTCCATCGAGGGGTACCAGAGGATCCAGGAGAGCGACATGGTGGCCCTCCCCATCGCTTCCACCGCCCAGGTCCTCCCCTTCCGCTCGGGAGGGTCCCGGAGCCTGAGGATGTTCGCCGAGATCCGGGATCCCGACGGTACCCCCTACGCCTCGGATCCCCGACGAGTCCTGGAGCGCCAGCTCACCCACCTCAAGGAGCACGGTTACAGCCAGATGAACATCGGTCCCGAAGCCGAGTTCTTCTACTTCCGGGACGAGACCAGTCCCGCCATCCTGGACCAGGCCGGCTACTTCGACATCAATCCGGTGGACATTGGGGATGACATCCGGGAGGCCACGGTCTTCGCCCTGGAGGCCATGGGGATTCCCGTGGAGTACCACCACGCCGAGGTGGCCCCCTCCCAGCACGAGATCGACATCCGCTACCAGAAGGCCCTCCGGATGGCCGACTCCCTCCAGACCTACAAGTACGTGGTGAAGGAGATCGCCCGGCGCTGCGGGGTGTTCGCCACCTTCATGCCCAAGCCCCTGGAGGGAGAGAACGGCAGCGGCATGCACACCCACCTGTCCATCTTCAAGGACGAGAGCACGAACGCTTTCTTCTCCAGGAGCGACGAGCATCACCTGAGCCCGGTGGCCAAGCAGTTCATCGCCGGCATCCTGGATCATGCCCGGGAGCTGGCCTTCGTCACGAACCAGTGGTTCAACTCCTACAAGCGGCTGGTGCCGGGCTACGAGGCTCCCGTCTACATCGCCTGGGCCGAGAGGAACCGTTCGGCGGCCGTCCGGATTCCCGTCTACAAGCCGGGCAAGGAGGTGGCCACTCGCATGGAGCTCCGGTTCCCCGACGCCACCTGCAATCCCTACCTGGCTTTCGCCGCCATGCTGGCCTCGGGCCTGGACGGGATGGACCGGAACCTGGATGCTCCCCCACCCATGACCCAGGATCTCTATCGCCTCACTCCCATGGAGCGGGACGAGAAGAGGATCGCCTCCCTTCCCCACGACCTCTACGAGGCCGTTCGGGTGGCGGAGAGCAGCTCCTTCCTGCGGTCCGTCCTGGGTGAGGACGTCCTGCGGAAGCTGGTGGAGACGAAGCTCCACGAGGTGGACAAGTTCCGCCTGTATGTCTCGCCCCTGGAGCTGGACGAGTACATGGTTCTTTGAAGCCCGGGTGTCTCAGGCTCCGGTCTCTTCTCGGCTCGTGGCTTCCGCCGGCTGCTGCCTCCGGTTCGTCTCCTCCGTCCAGAAGGATATGGCCAGGGCCACGGCCCCGCAGGAGATGGCCATATCGGCCACGTTGAAGATGGGCCAATCCATGAAGCCCAGGTCGATGGGTCCTATGAAATCCACCACGCCACGATTCCAGCGGACCCGATCCACCAGGTTGCCCAGGGCCCCGGAGAAGACCAGGGCCAGGGCGAGAATCCGGAAGCGATCCCAGTTCGGCGTTCGGGCCAGGAGGAAGGCCAGAAGGACCATGGCCAGGATGGTGACGGGAATGAAGAACCAGCGGGGATCGCTTCCCACGCTGATGCCGAAGGCGGCCCCACGGTTGAAGGCCAGGGTCAGGGGCACCAGTCCCCCGAAGAGCTCCATGGAGTTCCCGTTCAGGGCCTCCAAGGCCCAACGTTTCGTGATGATGTCTAGGATGAGGATCGCGGGCAGCACGATCCCCACAATCGTCGCCTTGGATTTCAATTCGGATCCGGTGGCCTGGGTGAGCGGAAGAAGCGGTCGGCGGGAGGGTACCCTCTCCCGTCGGGCAAGGAAAGATGCAAGGAAAGGGCCGTCTCCTCAATTCCCTCCAGGACGGACCCGGTAGCGGGACAGCTGAACCACGGACAGGACCGGTGCGTGATCCGAGAGCTCCCGGCCTTCGGTGAGCACCCGTGCCTCCAGGATCCGCACGGGTCCCCGGACCAGGATCCAGTCCAGGGCCCGCCGGGGGTGGCGGGTGGGGAAGGTCATCTTCCGGATACCGGGAGGACGCCGGAGCCGGGGGCTCCGCCAGCCCCGGCTGACCAGGGAGTCAAGGATCGTCCCCTCTCGGGAGTCCGCCTCGTCGGCTGGTGGCCATCCTCCGGGAGAGGCGTTGAAATCTCCGGCAAGAACCGTGACCCCCGGGTGCCGCCGGGCCGCGTCCTCCAGGACGGGCAGGGCCCGGATGCGGGTGCTGCGGCTCCGGGGCTCCAGGTGCACGGCAACCAGGGATAGGGGTGCGGCCTCCGGCCCCACCCGGACCATGGCCCCGGCCTTGGCCCCCAGGATCCAGGCCTCCAGGGAAGAATGGGGCGGTAGTTCCAGGAAATCCGCCTGGAGGAGGGGCAGCCGGCTCAGGATGGCGTTCCCGAAGGCGTAGTCCCCGAAGGGCAGGTCCAGGTCGTAGTTGCGCTGCTCCACCCAGACGGGATAGCCGGCACTCCGGGCCAGGACGGCGGCCTGGTCCAGGCCCCCGGACCACTGGGCGTCGAAGTCCACCTCGTTCAGAACCACCAGGTGGGCGTCGGCATCCCGGAGGATACGGCCCATGGCCGCCAGCCGTTCCACGGTCCCTTCCCGGCCTCCCCCCTTCCAGTTCTTGAACCATCCCTCCCGGACGGGGCCCCGGGCGTGAGCCACGTTCCAGGTGAGTATCCGGATCGGGGCTCCCGGAGCCCAGACCGTGTCCGCCGGGGCTTCCCCGTGGATCGTCAGACGCCGGGAATCCGCCGTGGCCCGGCCCACGGCCCACCACGTCAGGACCCCGGCCGTCACCACCAGCAGGCCCAGGACCAGGGGCCTGGTCACCCCCCGCAGAGCCCGTGTTGCCTCTCGAATCGGCGTGACCGCCCCCTTTCGGACCCCTTCGAACCCTCCAGTGTCTCTCCCTGACAACGGTAACGGAAACGGAGACGGAATGCTGCTGACGGACCTTTCGGAGCTCCTGGGGCTGGATCCGAGCGTGGCTCTGGTCCTCCTGGGCATCACCCTGGCCCTCTGCGGAGCCACGGCCTTCCGGGGCATTCTCGTGGTGCGTTGCCCCGGGGACGGACGCCGGCGAGGGTGGAGGAGCCTGGCGACCTGGTGGCTGCTCCACGGCCTCTTCGTGACCCTGGTGGTCCTGGGGCGTCCGGGCGTGTTCCTGGGCCTGGTCGCCGTCTCCCTTCTGGCCCTCCACGAGGCCCTGAGGCTGGTCTCGAAGCCGGAGCTCTTCCTCCCCCTGGCCGTGGTGGGTGGTGGCCTGTACCTCTGGGGGTGGTTGGACTGGACCCTGGTCTTCACCCGGGTGCTTCCCCCTCTCCTGGTCCTCCTGCTCTTGCCGGCCCTGCTGGAGGCGATCCGCGTGGTCCTGTCTCCCGGATCCTCCCTCTCAGGGGCGTGTCTGGCCTTCCTGGCGGCGGTCCTGGGACTCTCGTTTCTTGCCGGGACGGCTTCCCTTCCCTCTCCTCCTGGCCTCCCCGGCTCCCCGGAAGGCTGGCTGGTTCTCCTGGTGGTCCTCACGGAGTTCAACGACATGGCCCAGGCGTGGTGGGGGCGCTCCCTGGGATCCCGGGCCATGGCTCCCACCCTCTCGCCGTCCAAGACGTGGGAGGGGCTCCTGGGCGGCGTGGCATCCACCGTGGCTCTCGCCGTTCTCCTGGCTCCCCTTCTCACGCCCTACGGGCGTCTCTCACCTCCCACTCCCGGTGGCATGGGGCCCTCCTGGCTCTGGTCCGCCGGGCTGGGGCTCCTCCTGGCTCTGGCGGGGACCGCAGGGGACCTGACCGCTTCCATCCTGAAGCGTCGAGGTGGGGTAAAGGACAGCGGGCGGCTTCTCCCGGCCCACGGGGGGATCCTGGACCGTTTCGACAGCCTGACCCTCACCTCTCCCGTTTTCTTTCTGGTCACCTACGGTTTATGGATCCGTCCTTCATGAGGAGCCCGGAGAAGGAGAATCGTATCTGGACGGTGCCCAACGGGGTGTGCGCCTTCCGGTTGGCAGGTGTGGCCCCCCTCCTCTGGACGGCCCAGCAGGGTCACCGGACGGCTTTCCTCTGGATTCTGGTGGCCCTCCTCCTCTCCGACTGGGTGGATGGGAAGCTGGCCATTCTCCTGGACCAGCGAACCGTGGTGGGGGCCCGACTGGACAGCGCCGCGGACGGCCTTCTCTACCTGGCGGTGGCCCTCTCCTTCTGGTGGCTGGAGAAGGCCGTGGTCCGGGCCCACGCGCCCTGGATCCTCGGGGCGCTGGGGAGCTGGATCGTCTCCGCGGCGGTGACGCTGATTCGTTTCCACCGCCTTCCCAGCTACCATACCTGGACGGCCAAGAGCTCCTGGTTTCTCCTGGGTGGAGCCACTCTCCTTCTCCTCGTCACCAGGAATGCCCTCCTCCTGCCCTGGGCCCTGGGGCTGGTCATCCTCTCCAACCTGGAGGACGTGGCCATCGGCCTGGCTCTCCCCCGCTGGCAGGCCGACGTCCGGAGCCTGCCTCGGGCCTGGCGGAGACGACGGGAGGAACGGGAGGAGAAGCCATGACCCGCGTCCTCCACATCTCCGACCTCCATTTCGGGCCTCCGTACGTGCCCCGGGTGGGAGAAGCCCTGATCCGGCAGGCCCCTCGGCTGGATCCGGACGTGATCGTGGTGAGCGGCGACCTGACCCAACGGGCCAGGGAGGATCAGTTCGTCCAGGCCCGGGACTTCCTGGACCGTCTCCCTCCCGTGCCCCGGGTAGTGGTTCCCGGCAATCACGACGTGCCTTTGTATCGAGTGGTGGAGCGCTTCTTCCGGCCCCGGAAGCTCTATCGCCGGCACATCAGCCCTGGCCTGGAGCAGGTTCACCGTCTGGAGGGTGCCACCATCGTGGGGCTGGACTCCACCTCTCCCAGACGATCCATCAGCAACGGTCGCATCCACCTGGACCAGCTGGCCTTCTGTCAACGGGTGTTCGCCCAGGCCCCTCCGGAGAGCATCCGTGTGGTGGTGGTCCACCACCACTTCGCCCCGGCCCCGGACTACGAACGAGACCAGACCATGCCCAAGGCCCGCCGGGCCCTGGACCGATTCGTGGACATGGGGGTGGAGATGATCCTGGGTGGCCACCTCCACAGGGCCTACATCGGCAACACCCTGGACCTGTATCCCGGTCGGGAACGGGAACGGGGAATCATCATCGTCCAGTCCGGTACCACCACGTCCCGTCGGGGCCGGGCCCGGGAGCGGGAGAAGAACTCCCTGAACCTGATCCTCCTGAGAGAAAAAGAGTTGGGGATCACCCACTTTCTCTTCGATGACGAGGAGGGGGCGTTCCTCCCCTCCAGCCGTCACGCCTTTCCCCGACCCGGACGGCGCTTCCAAGCCTGAGATCCTCTTCGAATCCCCGTCCCGGAGAGTGCTTTCAGCGGCCCAGGCCCATCCGGCCTCGCGGGCCGGCCCGGGACTGCCTACGTTGGGCCTCGAAGACCCGCCGGGTGCTCCCTCTCACCCGGTGCCCGTGGGCCTGCACTCCCCACCGGGCGCATCCCAACCGGACCGGAGGTGGTCATGTCCTTCCGAGGTATCGTCGTCCTTCTCCTTCTCCCGCTGGCTCCCCTGCCGGCCCCCTCTGTCCTCTCCGCCGGGATCCCGGCCGCAAGTCCAGGGCTCGAAGATCCGTCCATTGGAGATTCCGGGGGACCCGCAGCCGTTGCCGGCCCCATCCGGTTCATGCGGGATCCCCATGTGGCCGGGGACCGGCTGGTCTTCTCCTACCAGGGAGATCTCTGGCTGACCCGGCGGGACGGGTCCGAGCCCCGGCGCCTCACGAGCCACCTGGCCCGGGACGTGGCCCCCCGCTTCTCCCCCGACGGCCGGTGGGTGGCCTTTTCCAGCGACCGTTTCGGCAACTACGACGTCTTCCTGGTTCCCGTGGAGGGTGGGGAGCCAAGCCAGCTCACCTTCCACACTACCGGGGACATGGTGGCGGGCTGGACACCGGAGGGGAAGATCATGTTCACCACCAGCCGGGGGGCCCATCCCTTCCTGTCCCCCATCTACACCGTGGACCCGGAGGGTGGGCTGCCCGCCCCCATGGCCATGGACCAGGCCGAGGCGGCGGCCGTGAGCCCCGACGGCCGCTACGTGGCCTTCAACCGAGTCGGCGTCAACACCACCCGGAAGGGCTACAAGGGCAACCGGGCTCCGGACCTCTACCTCATGGACCGGGAGACCGGGGAGATCCGGCAGCTCACGGACACGGACCTGCGGAGCTTCCGGGAGCACGTCCCGGACGGCGATCCCATGTTCGGGGCCGACGGGATGATCTACTTCCTGAGTGAGCGGGACGGGTTCTTCAACCTCTGGAAGATCTCTCCGGAGGGAGGTGAGGCCCTCCAGGTGACCCGGCATACCCAGGGGGTCCGGTACCCGGCCATCAGTCCCGACAGGGGCACCATCGCCTACACGAACGACCACGTGTTGTGGACCCTGGATATCTCCGGCGGGGAGCCCCGGAGAGTGGAGGTGGAGCTGGCCTTCGATCCGTCCATCAACCGGGTGGAGTGGGTGGACGTGGAGGGGTTGGCGGAGGGCTTCTCCGTGCATCCGGAAGGGGAGACCGTCGCGGTGGACGCCCGGGGGGAGATCGTCCTGGTCCCGGTCCAGGAGGACCTGGGAGAGATGGTCCGGGTCACCTCCTCGCCCTGGCGGGACCGGTACCAGAAGTGGTCTCCCGACGGCACCCTCCTGGCCTACGTCTCCGACGAAGGGGCCCGGGAGGAGATCTGGGTGTGGGACCGGGCCACGGGAGAGAGGCGGCGTCTGACGGATCACGACTCCTACAAGACCGGGGGCTTCGTCTGGTCCCCGGACTCCGAGAGGATCGCCTTCGAGGCGGCCAACACGTTGTTCGAGGTGGAGGTGGCCACGGGCGGCACCAGGGAGTTGGCCTACAACGAGAACCGGGGGTTCTCTCTACACGAGTACTCCCCCGACGGAGACTGGCTGCTCTACACTCGCCGGGATCTGGACGAGGACCTGGAGGTCTACCTCCTGGAGATCGCCTCTCTGCGAGAGGTCAACGTCACCCGGGACCCCTTCCGGGATTACGGGGGCGCCCTGACCCCGGACGGAGAGAGCGTGGTGTTTCGCTCCAACCGGGACGACGGCACCTACCACCTTTTCGTGGCCCCCCTGGCCCGCCTCACCGAGGATCCCGAGGACCCCCTGGTGAAGGCTCGGAGGGGGGAGGAAGGCCAGGAGGGGGAGGAAACGGAGTCCCCTCCCCTGGCCGTGGATCCGGAGGGGATCGAGAAGCGGGCCCGGCAACTCACCTCCGGAGAGAACGGAGCCGGGGACTTCTTCCTGTCCGCCGACGGGACCACCGTGTTCTTCACCTCCCGGGACGAGGAGGGGCCCGCCCTCTTCTCCCTTCCCCTGGAGGGAGGCGAGGCGAAACGACTCCGGGGGGGCTCCTTCGCCGACCTGCAGCCCACCCTGGACCGGAAGACCCTCTTCTTCCGTCGCGGGGGCGGCAGAGAGGGCTTCCAGATCCATCGCATGGGCCTTCCGGGAGGGGAGCCGGAACGGGTGGAGTTCGCTTTCCCGGTGGAGGTGGACCACCGGGCGGAGTGGGAGCAGATCTTCCAGGAGAGCTGGCGGGTCATGAAGTACCGCTTCTACGACCCGGACATGCACGGCCGGGACTGGGGGGCCATTAGGGCCGAGTACCGTCCCCTCCTGGATCATGTGGGTACGTACGAGGACGCCTACGACCTGGCCAACCAGATGATCGGAGAGCTGAACGCCTCCCACGTGGGGGTCCGGGGCCCGTCCTCCGTATCCATGGAAGACGAGTACCGCACCCGCCTTCCGGGGTTTGAGCTGGAGCCCGACCAGGGGCGCTACCGGGTGAGCCACGTCTACCGGGACGGCCCGGCGGACAAGGAATGGCTCGATCTGGAGGAGGGGGACTACGTCCTGACCATGGAAGGAGAGGAGCTGCAGGCCGGGGACAACTACTG
>Ga0207797_1000138_pt1 | contig 51507 bp, 51 predicted proteins | sample PRCRCaboRojoPR_6_FD_187275 | JGI IMG/M metagenome (GOLD analysis project Ga0207797, IMG submission 187275) | Marine sediment microbial community from Cabo Rojo, Puerto Rico - PR CR 10% Liquid 1 (SPAdes) | ecosystem: Environmental > Aquatic > Marine > Coastal > Sediment | place: Cabo Rojo, Puerto... | reverse complement strand
CGAACACGCCCCGTCCGTAGAGGTAACAGGGGCGGCGCTGCCCTTCGATCTCGATCGTCGGATGGTCGTGCCCGATCACGTACCGGTCGGCCCCCGAGGCCGGACGCTCGTGACCGTGACAGACCACGGTGCCGTCGTCGAGGCGGTACTCGGTGGCCGTCGCCCCGTCGTAAACGATGGCGAGTTGCGAGTCGTGGTTGCCGGGCGTGACGACGAGGTCGACCCCGGCGTCGTCGATCGTCTCGCGGGCGGACTGCAGGGAGCGCTCGACGGCCACCGGCACGCGGCCGAACGAGTGGAGGAGGTCGCCCGCCACGACCACCTCGCCGGGATCGAACCGGTCGAGGAGGGCCGCCAGACGCTCCACGAGGTCCCGGCGCTCGCCCAGGGGGAAGTCGACGTTCGACGCCTCGGCACGACCCAGGTGCAGGTCGGCGAGGACGAGCGCGTCGGCGTCGGGCAGGTAGACGGCCCGGTCCCGGTAGACGACCATCGACCGGGGCTCGGGCCCCCGGAACCCTGAAAGGATCGTTTCGGGTCGAAGGGGCGGTCGCCCACCCCGGTGTAGCTTCGAACGTGCGAATCGATCGGGTCACGAAAAACTGACAAATCCACGTCATCGTTCCGAAGTCGTACGAGATGCGCGGCGCGTATCGGTCACCGGAAACCGGTAGGGCGTGAGGTCCGAAAACTTATCATTGTTCGAAATGTATTTATCGGTAATATGTCTCGTTTTTCCCGCCGTGAGGTCCTCCTGGCCGGTGGGGCGCTGGCCGCGGGGGTGGCCGGCGGATACGGATTCGGGACGCAACTCGAGACGGGTCGCACCGGTGACGCGAACGTCGCCGACCCCGAACCGTTCGGCTGGGACGACAGGGACTGGCCCTTTCCCGATTACGATCCGGCGCGAACCCGGCATCCCCCTGCGGACAGTGCCCCCGATACGGAACTCGACGTCGCCTGGCGGATGGACAATCCCGTTGACGGGGGAGGGCGAGCACCGCCAGTCGCGGCCGACGCTCGTCTTCTGCTGGCGCTGGAGGGACCCTCCGACGTTCACGTACGCTGTCTCGAGCTTGGACGGGGCAAGCAAGCGTGGACCGCCGAGATTCGCGGGGGTGGGGGTGGCAATCCCGAGCGGTACCACCCCGACCTCGCCGCCGTCGGCGGTGGCGTCTACTATTCCGTGCCGACGGCGGACCGTGAGCCGTTCGGCCTGTTGAGCGGCGCGACCGGCGAGCCAGTGTGGCGGCTTCCCGAGGTCCCGTCAGGGCCGTGGCTGATCGGCGGCGGGCGGGTATTTACCGGGGACGACGACGCAGTGCGCGGGTACGACGCACGAACCGGCGACGAGCGCTGGTCGAGAGTCGTCGACGTGGAGGGGTTCTCGGTCGGTGCGTTTCACCCGTCTTACGGCCTGTTTGCTCACTCGACCGTCGCGAAGCGGCTGTACCGGATCGACCCCGCCGACGGGAGCCTGGTCTGGAACGTGTCACTGGGTAACCATCCGACTTCCCCGCCGATCGTCACTGACGACCGGATGTTCATTGTCCTCGGTGGAGAAGACGGGCGACTCGAAGCCAGGGACCCGACGAACGGAACCCGCCTCTGGCGCTACCCCGACGCCACGAAGGAAGGCGCGTCGACGGGTGACGATCCGGGCCCGCTCCACGAACCCGTTGCGGCGACGTCCGACACCGTCCTGGTCCGATCCGTGCGGGCGAACCCCGTTCCCGACGAACTCCACGCCATCGACGCCACGACGGGGGAGCGGCGATGGGGGATCGAAACCCCCGACGGGACGGCGACCTTCTCGCGGGGAGCGGTCGCCGGCGATCAGGTCTTTATCGGAGCAGGTGGCGAGGAGTTCGACTTCCGGGTGCTCCGTCTCGACCTCGCAGACGGGGCTCCGATCGAGTCGGTGTCGGGGATCGGAATCGGGTGGGGCGAGGTCATCGTAACGGATGGCACGCTCGTGGTCCACGGACAGCGCGAAACCGTAGCTCTCCGGTGAGCAGCGCCTGGAGCCCGTTCGGGGCCACCACGTTACACTCAGGCGGGGTCTTCCCGTTCGCCGTCCCCGACCGGGGTGTCCGTCGAAACGCGGGCGTCCCCGTCGAGCATCCCCCGGAGGTCGTACTCCCTGCCCGTCGCGACGAACACCGCCTCCGAGAGGATCGACAGGACCTCTGGAACGCGCCGGACCACGAGCAGGGTGATGGCCACGAGCGCCAGGACCGAGAGGCTCTGGGAGATCACGGTGTGGGCGATCCAGAACGAGGTGTGCCCGGCCGGAACGCCCGCGACGTCGGTCGCGAGCCACGTCAGCGCCGGGTGATCGAACCACGAGTGTCCGGCGGCGGCCGCGACGAACACGTTCCGCAGCCAGTTCAGGCCCCAGATGATCCCGACCGCGAGCGCGAACGCCCGGAGCTTTCGCCCGAGGTCCGCGTTCGCGGCGGCGATCAACCCGCCGAAGATGGCGATGCTGCCCATGCCGGTGCAGGCCCAGACGATGTACGTCGAGAAGTCGGCGAAGACGAAGGTGTTGTGGAAGCCGGTGTCGGGCGCGGTCACGAACGCCGGGTCGTAGCCCAAAAGCGCCAGGCCCCGGTCGGTCTGGGCCGCGACGGTCTCGATCAGGAACTCCCGCACGGCGGGGATGGCCCGCGGCGGGTAGTACAGCAGCGCCATGACCCCGACCGCCCGCGAGAGCGACACGACCGAGTCCCGCCCGCGGAGCAGGAAGTATCCCGCCGAGAGGGACAGCGGGATCGCCAGCAGGCTGCCGAGCCCCTCGACGAGGCTGCGGACCTCGAAGGCGAAGTGCGGGAACACCGAGAGCCAGAAGACGGCGAAGACGCCCCACGCGCCGGCGATCACGAGGCGAGCGCGCTCCCGGTACCCGAGGGCGTCGATGACGATCCCGGCGAGGAACGCGATCACGACGGCCCAGGCCAGGGCGTCCGAGAGCGCAGCGAGCGAGGCGAGCGGGGCGGGCACGGACGGGAGAAAGCGAGCGCGGACTATAGGCCTGTTGGACCGTCTGGAGGCGGCTGCCCCGCGAATACCGAACCCGTCACGATGGGGCTTTTTTACGGCCGGTCGCCTACGTGCGCGCATGGTCGACGTGCTGGAGAACAAGCGGGTGGCGACCCGGTACCGGATCCTCGTCGAGATCGCCGACAACCAGCCGGCGGTGAGCCAGGGCGAGATCGCCGACGCCGTCGGCGTGACCAGCCAGGCGGTCAGCGAGTACATCCGCGAACTGGTCGAGGACGGCCTCGTCGAGAAGGAGGGTCGCTCCCGCTACCGGGTCACCAAGGAGGGCGTCGACTGGCTCTTCCGGGCCTCCGCGGACCTCGAGCGGTTCGTCGACCACGTCGGGGAGGACGTCCTGGGGAGCGTCCAGGAGGACGCCGCGATCGCGACCGAACCGATCGAAGAGGGGGAGACGGTCACGCTCGGGATCGAGGACGGCCTGCTCCGGGCGACGCCCGGCGACGAGGGGCCCGCGACCGGCGTCGCGACCATGGACGCCGACGAGGGGGAGGACGTCGGCGTCACGGGCTTCGAGGGCATCATCGACCTCGAGGCCGGCGTCGTGACCGTCCGCCAGGTCCCGCCCGTCAGGTCGGGCGGAAGCCGCGAGGTCGACCTCGACGCGCTCCGGGAGGCCTGCGGGGACGCCGACCTCGTGGCGGCCGACGGCGTCGAGGCCGTCGTCGCCCTCCGGAAGGCCGACGTCGAACCGGACGAGACGTTTGCCCCGGGTGCCGTGGCCGCCGACGCCGCGAACCGCGGGCTCCACGTGGTCGTCATCACGACGACCGACGACGTCGGCCGCGTGACGGACGCGTTGCGCGACGCCGGGGTCTCCTACGAGGTCGAGGACTCGCCGTCGTGAACCCCCGACTTCCGGTTTCAACTCCGGATAGCCGTCCAGAACTGCGAGCGTCGAACCATCCTGGTTGCGACGGAGGACGGGTATCCACGGCTGTCGAAGGTCGGTCCCCGACCGGTCCCCGGACAAAGCACTTACCATCGGCATTGGGAAGGGGACGTATGCTCGAGTTCCGCAGGTCCCCAGTCCCGATTCCTGACCGGCCGTCCCCGGCCGGAGCGCTGGCGCCCCGATGTCGGAGCGCGAACGGCCCGTTCCGGAACCCGGGGCCGGGCGGATGAACCGTCGAAACCTCCTCCGTGCCGGGGCCGGAGCGCTCTCCGCATCCCTCGCCGGTTGCATCTTCGGTCCGGGAACCGGCTGTGGACACGGCATTACGTTCGAGATGGACGGGCCGCTCTCGGCAGCGGACATCGCCGACGCCGAGGCCCGGGGACCGGCAGAACTCCCGCCGACCGTCCGCCAACTCGTCGAAACGGCGTCCGACGAGGGTTCGGCCACCGACACCGGGACGAGCGGGCCCCCGATCGACGAGGGGACGGTCGTGCGGCTGGACGACACCTACTATCGCGTGTCGATACGGAAGGGCGACGACGGAACGTCGGTCACGGGATACGAGTACACCGTCGTCACGAACGATTCGGTCCGGGAGAACGCGACGGGCGGGCAGACCGTCGCGCTCGACGACCTGCCGGAACACGACCGGCGCTCGTTCCTGGCCGCCTTCGGGCGCAAGGCCCGTGGGGTCCAGGACCGACAGGTGGCCAAGGTTCGGGTCGAAATGCTGGCCGCCTACGAGAGCCGGACCGCGCGTCGAAAATCCGTCTTCGTCCCGGCGTCCGAGTACCGGTACGTCCGGTACGGCCCGAACGTGTTTCGCCTCGACCGGGACGGGTCCCGAACCGTCACCGTCTTTCCGTTCCGAGTCGAGTTGGGGACGGTCGCGACCTCGGTCGCCGCCTTCGCGGAGCACGTTCGCTCGACGGAGGGGCGGACGGTGGATCCCTCCGCACTCTCGACCGACGCTCGGGAGTTCGTGCAGCAGGGGATTTCGGAGGAGTACGGGACGCAGGCCTGCTACCCGCTGCCGGACCACGTGACGGGGGCCCTCCACGCGTTCGGACTCGAGCCGGAACGCGGGCAGGACGCCCGGTACGTCCGCTACGAGGGGGACTGGTACCGGGCTTCTGTCGGTGACTTCTACGACGATTGACGCCCGAGAGATCGTCGAGAACCGGCGCGGCCGTTCTCCGGAACGGATCTCAGGCCTGGATCAACGAGGCGCCGTTGAACTCCGCCCGCTCGTAGTCGACGTCCATCAGGTCGAGGATCGTCGGTGCGATGTCGAACAGGTCGGCGTCCTCGATCCGGGCGTTCGGGTCGTCGACGAACAGCGAGGCGTTCCCGAACGAGTGCATCCCGTTGCGCGGCCCGTGGCCGAACACGTCCTCGTCGCCCTTGAAGCCGGCCTTCAGGTCGAAGCCGTGGTTCGGGATCACGACCAGGTCGGGCGCGATGTCGTCGTGGTCGCCCCGGAAGGCGTTCTCCTTCTCGACGACGCGGTCGGCCACCTTCTCCCCGTCCGGGCCTTCGAGCGCCTCCAGTTCCTCCTTGAGTTCCCGCCGCACCTGCTCGTAGTCCTCCTCGGGGACGGACCCGCGGGGCTCGCGTCCCTCGAGGTTGACGTAGAACCGACCGGGGATGAGCGAGTACGCCTTCGTGTCGTCGGCGATGTCGCCGAGTTCCTCGTGGTCGTCGTCCGCGTAGGAGAGCCAGCCCTCCTCGCGGAGCCACTCGTTGAAGTGGACCTCGTAGTCCAGCGAGGTGAACCCGTGGTCGCTGGCGACGACCATCGTTACGTCGTCGGGCAGTTTCTCCCGGAGGTTCCCGAGGTACTCGTCCACCTTGCGGTAGAACTCGACGAACTCCTCCTTGTACTCGCCGTCGCGCTCGTAGTCCTTGAAGAGGAAGTGGTTCACCCGGTCGGTCGTCATGAAGACGCCGAAGAAGAGGTCCCAGTCGTCGGCCTCGACGTAGTGCTCGAAGGCCTCGTAGCGGGCGTCGAGCGTCTCGTGGGCGTTCTCGATGAACTCGGACTTGTCGTCCTTGTGGCCGAGTTTCGCGTTGGCGTCGATCCGGTAATCGATCGACTCGAGGTACTCCCTGAGGTCGTCCGGCGCGGCCGCCTTGTCGATGCCGGGCGAGAGGAACCCGGAGACCATCCGCTGGACGTTGCGCTGGGGCGGGAACGTCACCGGGACGTTCATCACGGTCGCCTGCCGGCCCGCGTCCTGCACGCGGTCCCAGAGCCGCTCGGCCTGGACGTCACGGCCCATCGGGACGTAGGTGTCGTAGGAGTTGACCTCGCGGTCCTGGAACCCGTAGACCCCGGTTTCGCCGGGGTTCTTCCCGGTCGTCAGCGCCGGCCAGCAGGCGCTCGATTCCGGCGGCACGATGCTGTCGATCGAACCGGCGCTGCCCTCGTCGGCCAGCGCGGCCAGGTGCTCGAACTCGTCGCGGTGCTCCGAGAGGAGGCTGTACGGCACCCCGTCGATGCCGAAGAAGGCGACTCGCGGGGCGTCGTCGCCGCGAAGCCGATCGAACAATCCCATGCGAGGGGGTTCCGGCGACGGGTACAAGAACTTTCCTTTAGGGGATCGATCGCCCGTCGTCGGTAACGACTACCGCGCGCCGTGGCGGGGCGATGGTACGGCCGACGAAAGCGGTTACTCGGCCGTCCTGGCGGGAGAACCACCGCGAAGTGGAGGGACTATCGATCCTCGGCGTCCGGCTCGAAGTTGGTGGGAACGACCGTCGGATGCTTCAGGCCGAAGGGTTCCTCGCCGGAGGTTTCGGGACCGGAGGGTTCTGGGCCGGTCGCACCGGGATCGACGTAGGTGCTCATTGCACCCATGTGTACGGCCCCAAACGGAATATAACTGTCGATAATCATTATACATCCCGGGCGACAGGTGTATTACCCCGGCGCATCGCCACCGCGGGAGTCGACCTGTAACGTTAAGTCGAGAGGGCGGGAAGTCGCCGCCCATGGTCGACGAGAACGTCGGCGGCACGGATCGGTTGCTCCGAATCGGCTTCGGCGCCATCGCGCTCTTCCTGGGCGTCGGGACCGCGACGCTGCTACGGCGCCCGGTCGCGGGGGGCATCCTCGTCGTCCTCGGCGGGATTCTCCTCGGCACGGCCCTGGCCCGCCGCTGTCCGATCAACCGGGCCCGGGGCGTCGACACGAGCGGTGGGGACTGACGACGCCGACGGGCCGGCGGTCAGGTCAGGAGTTGCTGCCCGTATTCCAGGGCGAGCCGGTCGATCCGGTTGACGATCACCCACGCGGCCGCCAGCTCGATCGCCGTCACCCCGACGGTCACGACGTCCGCCAGATCGCTCGACGTCGACACGCCGGTCGGGAGGTCGAACTCCCGCGACCAGAAGGGGTAAAACAGGGCGATGCCGCGCCTGCTCCCCACGACGTCGAGGACGTAGTGGGTCAGCACGCCGAGCCACACGAACTGGAGGTTGCCGAAGAAGTAGGGGAAGGCGACGAACCCGGCGAGCACCGGAAGGTTGTGCAACGCCTTCCGGTGGCGCCCGAACGCCGTGTCCACGTCCGGGAACAGCGCGCCGAGGGTGACCGGAACGCCGACCTCGACGACGGTCACGAACGTTTCGACGTCGCCGGCCGGGTGGAGGACGTACCCGAGACCGACGCTCAAGAGGACCGCGTTCAGCACGTGTCCACGTTTGTTCACGACCGGGGCGACGGAGCGGGCACACAAAAAACGTTGCTCACCCGGGCCGGACCGGACGGTGCCCCCGAAACCGGGGACTACTCTCCCCCCGACCCGGGAACGGCCGTCGCACCCATCTCCTCGAGGACCGCCCGCAGCGCCCGATCGACCGTTCGCTCGCGTACCGTCGCGCGGTCGCCGTCGAACTCCTCGCGTTTGGCGGCCACGTAGGACGATTCGCTGCCCCACGGAGCGGCGTAGGCGACGGCGACGTACACCGTTCCGACGGGCGTTTCCTCGGTCCCGCCGGTCGGCCCGGCGACGCCCGTCGTGGCCACCCCCCACGTCGTCCCCGCGGCGTCCCTGGCGCCCTGAGCCATCTCCCGCGCCACCGGTGCCGACACCGCCCCGTGCTCGTCGAGCGCCTCGCGGGAGACGCCGAGTGCGGCCTGTTTGGCCCCGTAGGCGTAGGTGACGAACCCCCGGTCGAAGTAGTCGCTCGCCCCGGGGACCGCGGTGATCGCGGCGCCGACGAGCCCGCCGGTGCAGGACTCCGCTACGGCGATCGTCTCCCCCCGGTCGCGGAGTTCCTCACCGAGACGTCGTGCGAGATCGGTATGGTCGGTCACGGCCGCCACTACGTGGAAAGCGAGCAAGAAGGTGTCGAGGAAAACGGACGTCCGACCGCTTCGCGACTTACTTCGTCGCCGGCGGATCCCGCGTCTCGTCCTCCGGGCTCCAGACCGTTCGGGACTGCTCGCGCAGGAACTGCTGGAGGTAGTACTTCCCGCCGGCGGCCTTCCCGGTCGTGCCGCTCATCTTCCAGCCGACGAACGGCTGGGCCTGGACGAGCGCGCCCGTGGTCGAACTGACGCGGCGGTTCGCGTACACCGTCCCGATCTCCGCCTCGTCGAAGAACCGCTCCCAGTCGCCCTCCTCGCCGGTGAAGATGCCGCCGGTGAGGCCGTACTCGACCTCGTTGACGCGCTCGATCATGGCGTCCCAGTCGGCGTAGCTGTCGACGGCCAGGACCGGCAGGAACAGCTCTTCCCCCCAGATCCAGTGATCCTCCGGCAGGTCCGCGATCACGGTCGGACGGACGTAGTGCCCGTTCGCCCGGTCGCCGTCGTCGAGCACCTCGCCGCCGGCCGCGATGGTGGCGCCGGCCTCGTCGGCCGCCTCGACGGCCTCGCGGTAGGTCTCGACGGCGTCCGCCTCGATGACCGGGCCCATGAAGTGCCCCTCGACCTCCGCGGGGCCGACCTCGATGGCTTCGGCTGCCTCGACGATCCCCTCGAGCACCTCGTCGTAGACGCTCTCGTGGACGAACAGCCGGCTCGTGGCGCTGCACTTCTGGCCGCAGAAACTGAACGCGCCCTTCCAGACGCCCTCGACCGCGGCCTCGACGTCGGCGGTCTCGGTGACCACCGTCGGGTTCTTCCCGCCGAGTTCGGCGATCACCGGCCCGGCGTTCTTCTCGAGCATGCTCCGCTTGGCGGCCATCCCGACGGACCGGCTGCCGGTGAAGGCGATGCCGTCCACGTCGGGGTGATCCAGGATCGGCTGGCCGGTCGCGCTCCCCTTGCCGGTGACCAGGTTCACGACGCCGTCCGGGAGGCCGGCGTCCTCGAGTACCTCGAGGATCGCGTGGGCGACCCGCGGCGTCCGCTTCGCCGGCTTGAGGACCGCGGCGTTGCCCGTCACGACTGCTCCGGCCGTCATCCCGGTCGTGATGGCCACGGGAAAGTTGAACGGCGGGATGACCCCGAAGACGCCGTACGGCCGGAGCACGCTCTCGGTGGACTCCCACCGGTTCGGCCGACCGGTGTCGTCGACGAACCCGTCGTTCTCGTCGAGTTGCTGGCTGTAGAAGTCCAGGAAGTCGATGGCCTCGTCGACGTCCGCCATCGCTTCGTTGCGGTTCTTCCCGTTCTCGAGGGTGAGCAGCGCCGAAAGCTCGAACTTCCGATCGCGCATCACGTCGGCCGCGTCCTGGAAGATCTCGACGCGCTCCCCGTAGGGGCGCCGACGCCAGGACTCGAAGGCTTCGCGGGCGGCCGCGACGGCGCGGTCGACCTCGTCCGCCTCGCCGAAGGCGAAGCTGCCGATGACCTCGTCCCGGTCGCCCGGATTGCGGACGGTGAACGTCTCGTCGGTCATCACGTCCTCGCCGCCGATGCGGAGCGGGAACGTCCCCCCGAGATCCTCACGGACCGCTTCGACGGCCGCCTCGTAGGCCTCGTGATATTCGTCGAGTCGCCCGTCCCGTTCGTAGGTCAACCTCGTTTGTTCGTTTTGATATGTCATGGCTGGCGTAGTCATCCACCCTTGGTCGGCAGACGCTTGACGGTTTCGCCTTCGGGAACTTCAGCAGCCGACGTAATCGAGAATAGTTTCATTTCCGGAAGCAGGGCCCACCGGCCCCCGCAACGGGTCGTCCCCACCGCGTCACTTCGACGGAGTGTCCGGATCGGGCGGGGACCCGCCGCGGCCCTCGCCCCCGGTCTCCGGCCCGCGCATCGGGACGAACTGGGCGGGACCACAGTCCAGCCGATCCAGGTCGCCGGACGGTCGCTTCTTCGCCAGGACGAGCCTGGTGTCGACGATCCCGATCGGGACGAGGAGCAGGCCGTCGACGCGGACCTGGTCGACCACGGCCGGCGGAAACTCGCGGGCCGCACAGGTGGCGTACGCGGCGTCGTAGGGCGCGTGCTCGGGCCAACCCTCGCGCCCGTCGCCGACCCGTATCGAGACCGCCCCGTAGCTCAGGTCGGCGAGTCGTTCCCGGGCCGCCGCCGCGAGGTCCGGGTCGTATTCGATCGAGAAGACGTTCCTGGCCCCGACGACCTCGGCCACCACCGCCGCGTGATAGCCGCTCCCCGTCCCGATCTCGAGCACGCGATCCCCGGGGGAGAGCGCCAGGTGGTCGACCATCGACGCCACGACGCCCGGCGCGCTGATGGTCGCGCCCTCCCCCAGGGGCAGCGGACCGTCGGCGTACGCGAGGTCGCGCCAGGCCTCGGGGACGAACCGGTGTCGCGGGACCGCACGGAGCGCCGCCTCCGTGGACGGGAGTTCCACGTCGAGAGCGTCGACCATGCGTTCCCGGGCGGCCTGGTGATCCATCCTCACCGGAACTTGGACCCTCCGGGGAATAGACCTGCCGCCCGACGGAGCGCGCCGGCCGGACTCTCCTCCGGGGGCTCCGGGGCGTCGACGATCCGCCGGGGCGGTCCCGCCGGAGTTCAAGCGTCTCGTCGGCGTCGAGCTACGCCCTCGCCCTCGGCGCTCGAACCGGACGGAGCGGTCCCGCTCGCCACCGGACGGCCTCCACTCCGGCGGACGGTGCGGCCGGGAGCACTGCCTCGCCCGGCAACGGACGGTGCTCCCCGGAAACCAGCCGACCCGATTCCCCGCCGGCCGCGTCGAGGAAGTCCGTCTCGACGGTCGACGTGGTCGAGACGACCCGGACGCGTTCCGACCGATCCCGCGCCTCGACCGCGACCGTCGCGTCGTACTCGACGACGGTGCGCTCGCCGTTCCGGACGTGGGAGACCCACCACTCGTCCATCGCCTGGCTGTCCAGCGGTACCGTAAACGTCACCGACCGCGTCTCCCCCGCCGGGATCCGGTGGTCGGCCGTCGCCGTCCCGTTCCCGACGACGACCTCGTTCATCCGCACGTCGTAGGCCAGGTCCGAGACCGTGATCGCGACCGGCCCCGTGTTTTCGATCCGGGCGGTCAACTCGACGGGCGTCCGGTCGGTCGTCGCCGTCCCCCATTCCGCCCGGACCTCGCGAACCGTCCCGACGCGTTGTCCCTCGACGGTCAGGGGCTGTGGCTCGATCGCGTTCAGGCCCGAGAGCACGTCCGTCTCGACCGTGGCGTTCCGGCGGTCGACGTCCACGACGAACGTCGTGAATCCCACGTCGGCCGTCACGGAGGGGTCGACGACGACGGAGGACCGTTCGCCGTTGTTGACGTGGGCGGCCCACCACTCGGGGACCGCGTCGTTGTCCATCCGCGCGAGGTGTTCGACCTCGTTCGTGCCCGACCCGAGCGATTCGACGGCCGATTGGTCGTCGGCCACTTCGACCCCGTTCACCGTCACGGTCTCCCCGATCGAGAGTCGGACGAGATCACCCAACTCCCCCGTGTTTGGGTTCTCGATCGTGACGCTGGTGCGGATTTCGGTCACCTCGTCGGTGACGTCGCCCCACTCGCGCTCGAAATCGGACATCGACGGCCGCTCGAAGGTGGGGCCGGAATCGGCGGCGGCCTCGATGGGCGTCGCGGTCGTCTGGCCGGTCCCGAGGAGGTCCGTCTCGAACCGGACGCCGGTGTCGAACAGCGACACTGGGACGCGCTTCCGTTCGCCGTCGCGTTCGACGACGCCTTCCATCGAGACCGCGAGATCGGTCCGGCCGTCGTTGCGAACGTGGGTCGCCCACCAGTCGGCCATCCGCGGCGTGTCGAGTGCGACCGTGAACGCCACCCGCTTCGTCTCGTTCGGGGCGACCCGAAACCCGTCCGAGGTCACGCCCTCGCCGACCGCGACGTCGTTCATCGACACGACGTACGCGATCCCGTCGAGCGACACCGGGTATTCGTGGCGGTTCTCGACCGTCGCGGCGAAGTGGATGGGCGTCCGCTCGGCCGTCGCCTCGCCCCAGCGGGCGGACTGGTTCGACAGGACGAGGAGGTCCCGGTCGCTCACCGATATCGTTCGCCGTTCCCCCGAGACGAACCCGGAGAGGAGGTCCGTCTCGATCGTCCGGGTGTCGTTCACCGTTCGCGACACGCCGAACGGTCCCGAGACGGTGCCGGTGATAGCCAGTTCGGACCGCTCGTCACCGTTGACGTGCGTGACCCACCACGCCGGGATCCGGTCGTTTTGCATGGTCGCGTCGATCGCCAGGGTGGACCGCCCCGTCCCGAAGCCGACGTCCGTCTTCTTCCCCTCCGCGAGCACGACGTCGTTCATCGTGGCCCGGTAGCGAAGGTCCAGCACTCCGGGGACGCCGACCGGGTTCGGGTTGTGGACCGCCACCCGGGTTTCGATCTCGGTCGTGTCGTCGGTGACCGTTCCCCAGGACGTGTCCATCGAGGTAACCGTCGGACCCCCCACGTCGACGACGCCAGTGGCTACCAGCAGGGAGGCGAGTACCAGGATCGCGACGAGGGCCGCGACCAGGACGCCGATCGCCACCCCGAGCCGTCGAAGGAGTTCGCCCCAATCGGCCATCGATAGTGAAAACGATCGGGGCGAACGCGAAAAACGCTTCTGGCAGTATTGACGCGTTCCCCGGACCGATCACTCGAGGGCTAGCGGGGACAGATCGACGCCCTCGCGGCTGGCGTACACCTTCTCCAGGCCGGTTTCGTGCAGGTCGTCCTGGCAATTCGTCCCCGCGATGGCCGCCCGAACGCCCGCCCTGTCGCGGACCACGGCGCCGGCGACGACGCCGACCCCCGCGTCGAAGGCCGGCCCCGGGTAAAGGGACGCGGTGGCACCGACCAGGACGACCAACTGCCCCGGGGGCGACGCGTCGAGGTACCGCTCGATCCCGCCGAACAGCAGGGTGGTCCCGGTGACGTAGAGCACGTCGGCGTCCGGAACGGCGTCCGGGGCCGCGTCCGGCCCGTGGAGCGTCACGTCGACGCCCGCCGGCAAATCCTCGGGGGGCGACACCTCCTCCGGGTGGCGTTCGAGAACCCGCACCTCGACGTCGTCGAACGTCCGAAGCACGGGGCCGAACAACCCGACCATGGCGATCACGTCGACCGAGTCGGTCGAGGGCGTCATCACACCCCCGGATCGCCAGTCGACGAACGGCCGCGAGAGCGCGTTGAGCGCGCCGATGCCGACGGCGCGGAGCGGACGGTCGGCCGACGGCTTCGCGGCGTCCGCCGCCACCGCCAGGGCGTCGCGACCGGTCGCGTCCGGGAGGTCGCCCTCGGGCCGATAGACGACCGCCGCCTCCCGCGTCCCGTCGTCGGTCTCGACCTCGACGTACACCAGGTTGTGGCCGGTCAGGACGTCCACGATCCGTCCGCCCGCGTCCCGATCGACGAGGGCCGCTCGCACCTGGTCGAGCAGTTCCGGGGCCGTCGGCGCGTTCATGTGCCGGCCGTCGAACGCGCCGAGTGTCAGGCTGTCGGTTTCGCGGTCGAACCCATGTCGAAAGAGAAACCTGTCCCCTCCCCACACTCCCCCCTATGGAGTACCAGACGCCGCAGTTCTTTCACCTGATGGACTACGCGGACCGGGCCGAGGGGGACGTCATCGACATGGTCAGCGGGAACCCCGACTGGGAACCGCCCGCAGCGCTCCGCGAGGGACTGCGCGAATACGCCGACCGCGACGTCGACGAACTGCAGTACGCCCCCAGCGACGGGCTGCTGGACCTCCGGGAGGAGATCGGCGCTCGCCGGAACGTCGATCCAGACCGGGTGGTCGTCACCAACGGCGCCGGCGAGGCGAACTACCTGGGGATGGCCCGCGCGCTCGAACGCGGGGCCGGCGACGAGGTGATCCTCGCGGACCCGGTCTACTCGTACTACCCCGGGAAGACCCAGATGCTCGGCGGGACCGAACGCTACGTGCCGGTCGGACCGGACGGCACCCTCGATCCGGCCGCCGTCCGCGAGGCCGCGAACGAGAACACCGCCTGCATCGTCGTGAACACGCCCAAGAACCCGACGGGCGGCGTCCTCGACGCCGACCAGATGGAAGGGCTCGTCGCCGTCGCCGAGGACTACGACGCCGTCCTCGTCAGCGACGAGACCTACGACCACTTCGACTACTCCGGCCGCTTCGCGAGCGCGCTCTCCGTCGACTCCGAGCACCGGATCGTCACCAGTTCCTTCTCGAAGTCCATGGCGATCACGGGCGTCCGCGTGGGGTACGCCGTCGTCCCCGAGTCGCTGTTCGACCTCGTGCACTCGCGACACATGCTCACCAACGTCGCGATCAACCGCCAGGGCCAGTACGCGGTGCTGAAGGCCCTGCGCGAGACCGGTCCCGAGTACTACGAGGAGAGCCGGGAGCTACTACAGGAGCGCATCGCCGCCTTCACCGACGCGCTCGACCGGGCCGGCGCGGAGTACACCGATCCGGACGGCGCCTTCTACGTCATGGCGAAGTTCGAGGACTTCCCCGGCACGATGGAGAACTCGAAGCGACTGATCGACGAGGCCGGCGTTGCGGGGATGCCCGGCGAGGCGTTCGGGGAGGCCCGGGCGGACTGGCATCGCTTCGCCATCGTGACGCCCCGGGCCGTCGAGGCCGCGGACCGCCTGGCAGAGTACTTCGGGTGAGGACGGCGTCGGTCGCTCGGTGAAACCACCCGCAGCGCCCGATCCCCGACCGACGGGTACTCAAGTCGCCACCCGGAACCCCCGTGTATGAGCGACATCGACGTGGAGCCGGTCGACGAGGTGGACGACGAGGAGGCGGACGTCGATGACGGGGACGCGGGTTCCGCCGACGACCGGACGCCACCCATCGACGAGGGACCGGCCGAGATCGAGGTCGAGGTGGACGAGATCCCGACCGAAGCCGGCGAGGGGCCGGAATACGTCCTCTACGGCGGGAAGGGCGGCGTGGGCAAGACCACGATGGCGGCCGCGACGGCGCTCTCCAGCGCGGCCGGCGGGACCTCGACGCTGGTGGTCTCGACGGATCCCGCCCACTCGCTGTCGGACACCCTCGAGACCGAGGTCCCGCCATCACCCGCCCGGATCCGCGAGGACGTCCCGCTCTACGCCGCCGAGATCGATCCGGACGCCGCCGTCGAGGAGAGCGTCGCCTTCGCCGAGGACGGGGCGATGGGTGGCCTGGGCAAGATGCTCGGCGACGAGGGGCCGATGGACGCCCTCATGGGCGGGGCGATGCCCGGCGCGGACGAGGCCGCCGCGATGCAGATGCTCCTCCGATACATCGACGACGAGCGCTTCGACCGGGTCGTGATCGACACGGCGCCGACCGGCCACACCCTCCGCCTGCTCGAACTCCCCGAAGTCATGGACACGATGGTCGGCCGAATCCTGCAACTCCGCGAGCGACTGGGCGGCATGATGGACGGCCTGAAGGGGATGCTCGGCGGCGGCGAGGACGAGGAACTCGACCCCGAGGAGGACCTCGACGACCTGCGCGTCCTCCGCGATCGCATCGAGCACCTCCGGGCCATCCTGCGGGACCCCCAGCGGACCGACTTCCGCGTCGTGATGGTACCGGAAGAGATGAGCGTCATGGAGTCCGAGCGCCTGCTGGCCCGCCTGGACGAGTTCGAGATTCCGGTCGGCACCGTCGTCGTCAACAAGGTCATGGAGGACCTCGCGGACGTGACCGCCGACGTCGACGCCGAAGCGTTCGTCTCGCCGAACCTCGACACCTGCGAGTTCTGCCAGGCGCGGTGGGACGTCCAGCAGCGAGCGCTAGCCCGCGCGCAGGAGATCTTCCGCGGCCACGACGTCAAGCGCGTCCCGCTGTTCGCCGACGAGGTCCGCGGCGAGCGCATGCTCCGGATCGTGGCGGCCTGCCTGGCCTGAATTCCGTCGGCCTCCCTCGGTCTGAGGCCGTCAGGTACTCGGCGTTCAGCCCGCAGATTGAACCGCGTAGCCGTCGGCCAGTTGCTGTCGGAATCTATTGACAATTGTCACGGTTTGATGAACGCATAGCGCACTTCGGGCAGTTTCCCTTCAATCCGTCGTTGGACTCGGGTCCGGATCGTGCGCGGCGCACTCCTACTCGAGATCTACGTCGTCCGCGTAGAACGTCAGTTCCTCCCGGTTCCAGCCCCGGTCGCCGTCGCGAACGTTGTAGAACCACCCCGAAGTGCCCGGGTTGTTCGGATCCACGAAGCCGTAGATTCCTACCCGCCCCGGGACGTTATCGTGTTTTTCGGGGTCGGGAGCGTAGGCGTACCAGACGGGATCAGTCTCGTCGGACCAGCCGTGCCCCGGACGCTGCTCGACAGAGAGCTTGTAGCGGATCGGGTTCGGGGCCGAGTGCCGGTAGACGGGCACTCTCCCGTCCCCGGGTTCCGTGGAGACGTGGAAGAACGGGTCATCGTGGAGCCGCCACCCCCCGTCCGCCAGATCGGACCGGCTCAGCGAGAAGTACCACCGGCGCGGGTTGTCCACGGAGTAGCCGTACACCGGCGCGATGTTCGGGTCCGGTTCCGGGTCGAACCCGCCACCGTAGTCCTCGAAGGCCGCTTCGAGTTCGGCCCGGCGCGTCGCGTCCGCACAGAGGTCCCAGAGCGGCTGGAGGCTCTGGTCGTTGAGCGACGCGAAGGTCATGTGTTCCTCGATGCTGTCGCGCCAGTCCTCGTAACTGCCCTCGACGATCTTGCCGGCGTACTCGGCCCGCCCCCCGCGTGCGTGGACCTCGATCGTCGACGACTTCCGGAATTCCTGGACCGCTTCCCGATCCCTGACCTCCATCTCCGCCTCGGCCTCCTGGCCCGTGGCCCCGAGGTAGGACAACTTCGCTGCCGCCGCGATGGAGACGTCGGATTCGTACTCGGTGACGTTCGTCGCGGCGCTGTAGGTGGCCGCGGCACCGGCGATCAGGCTCCGCAGGAAGTGGGTGCCGTAGGTGTCGAATAGATCGATCGGGTCCATCGTCGCCAGGTCGTCGGCCACGCTGGGCCTGACGTAGCTCCGGAGGTCCGACGCGCCCGGATCGATCGTCAGGAGGGCGATGTTGTACTCGTCGTTCTGGGTGACGAAATTGAACACCGTACTCCGTCGTTGGACCTCGTTGAACTCGAGTTCGAGCGAGCCTCTGAAGAACCCGTATCCCCCACGGAGCCCGGCTCGCGACGCGAGATTCCTCTGGTAGTCCCTGGACCGGGTGCCGCTCGTCGCGGTGATGGTCGCGCCTTCGAGCTTTTGGACGCGGACGGTATCGGGTGCGCGATACCGTCCCCAGTTCGTCTGGATCGGGATCGACTCTCCCAAGTCGAACAGGGGAACCCTGGTCGACTCGGGACTCGCGAACTTCCCGCCGAACACGTCGTAGCTAAACCCGATCGAATCCATCCCCGGGAACGCCGCGAGATTACGGTCGCCTTCCTCCGGAGTCGCCTCTGGAGTCGGCGTTGCCGCTGGGGGGTTATCGAGGTCCTGGCACCCGGCGAGCCCACCGAGTGCACCCACACCGACCACTCGCAAGAACTGTCGTCGAGGCGAATCCATGCCACCCCCTGGCATGGAGCCGACTTAACGATTCCGGAAATATATACTATTTTATATTATAATTCTGGATCACGCGAAATGCCATGGGTACCGGATGGCCGTAGCTTTCCATCACATCGTCGTCTCCCACCGATATGCAACCACGAAACGCGGCACCTCGACCAGTAATGGACGCCGCTGAACGGCCCGCCGTGAGACGTTCTATGACCATCTCACTTCGACCTCGTTATGAGTCCACGCTCTACAATCATCTGCCGGGTTCTGATGGGGGACTGGTAGGCCGTTCAGGCGCTGATGGATGTATAGCGCACGTTCATCACAGTCTAATTCCCATTCACGGGGAAAATGGCGAACTCAGGAAGGATATTGAAAACCGAGATCTACTGCCAGAAGAACGTTTTTGGGACTGGGGCTTCCATTCAGCAACCATGAAACGAAAAGGAATGGCAATTGCTTTTCTTGTGGTCATCCTTTTCGTGAGCGGTTGTTCAATGCTGGACTCGGGATCGCAGTCAGAAGACCGGCCACCTGTTATTCGAGATGTATTCGTTATGAACGAAGATAATCAATCATACAAGGTCGATCTCGTTGTTCTCCACGACGAAACAGTCGTCTACTGGACGACGCGCACGGTTGATGGCCACGATACAGATAGATTTAGCCCACAAGTTCTTGAAAATACTACCAAAACATACACCCTGATGGTTCGGTTAAACAACAGCTCTCGTGGCGTCCGTTACTCCACAGAACATTGGGATTTTCTGAACTCCAAGAACGACTGTATCAGTATTGGTGTGATGATCCACGACGGCACGTTTGGTCCGGCGTATGGTGGATACCCCGACGACCAGTGTGAATATCCCTGGACTCGCACAACGTAGGCGTGAAACGTCTTGGCGTTGATTAGCCACCTGAATAGTAACCGCGCTGGGCCCCGCAAGACAGTGGCACCTTTCCCAAGATCTACTCCCTCTGTGATGAGCTCACCCTCTAAATCCATCAGCCAGGTTCTGACGGGCTGCTTATAGAACGTTCTGAGCTCGATGAACTCACAGCGCGTCTCTCACACGAATCTACGTATCCTGTATAAATCGGGGAACTGGACGGCCCAGTCAGGGATGACCGGATCAGTTTTTGCTTCTCATTGCCTTACGGAAGGGTGTGGCACCGACTACGCACTACGAGGAAACCCAGTATTTCCGACAAGCATGGTTGTGGGCACTGCTGGTAATTAGCGGCGTCCCCGCTGCACTACTGGGTATTGTCGCCGTCGTCGCCGACGCGGGCACGAACGTCCCGTTGTGGGTTACGGTCGTCCTTGCGGTCGTGTTCGGTCCGTTTGTCCTACTGTATCGGGCGAACCTTCGAATCGAAGCTCGGGACGAAGCCCTGATACTGCGCCTGTGGCCGTTCCATCTCAGGGCGCGGAGAGTCCCGTATGCGGAGATAGACACGATCACCGCTACGGAGATCTCAGCGATAGGTGATTTCGGTGGCCTCGGGGTTCGAATTCAGCCCACGTTCTATCGCTGGGGCATTCGTTTCGACGGGCCTGTCGGATACATCGTCGAGGGAGAACAAGCCGTCCGGATCACCCGGGCTGATGGCAATGTACTCGTCGTAACTTCAACCGACCCTCGCACACTCGTCGGAACGATCGAACGGATTGGTGAGGTTGGAAGGTGAAGCGGATCGGCGCGATGTAATCTACGCAGGATGCGCTCCACCCCACAGACCGGCCAATTCCGTTACACGTACGCTTGAGAACGCAACCGAGTCGTAGGGAACTCGTCTCGGTTCTTACAGCTAGTTTACACCAGATCGGATGCCCTCGTGGTTCTGGATACATCCTCTACGTTCATCAGCCCGGTTCTGACGGGACACGAATAGGACGGTCTACCTCTGAGGAACTCGAAGCGCATATTCAGCATCACCATCCTCCATGGAGGGGCTGTCCCCGCCGGATAAGGGGCCCGTTTAGAATCCGCGCTCCGCAAACGCTGCCTGTGCCCGTTCGTATGCTGTCCCACCCCCGCTCGTGTAGAGCGACGGAAGGTTCACGCGACGCCTATAGGTCGTTCCCCCATCGGTGTACGTAATAATGAGCCGGGGGCGTGTCAGTCCTTTCTTGCCATCCGTTGCAGAGACTTTCTTGATTGTGTCCAGTCGAATCCGATCTGGCGATCGGAATCCACGCGCGTAATTCGCCAACCAGAGCACAACTATCAGACCAACGACAACAGTCAAGGGGAGGAAATTGCCACCGCGGACCGCGCTGACAATCCACCAGGATCCGATTGGAAATGCAAGTATGTACCCGACAAAGATTCCGTTGTGCCACCATGTCCCGCTCTGCCAATATTCTTGATAGACCGACTGAATGTACCCCGAAAACGACTCGTCAAAGTACACATCGTCCTCGGTGAAGCGTGCTGTGCCGCGTTTTGTCGGGAAGGACTCAGTGGAGGGCATACGTCGTCCCCCCTGACTACGCAGAAAGGTCCGCATAGAGGTGAGTCAGCCCACATTCCGGACAGAGGAACGCATGAAGCGGGGTTTGATGCCCGACACCGAGGCGGTCAAGGATACCGCCGTCTCTTTCAGTTTCAATATAGAGGTCGCCGACTCCTTCGGCGGTTACGTTCGGCTGCTCCATTTGGACATCACAATCCGGACAATAGCGTTCGTTCATTAGTTTCATATCGGGTTTTGCTACCGATCCGTAAAAAGGACTGGCCGCTGTTTCATCGGCCGAAACGCTACTGCCGGCACGTTTCTTCGCTGAATTCACGCTCTACGTTCATCGGCCCGATTCTAACAGGTACTCGGTAGATGCTCGATCGATAGGGTCGAACAGTACACTCTGGTTATCGATCGGCTATCTCGACCGGCAGACCCGGAAACAAGCCACTGACACTCTCCCTGTCTCGAATCATTCTACTCGCCGGTACATCCCCTTCGACGCCGGTCGCGTCTCCTCGTATCCGAACTTCTCGTAGAACCCGTCCACGTCGGCGATCAGATTGACGTACGCCCCCGCCGGCGCCGTCTCGTCGATGTAGGCGTCCAGCGCCTCGATGATCCTGGTCCCGAGTCCTTGGCCCTGGTGATCGGGGTGGACCGCCATGTCGCAGACGTGATAGACCGTCCCGTCGTCCCCGACGACCCGCCCCATTCCGACCACGTCGCCAGTGGGTTCGTGGACGATCGTGACGCCGTACAGGGAGTTCGGAAGTCCCTTCTCCACGCCCGAGGGCGGACGAGGGGACATCCCGGCCGCCTCCCGCAGGGCGAGGAAGGTCTCCGCCGAGGGAACGCCTGCCCGAAGCGCGTAGGGACCGTCGCTCCCGGAGTCCGCATCGACGTTCCCCGTCGCGTCGTCCCGATCCATGAGCGCTCCGTCGGCTGACAACGGCATTAAGATGTCCGTTCGAAGCCCGACGACGCTCGTCCCCTCCTTCCGAGTCAGGGGACGACCAGCACGTGCAGGTCGTTCACGTTCGTTCCCGTTCGGCCGGTCCGGATGAGCCCGTCGTTGTCGTCGAAAAAGGAGAAGGCGTCATCGTTCGCGAGCGCGTCCCGGGCCCGATCGGCCGTCTCGGCGTCCGTGATGGACCGGTCGTCCACCAGCGCGCCGGCGGCGTCGGTTCCGCCGTCGCGGCCGTCCGTGTCGACCGCCGCCAGCGCCCAGTCGTCCGCCTCGCAAGCGACCGCAGCGCCCAGCGCGACTTCTTGGTTCGGCCCGCCGACGCCGTCACCGCGGACCGTCACCGTCGTTTCCCCGCCCGAGAGGACGACCGCAGGAGGACTCGCCGGATCGCCCGCCTCGCGGAGTTCCTCCGCAACGGCCGCCAGCGTGGTGCCGACTTCCCGGGCTTCCCCCCGGAGCCGCGAGGAGAGGACGACCGCGTCGAACCCACACTCCTGGGCGACGTCGCAGGCCGCATCGATCGCCGTCCGGCCGTTCGTCAGGACGTGGATCGAGCCCCTGTCGAAGGCCGGGTCGTCGGGGGCCGGCGTCTCCATCGGAGCCCCTCCATCGCCGGGGGCCGCTTCGGCACCCCGTTCCAGTCGCTCGCGGACGGCAACCGGTGCGTCGATCCCGTATCTGTCGAGGACGGCGACGGCGTCCCCGAAGGTCGACTCGTCCGGGGCCGTCGGTCCGGAGGCGATCACGCTCAGGTCGTCGCCCACGACGTCCGAGAGGACGAGGGAGACGACGGTGGCGGGGGCTGCCGCCCGCGCCAGTCGCCCGCCCTTGATCGCCGAGCAGTGCTTGCGGACGGCGTTCAACTCGTGGATGTCGGCACCGGCGTCGAGCAGCGCCTGGGTAACGGCCTGCAGGTCGGCCAGCGACAGGTCGCCGGCCGGTGCGGGCAGGAGGGCGCTCCCGCCGCCGCCGATGACGGCGAGGACCAGCGTCCCCTCGTCGGCCTCCAGGACGGCCTCGAGGACGCGCTCGGCGCCGGCCACGCCGCGCTCGTCCGGAACGGGATGGGCCGCCTCGACGACGTCGATCCGGTCGGTCTCGGCCGGATCGTCCGTGACCACGACGCCCGACAGCGGGGGCGAGGCGCCCGCGAGGACCGCCTCCAGCGCGCTCGCCATCCGCGCGGCCGGCTTTCCACCCCCGACGACGAGAAGCTCGTCGTACGCGTCCAGGTCGTAGGTCTCGTCGGCGACCCGCAGTTGGTCCCCGGCGGCTGAAACGGACTCCCGAATCACCCGCTCGGGGCGCGCGGCCTCGATGCCCGCTTCCACGCAGTCCAGGGCGAGGGCACGGGCGGGCGATCCGGCGAGGGCGTCGCGGTCCTGGATGTCCGTCATTGGTGGCACGCAATCAGGGCCAGTCCCGACCGAGCACCCGCCGCGCGATTCCGATCACGCGGTCCCGGATCGGATCCGGGACGAACCTGGCCAGGAGGCCGTACTTCGCCACGGGGCCGACCGGGTAGCGCGGTGCCGGTTCGGTACAGGAGGCCGCGTTCAGGATCACCCGGGCGACGGCCTCCGGTTCCACGGCCAGCGGGCCGGCCCCGCCGATCGCTTCGTAGTCGTCCATGATCTCGTAGACGTCCTCGTAGGCCTCGCTCCGCGGGAAGCCGTCGACCTCGTCCTCGACGCGACCCTGGAAGTTCGTCACGACCGGGCCCGGTTCGACGAGGACGACGTCGATCCCGAAGGGCCGGACCTCGCCCCGGAGCGCCTCGCTCATCGCTTCCAGGGCGAACTTCGAGCCCGAATAGACGCCGCTACCGGGGACCGAGAGCCGGCCGGAGACGCTCGAGACGTTGACGATCGTCCCGTCCTCGGCCTCGCGCATGTGGGGCAGGACGGCCCGAGTCAGGCGGTGCGGGCCGTAGACGTTCACGTCGAACTGGCCGTGGACGTCCTCGACCGGCACGTCCTCGATCGGCCCCATCTGGGCGTACCCGGCGTTGTTCACGAGGCAGTCGATACCGCCCCGTTCCTCGACGATCCGGTCGACCACGCGCTCGACGGCGTCGTCGTCCGTCACGTCGAGTTCCGCCGTTTCACAGCCCGCCTGGGCGAGGTCCTCGACGTCGGACGAGTCGCGGGCCGTCGCGTAGACCGTCCAGTCCTCATCGAGGAAGGCGAGCGCGGTCGCCCGCCCGATCCCCGATGAACAGCCGGTGATCAGGACCGTCTCGGGGTCCTGCCGCCCGGAGACGGCGCCGGTTTCGTCGCCCGTCGTTTCGTCCGTTGCTGTCGCCGGATCGGCGTCCGCGTCGTCGGTCATCGACGGCCGTTCGTGGGGCGGGCACAAAGAATCGAGGGATCGATCGCTCGTCCGACACGCCCGATCCGAGCCGACAGGCTTTATTCCGAGTTGGCGATAGCCACCCTAAATGGTCGATCCCGTCACGGTCCTGAAACTGGTCGGCGGTGCGATCCTGCTCCTGTCGAACGGGTACTTCGTCACGATCGAGTTCGCGATGACTCGGGTCCGACAGTTCTCGGAGGACGAGTTCGTGGGTTCTCGAGGCCTCGAACGGGCGTGGGAGATGACAGAGCGACTGGAAATCTTCCTGTCCGGCTGTCAGGTAGGAATCACGATATCGAGCGTCGGCCTGGGCGTGGTCGCCGAACCCGCGCTGGCCGCAGTCGTCGACCCGGCCCTCGTCGCACTCGGGTTGGCGTCCGCGGCCGAGGGCGGCCACACGGCCCTCTCGGTCATCGTGGCGCTCGCCGTCATCAACCTCCTGCACGTCATCATCGGCGAGCAGGCCCCGACGTACCTCGGTGTCGAACGCACGCGATTCGTCGCGCGGTACGGTGCACCGATCCTCTACTGGTGGACCAGGCTGATGTGGCCGGTCATCTACGTGTCGGACCGCGCCGCGAAGGGGTTGCTCGGGCTCTTCGGGGTGACGATCGACCGGTCGTGGGCCGAGGAGGAGATGGAGGAGGGCGAGCACGCACTGCCCTCCACGCGGGCCGAACTCCGGCGACAGATGGGCGAGTCCCTCAGCAACCTGGGCCTGTCCGACGAGCGCCAGAACGAGGTGGTCAGCGCGCTCGAGATCGGCCAGACGCCCGTCGAGGAGGTGATGGTCCACCGGGAGGACGTCATCGCGCTCTCGACGGCCGACGACGTCGAGACGAACCTCGATCGGGTTCGAAACCATCCACACTCCCGGTTCCCCCTGGTGGGCGACGCCCTCGAGGACTTCCGGGGCGTCGTCTACACGCCGGCGCTGCTGCGCGTGCAGGAGCAGCTCGAGAACGGCAGCCTCGACCTGTCCGACGTCGCGGCCCCACCCACGACCGTTCCGTCGACCGCCGCAATCAGCGACGTCATCGACCAGTTCCAGGCCGAGAACCAGGAACTCGCGCTGGTGCTGAACGATGACGAGGTTCGGGGGCTCGTGACCGCGACCGACTGCTTCGAGGCGATCACGGGCGAACTCGAGGATCCGATCGACAAACAGCACCTGGACGCTGCGTGAGGGGTCGCTGCCGGCGTGTGGACGTTGGTTGAGGGGTCGCTGCCGGCGTGACACCTTCCCGGTTCGGCTCCACGGGTCATCGACGCCCGCCGGTCGCCCACTCCGAACCGCCGTGCCGCCGGTACCGGAGCCCGACGACCGCCGCGAGGGCCAGCATCCCTCCGAGGAAGAGGACGACGCTCGGGGGGATCGGCCCGCCTGCCCCGGTTCGACCCACCGGAGCGGTGGCGTTGGATACCCCGGGCGAACCGGGACCGCCCCCGGACCGGGACAGCCACCGCTGGGCCAGGAGGCTCGACGCACCGAGCGCGCCGACCGCACCGAGGATCCGGCCGAGAAACCGCCGGAGTCCCGACTTCGCGCCCCAGTCGGCCGACGTGAGCACCAGCGGACGGTCCGCCACCCGGTAAACGGTCATCTCGACGCCCTTCTCCGAGTAGCCGGTGTCCGCGGGGTCGACCAGGGCCGACTCGTCGAGACTCCGGAGGCGGTAGTGGACGGTCTGGAGGGAACAGGTCACCTGTTCGGCCAGTTCGGGCGGCGTTCGGGGGTCGTCCCGGAGGGCGCAGTAGCCCTCCCGGGCCGTTTCCGAAGAGAGCGCGTCGAAAACCTGGTGGGCGTCGTCCTCGTCGAAGCCGAGGACTCGCGGGGCGGCCCCGGGGTCCTCGACCTCCGGACGAAACGGCAGCGGACTCCCGTCGGGCATCGTCGATCAACCCGACACCCGCACGGTGAACCCCCAGGCTCCGCGACCCAGGTAGTCGTCGGCCTCGAACCGGTACTCGCCCGGGGACAGTTCGTCGTTGTCGGGTGCTGCAAGGACGTCGTAGGTCCGCGACACCGTCTCGTCGGGGACCAGGTCCATCCACAGCGCCGTCGCGTTGACGGCGACGTCCCCGGTCGCCCGCCACGTGCCGTTGCGCGGGGACGCCGGGATCACCCGCCGCATGTGGGGTCGATCCCGTGGAACCAGGAGCAGGCGATCCGTGCCCCGGCGCCGCTCTCCGTGGAGGGTCGTAAAGGGCGGGACCGACCCGAAGAGGGCCCGAAACTCGCTCCGGCCGTCGTTCGTGACGGCGATCCGGATCGCCGCCGGGTGGTCGGGACCGAACCCCCGGACGACCGCGACGTCGATCGTGACGGGGACGGACTCGGCCGCCGGGTCGGATTCGACTGCGATGTTCGGGGCCCCGGAATCCCGAGACCCCGGGTCGTTCCGTAGCCCCAGACAGCCGGCGACCCCCACCAGCGAACAGGCCCCCGCGGCCAACAGCCGTCGCCGAAGCATGTTCGAAACGTCGGACGGCCCCCTAAAGGCGCTTCCCAAAGGTCAAACGAGCGTTACAACGAATCGATCGCCGCCGTCAGGACCGAGATCGAACGTCGGCCTTCACCTCGTCGGCGTAGGCGTCCGCGAGGCGCGTCGGTTCGGGGAGCTTGTACCCCGCCGAGAGCGCCAGCACGAACTCCGCCGCCGTCGACGCGCCGACCCGATGACCGGCGGAGACGTACAGCGGGTTGACGTGGCGGTTCGGCGAGTCGTACTGCCGCGTCTGGACGGCGTGGCCGATCACGGTGTCGGCGTCGGCGGCGTGGCCCCCGACGGGTTCGACGTCCTCGTCGGCGTAGATCGGCACCTGTGCCCCCGCCGCCAGCCCCTCGACGGAGCCCACCGGCCGACCACACAGGAGGTTCTTGGCGACGCCGACGCTCGGCAAATCGAGGATCACACCCAGGTGGGTCGCCAGCCCGGCCTGTCGGAAGTGGATCCGGCCCGACCCGTCGAAGAGCGCCAGGTCGGGCTCGACCGACAGGTTCCGGAACGCCGCCAGGATCGGCCCGCCTTCGCGGAACGAGAGCAGCCCCGGGACGTACGGGATCTCCAGCGGGTCGACGGCGTGGGCGCGCTCGATCACCTCGCCGTCCCGGAGGGCGACGACGACCGAGACGGCCCGCTCGTCGAGGAAGGCCTGGTCGACGCCGACGACGACCGGGGACGAGTCGCCCGTGCCGTCCCCACTCCCCCCGCCGAACGACGCCGGGTCGTCCAGCCCCCGCGGCGTCGTCCGTACGCGGTCGGGATCGAACTCGAAGTCGTCCTCGAAAACGGCCGCGGCGGCGACCTCGCGCTGGAGCGCCGCCATCCCCTCGCGATCGAGCGCGGCGTCCGGGGCCAACTCGGGACGGGCTGGATCCATCAGAACCGTCGGCGACCGCCCGGGCCACCCGGACCGCCCGGTCCGCCGGGGCCGCCGCCGAACTGGAACTGGTTCGGCACTCGAAGCTGTCCCTTCACCCGCTGGCCGTACCAGAGCCCGATGAGGAGGCCGACCAGGTGGGCGCCGTTGGCGACGCCGCCGGCGACCGGACCGATGATCCCCAGCACGCTGACCAGGGCGTAGAACCCGGTGATGACCCAGATCGGGATCGGGAGCAGGAAGTAGAGGTACACCCGGAGGTTCGGGTTCAGGACCGTGAGGATGCCCATGATCGCCAGCCCGGCGCCGCTCGCGCCGAGGATCGGGACCCCGAGCGGATCGTTGGTCAGGTATATCACGGCGACCTGCCCGAGGCCGGCGAGCATGCCGCTGCCGAGGAACAGGAGCGTGTAGTCGCGCGATCCGACGTAGTCCTCGACCAGTCGGCCGAAGAAGAAGATGACGATGCTGTTGCCGACGATGTGGCCGAACCCGCCGTGGGCGAAGATGGAGGTGACCCACGTCCAGACGTACTCGACGTTGCTCGCCCGTAGCGTGAAGATGGTCTTGTAGAGCTCCCACCGCTGCGGGGTCAGGACGAAACCCTGGGGGGAGATCTCGATGAAGAAGTTCAACATGATCTGTTGCGCGAGGAACGTCAGCCACATCAGCGCGAGAAAGAGGTACGTCACGTTCCCCCTGAAGTAGCCAAGGAGGCCCGTCCGGCCGGTACTGATCCCCAGCCTGTCGAGGAGCCCGGAGGACTGGCGACCCGGATGATCGACGCTGTCGTCGAAGCCGCTGTCGAACACCCCGTCGGGGTCGTTCCACTGGTTCATCCCCGGACAGTCGTGGTTCTCGGGGAGCCGATGTTCGGCGCAGAACGTCCCGCCACAGTGCCGGCACTGGTACGGCATGTTCTCCTCCCTGCCACACTGGTCGCACTTGGCCATCAGGGGCCGGTAGGAACGGGGGCGCAAAAGGGATTTGGGAACCGGGGCCGTCGTTCGGGTCACGATCGCTCGGATCCGACGAGTCTCATCCACCGTCAGCCACGGCCCTGGGGGACCGACCTCAGCCGTCGACCGAATCCCACGTGCGATGGTTCTCGACCTCAAGCCCGTCGATACGTTCGAAGTGGTCGTCTCCCGCGACGAGCGTTGCGCCACGATGTCGAGCGGTGCCTGCGATCATCACGTCCCCGATCGGAACGCGATCCCCGGACGACTGGAGTTCGGACTGGATCCGGGCGCCTTCGATCGCGTCGGCAACCGTGAACTCGAGAAAATCGACCCAGAGCAAGGACTCCTGCAACTCACCGAGGTCGCGCTGCGAGTCCCAAACGACGCCGAACCCCAACTCGAACATCGAGATCGTCGACGCCGTCAGTGGGTCGTTCTTGTTGGCTTCGTAGTATTGACGGGCGGCCTCGCGTCCCTTCTCGTAGTCTACCAGGTAGGACGTTTCTAGCAGCTTCATCGGGACGCTCCGAACGCGTCGTCGAGTCGGTCGTCGAGTTCGTCGAGGCCCGATTCGAAGTCCACCTCCGCCAGGGCACCGAAACCACGGTCGAACTGCGTGTCACGATCGGAGAGACGTTCGAGCAGATCGGAAAAGCTCTCGTCGGGCCGTTTTCGGGCCTTCAACTGTTCGTAAACCTCCTCCCGAACGCGGATCGTTCGCGTGCCCATGTGTAGACGTCTACGTCTACGTCGACATAATGGTTCGGACGGGGTCTCTCGGATCCCGGTCGGCGCCGTCGGGATGACGTCAACCTAGCGTTTTTGCTCCTCTGGGACGGAGTGTCGCCCGTGAAAGAACACGAACGCAAGCAGTTGCTGGATCGCCTGGACCGCGAGGGGGCGACCGTCGGGGTAGACATCCCCGACCGGATCGAGGTCCAGGGCGAGGAGATCGACCTCGAGGGGTTCGTCTTCGAGATCAAGCGCCGCGAGACGATCCCGGCCGGCGAGCGCGACCGGGTGGAGCAGGCCAAGAGGAACCTCCGGCGCGAACGCCTCCAGCGCCGCCAGCGGATCGAGTCGGGTGACGTCTCCTACGAGGAGGGCGAGCGCCTCGCCGAGACCATCATCGGGATCGACCGGGCGCTGAACGCCCTGGAGAGCCTCGGCCCGACCGACCTGGAAGCCGAAAGCGAGGCGAACGAACAGGCCGACCGGAAGCGCTGGCTGTCCTTCCTCCAGAAGGCACTCGGGCAGGACGACGGCGAGAAACGGAGGGGGCAGCCGTGAGCGGTGACGTCGAGGGGCGGCGACGATCGCCGTCGACCGCGGGGGAGCAACGGGGGAGGTCCCGATGACGACCGACGCCGAGCAACGGAGGGGATTCCGGTGACGACCAACGCCGAGGTCGCCGACCGCCTCGAGGAGATGGGCGACCTGCTCGAGGCGCAGGACGTCGAGTTCAAGCCTCGCGCGTACCGGCGGGCGGCGGAGACGATCCGCGGGCAGCCGACGCCCGTCGAGGAGATCGTCGAGGCCGGCGGCGTCGAGGCCCTGCAGGAACTCGAACACGTCGGCGAGGCCATCGCCTCGAAGGTCGCCGAGTACGTCGAGACCGGCGAGATCGAGGAACTCGAGGAACTCCGCGATGAACTCCCCGTCGACATGGAAGCGCTCACCCGCGTCGAGGGCGTCGGTCCCAAGACCGTCGGGAAACTCTACGACGCCCTGGGGATCCGGACGCTCGACGACCTCGAGGCCGCGGCCGAGGCGGGCGAGATCCGGGAGGTGTCCGGCTTCGGGGCGAAGACCGAGGAGAACATCCTTGAGGGGATCGAGTTCGCTCGCCAGTCCCGCGAGCGCCAACTCCTCGGCGACGCCCGGCCGCTGGCCGACGAGGCGCTGTCCTATCTGGCGGGCGTGGACGCTGCCGACCGCTGGGAGGTCGCGGGGTCGATCCGCCGGTGGCGAGCCACGATCGGCGACGTGGACGTCCTCGTCGCGACCGAGGAGCCCGAGAGCGTCGTCGAGGCGTTCGTCGACTGGGATCGGGTCGACGACGTGATCGAGGCCGGGACGACCAAGGCGAGCACCCGCGTGGCCGGCGTCCGGATCGACCTGCGGACGGTCGTTCCGGAGGAGTTCGGCAGCGCCCTCCAGTACTTCACCGGCAGCAAGGACCACAACATCACGCTGCGCAACTACGCGATCGACCGCGGGGTGAAGCTCAACGAGTACGGCGCCTTCGACGTCTCCGGGATCGACGACCCCGACGCCGGCCAGCGGGTCGGCGTGCGGATCGGGGGCGAGACCGAGGAGAGCATGTACGCGGCGCTCGACCTCCCGTGGATCCCGCCGGAGATGCGGGAGGACCGCGGCGAGATCGCGGCGGCGGCCGCCGGCGAGGTGCCCGACCTGATCGGCGAGGACGCCGTTCGCGGCGACCTGCACACCCACACCGAGTGGTCGGACGGCGACGCCACGATCGAGGCACTCGCCCGGGGCGCGGTCGAGTACGGCCACGACTACCTCTGCATCTCGGACCACGCGACCGGGCCCGGGATGGTCGGCGGCGTCGGCCTCGAGGACGACGAACTGCGCGAGCAGATGGCCGAAATCCGCGCGGTGGACGACGACCTCGACGACGTCGACCTCCTGGCGGGCGTCGAGGCCAACGTCGACGCCGACGGCGGGGTCTCCGTCGCCGACGACCTGCTCGCGGACCTCGATCTGGTGGTGGCCTCCCCCCACAGCGCGCTCGACCAGGGGACCGACGCCGCCACCGACCGGCTGATCGCGGCCGTCGAACACCCCCACGTCGACGTGCTCGGCCACCCGAGCGGCCGCCTGCTCAACCGCCGCGAGGGGATGACCTTCGACGTGGATCGGGTAGTCGAGGCCGCAGCCGACGCCGGCACCGCCCTCGAGATCAACGCCAACCCGTCGCGACTCGACCTGTGGGGGAGCGCGGTCGGGACCGCCGTCGAGGCCGGGGCGACGATCGCGATCAACACCGACGCCCACCACCCGAACGAGTTCCCGAACGTCCGCTACGGCGTCCACGTCGCCCGGCGGGGCTGGGCCGAGGCGGCGGACGTCCTCAACACCGGGGACGTCGAAGCCGTGCGCGCGTTCGTCGAGGAGTGAAGCGGGAAGGGGCAGCGGCGTCGAAGATCGGACCATGACCCGAATCCTGCTCGACACGATGTGTGGCGGCCTCCGTCCCTACCTGCGGATGTGCGGCCACGACGCCGCCTACTCCCTCGACCGGGACGTGGAGGCCGACGACGAACTGCTCCGGATCGCCCGCGAGGAGGACCGGCTGCTGGTCACCCGCGACGAGGGGCTGGCCGCCAGGGCGGAGCGGGCCTTGCTGCTACACAGCCTCGACGTCCGTGACCAGCTCCGCGAACTGCGGGACGCCGGTGTCGACCTCACGCTCGTCGACGAACCCACGTACTGCGGCCGGTGTAACGGTCCGCTGGAGCGAGTCGACGGCGGACGCGAAACGCCGGAATACGCCCCCGATCCGTCGGCGAAACGGATCTGGCGGTGTGCCGACTGCGGGCAGTACTTCTGGAAGGGGAGCCACTGGGACGGGGTGGCCGAGGCGCTGGCCTCCCTGGAGGAACCGTAGCGAAAAACCAGCCTCGCTGAGGGTGTTCCGGATCGAGCCGTCACCGGCCGCGAGAGCCGGCGTTGTTCGGCGCCCACCCCTCGCAGGGTTCCATGTCGTCCATGACCTCGTCGTGGTAGGCGCAGTACGGTTGCATGCCGCGATCGCGAACGTAATCGAAGTGCGCACAGTTACCGCAGTACGTGTCCGCTCGCGAGGGATCGGGACCGTCGTCGAGCAGTTCGGCGTCCGAATCCTCGTCCAGCGGGGAATCGATCTCTTTGGTCGTGGCCCCGCCGTCGCTCGCGGGGCCAGGCTGGAGACCGACGCCGGGTTCCGAACCGGAGCGCGACGACGTCCCCGACGATCCGAACGTCCCGCCCGTCGTGGCACCACCGCCGCCCGAACCGAACCCGGACCCCCCCGACGCCCCCGATGCGGTCGCCGTTCCGGACGGTCCCGAGGAGCGATCCGGCCGATTGGTCTGGGTCTCCACGTTGCCCTCCGGCGTTTCGCCGAACATGCCCACGCCGCCGACGCCGTCGGAGACCTCCGAGACCTGTGATTTCGGCACCTCGACGACCTTCGTCTCCCCCTCGCGGGTGATCTCCATTTTTACGGTGCCCCCGGGATCGTTGCGCGTCTTGAAGTTGACCACGGCCGTGAACAGGCACCAGACCGCAGTGACGAGGCCGACGAAGTACACGCCGACGACCTGCAGGGTCAGGTCCTGGGCGCCCGGGCCGGTGATCCAGTAGGTCGGGTACGCGTGCCAGAACAGCGACACGCCGAGCACGCAAATGCTGGCGCCGATCGCGGCGGCCGCCTTGATCCGACGGCTGGTCGGCAACACGGTGAACACGCCCATCAGGACGGCCGGGACGCCGACCCCCCCGAGCAGGCCCGCGATCTTCCGCGCGTCGTACAGGCCGACGTCGAACCCGGAGAGGACGCTGGTCGAGGCAATGAGGATGGCCAGCAGCGTCAGCGCGACGCCGCCCACGAACAGCCCGGTGCCGAGGTACAGCCGCTGTAACTCGGGCCCCTCGCTCGTCTCTTCGTACACCTCAGCGAGGCTGGTCATAAACACGTATTCGGCCTTCTCCGTCAAAAGAGTCCGTCAGACGCACGGCAGACGAACGCGAAAATCGGGGGGATGTCGGTCCGACGCGGCCGATCCGATCGAGCGGGCGCCGACTCCCGGAAACGAAAGGTTCAATCGCCACCACTGACATAGCATTCACCCATGTCCGACGAGGAAGCGGAGGATACGGGGCCGGCCGTCGAACTCGGAGCCGGCGAACCGGTCGAAGGTGCGCCGCTCGCCAGGGTCGCGTCCCGGCTGACCTGGCCCCAGGAGAAGACCGGCATCGAACGCAAGGAGGGCGACGCCGTCGTCCGGACGCCCGACGGACCGCGGGAGCTCCGCGACCTGCTCGAGTCGGTCGATCGGACCTACTTCGATCGCCGGCAGACCTTCGTCGAGGCGGTCCGGGACGTCATCGGCGACGGCCCCGTGCCCACCGGCGACTCGGAATAGGGACGTGTCCGACGTCGACGCCCACCGCTGGCCGAGGATTCCCCTCGACGTTGCCCGTGGGCTACTGGACCGTCTCTCGTGGATCCAGCGGGCGCTCCTCGCCGGCGCCATCATCACGGTCCTGTGGATGGAGACGCTACACCCCGGGTTGAACCAGCGCCTCCTCCGTGACGGGCTCCTCTTCGGCGTCCTGCCGCTGCTCCTGGCGTCGCTCCACGGTCGGCACCTGGGCTGGCGGATCGACCGGCGGGCGATCCGGAACACCCTCCTCCTCGCCCTGTTCGTGCTCCCGTTCTACGTCGTCGGGTCGTCGCTCCCCACGATTCGAGCCTACTACCCCATGTGGAGCACGTCGGCGGCGCCGGCCGTCTTCGTTCCCCACGCGCTCAAGCTCTTCCTCCTGGCGCTGGCGACCGAGACCTACTACCGCGGGTTGCTCTGCGTCGGCGTCCGCGAGATCGGCCCGAAGGCGGCGTTCATCAGCCCGGTCGTCTACGCGCTCCATCACTTCAGCAAGCCGCCGATCGAACTCCTGCTCTCCGGGCCGACCGACGTCCTGTTCGGCCTCGTCGACTACGACGCCGACTCGATCCTCCCGTCGGCGGTGGCCCACGGCGCCGGACTGGTGTTGCTCGACTGGCTCGTCCTGCACGACCCGATCCTCCCGCCCGAGACCGTCGTCCGGTGGCTCCAGTGGCTGCCGGTCCACCTCTAGACGCGGTCGATCTCGGGACGGCGCGCCCCTCAGTAGACGCTCGCGTCCTCGAACCGACCCTCGTAAGCGATGTGGCGGGGATGGGTGGGTTCGGTCCCGGAGAGGAACAGCCGATCGAGTTTCTCCCAGGTGTTCTCGTAGACCAGGTGGCCGAGTTCGGCCAGTTGCCGCCGCCGGTAGCGGGGCCCGTTCCGTCGAACGACGCGCTCGACCTCGCCGTTCTCGATGGCGTCGATCAGCCCCGGCCCGTCGTCGACCGGGTTCTCGAACTCGGTCCAGGCCATCCCCACCGTGTCGGACAGGTGCGCGTAGGAGGAGGCGAACGGCTGGCGGTCGACCGTCTCGAGGACGTCGCGGGCCCGCCGTGCGTGCCATGGGAGGAACTTCGGGTTGTACAGTTCGATCCCGTCGATGGCGTCCCGGTATCGGTGGACGTCGATTGCCGACAGGCCGATCGAGAGGTAGGTCGGGTGCGGAACGAGGACCGTCGCGTCCTGTCGCTGGAACTCCTCGATGGCGGCCTCGAGCGTGATGAAGTCGGGGACCGGCTCCGAGAGGCCCAGCGCGAGGACGTGCTTGCGGGAGCGCCAGTCGCCGGCGAAGACCTCGCGGGCCGGGACGACGAGCAGGTCGTCGTCCGAGAACCGACGGGCCCGCTCGCGGATCTCCGGCAGGCGGGAGAAGTGCGGCGCGTACACGACGGCGTCCATCCCCCGACGTTTCGCCAGGGAGACGACCTCGTCGTCGAGCACCTTCACGTGCATGTCGACTCGGAACGGCCGGGCTGTCACGTCCGGGGGTTCAAACCGGGGATAATTATGGATTCTGATCGCGGCCGTCCCTCCACCCCCGCTCCGCGTCGCCAGACATATATCGTTCCCACGCGTGGGCCGGAACGATGGCCTGGGAATGTGGCATCGACGGGTGCGGTGCCGTCTTCGAGGGCGTCGAGGAACTCATCGTTCACCAGGCGACGCGGCACGAACGCCACGAGTGCAAGGTCTGTGGCACGGTCGTCCCCGACGGTTATCCTGCGTTCCGTCATGCCTTCACCGAACACACCCGCGCCGAATACGTCCGCGCCTACGGCGCCAGTTCCGAGGAGATCCGCCGGCGGGAGGAACTCCTGGAAACGGTCGAGGAGACGGCCGATCTGGAAGCCGTCGCCGAGCGTCTCGGCGACAGTAAGGGTGGCCAGCGCTTCAAAGGTGGGGCGTCCGAGTCCTACTGAACGTCGACGCCGGTGACCTCGAACCGGGCGCCGCCACGGTCGCCCTCGGCGGCCGCTATGTGCCACCCGTGAGCCTCGACGATCTCCGCCACGATCGCGAGGCCGAACCCGGTTCCGTTTTCCCGCGACGTGTATCCCGGTTCGAACACCTGCTCGCGGTCGTCCGGCGGAATGCCGGGCCCGTCGTCGGCGACGTAGAACCCGTCGTCCCCGAGGTCCCCCACGGTGATACGAACGCCGTCGCCGCCGTGTTCCACCGCGTTCCGGAAGAGGTTCTCGAGGGCGCGCCGGAGCCGGTCGGCGTCCGCGAGCACGGTCGCGGTCGTCTCGACCTCGAGGGCGGCCGCGGTCGTCTCGACGGTCGTCCAGCACTCCTCGACCAGCGCGGCGAGGTCGATCGGTTCGAGGGCCTCCGTCTCGACGGTCGTCCCGTGGCGAGCCATCGCGAGGACGTCGTCGATGATCGTCTCCATCCGCTCGAGCGACGTCGCGACCTCGTCGAGGTGGTCGCTGTCGCACTCCATCGCCGCCAGTTCGAGTTCGCCGCTGGCGACCGTGAGCGGGTTGCGGAGGTCGTGGGAGACGATGCTCGCGAACTCATCGAGGCGCTCGTTCTCGCGGCGGAGGCGTTCGCGCTGGGATCGCAACGACCGCTCGTGATCGAGGCGCTGGAGGGCTTCCCGGGCGTGCCCGACGAGGAGTTCGGCGAGTTCGCGGTCCGACTCGTCGAAGGCGGCCACCTCGCGGGACACCGCCTGGAACGTGCCGATGTCGGCGATCGGAACCGTCAGCGCCGACCGGTACTCGGGGTCGGCGGGGGTGATCTCGTACTGCCGGAGGTCGTCGACCAGGATGGTCTCCCGCCGTTTGAACGCCCGGGTGGCGAAGGTGTCCTCCTCGAGCGGCGTCTCCTCGTAGTACCCCTCGGTGTCGAGGTCCAGCGTCCAGGCGCGCTGGATCAGGGCGTCGTCCTCGAGGACGTCGACGGCGACGAGGTCGAAATCGAGGATGCCCTCGGCCGCCTCCACCAGGGTGTCGTACACCGCGCCCTCGGCGTCGGCAGCCTCGAGGTCCGCCGCCGCGTCGTGGAGCGCGGCCAGCGCGCGTTCGCGCTGCTTGTGGTCGGTGACGTCCCGCATCGTCGCGATGGTTCCGCGGACGGTCCCGTCCTCGTCCTCGATCGGGGCGTATCGAATGTCGAGGTGCCGTTCGCCCTCGGCGGGATGCTCCCGGACCATCTCGTACCGAACGGGCTCGCCCTGGAGGGCGGCCTCGACCCGCGGGCGGATCTCCTCGTACACCGCCGGTTCGACGACCGCCGTGACCGGTCTGCCCGCGAGCGCGTCGGCCTCGCAGCCGTGGTAGCGGCAGTAGGCCTCGTTCGCGAACAGGTAGTCGTGGTCGGTGTCGATCGCGGCGACGAGGTCGAACGAACTGTCGATCGCCAGCTTGTACCGCCGCAACTCCCGCTGGTGCTCCCTGCGATCGGTGACGTCGCGGGCGACGGTGTGCACGTAGGTCTCGCCGTCCACCTCGATCGGCCGGTTGTTGAACTCCACGTCGACCTTGGATCCGTCGGCGCGCAACAGTTTCGCCTCGGTCGTCACGGCCTCGCCCTCGAGGATCCGATCGTGATACTCCTCGTAGGCGTCGAGGTCCTCCGCCTCGTGGAGGTCCGGGATCCGCATGGAGAGCAGCTCCTCCCGGCCGTACCCGGTCAGGTCCGTCGCCGCGTCGTTGACTCGTGTCAGGTTCCCGTCGCGATCGCTGATGAGGATGGCGTCCCGTGCGCCCTCGACGAGCGCCTCGTTCCACTCCCGCTCGGTCTCGAGGGCCCGTTCGCGCGCCTTGCGGTCCGTGACGTCGGTGATGAAACCCTCGAGGGCCTCGACGTCGTCGTCGGCCGACGTGACGGCCCGGCCCCGTTCCCAGACCCACCGTTCCCCTCCCCCGGCCGTTCGAACCCGGTAGGTGAGCGTGAACGGCTCGTCGTCCCGGACGGCCTCCTGCACGGTCGTCCAGACGTCGTCCCGATCGTCCGCGTGGACGACGTCCGTTCCCCAGTCGACCGACCCGGACTCGAGGGCCCCGGCCGGGTGGCCCACGAGGTCCTCGGCGTCGCCGCGGACGAGCTCCATGGGCCAGCCGGGCTCGTTCCGACAGCGGTACACGATCCCCGGCAGGTTGCTGATCAGCGTCGACAGCCGCCGCTCGTGTTCCTTGCGCTCGGTGACGTCCCGGACGGTCCCCAGCAGCCGGTCCCGCCCGCCGATCTCCGCGCGTTCGAGGGTGACGTCGACCCAGATCCGGTCCCCGTCCGTCGTGACGAGGGGCCACTCGAACGCGTGCGTTCCCGTTTGCACCGCCGTCTCGAAGTGCTCCTCGGCCACGTCGGGCGAATACCCCTCGACGTCCGCGGTCAGGTCGTCGAACGAGAGGTCCAGGGTCCCCCCGGCCTCGCACCCGAGCAGGTCGTAAAACCGCCGGTTGGCGGCGACGAGTTCCCGGCCGTCGACGTCGTGGACGACCATGCCGACACCCGCCTTCTCGAACACCTCCTCGTAACTCAGCCGCGCCCGGAAGTGGGAGACGGCCTCCGCGATCCGGTTGGCCAGCAGCTCGTACTGTCCGGTCCCGGCGGTCTTCTGGATGTAGTCGGTGACGCCCGCCGAGATGGCCTCGCCGGCGACCGACTCGCTCCCCTCCCCGGTGAACAGGACGAACGGCAACTCGGGACGTCGCTCGCGAACGGCCTCGAGCAACTCGAGCCCGTCCATGCCGGGCATCCGGTAGTCCGAGACGAGACAGTCGACGGCAGTCGATTCGAGCCGCTCCAGGGCATCCCGGGCCCGCGTCTCGGTGAGCACTTCGAAGCGGTCGTCCTCACGCTCGAGAAACTCGGCCGTGAGGTCGGCGAAGTCGGGGTCGTCGTCGACGTGTAGTATCGTGATCGGTTCCCCGTCGCCGGCAGTCATTGCTGTCGTACCCTTCACCGGTGGTCTATCTGTATCTTTGGGCCACTCGGTTTCCGCACACCGCTGAAGCGGTGGGATTCCACCTGGGTGATTCGGGCGGTGCCTGACGTCCCGGAGGCAAGGTTCCCCTCGCGGGTACTCCGGTTGGTGGCCCTTCTTCCGTCGAGTTTGTGGGACCCTCTTCCGTCGAGTGACCACGCTGTCCCCGGCAGTGATCGTCCCACTCGAGGCGAGGCCCCGTCTGGTTGCCTCCCTTGGGCCTGTTTCGGTCGGAGCTCGCGGGCCGGGCCGTCAGAAGAATGGGTAGGTTCCGCAGGGCGACCTTCGCCGTCGACCGGGCGAGTGGGCCCTCGTGGATCAGCACCCCCGAATGCACCCCCTGCGCTGACGTCGCGGGGGAGTCACAGCGCGACTCCACCGCTTCGCCTCGCCGCGCACGCGGTGGGCCGGAACGAGGCTTCGTCTGCTCGGGCCATCTCCCCGGAAACTCCAGCCAACCCCCTAATCAGTTGGGTGTCTAAGGGAAGCGTATAGACAGTATGGTTACGAATGCATATGACACGAGATACCACCCGGCGTTCGGTACTGAAGGGGTTCGGGACTGGAATGGCGATCATCGCGGCAGGAACCGGCACTGTCGCCGCCCGCGGTCGCGGTCGCGGCCGCGGTGGCGGTCGCCGCCGCGAGGGCGCGAGTGCCGAGAAAGGCATCGTCGCGACCGCCGACGAGCTCGGATTTAGCACGCTGCTCACCGCCGTCAACAACGCGGACCCGGTCGTCGCCCAAACGCTGACGAACGACGACCAATACACCGTGTTCGCGCCCACGAACGAGGCGTTCGAGGACTTCTTCGCCACGGTCGAAGCGGCGACCGGCCTCACCGCGGGAGACCTGCTGGAGGATCCCGACGGCCTGCTCACGAACACGCTGCTGTTCCACGTGACCGAGGGCCGTCGCTACGCGGCGTCGGTCGTCAACGCCCCCGAGGTCGAGACGCTGCTCGGCGAGCCGGTCTCGGTCGACGGCACCGAACTCGACGGCCGCGCGGAGATCACCGCGACCAACGTCGAGGCCTCGAACGGCGTCATCCACGCCATCGACGCGGTCTTGACGACGCCGACCGTCGATTCGCTACTGTAGGGAGAGCAGCGCTCACCCAGGTGGTCCCGCGACGAGGTGCACACAGCTTCACTGACGGCACCCCGCCCGCGAAACCCGTCATCGGCCCGCTTCGTTTCGCCCGGTCTCCGGATCGTAGGTCCACCGACGGCGAAACCGCCGACGAATCCTTCGGCCCCGTACTCACGCTCGACGAGCGCGGCCGCCGCTCCTCGAAAAACGTCGATGGAAAACGCCGCTCGCTTCGCTCGCGGGACTATCGCTCCTCGCTGTCCAGCACTCGGATCTGGTCCCCGCGGACGGTGACCGGAATCGGGACCGTCGCCTCGTAGAGTTCGACCGTGACCTGGTCCTTCCCCTCGTCGATGCGCTGGACCTGGGCCTTCTCGCCCTTGAACGGCCCGGCGATGAGTTCGACGATGTCGCCCTCGGCGATGCCCTCGACGTCCGGCTTGGGCGAGAGGAAGTGCTCGACCTCCGAGATGTCGGACTCGCCCGGCACGAGATTCCGGGCGTGGGGGATCTCGTCGAGGTATCGCTGGATGATTCCGGAGTCCTCGGCCTCGACCATGACGTAGCTGGTCAGCGAGTCCGGCGCGAGGGCGGCGTGGATCCGCTCGTCCTCGCGGTTCATGATCATGTCGGCGACCGTGCGCTCCTGGCTCGCGGTGGTTTTGACGGCGTAGATCGGCATGGTCTCACGCTCCCAGCGGGCCCATGACCAGGAAGATGAGGAAACCGAGCAGCCCCACGAGCAGGATGCCGGCCCCGGCGATCTTGGCGATCTGGGAGAACTCCTCCCAGGAGGGGGTGCTGGCCATCTTCAGCACCCTGGCGTACGAACTCATGTCCGTCGGGACTTTCATACTCCGAGGTTACGGATGGGGCTTTTTCTATCTATTGATCAGCCGACGAGGGGCCTCGCGGGCGGCTCGGACCACGGAACGCCCGAAACCCTGGCCCGGGGTGGCGAATCGAGTGGTCGCCGCCGCACTCCAGCCCCACACCGTCGTCTCGACGACGCCGAACGGTCGGGGAGAAACGGCACCGCGAGCCGGTCGATTCCGCCGGCCCGTCGATCAGTCGACGTAGTCGATGTCCTGGATTGACTGCTGGGCGGCGGACTGGACGTCCTCGTTCCGGCCGTAGATCTGTGGTGACTCGACGCCGGTGACGACGATCATCGTCCGCATTTCGCCCTCGAGGGTCTCGTCGATGGACGTGCCCCAGATGATGCGCGCGTCGGGATCGATCCGGTCGTAGATCTCCTCGACGACCCCTTCGGCCTCCTCGATGGACATGTCCGAGCCGCCGGTGACGTTGACGAGCGCCGAGCTGGCGCTGGAGATGTCCACGTCGAGCAGCGGCGAGCGCAGCGCGGACTTCACCGAGTCCGAGGCCTTCGCCTCGGAGTCGGACTCGCCCAGCCCGATCATGGCGACGCCGCCGCGTTCCATCACGGTTCGCACGTCGGCGAAGTCGAGGTTGACGAGCCCGGGCTTGGTGATGAGTTCGGTGATGCCCTTGACCGAGCGCATCAGCACCTCGTCGGAGACCTTGAACGCCTGTCTGACCGGGAGTTTCCCGACGGAGTCGAGCAGGCGGTCGTTGGGCACGACGATGGCCGTGTCGGAGACGTCGCGCAGCCGTTCCAGTCCGGCCTCCGCGTTCGTCCGCCGGACCTCGCCCTCGGCGGTGAACGGCGTCGTCACGATCGAGATGGTGAGCGCTCCCGCCTCGCGGGCGGCCTTCGCGACGACGGGCGCCGCGCCGGTCCCCGTGCCGCCGCCCAGGCCGGCCGTGACGAACACCATGTCCGACCCCTCGATGCTCTCGTAGATCTCCTCCTGGGTCTCGAGGGCCGCTTCCTCGCCGACCTGCGGGAGCGAGCCGGCGCCGCGACCGCCGGTCTTGTCCTCGCCCATGAGGATCTTCTCGTCGGCCTCGATGTCGACCAGGTGCTGGACGTCGGTGTTGGCGGCGACCAGTTTCGCGCCGTGGATGCCCTCCTCGAACATCCGGTCGATGGTGTTGCTGCCCGCGCCGCCACAGCCGACCACGGTGATGTTCGTCTCGAGTTCCTGCAGCACGTCCTCGAGTTCCTCGTCGGTCATTTCCCCGGAACGGGTCGAGTCGGTTCCGCCGGCGGTACCGGGAGCGCCGTCCTCGGAACCGTCCCCATCCTCCGCGTTGTCGATGGCCTCATCAACGATAGAGTCCATTCTTGGCCCCCTGTAGAATACCCAGGGTAATTATCTTTCCCATATTGTCAGACGCACGCATGACGCACAACCCGGAGAGACGGCAGTCTGGACGGGAGATCCTGCGGATAGGCCCGAATTATCAAACTGTATTCATTAACGGGTCCGCTACGTCGGGAACCGCCTCGTTCGCTCGACGTGAACGGCCTCCGGTTCGACCGTCTGACCGTCCACCTCGACGGACTGGCCGGCGGACAGCTGGCCGAACTTGGGCCCCTCGGGAACGCCGCGTTCGCGCGCGAGCGCGGGATCGAACGCGGTCTCCTCCGCGACGACCGCGTCGGGACCGATCTCGACGTGCTCGTAGGTCCGCTCGAGGATCGCCGCCAGGTCCCGGACGACGGCGTCCATGGCGTCCCCGTCGGCGACGGCGGCCCGGCCCATGGCCCGGGTGCCGCCGTGTTCGGTTTCGAAGGCGACGGCGTTGGCCGCGACGGCCTCCCGGCTCGCCTCGGGGTCGATCCCCTGGGCCTCGGCGAGCAGTTCCCCCGGCAGGTCGACGACCCGGAACTCCTCCGCCTCGACCCGCCCCAGGCGGAGTCCCTCGTCGATGGTCGCGAGGGCGTCCTCGAGTCGCTCGACCAGACCGAGCGGCCGGTCGCCGACCTCGCGGAGCCAGGTCTCGCTCACGACGCGGTACCCGAGGTCATCCACGACGCGCTCGATCGCCGGATACTCGCCGTCGACGACGGCGTAGGTGGTGCCGCTCCGGCCGAAGGCCCGGCGGATCACCTCGCGGTTGTCCTCGGCCTCGGGATCGCCCATGTCGTCGATGGCCCAGTCGGCGGCGATGTGGCCGACGGACCACGGCGTCTCCCTGACGATCCGCTCGAACCGCGGGACGTAGTGGCTGCCGCCGAACCCGACGAACGCCCTGTCGGTGCGGGCCTCGACCCCCCGGAGGTCGAGTATCGAGCGGGCGACGGCCTCGGCGGCGTCCGGGTCCTCCCACTGCGGTTCGGCGCTGCCGACCTCGACGAACATGGCCGGGACGCCGACGCGGGAGGGGCCGTGGTGGGTGCACTCCACCCCGACGTCGTATCCGTCGGGGACGTGGTCCTCGAACGCATCGAGGAGCCGGCCGTGGGCGTTCGGGGCGGCCGCCGGGAGGTCCCGGTCGCGACCGCCGAACTCCGCGGGCCCGAAGTTGCCCGGGCAGTGGGCCGTCAGCAGTGGGCCGGTTTCCCCCGAGTGACGCGAGGCGAACACGACCATCGAGGGATCGTCGAAGGCCTCCGCGACGTCCTCGAGGTAGAGGTGGAGGTCGTCGAACTCGCGCAGTTCGAACCCATCGGTCCGGTAGACGGTTCCGCCGCCGTCGGCGTCCGACAGGGACTCGTCCTCGTGGCGCTCCCAGTCGGCGAGATCGAGGAGGTGCTCCCCGATGCGTTCGGACGCCGAATCGGCCCGGGAAACGACGATGGCGATCACGACCACACGTCCGTACGGGACCGGCTAAAACGCGTCGGAACGCCGCGCCGGCGACCGGGAAGCGTGTCACACGGTCGTGTGCCATCGACACCCACGTCGGACGGAGATGGAACGGCTTAACTGCGGGTCGAAAGCTAGTATCCCGTACATGCAGACGCCGCTGGCACTCACGCCGCTGTCGACCGCGACGACGGCGGTGAACACGGTCCTGTTGCTCGGTGCGTTCGGCCTGCTATTGATCGGGGCCGAAATCTTCACGAACGGCGTTGAATGGCTGGGCAATCGTCTGGGCGTGTCCGAGAGCGCGACCGGGAGCATCCTCGCGGCCGTCGGGACGGCGCTGCCGGAGACGATGATCCCCGTGATCGCGATTCTCAGCGCCCAGTTCGGGAGCGGAAGTCAGGGCGCCGCCGACTCCGTCGGGGTCGGTGCCATCCTCGGCGCCCCGTTCATGCTCGCGACCATCGCGATGTTCCTGATCGGGATCTCCGTGCTGTACTTCTCGAACCGCCGCTCCTACGGCGACGAGTTCCACTTCAACGACGTCTCGACGCGACGGGATCTGACCTTCTTCCTCACGGGATACACGCTGGCGTTCCTCGCCGCGCTCATTCACTCGGAGTTGATATCGACCGCGATCGGGATCATCCTCGTCGGTCTCTATCTCACCTACCTCTACCGGACCCTCAAGGCCGGCGGGATGGTCGGCAGCGACGACCTCGAGGATCTCATGGTCGGCAAAGTCATCGAAAAGGGCGAGGAGCCGGTCCCGCAGGTGGGCGTGAACGGCAATCACGCCTCGAATCCGGGGACCGCGATTACGCTCTTCCAGACCCTCTTCGCGCTCGGGATCATCATCGGCGGCGCACACCTGTTCGTCAACGAGGTCGAGTGGGCCGCGAACGCTATCGGGATGCCCTCGGCCATCGTCGCCCTGCTGCTCGCGCCGCTGGCGACCGAACTCCCCGAGAAGTTCAACAGCATCATCTGGATCTCCCGTGACAAGGACACCCTCGCCATCGGGAACATCACGGGCGCGATGGCCTTCCAGGGTACCCTCCCGGTCACCCTGGGCATCCTCTTCACCTCCTGGAACCTCTCGCTGCAGTGGGGCACGTCCGGCTTCCTCAACGCCTTCTCGGCCATCCTGGCAATCATTAGCGGCGGCATTCTCTACATGCGAGCCCGGAACGTCCAGCAGGGCAACATGAGCCCCCGTCCCTTCCTCATCGGCGGCCTGTTCTACTTCGCGTTCCTCGCCATCGTCGTCTATCACGTCCTGATCCTCAACGTGAGTGCCGCGGGCGGGCACTGACGTCAGCGTTCCCGCGGTCGATCAGTCCGGCTTCGGACCGCGACACTGAAACCACTCGACCGCCCAGAGGCGTTCATGCAGGTCTACGGCCTCGTCGGCAACCCCGTGGAACACTCGCTGTCGCCGCCGATGCACGAGGCGGCCTACGACGCCTCGGGGCTCGACGCCCGGTACGTCACCCTCGAACCCGACCCCGACGACCTCGCCGCGGCCGTTCGGGGCGCCGACGCGCTCGGGATCCGCGGACTGAACGTCACCATCCCGTTCAAGCAACGGGTGCTGGACCGGGACCTGGTCGACCCCGACCCCCTCGCCGACCGGATCGGCGCCGTCAACACGATCGACTTCGCCGGCGACCGGCCGACCGGCCACAACACCGACGCCGAGGGTGCCAGGCGAGCCCTCGTCGAGCAGGGTGTCGCCGCCCTCGACGGGGCGAACGCGGTCGTCGTCGGGGCCGGCGGGGCGGGACGGGCGGTCGCGTTCGCCCTCGCCGACGCCGGCGCGGCCGTGAGCGTCGCCAACCGGACGACCGACCGCGCGACCGCGCTCGCCGACGACCTCCCGGCCACCGCGGATCCGACCGGCCATCCGCTCGGGGCGCTGGCGGACCTGCTCGCCGAAGCCGACGTCCTCGTCAACGCCACGAGCGTCGGCATGGAGGCGGACGCCTCGCCCGTTCCTGCCGACGGGCTCCACGCCGACCTGACCGTCCTCGACGCGGTGTACCGACCGCCCCGGACCCGACTGCTCCGGGACGCCGACGAGGCGGGGGCGACGACGGTCGACGGCGGGTGGATGCTGCTCTACCAGGGCGCGGCCGCGTTCGAGCGCTGGACGGGTCGGGCGGCCCCGGTCGAGTCGATGAACGCCGCGCTCCGGACCGAACTGTAGCCCCGGCGAACCACGATTCGGGAACGGGTCGATCGAATCCGGGCCTCCGGTTTTTAAGTGCCACCGCATCCTACGTCGGCACAATGACACTGCTGGACAAGCTGAAGTCGTGGCTCGGGCTCGAACGATCCGAACGCGAGGAAGGGCCCGCCCGCGACGTCGGCGTGACCGTCGAGCGGGAACCGGGCGAACCGTCGACAGAGACCGAGGCCGCCGTCAAGGGGACCGGGGAGCCAGAATCCGGGGCGGAAACGGAACCGGGAGCCGACACCGGGGCGGCGGGGGAACCCGACACCGCGGGGGAGGAAGGCGCCGAACCGTCCGAAGAAACGGGGGTGGGAGCGAGGGAATCCGAGGAAGCGGCGGACGTCACCGACATCAAGGGCATCGGACCGGCGTACGCGGACCGACTCTCGGAAGCGGGCGTGCGGAACGTGGCGGACCTCGCCGAGGCCGACCCCGAAGAACTCGCCGCGGAGACGGACATCTCGGCCACCCGCATCGAGAACTGGATCGAACAGGCGAAAGTCCGCTGACCCGCCGCGGCCGGGACGCTCTGCCCTTTCGACTCCGAAACGCCGTTATACGGCCGCCGCCTCCTCGTTGCCATGGCCGAACCGACGGTCGTTACTACCGCACGTGACTTCTCGGAAACCGCCCGGGACGCCCCCGATGGAGCCCGCGTCCCGGTCGAGGTCCGCCTGTCCGTGTCTGATCCCTTCGACGCCTACCGTCGCGCTCGCGATGGCGGCGTCGGCTGCGTTCTCGAAACGACCGGGGGGCAGCGCGGCTGGGGGTACTTCGGCGTCGATCCGGTCGACCGACTGACGGTCAGTGAGAACGCCGTCGCCCGAGAGGGCGAGTCCGCGACGCTGGCCGCCCTCCAGGGCCTCCTCGACGGCGAGACGCTGGTCCGGGGCGACTGCGAGGTGCCGTATCCCTGTGGCGCCGTCGGCTGGCTCTCGTACGACGTCGCCCGCGAACTGGAGGACCTCCCGGACTCGACCGAGGACGACCGGGCGTTGCCCCGGTTGCAACTGGCCGTCTTCGACCGGCTCGCGTCCTGGCGCGAACCGCGCGGATCCGAGACGACGCTGCACGTCACGGCCTGCCCCCGAGTCCGGGCGGGTGACGATCCGGCGGACGCCTACCGCCGGGGGCGGGAGCGGGCGCTCGACCTCGCAGCCGCCGCCGTCGACGGCGACCCCGAGATCGGACCGCCGCCGGTCGAGCGGGACCGCGTCGCCTTCGAGAGCGAGTGCGGCCGCGAGGCCTACGCGGATCGGGTCCGTCGGGTCCATGAGTACGTCCGGGCCGGCGACACCTTCCAGGCGAACGTCTCCCAGCGGCTAACGGCCCCGGCGGCCGTCCACCCGGTCGCCGCCTACGACGCCCTCCGGGCGGTGAACCCCGCCCCGTACTCGGCCCTGCTCGAGTTCCCGGGGCTCGACCTCGTGAGCGCCAGCCCGGAACTCCTCCTGGAGCGCGAGGGCGACCGCGTCCGGACCGAACCCATCGCCGGGACGCGCCCCCGGGGCGGGACGCCCGAGGAGGACGACCGACTCGAGGCCGACCTCACGACCGACGAGAAGGAGCGCGCCGAACACGCCATGCTGGTCGACCTCGAGCGCAACGATCTGGGAAAGGTGTGTCGGTACGGCAGCGTGGCGGTCGACGAGTACCGGCGCGTCGACCGCTACTCCGAGGTGATGCACCTCGTCTCGTCGGTGACGGGCCGCCTCCGCGACGAGGCCGCCCTGGCGGACGCCATCGCCGCCACGTTCCCCGGCGGGACCATCACCGGCGCGCCGAAACCCCGGACGATGGAGATCATCGACGAACTCGAGGCGACGCGGCGGGGGCCCTACACCGGGAGCGTCGGCCTGTTCGGCTTCGACGACCGGGCGGTCCTGAACATCGTCATCCGGACGCTGACGCGCCACGAGGACCGGTACACGCTTCGGGTGGGTGCCGGGATCGTACAGGACTCGGACCCCGAACGCGAGTACGAGGAGACGCTCGACAAGGCCCGCGCGCTGGTGCGGGCCGTGGACGACGCCCTTGGCGACCGCGGGACGATGGAGGTGCCGGAATGACGGCCGAGGACCGTCCTGGCGCCGGACCGGAGGAGATGGCGACCCCCGCCGGGAACCGCGACGCGACGATCCTCGTGGTCGACAACTACGACTCGTTCGTCTACAACCTCGTCCAGTACGTCGGCGAACTGGCCGCCGACGTCGTCGTGCGGCGCAACGACGCGATCGACGTCGACGGGATCCGCGAACTGGATCCGGACGGGATCGTGGTCTCGCCGGGGCCGGGGACGCCATCGGAGGCGGGCGTCGCGATGCCGGTCTTCCGCGACCTCCGATACCCGACGCTCGGGGTCTGTCTCGGGCACCAGGCGCTGTGTGCGGTTCACGGGGCGCCGGTCGGCCCGGCCCCCGAGGTGGTCCACGGCAAACCCTCGACGATCCGCCACGACGGCGGCGGGATCTTCGCCGACCTGCCGGAACGGATCCGCGTCGGGCGCTACCACTCGCTGGCCGTCGAGGCAGACGACCTCCCCTCCTCGCTGGCCCGGACTGCCTACACGGACGACGAGCGCGACGTGCTGATGGCGGTCCGGCACCGCGATCGACCGCACGTCGGCGTGCAGTTCCACCCCGAGAGCATCCTCACCGGCGAGGTTGGCGAGCGGGAGGCGGGCCAGGCCCTCTCCCTGCACGTCGGCAAGCGAATCGTCGGGAACTTCCTCGATCGCTACGTGGAGTGAGCCATGCTGTACCACGTCGACGGCGACCTCGTGCCCGCCGACGAGGCGACCGTCAGCGTCCGCGACCGCGGGTTCATGTACGGCGACGCGGCCTTCGAGACCCTGCGAGCGTACGGCGGATCGGTCTTCGAGTGGGACGCCCACGCCGACCGCTTGCGACGGACGTGCGACGCCATCGGCCTCGATCACGGGGTAGGGGACGACGACCTCCGCGGGCGCGTTCTGGAGACTCTCGACGCGAACGACCTCGACGACGCCTACGTCAGACTCTCGGTCACCCGCGGGGTCCAGCCCGGAAAGCTATCGCCCGATCCGGCCGTCGATCCGACGGTCGTGGTGATCGTCTCGGAGCTCCCCCGGGGCGGCGTGGAGGGGGCCGACGTCTGGGACGGCCCGGCAACGGTGGAAACCGTCCCGACCCGGCGGATCCCCGACGACGCGATCCCGGCCGGCGCGAAGACCCACAACTACCTGAACGGGATCCTGGCGCGACTGGACCTCCACGACGCCGACGAGGCGCTCGTCCGCGATACCGACGGGCACGTCGCGGAGGGGGCGACGAGCAACGTCTTCTTCGTCCGCGAGGACGGTCTGCACACGCCCACCGCCGACGGACCCCTCCTGCCCGGGATCACCCGGGAGGTGGTCCTCGACCTGGCTCGCGAGGAGGAGGTCCCCGTCCACACGGGATGGTACGACCCCGCGGCCGTTCGGGACGCGACGGAGGCGTTCCTCACGAACACGACCTGGGAGATCCGTCCCATCGAAACCGTGGACGGCATCGACGTCGGCGGCGGACCGGTGACCGAGCTGCTCCGGACGCGGTTCGATCGGGTGGTGGCGGAACGACACTACTGACGGGCGAGGGACGTCGCCGCCCCGATAGCTACGCGACGTCAACCCGCTCGACGCCATCGAGATCCAAGACGAAGTCGGCGCCGAGGGCGCTCGACGGCGTCCGGAACCCAGGTTCGATATCCTCGTCGAGGACCCGTTCCGCCACGGACGTCGCCGAATCGACCGTGAGCGCGTACGTTTCCGGCGTGTGCAGCCGCGAGACGACCCGCTGGTCGCCCGCCGTCGCTTCGCCCCAGAGCCTGGCGCCACCGCGCTCGCGCTCGTCGGCGTCGGGACCGGAGACGGTTCGGTCGACGAGCCACTGGAGGCCCCGTTTGACCGGGGATGCCCCCAGGACCGGTTGCAGGGATCGCGTCGCCCGGAGCAGGCGGATCGCCCGGCGCGGGACGGCGGCGTAGACGTCGACGTCCGGGATGCCAGTGCTGCGGGACGCGGTCGCGACGTCGCCCCACGGAATCGTGACCGCGTGCTTCGTCCCGACGCCGTCCCCGAAGTCGATCCGCCGCGTTCGCCAGCCCTGCGGGACCGAGACGATCGCCCCGTCCCGGCGCACGGCCCCGCCGGCGTCCAGGTGCTCGATCATCGTCTTGGCCGTACCCGGCGACGCGCCGCCGTTCACGGCGATGGCCAGCGAGAGGTGGCGGGCGGACGGCAGGCGGTCGGCCAGGTGGGCCGCGAGACAGTCGGAGGGCACCACGTCGAACCCCACCGCCGGCAGGAGGGTGACGTCCGCGTCCTCGGCCGGCTCGTCCCGACCGGCGATCGCTTCGATGACCCCGTACTCGCCGGTGATGTCGAGGTAGTCGGTGCCGCCGGCGAGGCACGCCTCGATCATCGGGTCGGCGGTCTCGGAGAAGGGGCCCGCGCAGTGCAGGACGGCGTCGTGATCACCCACGACGCGCTCCAGGCGGTCGGCTTCGTCGAGCGAGACGGCCTCGAAGGGGCGATCGAGGGCCTTCGACTGCTCCCGAAGGCGACCGCGGTTGCGCCCGGCGAGGGTGACGGGGAGCCCGCGATCGACCGCCTCCCGGGCGATTAGCGACCCCGTGTAGCCGTAGGACCCGTAGACGAGGAGCGACATGGAACCAAGCAACGAGGGGAAGGCCTTCCCTTTTCGGGTCCGGGATCCGATCGTCGGCGCCGGCAGGGCGGTCAGGGCGACCGACCGTCCGCGTTGTCGACCACCCGTTCTGCGAGCAGCAGCCCGACCACGTCGTTCCCCGCGTGGACGAGAATGACCACGGGCAGACTCCGGGTCCAGAGATACAGCGCCAGGAGGATCACGGCCGGTTGGGCCATCCGCAGGACGGCACGCGGACGCCAGGTATCCCCGACGTGAGCGGTCAGAAAGGCCACGAGTGAGATCCCTGCACCGAGTAGCGGACTCCCCGTCAGCCCGGCGACCCGTTCGATGGTATAGCCCCGGTAGGGAACTTCCTCCGTGACGCCGGCAGTGCTCGCCACGAAGACCCGTTCGAGGACGGAGAAGTCGGTGAATTCGGCCATTCCGGAAGCGAGGTCCTCGCCCGTTCCGAGTCGGGTCCGGAGCGGTTCGAGGACGACGTTGGCCCCGAGCATCACGACGAGACCCCCGACCACCCAGCCGACGAACGGAGCGGGCGGACCGACCCGCCACCCGATCGAAGCAAGCTCCTTCCCCTCGACGGCAACGGCGTATCCGATGACCGCCCCGGGAAGCAACCACTTCCAGAGGTGGGGTTCGAGCCCGCCATCCGGCCTGTCGAGGCGATCCCGGAGGCGACCGACGACCTCGAACCCGGCGAGCGCGATGGCCAGTCCGACGACCGTGACGAGCGGAGTCATCGTAGAACGCCCGCCAGGACGAACGTGTGCGAGGTCGGAACCGAAGCCGCCACACTCAAATCGTCCGCGGGTTCGAGGGGTCCGATGGCGGCGACCACCGGGTTCGGAGTTCGGGTCGGGATCATTAATGGTCGGTCGACCAGTGTCGGAAAAAAGGTTCCTACTCGAACGACGTTCCAGCGCAACCTGTCCAGCGCCATCGCCCGGGGTATTTTTCGGCGAAGACCCGCCTGTGCACCCGGAAACCCTGCCACGGCCGTGGCGTTCAAATCACCGGAGGAAGAAAGGGAGCCTATGACCGACGGGCCGGAGCGAATCGTCGCCCTCGACCGGGTCCCCGAGGACTCCTCGTTCCTGTTTACGGTCCGCGACGTGGGGGGAGACCGAACCGAAGACGGAAACGGCGACCGTCGCGAGGCCATCCTCCTCCGGGAAGCGGGGGACGTCGTCGGGTGGCTGAACTACTGCCAGCACTTCACCCACATCCGCCTCGACAAGGGGTCGGGCGCGACGCGGCGCGACGGCGAGGTGCTCTGCACGAACCACGGCGCCATGTTCGACGTCGCCTCCGGCCTGTGTACCCACGGCCCCTGCGAAGGGGCGTACCTCGAAGGGATCGACGTTCGCGCTGAGGACGGCGGGGTCTACCTGACTGACGACCGGTTCGAGTTCGTCGAAACCGGCGGGTTCGAGGCCGACGACTTCGACCGATCGTCGAGCTCGAACGTCGAATTCTGACGGCTCTCGGGGGTCAGCGGGCAGTTAGAAACGGCACGTTCTCGCTTCCGTCCGCCCGGCGAACGGATCGGGGCGGGATGCGGCGACCCTCGTGCGATACGGGAGTCCGGCGACGTTACAACGTGCGCTCCTCGACCATCTCGATGGCGTCGACCGGACAGACGTTGGCGCAGATGCCACAGCCCTTGCAGTAGTCCAGGTCGATGTTCAGGTCCGTGTCGAACACG
>Ga0207797_1000137_pt1 | contig 51579 bp, 38 predicted proteins | sample PRCRCaboRojoPR_6_FD_187275 | JGI IMG/M metagenome (GOLD analysis project Ga0207797, IMG submission 187275) | Marine sediment microbial community from Cabo Rojo, Puerto Rico - PR CR 10% Liquid 1 (SPAdes) | ecosystem: Environmental > Aquatic > Marine > Coastal > Sediment | place: Cabo Rojo, Puerto... | reverse complement strand
GCACGATCCGCGCGACGCGAACGGGTGGTTTCATACCGGCGATGTGGGGACGCTGGACGCGCACGGCCGCCTGCGGATCGAAGGCCGCAAGGACCACATGTTCATCTCGGGCGGCGAGAACGTGCAGCCCGAAATCATCGAGGCGGAGCTCGAAGCCCTGCCCGGGGTGGAGCGCGCCATCGTCGTCCCCATCGAGGACGCGGAGTACGGGCACCGGCCCGTCGCCTTTCTGCAGATGCACGACGCGTCCCTCGGAGCCGAACGCTTGGGCCAGCAACTGGCCACCACGCTGCCTGGATTCATGGTCCCGGACGCGTTCTTGCCGCTTCCTGACGACTCGTCGACCGGCCTGAAAACCGACCGGGCGGCCCTCCGCGACCGGGCGCGTGCCCGTCTGCGTCCCTGATCGACGCCGCCAACCGTGGCCCGCGGACGCGCGAAACCGCGACGACCTGCCCAGAGGAAATCCCGTAGGACGGGAAATCCAAAAGCGCAGGTGAAGCAGGCGGCAGGGCTTGCAATCCACCACCGCCCCCTTGTATTCTCAGTATCGCAGGCAGGAATCGGGCCTGCTTTTTTGATCCGCTCTTTCTGGAAGCGCTTCCGAAACCATGACCCGGCCCCATCCGACCCACGAAGTGACCCCGCTCGAACGCGGGCGCATCCGTTTTACCCCTCTCCAGATGGACAACATTTACAAACACTTCCGGTGGAACAACGACCCGGAATTGAACCGGCTGGACAGCGAAACGCCGTACGAAGAAGAGTCGCTGGGGGAGTTCAAGAAGCGGTTCGAGAAAATGTGCTACGCCCCCCCACCCTCACACCGAGACTTTGAGATCCATACCCAGGAGGGAATGCTCATCGGCGTGGCCTACATCGCGGGGATCAGCGACCACCACCGGCACGCGCTGATTGGCATCACCATTGGCGACCGCGACTACTGGGGGGCCGGCTACGGCCGCGAATCGCTGCATCTGCTGCTGGACTACTGCTTCGACGAGGTCGATCTGCACCGCGTTAGTGCCGAGACGTTCGAGTACAACACGGCCTGGCGGGAGCTGGTCGAGGGCATGGGGTTCACCAAAGAAGGCACGGCCCGCGAATACCTCTACCGCGACGGGCAGTACTGGGACAAGCACAACTACGCGCTTCTTGAGGATGAGTATCGGTCGCAGTTCGACGAGCCGGGCCTCGACGATGCCCGAACCGACGAGCCGTTCCGCCTTCGGGAGGCCGCGGCCGGGTGACGCAGACGGTCCAGGCGGTGCATCAAACGCGCTTTCGGTGGGTACAGGATGGCCCGTCGGCCTCGTCATTGCTCCGCGCCGCACCGCATGGCCCGCCTTTCGTTCACGACGTGCCTTCTGCTAACAGGCGTCGCCGCTCTGGCCCTTGGCGGCGTGGGGCTGGGCTGCGAACACCGCACGCGGGGGCCGGCCCAGACGATGCCCGACTCCACCGGGCCGCCCACGCCTACCCAGGTGAGCTGGGACGTGCGCTTCACCATGCTGAAAGACGGGCGACGCCGGGCCATTTTTACCGCCGGGCGCATGGAGCAATTCGAGACGGAAGACAGCACCTACTCCGTCCTCCATCGCGCCGCCGACTCGGCACGGGTGCGCACCTTCGTCTTTGACCCCGAGGGCGACTCCTCGGCCACGATTACCGCCAATCGCGTGGTTCTTTTCGACGACGAGGGGCGGTTCGAAGCCTACGGCGACGTGGTCGTCATCACCGAAAGCGGCAAGCGCCTGTCCAGCGAGCACCTGACGTGGCATCAGTCCGAGCGGGAGATCCGCACGCGGCGCTTCGTGCGCATCGTGACGCCCTCGGAGGTGGTGCGCGGCAACGGGCTGGTGGCCGACGAAACCCTGGACACGTACCGGATCGGTCCGTTGCAGGCCGAGGTTGAGGTCGACGACGAGTCCGCCGAGTGAACCACGTCGCCGCGTGGTGGTGCAAAGGGACGCTCTGGATCATCGCTGAGCCTGTCTCGATCCCCTGCACCGCTGCCGATGGATCGCCGTAGATCTCGTACCATAGGGAGGTGGATGGCCCTCGCGCTGGCGGGAGGCGTTCTCTTGCTGGGCTGTTCCACAACGCGGCCGGCGGGCGATGCGCCGTCGGTGCGGGGGGACACGATCGCGGTGTCGGTGTTATTCGACGCCTCGGCGCTGATGGGGGAGCGCGACACGATCCGCCTCGAACGACTGCCGCCCGCCACCCTTCGGCGTCCCGGCGCCGACACGCTCCGGAGGCCCCGCGAGGCCGGTCGGAGGCCCGGAGTCGGTCCGCGTCCACCGTCGGCCGGCGCCGACACCGTCACCGCCAACCGGGCCTATGTGGATGCCGACTCCCTGAGCGCCTTCACGCGCAACGGCGAGCGCCTGCAGGAGCTCATGGGCAACGTATTTGTGCGGCAGGACAGCACGCGCCTGCGTTCCGCCCGCGCCCTCCGGTACCTGCAGCGCGACGAAACCGTGTTCACCGACCGCGTCCGCATCGTTGAGCGGGGCGATACCCTCTGGGCCGATACCGTGCGCTACGACCAGCAACGCAAGATCGGATACGCTCGGGGCAATGTGCGCCTAACCGACGGCGACATCACCGTGCTCGCGCCTCGGGCCGACTACTACAACCGTGAGAAGTACGCCGTTTTTCCGGACACCATTACGCTCGTGGACAGCAGCCGCACGCTGCGCGCCTCGGCCGGCGAGTACTTTTCCAACGCCAAGCGCGCTGAATTTTACGGGCTCGTCCGCCTGGTGGATGACCATACGGCGGTTGAGGCCGACTCGCTGACGTACTATCGCGAAGACAAGGTGTCGCTGGCCTACGGCGACGTGTTCATCGAGCGCGGGCCCCGGCGCGCCGATCCCGACGCCGAGCCGGGCGACCGCACGTACTTGTTCGGCCAGCAGGCTCGCCTGGAGGAGGACCGGGACTACAGCCGCGTCACTGGAAATGCGCTCCTGGTCCAGGTGCGCACCGACTCGGCCGGGGCATCCCGCGATACGCTCCTGGTGGCGTCGCAGCAGATGGAGGCGACGCGCGCCGACACGCTGCGCCGTCTCGTGGCCGTTGACGCCGTCCGCATCTGGCAGTCGGACATCGCCGCGGCGGCCGACTCGGCCGTGTACGACCGGATTCCGTCGCCCGACACCACGCAGGCCGAGGCGCCTCCGTACGAAGAAACACGCCTGTACCACGAGCCGATCTCGTGGTTCGAGGAAACCCAGGTCACGGGCGATACCATTCGCGTGGTCGTGCGCGACCGGTCGATCGACAGCGTCTACGTGGAGTCGGACGCGTTTGCCGCTCAGTTGGACACCGTCTCGCAGCGGATCCAGCAGCTGAAAGGCCGCAGCATGGTCGCCTCGTTCCGCAACGACTCGCTCCGCCGCCTCGTGGCCCGGCCCAACGCGCAGACCATTTACTTTCGCACCAACGAGGCGGGCGAGCTCGACGGCGCCGGAAAGACCTCCGGCGACCGCGTGGTGATGGCGTTTCGCGACGGAACGCTGAAGGAGGCTCGCGTCTACGGCGGGATTCAGCTCAGCTCGTGGAAGGGCAAGCAGGTACCGGAGAACCTGTCGCTGCAAGGACTCCAATGGCAGCCCGAGCGGCGTCCCACCAAGAGCGAATTTTTGCGGCAACCGCGCGTGCAGAACCACCTGCCCGCATTCGGCCGGCCCCCGGCCCTGGCCGACGAGCGCCCGGAGGCCGACTCCACCGCGCCAGCCCCCGACCGGATGCCGTACGACACGCTCCGCACCGCCCCGACGGCCCCACGCGACACGACACGCACGCGGTCTCCCGGGCCGGGATCGCGTGTCGGCTCGGGGCGTTCGCCGCAGGAGAAGGGCTCTGGAATCCACCCGCCCCCTCTGTTCCGCACACCCTCGCGATTGCAGCCATGAGCACGGCTTCGTCTTCGTCCGCGTCCGAGGCGGCCCCTGGTGAGACCGCAGAGGGGTCCCACACGCTTTCGGCCCGCCACCTTACGAAGCGCTACAACAAACGCGCCGTGGTCGACGACGTGAACCTGTCGGTCGAGCAGGGCGAGATTGTGGGCCTCCTCGGCCCCAACGGCGCCGGCAAAACCACGACGTTCCACATGATCGTCGGCATGGTGCGGCCCAACGAGGGGCGCATCTACCTCGACGAGGAGGACATCACGCGGCTGCCCATGTACAAGCGGGCGCGGCGCGGCATCGGGTACCTGGCCCAGGAAACCTCCGTCTTTCGGGAACTCACGGTCGAGGACAACCTGCACGCGGTCCTCGAATTTCAGGACCTTCCCGCGCAGACTCGGACGGAGCGCGTCGAGAGCCTGATCGACGAGTTCGGGTTGGAGCACGTGCGCCACTCCAAGGGCTATTCGCTCTCGGGCGGCGAGCGCCGGCGGACCGAGATCGCCCGTGCGCTCTCCACTCGCCCCAACTTTTTTCTGCTCGACGAACCGTTTGCCGGGGTCGATCCGATTGCGGTTGAAGACATCCAGAACATTGTCGCCGGTCTCCAGAAGCGGGGCATCGGGGTGTTAATCACCGATCACAATGTGCACGAGACCCTTGCAATTACCGACCGCGCGTACTTGCTTTACGAGGGCAAAATTCTCATGCAAGGCACGGCGGAGGAACTGGCGGCCGATCCGGAGGTCCGGAAGCGATATCTCGGCGAGAAGTTCACGCTGGAGCGGTATCAGTCGTAGCCGCGGTACCCACTTCATTCCTGCGCCGTTGGCTTGATGTTTGTGATCCGTAAACCGGTGCCCGGGCTCGTGCACGTCGTTATTTCGTGACGGCGGTCCCGCGTGCCCCTCTCGCTTTTGGGCCGATCATGGCCCCGCGCATCTTTTCTCGTACAGACCCCGAACGCATCCCGCATGTGTGGAATCGTTGGCTACATCGGACATCAACAGGCTGAAGACATCATCTTGACCGGGTTGAAGCGGTTGGAGTACCGCGGCTATGACTCGGCCGGCATGGCTGTCGTGAGCAATGGATCGCTCGACCTTCAGAAGAAGGAGGGCAAAGTGGACGACCTCCGCAAGGCCATCGACGGCCAGCCGATGCGGGGACGCCTGGGCATCGGGCACACGCGCTGGGCCACCCACGGCGCGCCCAACGACCGCAACGCGCACCCGCACACCAGCGAATCGGGCGACTTTGCGCTGGTGCACAACGGCATCATCGAGAACTACGGCGCGATTCGCCAGAAGCTGAAGGAGGACGGCTATACCTTCCGCAGCGACACGGACACCGAGGCGCTCGTCCACCTCATCGAACAGGTGCGCCGCGAAACGGAGCTGCCGCTCGAGGAGGCGGTGCGCCAGGCACTCACGCAGGTGGAGGGGACGTACGGCATCGCCGTGGTGTCGAAGGAAGACCCGGACCTGCTGATCGCCGCCCGCAAGGGAAGCCCGCTCATCCTGGGCGTGGGCGACGGCGAATACTTCATTGGATCCGACGCCGCGCCGCTCGTGGAGCACACGCGGCAGGTCGTGTACCTCAGCGACGGCGAGATCGTGACCGTGCGCCGCAGCGGCTACACCGTAAAGACCATCGACAACGTGCAGCTCGAAAAAGAGGTGCACGAACTGGAGTGGGATCTGGAGGAGATCGAGAAGGGCGGCTACGACCACTTCATGCTCAAGGAGATCATGGAGCAGCCCGAGGCGCTGGAAGACGCGATGCGCGGGCGGGCCGTCACCGAGGAGAACGAGATCGTGCTCGGCGGCCTGCACGCGGTGATGGATCAGCTGCGCGACGCCGACCGCATCATCATCGCGGCGTGTGGCACCTCCTGGCACGCGGGGCTCGTCGGCGAGTACCTGATCGAGTCGTTCGCCCGCGTGCCGGTGGAAGTGGAATACGCCAGCGAATTCCGCTACCGCAGGCCCATCCTGCGCGACGGCGACGTGGTGCTCGTGATCTCCCAGAGCGGCGAAACGGCCGACACGCTTGCGGCGGTGCGCGAGGCACAGAGCAAAGGGATTCTGTGCCTGGGCATCTGCAACGTCGTCGGCTCGACCATCGCGCGCGAGACGGACGCCGGCGTGTACCTGCACGCCGGACCGGAAATCGGTGTGGCGTCGACGAAGGCCTTTACGGCGCAGGTGACGGTCCTCGCCATGATCGCGCTAAAGCTTGCGGAGGAGCGGACCCTTTCTACCGCCGAGATGGCGCACAACATCCGCGCGCTGGCGGCGGTGCCCGACAAGGTCCGGCAGGTGCTGGACATGAACGACGAAATCCGCGAGATGGCGAGCGTCTACCGGTACGCCTCCAACTTCCTCTACATGGGGCGCGGCTACAACTTCCCGGTGGCGCTGGAGGGCGCACTGAAGCTGAAAGAGATCTCGTACATCCACGCCGAAGGCTATCCGGCCGCCGAGATGAAGCACGGCCCCATCGCGCTGATCGACCGCTTCATGCCGGTCGTGGTGATCGCCATGAAAGACAGTACCTACGACAAGGTGGTGTCCAACATCGAAGAGGTGGCAGCCCGCGACGGGTCGGTCATCGCGATTACGGACGAAGACAACGGCGAGCTCGACGCGCTCTGCGAGTATGTCCTCCGCATCCCACAGACCGAAGAATTTCTGTCGCCGCTGCTCACGGCCATTCCGCTGCAGCTCCTGTCGTACCATATCGCCGTCATGCGCGGGTGCCACGTCGACCAGCCGCGCAACCTGGCGAAGAGCGTGACGGTGGAGTAGGCGCCGTGGAACGCAGAAGCGCGCACCGCCCGGTCGGAACCCGCACCGGCCTGCCCGCGGCCCGCCGAACCTGAGGGAGCGCCCGTCGTACAGCCCGTCTGCATAGTTTTCCATCGCAACGAGGCTGGCTGTACATGATCGAGCTGGAGAAACTGGAGAAGATCAAGAATCGCTACGACGAGATCGAGGCGATGATGGCCGACCCCGAGGTTGCCAGCGACCCGGAGCAAATGCAGGAGCTGGGCAAGGAGCACGGCGAGCTGAAGGACGTCGTCGAGACGATCCGGCGGTACGAAAATCTCCTGCAGGAGCGCGAGGACCTCGAGGAGATGGTGCGGACGGAAGAGGGGGAGATGAAGGCCCTCGCCCAGGACGAGCTGGACGACGTGCGGGCGCGGATCCCGGTGGTGGAGGAAGAACTCAAGATGAAGCTCATCCCCAAGGATCCGGAGGACAAGAAGAACGCCATCGTCGAGATTCGGGCCGGAACGGGCGGCGACGAAGCGGCGCTTTTCGCCGGCGACCTGTTTCGACTCTACACCAAGTACGCCGAGAGCAAAGGCTGGCCGTACGAGATCATGGACGTCTCGCACGGCTCCCACGGCGGCTACAAGGAGATTGTCTTTGGGATTCAGGGCACGGGCGCCTTCGGCACGTTCAAGTACGAAAGCGGCGTCCATCGCGTCCAGCGCGTGCCCGAGACGGAGTCGAGCGGGCGCATTCACACCTCGGCGGCCACCGTGGCCGTCCTGCCCGAGGCCGAGGAGGTCGACATCGACATCAACCCGAGCGACCTCAAGGTGGACACCTTCCGCGCCACCGGGCCGGGCGGGCAGTCCGTGAACACGACCGACTCGGCGGTGCGCATTACCCACATGCCGACGAAGGTGACGGTGTCGTGCCAGGACGAGAAGAGCCAGCACAAGAACAAGAGCAAGGCAATGCGGGTCTTGCGCTCACGGCTGTACGAGAAAAAGCGGGAGGAGCAGCGCAAGGAGCGGGATGCGGCGCGCCGGTCCATGGTGGGGAGCGGCGACCGGTCGGCCAAGATTCGCACGTACAACTTCCCGCAGGACCGCGTGACCGATCACCGGCTGGAGGGCGACAACAAGGATCACCCGCTGCAGCGCATCATCGACGGCAATCTCGACCCCATCATCGACGCCCTGCGTGCTCAAGAAAACGCCGAGCGGCTGGCGAGTCTGTAAGGTGCGTTGCGGGTTGTGCGTTGTGGGTTGTGCGTTGTGGGTTGTGCGTTGTGGGAGGCGTTTTCGGTCTCCAGGGGCGTATCGCCGAATCCTGAACGCGGAACGCCGAATCCTGAATGCGGAACTCAGCCAAGGGCCACGTCGAGCAGCATCATCACGGCGAAGCCGCCCATGGCCCCCATCGTGGCGAGGTCGGTGTTGCCGTGGCGCTGCGACTCCGGGATGAGCTCTTCGACGACGACGTAGATCATCGCCCCAGCGGCGAAGGCCAACGCATACGGCAGGATCGGCCGGATCGCGAGCACGGCGCCCGCGCCGATCACGGCCGAGATCGGCTCCACGACGCCGGACAGCTGGCCGTACCAGAAGCTCTTGCCGGCCGAGATGCCCTCGCCGCGCAGCGGCATGGAGACCGCAACGCCTTCCGGAAAGTTCTGCAGCCCGATGCCGAGGGCCAGCGCGACGGCGGCGGCGAGCGTGGCGCCGGTAGCCACGTCCATCTGGATGGCCGCGGCGCCGAACGTGACGCCCACCGCCAGGCCTTCCGGGATGTTATGCAGCGTGATGGCCATCACGAGGAGCGTGGCCCGCCGCCACGAGGTGGGGATGCCCTCGGCTTCTTTCATCCGGGCGCCAGGGTGCAGGTGCGGAAGCAGGGCGTCGGCGATCCGAAGAAACACCCCGCCTACGAGAAAACCGACGACGGCCGGGATCCAGGGCGTGACGCCTTGCGCCTCCGCCATGTCGATCGAGGGGGCCAGGAGCGACCAGAAGCTCGCCGCGATCATCACGCCGGCGGCGAAGCCCATCATGGCGTCGAGCAGGCGGCGATTCACGCGCCGCGTGACAAACACGACGGCCGCGCCCAGCGCCGTGACGCCCCAGGTGAAGCAGCCCGCCAGAAACGACTGGAGGAGAGGCGATTGATTGGTAAACCAGAGGGGAAGGGCGTCAGCCATAGAAGAAGTCCGATCAGCGCAAGAGTACCCGTACCACAGCCTACTGAATCGACGGCGATCCGACCAACGCCCTCGGCAGAGTGGATCCTGATTTCACGAGCGAGGGTCGGCACTCCCGGCATTCCAATCACGATGTGGAGACGAGACGCATGGCGACGGAGGCCTACGTTCAGCTTGACGGATCGATGGGGGAGGGCGGCGGCCAGATTTTGCGGTCGGCCCTGTCGCTCTCGGTCATCACGCAGCGCCCGTTTCGCATCACCAACATTCGGGCGAACCGGCGCCGGCCGGGGCTGCGTCCGCAGCACGTTACGGCGGTGCGCGCCGCTGCGGCCATCAGTGCCGCACGGGTTAGCGAGGCCGAGGTGGGCACGCAGGCGTTGACCTTCGAACCGTCGGGCCTCGAAGGCGGGACGTACGCCTTTGCCGTGGGGACGGCCGGCAGCGCCACACTCGTCGCCCAGACCGTGTTGTTTCCGCTCCTGACGGCCGCCGACCCGTCGACGGTGACGGTCGAGGGCGGCACCCACAACCCGCAGGCGCCGCCGTTCGAGTTTCTGAACCACGCGTTTCTGCCGCTCATCCATCGGATGGGGCCTCAGGTGACGGCCCGCCTGGAGCGCCCCGGGTTCTACCCGGCCGGGGGCGGTCGGCTGCATCTCCGCATCGAGCCGTCCGAATCCCTGCAGCCCCTCCGCCTGACCGAGCGCGGGCCGGAGCGCGGGCGTCGCACCATCGCGCTTGTGGCCAATTTGCCCCGGCACATCGGAGAGCGGGAAGTGCTCACGCTGCACGAGCATCTGCCGGGCGGTGTCCCCGACCGAACCATCCGTACGCCGAACGCTCACAGCCCGGGCAATGCCCTCGCGCTGCTGCTTGCCTTCGAGCACGTGACGGCGGTGGTCACGGGGCTGGGCGAGAAAGGGAAGCCCGCCGAAGAGGTCGCCCGGGAGGTGGCCGAGGCCGGCGAGACCTTTCTGCGCTCCGGCGTTCCGGTGGGTCCCTACCTGGCCGACCAGCTGCTGATTCCGCTCGCGATGGCCGGCGGCACATTCATCACGGGAGCGCCGACGGGGCACACGCGCACCAACGCACTGGTCATCGCCCGTTTCCACCGGCGACGCCTGTCGATGGACCGCCGGGCCGACGCCTATCGCATCACGGCCGAGGCCTGATACCGACCGTCAGCCAGACGGTGGGAGACGATCCGGTCAGTGGTGGCGCCAGTTGCGGGGCGGCTCGGGCTTGTTGTCCAGAATGGCCTCGATCTCCTCGATGACGTCGGGCGTGAGCTGCGGGGCCACCTCCAGCGCCTGCATGTTTTCCTCCACCTGCCGGGGCTTCGACGCGCCGGTGATGACGGTGCTCACGTACGGATTCTTGAGGCACCACGCCAGTGCGAGCTGCGCCGTGGTGCAGTCCAGGCGCTCGGCCACGGACGACAGCTGGCGGACCGTGTCAAGGCGTTCCTCGCGGAGTACCGCATCGCGCAGCCACTCGTAGCCCTTGGTGGCGAGGCGGCTGTCGTCCGGGATCCCGTCGTTGTACTTGCCCGTGAGCAGGCCGCTTGCCAGTGGACTCCAGATGGTGGTGCCGAGACCGACGTCGTCGTACAGCGGCGCGTACTCGCGCTCCACCCGCTCGCGGTGAAACATGTTGTACTGCGGCTGCTCCATGGTGGGCGGTACGAGGTGCTCGCGCCGGGCCACCTCGTAGGCCTGACGAATCTGCTGGGCGCTCCATTCGCTGGTGCCCCAGTAGAACGCGTAGCCCTGGTCGACGAGGAAACTCATCGCACGCACCGTCTCCTCGATGGGCGTCTCGACGTCGGGCCGGTGGCAGAACACCAGGTCGACGTAATCCATCTGCAGGCGGTTCAGCGCCGCCTCGGTGCCTTCGATGACGTGCTTGCGGGAGAGGCCGGTCTCGTTCGGCCCGTCGCCGCCCCAGAAAATCTTGGTGGATACGACGAGGTCGGTGCGGTCCCAGCCCTTGTCGCGAATGATCTCGCCCATCATGACTTCCGACTGGCCGCCGGCGTACGCCTCGGCATTGTCGAAGAAATTGACACCGTGGTCGTAGGCAATCTGCATGCATTCGGCGGCGCGGTCGGTGTCGATCTGGTCGCCGAAGGTCACCCAGGAGCCGTACGACAGGACTGACACCTTGAGGCCGGACCGGCCGAGCGATCGGTATTGCATGGGGGGAGGAGGATCGTGGATAGAGGGTGCACCGCGCAAGAAACGGACCGCCCGGGACAGGGTAAAGCCGCGGGTGAAACGCTCCGGTGAAGGCAGCCTGATTGGCCTCGAGACACCGGGTTTTCCTTGACGACACGAAGTGCGTTTCTCCTCAGGAAAGCCTTAGGAGGGGAGACGCGGGCTTCTCCCGGCATGCCTGCCCGCAGCATGTGCGCAGCATGTGGCAGAACGCGGGAACGTCCAGACCCGGCCAGGACAGCCGCGCGATCACTCCGGTCCGGTGTCCGGCATCGGACCAGCAGCAGAGCGGCGCGTCCGCTGGATGCCTCCTCGATGCGGACTGCGGACTCGGACGGAAGGGAGGTGCGAACAGCACGGCACATGGAGGGGCCACCCTCCTGTCGTGCCGCATAAAAAATCCCGCTAAGCCTGCAAGGGCCTAGCGGGAAGGCAATGCGGTCCGGACGGGACTCGAACCCGCGACCTCTGCCGTGACAGGGCAGCATTCTAACCAACTGAACTACCGGACCGTCTGGGCAATTCGGTCCCCTTGAAATACCGTCACGAGAACAGGTTCCAGTGGCCCGGAATGTTCACAGAACATCGACGCGATGCGCGGGCGCTGCCCGATGCCGTCCGAGGCCGTCTACGGGCGTGGCCGTCCCCGCTACTGACTGTAGCTGCTTTTTTCCAGAACGTAAAACCGCACAAGGTCCACCATGCGCGTTTCAAACTCCGTCAGCTCCGCCCGATTCTCGTTTTTGAGGGTCTGGATCAGGTTGTTGGCGACGCGAATGACGTCGTCGGCCCGGTCGAGATCCACCTCCAGGGTTTCGGCGGTCTTCTGGATCTGGTTCTTGTGCAGCCACTCCTGCAGGTGTTCCAGTTCCTGCTTGCGCTCGAGGAGGGCGCGAAGCGTGACGTCATGCCAGCGACTGCTGGTCGCCGATCCGGTGCCGTTCGGGGCGTGGCTGGCGAGCTTGTTCTGGATGTCTTGAATGTGGTCGCGAAGCTCCGACAGACGCTGACGGGCCTCCTGGGGCGAATCGGGAGCATCAAAGGTTACGGTACCTTTGCACGTATCCTCCATGATGGTGATGCCTAACGTGAAGAGGAGCAGAGGAAGGGTAACCCCGTGCAGGACGACGCTGCAGGCCGCGGTCCAGAGGGTGCCGCAGGTGGACACCGCCGGCTACGCTGTAGGGATCAGGTGGTCGGACGTACACGGTATGGAAACGAAACCGCAAAGCACATGCCAGGCCGGCCGCGTTCGTCGGGTCCGCGGGGCCGTGCGTGCACGACGGCTGACGGAGGGGCGCAAGAGGCGTCGAAACGCCGCACGACGGGACGGATGCGCAGGCGAGCGAGCCGCTTCGGGGACACGAAAAAGCAGCGGGACGTACCGGTTGGGGTGAAATGACGCAACCCGAAGGAAGAACGCCCCACGTGACGGTGGGTGGCAACGCTGGCGATTCCGACCGCGGAGGGGAGGCGGTCCGCCGTTATTTACTCGCCCGGGGCGGGAACGACAGTCGTCCACACGTCGAGCGTCGGCAGGTCGGGGCGCTGCTGCGACGAGGCAGACTGCCGCCGGCCCGCACGGGGAGAGCGACCCCGCTGCGACGTTCCGGTTACCGACGGAATGCCTGAGCTCGGGCGGGCCGGGCGCTGCATCGCCTCGTCCTCCGGATCCGGCGTGTCGAGCCCCACCCCAATGGGACCGCGTAGTTCCTGGCGAAGTCCGTAGCTTTCGGATGCACCGGACGCACTGCCCACCGGAATCGCCAACTCGTAGATCAGCGCCCCCTGCGACAGGCTCACGTTCGCCCGGAGTCCCGATGAGTGGCGCGCCGGAACGCGCCGGTGGGCCTCTCCGCGGATGATGTCCAGTTCGGAGAGAGACACGTCCTGGATCGACAGAGGGCGCGACGGGGGGGCGGCCGCCGTAGGTGGCGAGGCGGAGCGCGGGGCACGCTGCTTGCGCAGGCCAAGCGGATAGTGAATGCCGTACGTCCGCTGCTGCGCGCCCGAGGGGTCAATCCAAACCCGGAGCCCATTCTTGGCCACCGAGCGCACCAGGTCGCGGTCTTGCAGCGCAACGGCGACGAAGAGGAGGCTGTCGGTCGGGGCGACGCTCATGGAAACCGGCTTCTCGCCGACGTACGAGAGGCTCCCGTCCCACTCATCCAGCGACCCGTCCACCAATGGCGCGCGTGGGAGCGAGTGGCGCTGGAGGGTCGATGGGCTGCTGCAGGCACCCAGGAAAACCGCGAGGACAACCAGGCCCGCGAGTCCCCACGGTCCCGCACGGTGACAAGCGGGGCAACCGGACATACGCGGAGGAGGATGAATTCGAGGATCCGTTCTGTGCAGGCACGGATCCGCCCGGGAGGTGTTCGGCGGCGACGGAGCCAACGGCGCTCGCTTCCGCCCGATCGGACATTCCGCGGAGCGCCGACACCACGGTCTGCATGAAAAACCGCCCGGTCTGTCCCAGCAGGCCGGACGGTGTGCCTCCGGAGTCTCGAAAGTAACCGACGGGCTCCACTACCGCATCTCGATGTTCGTGCGATCAAGAATGTACGCGAAGCCGCCGTTGGCGCCTACGTAGGTGAAGTTGTCGGGGTCGTCGAAGATGACGTTGTACTTGAGATTCAGGTCGAGGTCAATCCCGCGCGAGAGGGGCACGCGCACACCCAGCCGCGGGGCGACCCCGAAATTCGACGACCTCGAGCCATGGTCCGTGATGAACAGCCCGGTTTCCCCACCGATGTAGGGCTGAATGCCCGTCAGAGAAAAGTTGTACTTGAACGCCAGGGTGAGCGGAATCACGTCCAGATCCGCCGCATTCCCCTCGCCGGCAAATTGATGGAAACCGCCCATTGCGCCGACGAACAGGGCCTCGGAGGCGCGGTAGTAGTAGCCGCCGTCGATCGCGAGCCCGGTTTTGAAGCGGTCGCCGGTGTCGCCCGTCGCGAACTGGGGACCGGCGTTAAACACGAACTGATGCTTCCAGGAAGGGGTTTGTGCGTGGGCCGTCTGTAGAGCGAGGCTGCCGAGAAGACCGGGGAGAAGGAGGAGGGCCACGAAGGATCTCATGACACGTGTGGGGTCGTGCGACGAGAAAATGCGGAGTCAATTCCACGGTGTTTGCGTCCACAAGTCCTGTTCCACACGTCAGAAGGGGTTGCCCTCAGCCGCAGTTTGCCGTCAAATTGATAGAGCGTTGATACGGTGCCGCGGCCGTCCAGGCCTACCGTGCGGGGGTGCGGAAGATCATGTAGTGCTGGCGCGGAAGCATGTCCTTGGTGGCCACCCACTCGAAGCCGACGGCCTCCATCTCCTTGCGGGCCTGGGCTTCGGTCATGGTGTGCAGCGGTTTGATGGGGACGTTCGGATCCTCCTTCCGGTACTCCACCAGGATCACGCGGCCGCCCGGCACCAGAGCGTCTTTGAGGGACCGCATCATCTCGCGGGGATGCGAGAACTCGTGGTAGGCGTCCACCATGAGCGCGGCATCGACCGAGTCGGACGGCAGATTGGGATCGGTGATGGTGCCGCGGACCGGCGTCACGTTGTCGAGGCCACGACGCGCCACGGTGTCGCGCAGAATGGACAGCATTTCAGGCTGGATGTCGACGGCAAGCACGCGGCCCTGCGGAACGCGCGGCGCGATGCGGACGGTGAAGTATCCCGTTCCGGCACCGATGTCGGCCACCACATCCGTCGGGCGCAGGCTCATGCTGTCAACGACGAGGTCGGGGCGCTCCTTGCGGGCGCGCTCCGGGCGTTCCAACCACCGGGCGCCGCGGTGGCCCATGACCTTCGAGATCTCGCGGCCCATGTATACCTTGCCGGTTCCGTCGCGGCTGGGCGGGCGCTGCGTGTACACGTCGGACGTGTCCTGCGCCTGTCCGGACGCGGGGAGGACGAGCAGGAGGCCCCCTAGAAGCCCCAGGATCAGATGCAACGCACGAACGGGTGCGGCCTGACGGCCCGGTAGGGAGACGCAGCCGGGAGTGAGCGAGTGCATGGTGGGGGAACGCTGAACGGGGATTGGACGCGAACGCATGGGTCGGAGGGCCTACTCGCATATCTGTTCCCCCATCCTGGCCCCGCGCGGGAAAACATTACGGAATGCGGAGGGTTGCGATGCGGTCGCCACCGCTAGGGGGGCAGAGCAGGCGATGTCTTCGTCGGCCCGCCGGCAATCGCTGGGGCAGCACCCGGGGGCCGTCAACCAGACCCGTTGGGAGCCGCGGTCACGGTCACCGTGGCGGTCACGTCGGCCCGGTTGGCTTGTGGCACGACGATCTGGAGCGTGCCTTCGGCAAACGGAGGGGGCGCGGGGTACGTCGCGTCGAGCGGAACGACGGCCATGGTGCACATGCGCTGTTCGTCCGTGGCGTCCACCACGAGAGGGCGCAGCGTCAGCCGAGACTCGGTGCGTTCCGAATCGATGCGGGCCAGCGAGAAGCATCCGTTCGGCCCGACGGTTCCGTAGAGATGCACGGAAAGAGTGTCGCGCGTCCCGATCTGAGCCGGGACGGCCACACTGTCGACCGTGGCGAGAAGCCAGTCGGTCGTATCGGGGGGCGACGTGCCGGAGGGCGACTGCGCGGCGCTCGGGCCGGCGGCGAGGCTCGAAACCGCGATGGCCACGCCGATCCGCCACAGGACCGTCCGGATGGTCGTTCGCGCGGCGCGGGCCAACGGTTTGATGCGGTGCGTACTGCTGGGCAGCCGGGGCCGAGCGGCCGTTCGAGGGACCATGATGCGAGGAGAATCGAGTGCAGAGGAAGAAGGGTGGAGACGATGGTTCCGACGTTCCGGGGGAACGGCCGGCGTTTCGCGCCGTCCGGAGCCTCGGACGAGCCGCCACCCTCAGGAGCGGTCGTACACGTCGTCGATGAATCGTTTGAACCAGGGCGGTCGCGCAATCAGGATGTACGCGGCGATGAACGGCACGACGGGCACCATGAACAGAGCGAGGTCCACGGCGATCACGCCGGCAGCAATGAGCCACACGTTGTGCTCAGACATGGGCACGCATGAGGGAGAGACTGGGAACCGGGAAGAGTCCTTCAGGCCGTGGGGCCGTTCCAGGAACCCGGGCGCGCTGCGGATGATTCGGCTGCGGGATGGCCGCCGCCCGGGTCCGCTTTCCGTTCTCGCAAGGCGCCGCCGCTGCGGAAACAATGCGTCCGATCCGGCGGTTGCGAACTTCTCTCACGAGCGGATGCCTTCCGCGCTATGGCCGGTACGTACGGATGGTCCGCACGGCCGCTCGGTGAGGGTCCGGCTCCTTTGCGTGCCCTCGCTCCCCTGAATCGCAGCCCACCTCCGCACATGGACTTCATCGCCCTGGGCGACACGGAAGACGTCGCCGCAAGCTGTCACTTCCTCGACATCCGGGGCACAGGCATTGTGCTGGACGCTGGCGTCGATCCGCGCCGCGAGGGGAAGGCCTCGCTGCCGCGGTTCGACCTCATCCACGATGCACCGGAGCGGTACATCGACCACGCGCTCATTACCCACGCGCACCACGACCACATTGGCGCGCTCCCGGTGCTGCTGCGGGAGTTTCCGCACGTGCTGGCGCACATGACGGACGCCACGAAGCGGCTCGTTGAGTTTCTGCTGCCGGCATCGGCACGCCTGCAGCAGCGCAAGCTGGAAGAGGGGACCACCCACGCGAAGCCGCTCTTCACGGAAGATGACCTCAGCTTTGCGAGTCACATCTACCTGACGCACGAACTCGGCACGCCGTTCGACGTGACCCGCTCGGGGCGCGGACACGAGGTCTCGGCGCAGTTCTACCCGGCCGGACACATCCTCGGCTCGGTCGGGGCGGAACTTACCTTCGAGGAAAACGGGACGCCGCGGCGCGTCTTCTACACGAGCGACACCAATCTGCAGCCGCAGTCCATTCTCCCCGGCGGCGAGTACCCGGATGCAACCGACGTGCTCATCCTGGAGTCGACCCTCGGCGCCGACGAGGAGGCCGCCCAGACGAGCCGCCCGGAGGAAACCGAGAAGTTTGCCGCTGTGCTGCAGGAGACCCTCGCGCAGGGCGGAACGGTCCTCATCCCCGTCTTCGTAATGGGCCGGGCACAGGAAACCCTGGCGCTGCTCCACGGACTCAAGGAGCAGGGGGCGATCCCGGCCGACGTGCCCATCTACACGGCCGGGTCGATGCGGGCCATCGCCGACCTCTACGACCAGACGCGCCAGACCACCCCGCGGCTCGATCCGGAGTTCCGGGTGTTCGACGTCGACCAGCACCGCGTGCCCCGGAGCCGCGAAGGAAAGCGAGAGGCGTTCGAGGGGCCTGCGATCTGCGTCGTGAGCAGCGGCATGATGTTCGAACCGACACTCTCGAACATCCTCGCCCGGCAGATGGTCGAGAACGAGAACGACGCCATCCTGCTGGTCGGCTACGTCAAGGAAGGAACGCCCGCCCACCGGCTCCAGGAAGCCGCCGCGCAGGGACCGGGGTCCGGCGTGATGCTCGCCGACGGCGAGGGGCCGCAGCCTGTCTACTGCACCGTTGAGAGCTTTCGCTTCACGGGGCACTCCGACCGCCGCGATCTGCTCACGCTCGTCGATCGCATGGATCCGGAGCAGGTGATTCTTGTGCACGGCGAGACCGAAGCGCGAGAGTGGCTGGCCGACAACATCCGCACGTTCCATCCCGAGATTGAGGTGCACGTCCCGAGTTGGGGCGAGGTGCTGACGGTGTGACGCAGAAGGACGGGGAAAGCGGAGCTGTGACCGACCGCTGGGCCCAGGACCGACGGCGCGGCGGACACCATCCGTCCTTTGATCGGTCTTTCGGACGAGGAAGAGAAAAAGAGATCCGTTGCGGTTGAACGACGTTCTGTAACCACAAGGGAACCAAAATGAACCGCTGGAAAGAGGCCTGCCATCACTCTGAAGGGCGTTCCCGAGGACGTGATGGATCGTCTTCGGACGTTGGCCGATGAGGAGCGTCGGAGTCTCAATTAGCAAGCCATTCTCCTTCTGGAGCGTGGCCTCCCTGAGGAGTCGTGCTCCTTTTCCTCCGCATATCGTCAATTTCGGGAGCGGCACGGCACCTCTCCCCTCGAGGAGGAGGACGTAGGGGGCTTCGAAAGGCCGTAACACAGAAACGCACTGTGTTCGTATCATGCCACGAAGGCCACGCTTCCTGCGGTCGTTGGCGCACCAGGAATTCTGCCGCGGACCGCGAAGCGCATCCCTCTGAGCAAGGGCCTGTGGCAGCATGCGGCGCGCAGAGGCCCATCCCCAGAGCTACCCTCGGCCCGCTCCGTTCACATTCCTCCCCACGCATCAGCCCCCGTTTCCCCATGATCGTGTCCCTCCTACGTCGTTCACTCCTCCCATTCACAGCCTTCCTTCTCACCGCCGTTCTGCTTGTGCCGGACGCGGGGGCCCAGGACCGCCCCGACGTGACCGGCACATGGCAAGACACCTTGAGCGTGCAGGGCATGCAACTGCGGCTCGTCTTCCACATCGAGGAGAAGGACGACTCCCTGACGGCCACCATGGACAGCCCGGATCAGGGCGCACAGGGCATCCCGACGAGCCGTCTTCGAGTGACGGACGACTCCCTGACGATCGAGGTGGCCTCCATTGCCGGACAGTTCAACGGGAAGATTCAAACCAGCGGCACGCAGATCGAAGGCACCTGGTCCCAGGGCGGACGCTCCTTCCCGCTCACGCTGGAGCGCACATCGGCGACAGCCGAGGTGGAGGCGCCCGATCGCCCGCAGGAGCCCGAGCCGCCGTTCCCGTACACGACGACAGATGTCTCCTTCCGCAACGTGCAGGACGACGTGACCCTCGCCGGGACACTGACGATTCCCGAGGGAGAAGGGCCGCACCCGGGCGTCGTTCTCGTTTCGGGATCCGGGCCGCAGAACCGCAACGCCGAGGTGATGGGGCACAAGTTGTTCCTCGTCCTGGCCGACTACCTGACACGGCAGGGCATCGCGGTGCTCCGGTTCGACGAGCGGGGCGTGGGCGCGTCCACGGGATCCCGAGACAGCCTCACGACCGAAACGCTGGCGCGCGATGTAGAGGCCGCCGCCGATTTGCTCGCGAGTCGGCCGGAGGTCGACCGCGACCGCGTCGGCATCTACGGGCACAGCGAGGGAGGATGGATTGCGCCCATGGTGGCCAATCGGTTCGATGAGGTCGACTTCCTCGTGCTGGTGGCTCCAGCGGGCGTGTCAGGCGGCGACATCGTCGTCGAGCAGACCGTCCGCATGGCGGAAGTGCAGGGCGCGCAGCCCTCGGCGCTGGATAGCATCCGGTCGTTCCGGTCGCGCCTGATGGGAGCGGTCACGCAGGAGGCCGACTCCGCCACGATTGCCCGCCGCATTCAGCGGATCGTGAAGACCGCCGGCGGGGCATCCTCGACCGCCCAGTCGCTGGTGCAGGCTTACACCTCCCCCTGGTTCCGCTACTTTGCCACGCACGACCCGGCACCGATGTATCGGAAGGTCGACGAGCCGGTGCTCGTGCTGTTTGGCGGCAAGGACCTACAGGTGACGCCCGCGCAAAATCTGGAGCCGGTGCGCTCGGCCCTGCAGGCCAGCGACAGCCCGAGTGTGACGGTGCGAGAACTGGAGGGGCTGAACCACCTTATGCAGCCCGCCGACACGGGGCTGCCGGGCGAGTACCGGCAGATCGAGACAACGATGGACCCGGAGGCCTTGGAGACGGTGGCGAGCTGGATCCGTGACCGGGGCGCGGAGAAGTAACAACCCGCGCACAGGCCCAGGACAAACAGCAGGGAGCCTCGGTCATTCAACACGAAGCATGGATTCCCGGTCGGTGGGCCCGCACAGGACGCGCACCAGCGATCAGGACGCGCACCAGCGATTGGGAACTCGCGAGCGAGCACGAAACTGCATTGCCGCCAGAATCGATCCGCCTATGGCTCCGGCTGTTGCTGCCCATCCGTACCAAACGCTTCAGGACACGCTCGCGCCGCGCGTTGACGGCGACCTGCGCACCGACGACATGTCCCGCGCGCTGTACGCAACGGACGCCAGCATGTATGCGATGGAGCCCATCGCCGTGCTGGTTCCGAAGCACGCCGGCGACGTGCAGGCGGCGCTGGAGGTGGCGGCCGAGCACAACGTGCCGGTGCTTCCGCGGGGCGGCGGCTCGTCGCTGGCCGGGCAGGGCGTCAATGCCGCGCTCGTGATCGACTTCACAAAGCACCTCGACGGCATTCTCGACATCGATCCGGAGGCGCAGACGGCAACCGTGGAGGCGGGCGTGACGCTCGACGTGCTGAACGCCGCGGCCGCCAAGCACGGCCTGATGGTAGGGCCCGACCCCGCGAGCAGCAGCCGTGCCACCCTCGGCGGGATGCTGGCCAACAACTCAACCGGCACGCACTCCATCCGGTACGGCAACTTCATCCGCCACGTCCGCCACGTGAGGGGCTTTCTGGCCGATGGCTCGCCCGTCGCGTTCGGGCCGCTCGATCACCGCGGCTGGCAGCAGAAGATGCGCGCCGAGGGCCTGGAGGGAAACATCTACCGCGGCCTGGAAGCGATGCTGGCAAACGGGGGACGCGAGACGATTCGGGAGGACACCCCCTCGCACTGGCGGCGCAACAACGGGTACCGCCTCGAAGCCCTGCTGGAAGAGGAGCGCAACCTCGCGCAGCTGCTGTGCGGCAGCGAAGGCACGCTCGCCGTTGCCACCGAGATCACGCTCGACCTCGTCGAGAAGCCGGCAAAGACCGCCCTCGGCATCGCCCACTTCGCGACGCGCGACGACGCCCTCCGCGCCGTGACGACCGTGCTGGAGACCGACCCCGCCGCGGTGGAGCTGTTAGACGGAGTCGTCATCGAGCGGACCCGCAATACGCCCGGTTTTGCCGAGCGCCTCACGTTCATCGAGGGCGACCCAGGCGGCGCGCTCATCACCGAGTACTTCGGCGACACCGAAGACGAACTGCGGGCCAAGCTCGACACCCTGGACGCAACCCTACGCGAGTCGGAGCGCGGCTTCTCCGTCGTGCGCGTCACCGAGCCGGATGCCATCAAGAACGTGTGGTCGATCCGCAAGGAAGGGCTCGGCCTCATCATGGGCGTGGACGGCGAGTACAAGCCGTGGGCGTTCATCGAAGATGCCTCGGTGCCGGTGGAGAACCTGGCCGATTACATCCAGGAGCTCGCCGCGTTCATCGACGAGACCGACACGCGCGCTGCCTACTACGCGCACGCCTCCGCCGGAACGCTTCACGTGCGTCCGTTCGTCAACACCACGGATCCGGCGGGCGTGCGCACCATGCGCGACATCGCGGAGGCGTCGCTCGATCTCGTCAAGAAATACAGCGGCGTCGTCTCATCGGAGCACGGCGACGGCATCGTGCGCGGGTGGGCAAACCCGGAAATCCTGGGCGAGGACTTGTACGACCTCTGCCGCGAAACGAAGCAGGTCTTCGACCCGCAGAACGTCCTCAATCCGGGCAAGATCGTCGACGCCCCGTCCATGACCGACCACCTGCGGATGGGGCCGGACTACCAGACGCGCCCGTTCCGCACCGAGCTCGACTGGTCGGACGAAGGTGGGTTCGCGGCCGCCATCGAAAAGTGCAACGGGAACGGCGCCTGCCGCAAGCTCGACAGCGGCACGATGTGCCCAAGCTTCATGGCGACGCGCGAGGAAGAAGACTCAACGCGCGGACGGGCCAACGCCCTTCGCATGGCGCTCTCGGGCGGCCTCGACACCGAGGACATGACGAGCGACCGGATGCACGACGTCATGGATCTGTGCATCCAGTGCAAGGCGTGCAAGACGGAGTGCCCGTCGAACGTGGACATGGCCAAGATGAAGACGGAGTGGCTGAATCACTACTGGCAGGAGAACCCGATGCCGCTCCGCACGCGTCTCTTTGCCAACCAGCCGAAGCTGGCGCGGCTCATCAGCGGGACGCCCCTGGCGTCGCTGGTGAACCGGCTCGGCGAGCAGCCGCTGTTGCGGGCCCTGGGGGAGAAACTGGTCGGCATCAGCGCCGAGCGCGACGTGCCGCCGTTTGCGCGGCAGACGTTCCGCCAGTGGTTCCACGAGCAATCGTGGGCTACCGACGGACCGCGCGTTGTCCTCTTCGCCGACACGTTCAACACCTACCACACGCCCCCGCCGCTGCAGGCCGCCGCGCAGTTCCTCCGTGCCACCGGCCATGCCGTGGAGGTGCCGCAGGCGAAGGTGTGCTGCGGGCGCACGTACCTCTCGAAGGGCAACGTCCACGAGGCCCAGCAACAGGCCCTCCGCACCGTCGAGGCGTTGTATCCGTACGCCGAGCAGGGCCTCCCCATCGTGGGCGTTGAGCCGAGCTGCATCCTGACGCTCCGCGACGAGTTCCTCGATCTGCTTCCGGGGGAACCGCGGGCAGAGGGGGTGGCCGAGCAGGCGCAGACGTTCAGCGACTACGTGGCCGAGCGGGCGACGGAGCGCGCGTTCGACGACCTGGCCTGGCACCGGAATGGAACGAGCGACGTCCTCTTCCACGGGCACTGCCACCAGAAGGCGCTCGACGGCACCTCGGGCGCGGAGCAGGCCCTGTCGCTTCCCGGCCATCCGGTGAACGCCATCGATGCGGGCTGCTGCGGCATGGCGGGCGCGTTCGGCTACGAGGCCGAGCATGTGGACGTGTCGAAACAGATGGCGGAGCTGCGCCTCGCCCCCGCCGTGCGCCAGACGAGCGAGGACACAACCATTGCCGCGACCGGATTCTCGTGCCGCTCGCAAATCAAGGACGTGGCCGGACGCACCGCCCATCATCCGGCCGAACTCCTGTGGGACGCGCTGCGAGGAAACGGAACTCCCGGGAAATGAATGGTCGATTCTCCGGGGCACAACGCTTACGTTGGGGGAGTCCGTCCCGCTGATGCTGCATTCCTCGCTCTATGTCCACCCCGACACAGACGGAATCGTCGTCCCAACCGACCTCCTCGGCCGCGGAGCTCCCGGGCGGCGTCGATTGGCCGGAGCTCAACGCCGCACAACGCACGGCCGTGGCGGCCTCGCTCGATCCGCAGCTCGTCGTGGCAGGTCCGGGAACGGGCAAGACGCGGGTGCTCGTGTGCCGCGCTGCGTACCTGCTGGAACGATACGCGGAGGCGCTGCGCCCGTCGCAGGTGGCGGTGATCACGTTCACGCGAAAAGCCGCGCGCCAGCTGACGGCCCGGCTCAGCGAGCTGGTCGGGCCGCGGGCGCAGCACGTGCAAGCCGGTACCATCCATCGGTTCTGCAGCCGCATTCTGGATGCCCACGCCGAGCGGCTCGACGACGTGCCGCCCGACTTTGTCGTGGCCAGCGACGCCGTGACGGATGCGTTCTGGCAGCGGTGGTTTGAAGACCACGAGCGGGCCTGCAAGCAGCAGGACCTCCACTCGTTCCGGCAGGTCAAGACGCGCGTCAGTCGGGCGAAGATGGGGATTGAGAGCCTGCCGGGCCTTCTGCAAGAGCCGCTCCGCACCTACGAGGAACTGCTACGCTCCCGCGGCGCGCTCGACTTCGACGACCTGCTGGTGAAGGCGCGCGACCTGGTGGAGCACCATCCCGCGGTCCGCCGCGCGGTGCGGAAAGAGACCCGGGTGTTGCTGGTCGACGAGTTCCAAGACACCGACCCGGTGCAGTATCGCGTCCTGTGGCGGATTGGCAACGAGGGGCGTCCGGACGGCGGGCGCGGGGCACACCTCTTCTGCGTGGCCGACGACGATCAGTCCATTTATCGCTTCCGTGGCGCCGAGCCGAAGAACCTGCAGCGGTACATCGACCGCTACGGATGTGCGCGCGACGCGGGCACGTTCCACGTTCTGCAGAAAAACTACCGCTCCAATCGCGCGATCTACACCGTCGCCGAAACGGTCCTCGCAGGGCGCGAGCGGCTGAAGCAACGCGGGGAGATCGAAACCGTCAATCCGGCGCGCGACCCGGTCGAGATCGTCTCCTGCGACGACGAAGCCGCCGAGATGGCGCACGTTTTTGCCACCGTTCAGCGGTGGATCGAGGCCGGCACGCCGCGCCGGGAGATCGGGGTGCTCGCGCCGTGGAACGCGACCGTGCAGGCGCTCGAACAGCGATTCTTACGGGCGGGCATCGCGTGCGAAGCGAGCAGCACCGATCCCATCCTGCAGGAGCCCGCCGTGCGAACGCTGGTTGCTGCCTTGCACATGGTGCGGCGCGTTCTTCAGCAGCAGGATTTCGACGGCCCGCTCGACGATCTGCTGCAGACCGTCCTGCCGGAGGATGTCTACTCGCAGGTCCGTGCGTTCTGGGAGCAGCAGTCCGACGTCCAGCAGGCGTCGCTGTGGGGCACCTTCCAGCGTCTGGCCCGCGACGGCGCGTCGGCAGGACGGGCCGGGCTTGGCGCCTACGGCCAGCACCTGGGTCGCCTGTACGCCGCCATCGGAAATGTGCTGCAGCACGCCCGCACGAGCGACGCGACGGTCGGCAGCGTGGCCGAAGAGATTCTGCGTCAGCTTGGCGGTGCCACGCAGCTCCTGCACGACGCCGACGTCGCGGACCCACGGGACGGGCACGGTATGGCCGAGGCGTCGGCCCGTCTCCGCCGGTGGCGGGAGGCGCACAGCAGCCGCAATGCCCGCCTTCTGCTGCACGATCGTCGGGGGCGGCGGCTCCAGATCTGGCGACAGCTTCTCCTACGCGGGCTCGACCTGGCGGATGGGACCCCAGACCTGTCCAGCTACGACGCCCCGGCACTGTTCCTCGCGGCGGAGCAGGAATCCCCCGCGCCTTTGGCGGCCGATGACCTTGTCGTCACCGCCGACCTCGAAGGCTTTGCGCGGTGGGCAAACCGGTACGGTGCGCTGGACGGCGAGCAGCCGCCGCATGTGCTCCACCTCACACCCGAGGACATCCCGGAGGAGACCCTTCGGCTCGCGGGGATGGACCCGGAGCGAATTCATCCCGTCGCGCCCGAGGGCTCTCGGCGTCCCACGGTTCGGCTCTTCAAGCTGCTGCAGGCTACCGTGGCACCCGCCACGTCGGAGCCGCTGTTCGACGAGTACGTGATGGTCGATCTGGAAACCACGAGCGCCGATCCGGACCGCTGTCGGGTGGCCGAAATCGGGGCCGTGCACGTCCGGGAAGGCGAAGAGGTCGATGCCTTCCGAACCCTCGTGGCCCTGCCCGAAGACATCACCGCCGATGAAATCCGGACGCTGCGGGATGTATGCGACCTCGACCCCGACACCGACTTCGACGAGGCCGTTCCGCTCCGCGAGGCCTGGGCGCAGTTGTGCGACTTTGCGGGGGCGCGGCCGCTCGTGGCCCACAACGGACGCCAGTTCGACTTTCGCATCCTGCAGCGCCTGCGCGCCCGGTTTGCCGATGCCGTCACGCCCCAGTGGACGACCACCTACGACACGCTGCCGACCGCCATCGAGCTGTGTCCGGAACTGAAACGCCACACGGCCGAACACCTGCGGACGCATCTGCTGGGCGAAGATGAGGACACGGCACACCGGGCCCTGGCCGATTGTCGCGATCAGGTGCGGCTTTTCGAAGCGTTGCAGTCCCGCCGGGCCGTGCGGCGGCGCGCCGGTGCGCTCGAGCCGCTTCTCCCGCTGGTCGTGGCCGGGCTGTACGACGAAGCCTACGCCACGCCCGACGAAGCCGCCTTTCCGCTGGCGGACGACGACCGGGCCCTGCTCGACGTCGGCTACCGGTGGGCACTGCGCGACGCCTCGTCGGTGCGCGGGGTGCTGCGCCGGGTGCTGCCACGGGCCTTGCCGGAGCTGGTTCGCGCCACGCCCGCGCTCTACGACGCCATCGACGAAGCGCAGCTTCTGGAGGACGGAGCGCGGCCGGGCCTGTCGGGCCGCATCGACGCGCTCTTTGCTCCGTATCGGAATGCGCCGATCCGCGAGGGGCTCGCCGAAACCCTCCGCCACCTGGCGCTCTGGCGCACCGACGATCCGGAGCAGGGCAACGACGTCGTGACCCTCTCCACCTACCACAGCGCAAAGGGACTGGAGTTCGAGCGCGTCATCTGCACCGGCGTGCACGACGACGCATTCCCGCCCTTCCACGCCGAGACGGCCGACGCCCGCCGCGAAAGCCGCCGTCTGCTGTACGTGGGCATGACCCGGGCCGAGCAGCATCTGATGCTCACCTATCCGAACGAGGCCCAGCAGGGATGGACGCGAAAGCGGTCGCGCTTTCTGCAAAACGTACCGGAGGACCTCGTGGAGGCGCGCCCTCCGCAGAGGTAGAAACCCGGGACACCGGGCGCATCACGAGTCGCGTCTCGGCGGAACGCCAAACCTTTCCGCCACTCTGCCGGTACCACGAACACCCATCAGCAGGACCCTTTACAGAGCCCATCAAGCGCGTGGACCCCGACACGTTTGCCGAGCAGAAGCAACTGGTTGACGCCGCCGTTGCGCTGTATCAGGACGACCCCGACCGGCTCACGGTGGCCAGCGTATGTGCGACAGCGCAGTTGGACGAAGACACGTTCTACGCTCATTTCGAGGCGCCCGAAGACCTGCTCCCGGCATTCTACAGCCTGGTCGTTCCACAGTACCGGCTGATGCGTGAGGCCACGACGGGATACGACACGTTTTCCTTCGAAGAGCGGCTGGCCTCGTTTTACTACATCGTGCTCGACGCGCTGGCCGAGCACCGGGCCTTCGTCCAGGACACGTTCGACAGCCGGATTCGCTGCCGGTCTACCCTGCGCCGCGACGTGCGGGTGACGCTCCGCGATCTGCTCACTGCCGACGATGTGCCGGGCACCACGCAGCTCCTCACCGGCTGGTGGCCGGCGCACGCCGTCATGACCGAGATCACGTTCGGCGTCATTCGCTCCTGGACCACCGACGACACCGAGGAGCAGGCCGCCACCACGGCGCTGGTCGACAAACTCGTTGCGTTCATCGCCGAACTGCTCACCTTCCGCGGCGTGCAACGCGGTACAGACCTCGCCTGGTACGTCTACCAGAACGACGTCCTCGGCCTCGGTCGCCTCCCGCTGATCGGCAGCTTCTTCCGCCGCAGAGAGACCGAGCCGTAGCCCGGTCAACCTGGAAATGACGGGTGTCTTCGTTCAACGTTTAAACGTTGAACGTTTTTCTGTGTGTTTAACCAACGCAGTATCTGCTTGCATGAGTGGTTCCGACAACCAAAACGACACCTTCCCCGCCACGAAAATGGAGCGGGGAAAGATCTTCGCAAAGACCGGACTGAAGGTCGGATCCAACTACGCCCGGTACCTGAAGGACCGCGTCACGAAGGGCAAGGCCGGCGCCGAAGAACGCAAGCGCGATCTCAACACGAAGAACGCGAAGGACCTCTACAAGGAGTTTACCAAGCTCCGGGGTACGGCCCTGAAGCTCGCGCAATCGATGAGCATGGACGCCAGCATGCTCCCCGACGAGTTTGCCGAGGTGATGGCGGATGCGCAGTACCGCGTGCCGCCGATGAACAAGGCGCTCGTCCGGAAGCGCGTCCGCGACGGTCTCGGGCAGTATCCGGAGCAGGCGTTCACCGCCTTCACGCCCGACGCCATTGCCGCGGCTTCCCTCGGGCAGGTGCACCGTGCCGAGCTCGACAACGGGAACGACGTCGCGGTTAAGGTGCAGTACCCGAACGTGCGCGAGACGATCGAGTCGGATCTGTCGATGGCGCGCACCATCTTCAAGCGGCTCATCAAGAGTCCGAATCTCGACGACTACTTCGCGGAGGTGCGCGACCGGCTGCGCGAGGAGACCGACTACGAGAACGAGGCCGAGAACATCGCCTTCTTCGCCGATCAGTACGAGCAAGAGGGCATCCTCACGCCGCGTCCCGTGCAGGCGCACACCTCGGAGACGGTGCTCACGATGACCTTTGTCGAAGGCGAGCACCTCGAGGAGTTTCTGGACGGAAATCCAGACGCCGCGACGCGCAATCACTTCGGGCAGCTGCTGTGGGACTTTATCCACGAGCAGATTGCCAGCGACTACCGGACGCTGCACGCCGACGCGCACCCCGGCAACTTCCTCTTCCGCGACGACGGGCGCCTCGGCGTGATCGACTTCGGATGCGTGAAGACGTTTCCGCAGACCTTTCGCGACAACATGCTGCGGTTGTACCGCGCACGCATCGAGGCGGATGAGGAGGCGTTGGTGCCGCTTCTGTACGACCTCGATATCCTCCGCGAAGACATGAGCGCCGACACGCGCGACCGCATGCGGCACTTCTTCGACCGGTTCGGCTCGCTGATCGTGGAGCCCTACCGGCACGACACGTTCGACTTTGGCGACCCCTCGTTCCACGACGAGCTCCACGCCTGCTTCCGGGCCGCGTCGGAGTTCCGCGAAACCCCTGGCTCGCCCCATTTCATTTTCCTGAACAAGGTGCTGGTGGGCCTCTTCAACCTGCTCAGCAAGCTGCAGCCCACGGTCGACACCGCCCGCAGCCGCGACCTCCTGGATCGGACGGTGGACCGGATCGAGGCAAGAGAGAAAGGGTGAACGGTGAGGAGGAGTTCTCACGCATCACGTCTCACGCATCACGTCTCACGCATCACGTCTCACGCATCACGGCTCTGCTCAGCGGGACGATGCACCGCTCTCCGAGCGCGTCCACACGTTGTTCGCGCGGTCGACGTCAGGAAAGACGTGCTCGGCGTCGATCTCTACGCGCTGCACGGCGCTCCCGCTGGGGACGGCCACCGAGGTGGTGGCCGAGGTGCGCCCCTGCAGCCACACGTCGACCGGCATCGTGCGTGAGACCGTCTCACCATTGGCGAGCGTCACGGTCAGGCGCACCGGCATCGGAACCTGTCCGCGGTCAGCGACGCGCACCGAAACCTCGCGACCCCGCACCGAGACGTCGTCAATGGCCTGGTCGAGCGTCCACGTCGTGTAGTACCAGCTGTACCAGAACCAGTCGAGGTCCCGACCGGCCACGCGCTCGATGGTGTTGAAGAAGTCGGACGGGTACGGATGCTTGTACGCCCAGGTGTCCATGAACGTCTGGTAGGCACGATTGAACGTGTCCTCGCCGAGCAGGCCGCGCAGCGCCACGTACACCGTTGCGGGTTTCCGATAAGACGCCACCCCGAAGGCGGCGCCGGAGCGGTGGAAATCGGACCAGCGCATCATCGGGCCTTCCCGGCCGGAGCGTGCGAACTCCACGTAGTCCTGACGATCCGACGCGATGGCGTTGGACGTGTCGAAGTAATCGCCGCGCGCCACGTTTTCGTTGAAGCTGGTGGTGCCCTCGTCCATCCAGGAGTAGCGGCGCTCGTTCGTATTCACCATGAACGGCACCCACATGTGGGCGAGCTCGTGGGCGGTCACGGCGTAGAGCATGCGCGCCGAGTTGTTGTTGTAGTCGCCCATGATGGTCATCATCGGAAACTCCATCCCGCCGCCGATGATGCCGCCGCCCTCAACGGCCGTCATGTGCGGCCACGGGTAGGGGAGGCCGGTGTAATCGGCGAGGTGCGTGATGGCATGCTGCTGGTATTTCGTGACCTCTGCCCACTTCGGCGCCGATTCGCGCCAGAACGTGTGGATCTGCGTGGAGTCGACTTGTCCGTCGCCGTCGCGGTCGCCAGCGGCGGTGCGTGCCGCCTCCCAGTAGCCGTTGCGCGAGAGGTGGAACGCGGCGTCGCGCACCTGCTCGGCCGCGAAGCGCCACGTGAGGGTGTCGGACGGAGCGTCGACCGTGCCCGTCTGCTCGGGGGTCAGGATGCGCACGGGCGTGTCGCTGCGGACGGCCTGACGGCGCCGCTGCGCCGTTTCGGGCGTGAGCACGTCGCCTGGATTTTGCAGCGTGCCGGTGGCCTGCACGATCCAGGACTCGGGCGCGTGGATCGTCAGGTCGTACGACGCAAAGTCGGAGTAGAACTCGGCGCGGCCGCGGAAGGGATCGTCCATCCAGCCGGTCACGTCGTCGTAGACCGACATGATGGGATACCAGTAGGCAAGGAAGAGGAGGTTGTCCCCGTCGTAGCCCATGCGTCCACCGGCGCCCTGCTGCGGGATCGAGAACGACCAGTCCACGTCGATCGTGACGGTGGCGCCGGACGGCACGGGCGTCGGCGGAAAGAGGATGAGCTGCGTGTTGCGCACCGCGTAGCCCACGCCCTGCGTCGCGCCCCGCTCAGCCACGGTTCCGTTCAGCGCAATCCGCTCCAGGGTGACGCCACCGGTGATTTCCTGGCTCTCATTGCGCACGACGCCTTGCTTGTGGACGTTTTGGGCGAGCTCCAGATGCAGGCGGTCGAGCGCATCGGGCGAATGGTTGGTGTACGTGATGGTGCCGGAGCCCTCCAGCCGCTTGTCGTCGGGGTGGAGGCGCGCCGTGAGGTCGTAGGCGGCCTCCTGCTGCCAGTAGTTCGGCCCGGGGCGTCCGGTCGTCGTGCGGGTGCCGTTCGCCACGGCCTGCTCGAAACCCCGATCGGGCGTGGGGGCGTGCGGCAGCGGGCGGTCGGGCTGGAGGGACTGCGGAGCGGGCGCCGGCGGGGCCTGCTCGGATGAGGACTGCGACGAACTCGGGGACCGCGGAGGGGACGACTGCTGGGTAGACGCACAGCCAGCCAGAAGTGCGACGGCGGTCAGGAGAACGGTCCAGCGGCGGAAACGAGACATGGGCGAGGAGGGGGAAGACGAACGGAGAAACAGTAAAAAGCCCAGATTGAGGACGACGACGCCTCAATCTGGGCCGAGTGTGCGGTGCAACGAAGACGGGGGTCAGTTCATGTCGCCGCCCTGATCCTGGCCCGTCACGGCGGGCTCGGACGAGGCGTGGTAGGCCGACAGTTCCTGCGCGCGCGGCCACAAGGAGAGTGCCTCCTGCACGACCGGATCCACCTGGTTGAGGATCGGACGCCAGGCGGAGCTGCCGTAGAGCTGGCGGGCGAGGAGCGCCTTCAGGCGGGTCGATACGTACGCGTGAGCGTCCTCGGTACGGGTCCGCAGGAAGACGCTCTCGCTTGCGTCGGCCTTCGCACGGTCATCCGTTAGCTCCAGCGAGTTCTTCTCGGCGTACGTCCAGAACGAATCGACGACGGCGTCCGGCGTCTCATAGTCTTGGGTGAAGGCCTCTTCGCGTTCGTTCCACTGGTTGCGAATGTCCTGTTCGTGCCGGGCGAACCACCGCGTCATGAAGTTGATGTCGAGCCCGCTCCGGGCAATGTGCCGCCGGAGGGACAGCGTGTCGGGCTGCACGACGTGATCGGGCAGGATGCCCCCGCCGCCGAAGACCGTCCGTCCGTGGTCCGTCTGGTACGCGAGCGAGTCGGGGATGCTCTCCTTGTACGCGCTCAGGTTGAACGTCGCGTCGTCGATGGTGGCGAACTTCTGCTTGTAGTAGTCCTTCTTCGAGCCGTTCTCGTACGGCGTTTGCACGAGGCGGCCGGCGGGCGTGTAGTAGCGGCCCACGGTCATCTGCAGGAGGCTGCCGTCGGGAAGCTCAAACTGCTTTTGGATGAGCCCCTTGCCGAAGGTACGCTGGCCGACGACGTAGGCGCGGTCGTGGTCCTGCAAGGCGCCGGTCACGATCTCGCTGGCCGAGGCCGATTGGCCGTTCACGAGCACGATGACGGGCTTGTTCTCAAACGCACCGCCGCCCGTGGCCCGGTACTTGTTGTTCATGCTCGACTTGCGGCCCTTCGTCTCCAGGATCGTCATGCCCGCTCCCAGCATTTCATCGGCGATCTCGATGGCGGACCGCATCACGCCACCCGGGTTGCTGCGCAGGTCGAGCACGAGGCGCTCCATGCCTTGATCCCGGAGCATTTCCATCTTCTCCATGAACTCGTCGTGGGTCGTCATGGAGAAGCGATCGATTTCGATGTACCCCGTCTGGTCGTCCATCATGTACGCCGTGTTGATGGAATAGAGGGGAATCTCGTCGCGCGTGATCGTGAAGGTATATGTGCGATCCATGCCGGGGCGGTAAACCGTCATCCGCACGTCCGTGTCGATCGGCCCTTTCAGTCGTTTCTGGATGCCGCGCGAGTTGAGGCCCACGGCCGTCGAGTCCTCGATCTCCACGATCCGATCGCCCGCCATGATGCCGACCTTGTCGCTCGGGCCGTCGGCGATGGGCGTGATCACGCGGGCGGTGTCGCGCACCATCTCGAACATGATGCCGATGCCGCCAAACGAGCCTTCATAGCTGTCGCGCACCTGCTTCACGTCGTCCTCCGGGATGTAGCTGGAATGCGGGTCGAGATGCTCCAGCATGCCCTTGATGCCTTCCTCGGCGACCGGGCCCGAGCTGACGGGGTCGACGTACTGGCGATTGATGATGACAAACGCTTTTTCCAGCTTCTTAAGCTGCTGGAAGGTGTCGCCGTCCGACAGGTAGGAATCCAGCTGGACGCCGAGCACGGCCCCGAGCATGAGCAGAGCCAGGGCCGGGAGGATGTAATATCGGTTGAAACGCGTCATAAAGTCGTCAGAAAGCCGTGCGGTGGCGGGTTATGGCGAGAAGAAGGACCCGACTCAACGAGTCAGGGGCGCAGGCTGGAGAAGACTCCCCGGAGCAACCGGCGAAGCTCTGGTAAAACCGGTAATCTGTACTTCACATCCACCGGTTTGTTGCAGCCTAGCCTGCGCAGCGGGCGGGAGATCGGCCCGTGCAGGGGGGCATTGCGTTCCTGTTCCGTTATGGTGACATTTCGGGCGGGGACGTTTCGGCGGCGGAGGCAGGCCGAAGATGAACCTACGACCGAAGCCCCGGTCTCATCAAGTCCGCTGGCATCAATCCATTCTCACTTCTGGTTCACGACGAGCCCGTTCCATGCTGTTTGTGACCATCATTCTCGACGGCGTGGGCATTGGCGCCCAGCCCGATGCCGACCGGTACGGCGACGCGGGGAGCAACACGCTCGGGCACGTCTGCGCGGCCTGCCGCCCGACCCTGCCGCATCTGGCGGAGCTCGGCCTGGGATGCATTCAGCCGCTCGACGGCATCGTCTGCCCGGATGCGCCCACGGCCCACTACGGACGAATGCAGGAGGTGTCGGCCGGAAAGGACAGCACGACCGGCCACTGGGAGCTCGCCGGCCTGCGCCTCGACCGTCCGTTTCCCACGTATCCCGACGGATTTCCGGACGCCGTCATCGAAGCGTTCATCGACAAAACGGGATGCGGCGGCGTGCTGGGCAACAAGCCAGAGTCGGGCACGGTGATCATCGAAGAGCTCGGGCCCACGCACGCCGAAACGGGCTACCCCATCGTGTACACCTCGGCGGACAGCGTCTTTCAGATCGCGGCGCACAAGGACGTCATCCCGCTCGACCGTCTCTACGAACTGTGCCGCATCGCCCGCACCGAGGTGTGCGTCGGCGACCACGGCGTGGGACGCGTCATTGCCCGTCCGTTTGTGGGCCCCCCCGGCGACTACACGCGCATCTCGGAGGAGCGGCGCGACTATTCGCGGACGCCGGACGACCCGCCCATCCAGCAGGTCCTCCAGGAGAACGGGGTGCGCACGGTGGCCATCGGCAAGATCGGCGACCTGTTTGCCGACGTCGGGTTCGATACGATCACGAAAACGAAAAGCAACCAGGAGGGCGTGGACGCCACGCTCGACGCAATTCGCGCGTACCGCGACGCCCCCCGGCCGACCTTTGTGTGGACAAACCTCGTGGACTTCGACCAGGCGTACGGTCATCGCAACGACCCGGACGGCTTCGCGGCGGCGCTCGAAGCGTTCGACCGGCGCCTGCCGGAGATCCTGTCGACGCTGCCGGAGGAGGCCCGCCTCGTCCTCACGGCCGACCATGGCAACGATCCCACGACCGGAAGCACCGACCACGCTCGCGAATACGTGCCGGTCTTGGCCTATCAGTCGAGCATTCCGGCCTCCGGCGGGGGACAGGACCTGGGCCTGCGTTCGTCCTTCAACGCCCACGCCGCCACGGTCGCCGATTTCTTCGCGGTGCCGTTTGAGACCGGGGGCTCGGCGTTTTAGGGGGTTGGGTGTTCCGCGGTTCGGGGGAGGCAGAGGGGCGTACGTTTCAACTTCGCAATTGGCAGCCGGAGGACAAGGGGAATTGTGACCTGACGGCGGGGCCGTGCGGCTGCATGTCCCTCATCCCAACCCCGTTTCTTTCGTGCATGTAGCGCCGGCTCTCGTGGCAAGACCTTGGACCCGTTGGCGGCTGATCGCCGCGTTGATACTCGTAACCGCGCTCGGCAGCGGATGCACGGTTCCGATGCCCCTTTCCCAGCGCATGGTATTCCGAACCGAGTACCCGCGCTGGTCGAAGCAGCGAACGGTGGGACTCACCGTCACTCACAGCACGGCGGCCAATCCGGTCCGAGAGTGGGTGCAGCAACGGTTTGAACCTGTCGGAGACAGCGAACTCAGCACCTGGAATCCGGCCGGATCGGCACTTGCCCTGGGCTTTCCGATTCTTCGTCGAGACCGTTCGGAGATCACTTTGAACGTCGGGATCCCGGTGCTGGGACTCAGCGGAACCGCTCGCCTTCGCAACCACCTGGCCGTGACAGCCGTGGCAGGATGGGGCGGCGAAGCGGTCATCCTGCAGCGCGCCGTGCTCGACCGGCACCACGCGGGGCTCAGCCTCGGGGCCTGGGGCCGCCTCGACCACATCGGGGTCGATACCGAGCAGAGCTACATCGATCTGGGGCGCCCAGAAGAAACGGCGTATCTCGGCTCGTTTGGCGGACGACTGACCGGACGGACCGTCTGGACGGGAAACGTGCTCCACGGCGTTGTGAGTGTGGGGTACGCGCCGGCGCTGGATGGGTCGGTTGTTCGGGTCGGGCTCGTCGTGTATGGGTTCCAGGAGTGAAGAGAGGCGCGTAGAAATTCCTGGCTCCTGAGCCCGTTAACCGTTGGGTTCATCGCTGACGAGCGGGACGAAGCGGAACGAGTGGAATTCTTCGCGCTCGTAGTCGTGCACGCCCGAGCCAGTGCGGCGGATGCGCGTCATGCGCTGGCCTCCGCTGCCACCGACGGGGATCACCAGGCGACCGCCGCGGTGCTCGTTGGGCTCGCGAAGCTGGCGCAGGAGCGGGTCCGGAATGTCCGGCGCGGCGGCGGTTACGACGATCCCGTCGTAGGGAGCAAAGGCGGGCCAGCCATTCGTGCCGTCGCCGTGCCGGGTGCGCACCTGATAGCCGAGATCGGCCAGCAACTGGGCGCTCCGCTCCAGCAGCGGCTTGTGGCGTTCGACCGAGAACACGCGTGCCCCCATCTCGCAGAGCACGGCCGCCTGGTAGCCGCTGCCCGTGCCCACCTCCAGCACGCGGTCGTCCGGCTCCACCTCGAGCAGCGACGTTTCGTACGCCACCGTGAAGGGCTGGGAGATCGTCTGATCCATGCCGATGGGCAGCGCCTCGTCGGCGTAGGCCCGGCTCTTGAAGGCAGGCGCCACGAACTCGTGGCGGGGGACGGCCCCGATCGCTTCCAGCACGCGCTCGTCGTCGATGCCCCGCTCCCGGAGCTGGTCAACGAGGCGCTGGCGCCGGCGGCGGAATCTGCGATCGGGGCGGTCGTCCGGAGAGGCCATGGCAGGCGAAACGGTGGGTGGGGGAAGAATGGGCTCAGGCTGCCGTGCTCAGGGTTTTGCTCGTCGGCTGCTGGGAAGAGAGCGCGTTGGTCAGATACGTACGCAGTTCCTCGGGGGTGATGTTGGAGATGAGCGCCCCGTCGCGCGACACGCTGATGTTGCCCGTTTCCTCCGACACCACGACCACGAAGGCGTCGGTCTGCTCCGTCAGCCCCACGGCCGCGCGGTGCCGCAGGCCGAGCTGCGGGCTGAGCTTCATGCTCGTCGACACCGGAAGAATGCAGCGGGCCGCCTCGATGCGGCGGTCGGCCACGATCACCGCCCCATCGTGCAGCGGGTTCTGGCCGTAGAAGATCGTCATGAGCAGGTCGGCCGAAAGATCGGCGTGGAGGGGTTCGCCGGTTTCAACGTAGCTGCGCAGGCCGGTGGCCCGCTGAAAGGCGATCAGGGCGCCCGTCTGGTTGCGGCTCATCTCTTCGACGGCCGCGACCGTCTCGTCCACAATCTCGCTCTGGTCGTCCGCCGATACGAAGCGACGGATGATCGGGTTCTGGCTCAGCACCGACGACACCGTGAGCAGCAGCCGGCGGATCTCCGGCTGGAAAATGATGATGACGGAGAGGACGAAGACCTGGTTGAAGTAGCTGAAGATGCGCACCAGGACCGTCATGTCGAGCGCCCACACGACGATCTGGATGAGGAAGAGCACCCCGAGCCCGAATGCGATCTGGACCGCGATGGTCCCCCGCATCAGCCGGTAGAGCTGATAGAGGACGTAGGCGACCAGCGCGATCTCGACGATGTCGCCAGGGCCAATCTCGATGATCTCGAAGATCGTCAAGGGCGCGGGAGGAAAGGATTCAAAAGAAGATACGACAACTTGGACCGATCAGCCGGGATCGAGTTCAGAGCGCGGCGTTCCGCGTCGTGCACTCGGATGCCGCTCCTTCTGCCGCACCGGGCTACGCGTGCAGCGTGGCGCGCATGGTACGGAGCATGTCGGCCGTGGCGGCGACGTCGTGGGTGCGCACGAGCGTTGCGCCGCGCAGCAGGGCCACCGCCGTGGCACCGAGCGATCCATGCAGGCGCGCGTCCACCGGTCGCGGAGCGTCGTCGGTGCCAAGGACCGCCCCGATGGTGCTCTTGCGCGATACCCCGACGAGAACCGGACGCTCCAGGGCCAGCAGCCGATCGACGCGGTTAACGAGGCGCAGGTTTTGGGCGACCGTCTTGCCGAATCCGAACCCTGGATCGACGGCCACGTGCGCGACGCCCGCCTCGTCGGCAATCGCAATGGAACGGCGAACGGATGCCACAACCGCATCCAGGACGTCGTCGTAGGCGGGCGTTTCGGTGAGCGCGCCGGGTTCGTTGACCGAGTGCATCAAAATCATCGGCGCGCCGTGGTCGGCCGCCACCGCGGCGGTTTCCGGATGGTGGCGCAGGCCCGTCACGTCATTCACAATGTGCGCACCGGCTTCCAGCGCCGCCGCGGCCACGTCAGGCTTGTACGTGTCGATCGAGAGCAGGGCCTCCGGAAAGCGCTCGGCGATGGCCGACACGACCGGAAGCACGCGGTCGCGTTCCTCCTGGGCCGAGACGGGATCGGCGCCGGGCCGCGTCGACTCGCCGCCGATGTCGATGATGGAGGCCCCGGCGTCGAGCATTTTGGCAGTGCGGGCGAGCGCGTCGTCCACCGCGGTGAACTGGCCGCCGTCTGAGAACGAGTCGGGCGTCACGTTCAGAATGCCCATCAGGTGCGCGCCGGTTTCGTGCGGGGCGCCGGGGCGACAGTCGAGCGGCTGACCGCGACAATCCAACACGAACCGGTCGGTCGGAAAGGAGGCGGGGTCGAACGTTCCGGGCAGCGAGGCGGTCATGGGGCGGAGCGTATGAAGGACGGAAGCAGACGAGCGAACGGCGGATCCTGCGGGCGTCTTACGGGTGCGAACTTTTCACGTTACGGAGGATACACACGACGGCGAAAAGAGAAGAGCCGCTCTGGGTGCAATGGCCGTAAAATTTTGCACGCCCCGGTGTGGGTTCTCCGAAACGTCCTCACAGCTATCCTCCACGAGCCCCCTTCGCATCGATGGACGAACTGGTACGGTCGGCGTTGCAGTGGCTGCCCCCGCTTCGCCGTGTGCAGCGTTTCCTGCCTCATCCCGTTGCCACGCAGCGCCACGTGCTGCGCTCGCTGCTGGAGCGCGCCGCCGATACCGAGTGGGGGCGTCGCTACGACTTCGCCGAGATCGCCGCGGCACCGGACGTGGTGGAGGCCTATCAGGAGCGCGTTCCTCTGCACAGCTACGACGACATTCGTGCGGATGCCACTCGCGTGCGCGAGGGAGCCGAAGACGTGATGTGGCCGGGACGTATTACCAACTTTGCCGTGTCGAGCGGCACCGTGTCGGACGGCAAGATCATCCCCGTCACGCAGGAGATCATCGACCGCGATCGTGCCTTCAGCATCGGCGTCGGGCTCAACTATTTGCAGGAGACGCTCGACGCGCGCTTCCTGCTTGGCTCGCACCTGACGCTGCCGGGCCGCATTGAGGAGGACCCGAACTATCCCGGCACGCTCGTGGGCGAGATCAGCGGCCTGCTGGCCGAGAACGCGCCGGGGTTCTTCAGCATGCTCTACCAGGCCGTGCCGAACGAGGTGTCGTTCCTCCCGAACTGGGAGAACAAGCTGAAGACCATCGCCGAGCGGACGGTCGACCAGGACATCCGCATGCTCGTGATGGCGCCGACCTGGGCGCTTGTGCTCTTCGACAAGCTGATCGACACGTACAACGAGCGGCACGGCGCCACGGCCGAGACCGTGGCCGACGTCTGGCCGAACCTGCAACTGTTCATCTCGGGCGGCGTGGCGCTCCGGTCCTACCGCGACCTGCTGGAAGCGCAGATCGGCGCCGACATTGATTTCGTCGAAACATACGGGGCGTCGGAAGGCTTTTTCTCCTTCCAGAACCGGCTGGACGACCCGTCGATGCTCTTGCATCTGGACAACGGCCTCTTCTTCGAGTTTGTGCGAATGGACGAGAAGGACGACCCGAACCCGCGTCGCTACACCGTGGCCGACGTTGAGCCCGGCGTTCGCTACGCGCTTTACATCACTTCGTGCAGCGGACTCTGGGCGTACGACGTGGGCGACGTGGTCCGCTTCACCGAGACCTTCCCGCACAAGATCACCGTGGCCGGACGAACCAGCGAGATGATCGACAAGTACGGCGAGGCCGTCTTCGGCGACGAGGCGCGGGCGGCGCTCCGGTCGGCCTGCGACGCGACCGGGGCCCACGTGACCGACTATCACGTTGCTCCGTGCGTGCTTCACAACGGCGACGTGCCGAGCCACGAGTGGCTCGTCGAGTTCGAAACGCCGCCGCAGGACCTGGACGCCTTCGCCCGCGCCATCGACGAGCAGCTGCAGCGCGTCAACCGGCACTACCAGATTCGGCGCGAGGCCAACGCGTTTGCCGCGCCGCAGATCTCGGCGCTGCCCGACGGGGCGTTTTACAACTGGCTCAAAGCCACGAAAGACAGCATCAGCGGGCAAACGAAGGTCCCTCGCATGAGCGAAGAACGCGACGTGGCCGACGACATTCTGAAGACAGCCCGACGACAAAGGGATGAAGAGCGTTGACTTTTGGGCGCCCCCTTGCGTATCTCGTCTACTTGGCCGGAACAACGCCTCACGTCGCTCGTGATGAACTCGCGCTCATGCATGGCGCCGTTTTCACAGACTCGTTACCGGTTGTGGCGTATTCCGAACCCTCTCGGTTGCCGGATCCAGGCTGGATCTCCCGTCTCGTCCCACGCCGGTTCGCCAGGCCGCTACGGACGGCCGTCCCACACCGTCCGTCGACGTAGGCCGCTTGCATCGTCCTCATCGATCACCCTCTCGTCATCATAGACCGACAGGAGCCATATGTACGTTCCGCGTGAACAACGGATGCTCGACCAGTATCTCCAAGAGATTGGAAAGATCGACCTGCTGGAGCCCGAGGAGGAGGTCGAACTGGCACGACGCATCAAGGACGGAGACCAAGAAGCCCTTCACGAACTGTGCCGTGCCAACCTCCGGTTTGTGGTTTCGGTGGCGAAAAAGTATCAGGGGCAGGGCCTCTCGCTCGCGGACCTCATCAACGAGGGCAATTACGGGCTCATCAAGGCCGCCAAGCGCTTCGATGAGACGCGCGGCTTCAAGTTCATTTCCTACGCCGTGTGGTGGATCCGCCAGGCCATCCTGCAGGCCCTCGCCGAGCAGAGCCGCGTGGTACGCCTTCCGCTAAACCGGATCGGCACGATCTCGAAGATCCGCAAGGCCAGCGCCCGGCTGCAGCAGGAGCTCGACCGCAAGCCCAACATCGAGGAGCTGGCCGAGGAGCTCGAAATCGACGTCCAGAAGGTGCGGGAGGCGATGCAGCACACCTCGCGCCACCTGTCGATGGATGCGCCCTTCAACGAGGAGGACGACAACAGCCTGCTCGACGTCCTGCCGGACGACGACGTCGACTCACCGGACAATGAGATGCTCGATGAGTCGGTGAAGATCGACATCGAGCGCGCCCTCAGCTCCCTGCACGATCGCGAGGCGGAAATCACGCGCCTTTACTTCGGCATCGGTCGCGAGCATCCGCTGACGCTTGAGGAAATCGGCAAGCGGTTCGACCTTACCCGCGAGCGCGTCCGCCAGATCAAGGAGAAGGCGCTGCGCAAACTTCGTCAACGTCACCGTCGCGAAGACCTCGAAACCCACATGTAACACCGGCTACGACTCCTCTCCGTTCTGGCCTCCATGCTGCGGGACCGTGTCCGTCTGGACGCGGTCCCGTTTAAGGTTAGGCGGCATCCTCCGCGTCGAGGACGTGCATCAGGGTGCGTTGCAGTTCGTCGCTGCCCACGGGTTTGCGCAGGAACGAGGTCACCCCCGCAGCGCGCATGGCGTCGGGCGAAACCTGCGCGCTGAAGCCGGACATCACGAGGATGGGACGCTGGTAGCCGCGCTCGCGCAGTTCGCGACTCAGGTCGAGGCCGTTCATCTCGGGCATGGCGTAGTCGGTCACGACGAGGTCGAACGGCGTTGCAGCGGCGTCGAACGCCTGCAGCGCGTCCGGCGCGGTGCGGCAGGTGGTCACGGCAAAGCCGAGCCGCCGGAGACGCACGGCTTCGAGCTCGACGATCTGCGCGTCGTCGTCCACGAAGAGAATGTGCCGGCCGTTTGCGTCGGCCGTGGTGTTTGACGGCGTCGGGGCGTCGGGCCGGGGAGCGCCCTCGGTGGCGTAGGGCAGGTACACGTTGAAGGTGGTGCCCTCGTCGGGCTCAGAGTACACGGCAACCGCGCCGTCGTGCGATTGCACGATGCCGTGCACCACCGACAGACCGAGGCCGGTTCCGCTTCCCACCTCTTTGGTGGTGAAGAAGGGCTCGAAGATGCGCTCCTGCGTGTCGTCGTCCATGCCCGGCCCGGTGTCGCTGATCGACAGACGCACGTACCGACCGGGCTCCAGGTTGAGGTGGCGGCGGGCCAGGTCGTCGTCCACGTCGATGGTGCTCACGTCCACGTCCAGCACGTGCTCTGCGTCCGGCCCGGCAGCGCCCATGGCCTGGCCCGCATTGGTCATGATGTTCATGGCTACCTGATGGAGCTGTCCGGGATCGCCCTGAATCGTGCCTTCGTCGTTGATGTCGGTACGGATCTGCACGTCCTTCGGGAGCGAGGGCCGGACGAGGTCGATCGACTCCCGCACGATGGCTCCGACGCGGACGCGCTCGGGCTGTCCGATCGGGTCCTGCCGGCTGAAGGTGAGCAGCTTCTGCACCAGGTCGCCGGCCCGTTCGAGGCCCCCCGCGGCTCGTTCCAGGAGAACCCGGTCGGGATGGTCGACATCGAGGCCGTCCTGTACCATCTGCACGTAGGCCGTGACCGAGTGCAGGATGTTGTTGAAGTCGTGCGCGATGCCGCCCGCGAGCGCCCCGACCGTTTCCATCTTTTGCGCCTGTTGCAGCTGCTTCTGCGTCTGTTTCCGCTCCGTCAGGTCGCGCACGATGGTCTGCGCAGCCCGTTCGCCCTTGTACTCGATGGGCACGGAGTAGGACTCCACGATGCGGCGCTCGCCGTCGAGCCGCTCGACCTCGTGCTCGTACGGGGTCGTGGGCACGCCGCGGCGGATGTGCTCGACGCGCTCGGCCATGTCGGCCTTCGTTTGCTCGGCCGTCAGGAAGTCGTTCAGGGGACGTCCGATGATCGCGTCGGCCGTGTCGGCCCCGAGGAGGTCGACCCCGGAGGCGTTGACGTACTGGATCACGCCGTCGACAGAGATCTGGATGGCGTCGCGTTGGTTCTCCACCAACTGCTGCCAGCGCTTCCGGCTCTTGCGCAGTTCCGCCTCGGCCTGTTTGCGTTCGTGGATCGGGCGAGTCGACAGCACCGCTTCGGGAGCGCCGTCGCGGGTCGGCACGAGGTTGCCGATGGATTCCACCCACACGGCCTGCCCCTCGGCATGCAGGTGCCGGAACTCGATGCGCATCGACGTTCCGTCTAGGAGGTCCAGGTGGGCCGAGCGAACGCGCTCGCGGTCGTCGGGATGGATGATGGGGGAGGGGTCTGCGCCGACAAGGGCGTCGGGGTCGTAGCCAAGGATGCGCTCGACCGAAGGCGAGACGTACAGAAACGTCCCGTCGGCGGCGTGGCGGCTGATGATGTCGGACGTCTGCTCGGCGAGCGAGCGGAAGCGCTCTTCGCTCCGGCGGAGCTCGTCGGCAGCGCGCCTGCGCTCGGTCACGTCGCGCTGCACCCCGACCGTTGCCGTGGGGGTGCCGTCGTCGTCGCGGACGACGAGCCCCTGCGACTGCACGTGGCGCACCTCCCCGTCGCTCCGCAGAATCCGGTAGCGGGCCTCGAAGCGGTCGTCGTGCTTCAGCACCTCGGCCAGCTTCTCGCGCGCCGCGTCGCGGTCCTCGGGATGCACCCGTTGCCAGAAGGCCTCTTTGGTTTGCGGCACTTCGTCGTCGCGGAGGCCGTAGATGGCCTGCATCCGGTCGTCCCAGTGCGTCGTGTTGGATTCGACGTCGTACCGGAAGGTGCCGGCGTCGGCAGCGTCCAGGGCCATTCGAAGCCGTCGGTTGGTGTCTTGCAGCTCCTTCTTGCGGCGCTCCCGGTCGGTAACGTCCTGCACGGTGCCGGAGAGGCGCACCAGGGTGCCCGCGTCGTCAAACTGCGCCTCGCCACGCTCGTGGACGATGCGCTGCGTGCCGTCTGGGCGACGGATGCGGTACTGCACGTCGATCTCGTCGCCGGGCACCAGCGGCGGATCCCGATGCTCGGGGATCGTGTCCCGGTCGTCGGGGTGCACGGCTTCCATGAACGTGTCGTGCGTGATCGGTTGCGTCTCCGCCCAGCCGAAGATGTCGCGGGTTTGCTCAGAGACGTACAGCGTGCCGGTTCGCAGGTCGTGCTCCCAGCTCCCGAGGCGCGCAATTTCATGGGCCCGAGCGAGTCGCTCGCGGCTTCGGCGCAGCGCGCGCTCGGTTTCCTTGCGCTCGGTGACGTCACGAGCGATCCCTACGATGTGGGCCACCTCGCCGTCGACGATCACGGGCGACAGCTTCGTGTGCCACGTTTTGGTGCCGTTCGGAAAGGACAGCGCCTCCTCGTACTCGATGCGTGTGCGCTGCTCGGCGCATCGGCGGTAGTTGGCGACCACCTCGTCGGCAGCCTCCGCATCCAGAAGGTCATGCGGCGTCTTGCCGCGGACCGCCTCGCTGTCGAGACCGGTAAGCGCTTCGTGGGAGCTGTTGATCTGCGCCACCGTGAAGCGGAAGTCGTCCTCGGTGGGGGTTACGTCGATGTAGAAGAGAGCATCCTGGACGTTTTCGAACACCGTCTGGTACTCGTCGGTGAGGCGGCGGAGCCGCCGCTCCATCGTCTTGCGCTCCGTCACATCCAGCGCCGCCGTGATGACGGCCTGCGGGGAGGATCCGTCGCGGCGCGGGGTGGCCGTGACGTCGTAGGTGCGCGGCCCGTCGCAGCAGGTAAAAGTGATCTCTTCGCGTTGCTGCTTGTTGGTTTCGAACGCGCGGCGCTTCAGGTCCATGAGGGCCTCGACGCCCGGTCCCTGGTCAATCTCGTCGTCCCGCCGCCCGACGAGCTCGTCGGCAGTCCCGTTGGCATGGGCGTCGAAGATCCATTCATAGCGTAGATCGGGCCCGACACGAGCAAAAATCACGGGACTGGTGCTCAGCGCCGAGCGGTAGCGCTCCTTCTGGTGCTGGACCTTCTCCTGCGCCGCTGTGCGGACCTGGATCTCGTGCCGCAACTCCAGCTCGTCCATCACCATCGACGCGAGGTCGCCGAGCTGCGCGTAGGTGGCGTCCGAGAATGAGCGCGGCTCGGTGTCCATCACGCAGAGAGTCCCGATGCGGAACCCGTCGGGCGTGATGAGGGGAGCCCCGGCGTAGAAGCGAATCGCCGGCGGGCCCGTGACGAGCGGATTGTCGGCCACCCGTTCGTCCTGCGTCGCATCTTCGATGACGGTCACATCATCGGACGCGAGGGCATGCACGCAGAGCGAGGCATCGAGCTCCGTTTCCCGCCGCTCCAGTCCGACGGCAGACTTAAACCACTGCCGATCCTCGGCCACCAAGTTGACCAGCGCCATGGGCGCGTCGAACAGGGTGGTGGCCAGGCGCGTGATGCGATCGAAGGCGTCTTCGGGAGGAGTATCGAGAATGCTGTAGCGATGCAGCGCGTCCAGCCGATCCGATGCAGCGGACGCCCCGGCCGAGGCGCAGGAGAGGGCAGAGTCCAAGTCCATAAGGGGAAGAGAGGCCTATGCGAAAGGACCGCAGAGTCGCCGGAGGGAAGAGGCGGAAGGGAAGCTACGGGAGACAACCCAGATCCGGCACTCTGCCAGAACAAATTAAATGCCACGTCGAATTGTTCGAACCGCCGCGTCCTAGAGGCGGCCCGGTCGTCCTGACCGGCCTGAAGGGGCGTCCGCTCGCACGAAGCCGTGCCGCTACGGCGACTCCGGAGAGGGCGTGAGATGGGTCGAGTGAAACCCCGTCGGTGCCTTCAGGCCGTAGCCAAGCAGACGGTCCAGCCCGATGTGGGCCGTCCAGATGAGTGCAACGGACCCCAGAAAAGACGCCTTCAGGGCGAAGGCGATGCCGCCGAGGAGGAGCGGCGTTACGTAAGTGTGGCCGAGGTTGTAGACCACGGCGCCAACGCGCGGATTGGAGAGGTAGCCGACCATGAAGGCATCGGGCAGGAGGAACAGGCCGGCGAACCACCACCAGGACGCCCCATACACCGCGTAGATGCCGACGGCGACAGCCAGGACAGCCGCTCCTTCCAGACGGAGCAACAGACGCGAGGAGTCGGGATCAATCATGCCAGGAAACGGACGAGCACGGCCATAGAAAAAGCCCGCAGATCCTGCGGAGCAGAACCTGGGGCTTCCGAACGGAGAGAAGTGGAGCTACGGGGACTCGAACCCCGGACCTCTTGCATGCCATGCAAGCGCTCTACCAACTGAGCTATAGCCCCATGTGGCGAGGTCCGCGACGGAGGAATCATCCGTGGATCTTCCCGGCGTCATTTCCGTGGTTGATCTACCTCACCCGTGGCGATGCGTTCCACACGGGGGGGCGTTTCACAAAATATGCGATCCGCAGGCAATTCTCCACATCGGTTCATGAACATCGCACTGGTTGGCACGGGTCGAATGGGGCAGGCGGTGGCGGACCTCGCCTCCGAACGTGGGCACGAGGTGGTGGCGCAGTTCAGTTCCGAGCGCCCGCTCGGCGACGCGTCGCCCGGCGCGCTGGGCGACGCCGACGTGGCCATCGATTTCTCGCTCCCGACCGTGGCGCTGGAGCACATCCGCCGGTACTGCACGTGGCAGCAGCCTGCGGTCATCGGCACCACCGGATGGTACGGGGCGATCGAAGACGTTCGTGACTGGGTCGACACCCACAACGCGGCCCTGCTGTACGCGCCCAACTTCTCCCTGGGCGTCGCCGTACTGAAACGCGCTCTGGAGGCGGTCACCCCCCTCGTGGATGCCATTCCGGACTTCGACGCATTCGTCCACGAGGTGCATCACGTGCACAAGATGGACAGCCCCAGCGGTACGGCCGAGATGCTGGCCGACGTGCTCGTTGAGGGCCTCGCGCGGAAGTCCCACATGGAAACCGAGACGCAGCACCGACGCATCGATCCGGAGGCGGTGCACGTGACCTCCACCCGCGGCGGCGAGGCGTTCGGCGAGCACACCGTCAGCCTCGACAGTGCCTTCGACCGCGTCGAATTGACGCATCGTGCCAAAGGGCGGCGCGGGTTTGCGCTAGGGGCGCTCCGCTCGGCCGAATGGGTGGTGGGACGCACCGGGCTGTACACGCTCGATGACGTGCTCGACGACTGGCTCGAGTAAGGAACACGCACCGCGTCCGGCAGACCGCTCCCGAAAACAGGCCGCACGGAGGAGCACTGGATCCACGGGCGCCCCACCGGCCTCGAACCACAGAACTCGGAACTCGACAACACGACTCGACAACACGACTCGTATGGCTGACAACCTGCTGTTTCGGGGTGTAGCCCCGGCCCTCCTGACGCCGTTCTCGGACAACGACATCGACCTCCCGGCGTTTCGCCGCCTGATCGATTATCAGATTGAGGGCGGAGTCGATGGGCTCGTTGTGCTCGGCACCACCGGCGAGAATCCGACTGTCACCGATGAGGAACGGCGCCGCCTCGTAGATGCCGCCGTCGCGCACACCGACGGGCGCGTGCCCGTCATCATTGGCACGGGCACCAACAGCACGGCCGACAGCATCGCCTACTCGCGGGAGGCGGCCGACGCCGGGGCCGATGGGCTGCTCGTCGTTGGCCCGTATTACAACAAGCCGTCGCAGCAGGGCTTCGTGGCCCACGTCGAGGCCATCGCGCAGGCCGCGGGGCTTCCCATCATCCTCTACAATGTGCCCGGACGCACCAGCTTCAACGTTGAGCCCGAAACGGTGCTGCACCTCGCCGAGACGGTGCCACAGGTGCGCGGCGTGAAGGAGGCCTCCGGCGATCCCGCACAGATTGCCGACATCCTCGCCCACTGCCCCAACGGCTTTGGCGTGTACTCGGGCGACGACGAGATCACGCTCCCCCTGCTTGCGATGGGCGGAGATGGGGTCGTCAGCGTCATCAGCAACGCCCTTCCTGAGCCGCTCTGCCAACTGGTGAGGGCGGGCCTTCGGGACGACATCGCGAAGGCTCGCGAGCAGCACTTCGATCTGCTTCCGGCCATGCGGGCCTGCTTCCTCGAAACCAACCCGGTGCCCATCAAGACCGTGTGCGCCGCCCTCGGACTGATGACCGAGGACCTGCGCCTCCCGCTCGTCCCGCTGGAGCCGAACACTCCCGTTCGCCAGCGCATCCTCTCGGCCTTCGATCCGCACGTGAGCGTCGATCTGTAGGGGCGTGCCTGCCGGACTCGCGGCCCGACCCTCGGGCCGACCGCCGGCGCATGAAGCCCCCACCAAAACCGCACGGTTGGGTTGAGGGGAACAACCGGCGGGCGTAGGTTATTTCGTCCTTCGCTCACACTGTCTTCAGCAAGTCGACGCTGTTCATGCGCCGCCTGCGCTCCACATGGTCCCGCCAATGGATCGTCGCCGTCCTGGTGACGACCCTGGCCCCGCTGGTCCTCGGTCCCTTTGTGGACCGGGTTGCGGACGGGACGGACGTGCATGCGCGCTGGCTCCGCGCGCAGGTGGACGGCGCGATGCCCGATGCAGCTCAGGATAGCTTTGCAGCCGCCCTGCAAGAAGCCCGGGCGGCTGGCCCGTCTCGCGCGGCCTTCACCACCGCCTTTGCGAAGGCCTACGTGCAGCAGTCGCCCCCGGTCTCGCTGAGCGCGCTGTTCGACGTGCCGTCGTCGGTCGAAGACACGCTGTACCGCGCGCTCCACCAGCGCGCGCAGCAGCTCGGCAGCCAGACGGCAGTGCCGCTGCGTCTGGCGCAATCTTCGCCCGCTCCCGTCACCAGCACGGCCCGGATGGTCGCGGCGCCAGGCACTGCTGCAGTGCAGTGGATGCTGGAGACGACCCGGGAGAGGGTGGACGGCCGGCCCGGCGCCTGGCTCTCGGCGTCGCTGATGCATTTCTTGTGTGCGGTACAACCGCTCGGCCCGTAGCCGGCGGCCGCTCGTACCGCCTTCCTCCCGGACTGCAGGACGCCCCGGGAGATCTGTCGCCTTTGTCCTGAACAGGGAGCGCCTGCCCCACCCTTCCGTCCGTAGGCCCGGGCGGAGAGAGGCTGCAACCGGACGCGCCGTCCTCGGTCGCAACGCTGAAACGATCCCGAACTGGTGCGTCGCCCTGCAGACCGCGCTCGTGCTCCCAACGCATCCTATGCCCACTTGACCGACTACAAATTCTATGCAGGGGAACGGATTTAAAATTGGAAGCACCATCTTCTTCGTGCTGCTGTGCGGATACTACTTGTTTCCATCCATGCAGAACGCCTATCTGTCCTACAAAATGGGCCAGATGGAGGGCGAGGAGCTGCAGGAATATCAGCAGGAGAACCGCGCGCGGCTCGACCGCATCAAGCAGGAGTCGCTGAAGCTGGGCCTCGACCTTCAGGGCGGCATGCACGTCACGCTGGAGGTACAGATCGCCAATCTGCTCGAACAGCTGGCGTCGAACAAAGACGACACCTTCCGCGAGGTGCTGCAGGCCGCCACCGAGCGCTCCCGTGCACAGAATGCCTCGCTGGTGAACACGTTCGTGACGGTGTTTGAGCAGCGCGATCCCGAGGTACGGCTGTCGCGCTACTTCCGGAGCGAAGAGGCCAACATTACGCGCCGCTCCACGAACGACGAGGTGCAGTCCTACCTGCAGACGGAGGCCAACGAGGCCGTCGACCGGGCAATGCAGATCGTGCGCAACCGTGTGGACCGCTACGGCGTCACCGAGCCCTCGATCCAGAAGAAGGGCGACCGCCGCGTGGTGGTCGAGCTTCCGGGCGTCGAAGACCCGGAGCGTGTCCGGAATCTGCTGGAGAGCGCCTCCCAGCTTACGTTCCACCTGATGGCCAATCCGCAGGAGCTGCAGGCGTCGGTGCAGGAGATCATCGACTACTACGAGCCGTCGGCGGCCGACACCGCGCAGGTGGCCGATGCCGAACCGGCCGAGGAAGAAGAAGGCACGCCCGCCAGCGAGGGCGGCACCGAACTCGTGAGCGGTGCCGACGACACCACCGACACCGGCACGCAGATCGGCGGCGAGGACGAGTCGCAGACCGGGCCGCAGAATCCGCTCCTCGCGGCCATGCAGCCCCTGCCCGCCCAGCAGCAGCCCATCGTGGGCACCGTCTACGCGCAGGACACCTCCCGCGTCAACGACCTGCTGACCGACCCGCAGGTGCAGCGCATGATCCCCGACGGGGTCTCGTTTCTGTGGTCGGCGAACCCGCGTGGCACGACGCAGAACGGCCAGGAGGTCTTCCAACTGCTCGCCGTACGCTCGGAGATCGAGCTCAGCGGCGAGACCATCACCGAGGCGTCGGTGGAGTTCGACCGCAACACGAACCAGCCCCGCGTTTCGATGACGATGAACTCGGACGGAGCGCGAACGTGGTCGCGCATCACGGGCGCCAATGTCGGCGAGCAGGTGGCCATCGTGCTCGACGGCGTGGTCTACTCGAACCCGCGCGTTGACGAGCGCATCACCGGCGGACGATCGTCCATCACCGGCCTCGAGTCGCGGCAGGAAGCTCAGGACATCGTCACCGTGTTGCAGTCCGGTGCGCTGCCTGCGCCGGTCGACATCGTCGAGGAGCGGACCGTCGGGCCCAGCCTCGGGGAGGAGTCGATCCGTGCTGGGTTCATCTCGGTGACCGTCGGCCTCATGCTCGTGGCGCTGTTCATGATCATGTACTACCGCACCGCCGGGGCCGTCGCCGACGTGGCGCTGCTGCTTAACATCATCCTGATTCTCGGCATCCTGGCCGGGTTCAACGCCACCCTCACGCTGCCGGGCATCGCCGGCATCGTGCTCACCATCGGTATGGCGGTGGACGCCAACGTGCTCATCTTCGACCGCGTGCGGGAGGAGCAGGCCACGGGCAAGACCATCAGGGCCGCCATCGCGGCGGGCTACGAGAAGTCCCTGAGCGCCATCCTCGACGCCAACATCACGACGTTCTTCGTCGGCGTCATTCTGTATTCGTTCGGCGTGGGGCCCATTCAAGGCTTCGCCGTCACGCTAATGGCCGGTATTCTGTCGTCGCTCTTTACCGCGATCATCGTTACACGCATCCTCTTCGACTACATGGTCGAGGAGCGCCAGATGCAGGTCAGCTACGGGTAAGGGCGTGTACGGGGAAGGACGTGGATAGGAGCCGCCCGACCCGACCCCACGGATGCGGGCACAACGGCCAAAATCTTTTTTCATCGCTCCCTGCGGAGCGCAACTTGACACTACGAAGACATGAGACTATTTGAGAACGCTGACTACTCGCTCATTCCCAACCGGCGCATCGGATACGTTATCTCCGGGACGCTCCTGGTGCTCAGCATCGTGTCGCTGGTGGTGCGCGGACTGGCGCTCGGCATCGACTTTCGTGGCGGCATGGAGTTCGTCGTCGGCGGCGTGGGCGACCTGAGCACCGTGGAGGTGCGCCAGGCGCTGGAAGGGCCGCTCGGCGCGTCGCCCGAGGTGAAGACGTTTGGAGAGACCGACCTGTTGGTGCGCACCTCCGCCGAAGGCGACATCAATCAGGTGCAGGACCGCATTCTCACGACCATCAACGAGAACTTTGCGGCCGCCTCGCCCGAGATTCTGAAGACCGACGTCGTCGGTCCGCGGTTTGCCGAAGACCTGAAGCGCGGTGCGCTGTACGCCGTGCTCGGTGCGCTGGGCATCATTTTTCTGTACATCCTGGTTCGGTTCGAGTGGCGGTACAGCGTGGGGGCCGTCGCCGCGCTGGTGCACGACGTCACGATCACGCTCGGCCTCTTCTCGATGCTGGTGGGGGTGGTGCCGTTCTCGCTGCAGATCGACCAGTCCATCATCGCTGCGTTTCTCACCATCGTGGGCTACTCGCTTAACGACACCGTCGTCGTGTTCGACCGCGTGCGCGAGTACGTGAACCTCTTCAAGACGGAGGATTTCGACGACATCGTGAACCGCTCGATCAACGCGACGCTCAGCCGAACGGTGGTTACGTCGGTAACGACCCTCATCGTCGTCACCATTCTGTTCCTCTTTGGCGGCGAGGTCCTGCGCGGCTTCTCGTTTGCCCTGATTTTCGGGGTCATTATCGGAACCTACTCCTCGGTCTTCGTGGCGTCGCCGACCATCGTGGAGCTCAACAAGCGCCTGGAGAAAGCCGCGGCGTAACCCCCGGAGCCTGCACAAGACCGAGCGCACCTTGCGGCGCATCCAAGATGGGTCCTGCAAGATGGGTCCTGTCTGGACGCGATCCTCCGACAAGCGGACATGCCATGAGGCACGAGATTGAGGACCAAAACGGAACCGTGGTCGTGCGTTTGAAGGGCGAAATGGACGGGCGCGCCGGCGATGTGCAGCTGTTCGATGCCCTGCATCGTCAGCTCGGGGCGGGGCGCCGCCGCTTCGTGCTCGACCTGGCCGCGATCGACCGGATGGATGCTGTGGGCCTCGGCGTGGCGCTCACGGCTCTGGCCATCGTGCGCAACGGCAGCGGCGACCTGGTGGCGGCCCGACCGCCCGACTTCGTCATCTCGCTGCTCCTCATCACCCGGATGCGCGACGCACTGCCGACGGCCGACACGGTCGAGGCTGCCATCGAGCGCCTGCAGACGCAGGCCGGAGCGCCTTCGCCCGGCCCTGATTCCGGCCCTGATTCCGGCCCTGATTCCGGCCCTGATTCCGGCCCTGATTCATGATCCGTCCCGGG
>Ga0207797_1000136_pt1 | contig 51610 bp, 42 predicted proteins | sample PRCRCaboRojoPR_6_FD_187275 | JGI IMG/M metagenome (GOLD analysis project Ga0207797, IMG submission 187275) | Marine sediment microbial community from Cabo Rojo, Puerto Rico - PR CR 10% Liquid 1 (SPAdes) | ecosystem: Environmental > Aquatic > Marine > Coastal > Sediment | place: Cabo Rojo, Puerto... | reverse complement strand
CAGCGTCCAGTCCTGCCGGAACTGCCACTCCAGGGCCGCCCCGGGGAGGCGGCTCCCCAGCGGCTGCGTGATGGAGACGAAGAGGTTCCGGCCCAGGTACTTGCCGGCCTGCACCTCCGTCTGCGACAGGAACGAGGACGAGAGGAAGTCCGTCTGCCCGGCCCCGCCGCCGTTCCCGTACAGCCCGCCGGTCTGGACGGTGGCGTAGTCGAGCCAGGTGTCGGCGACCAGGAGCGAGGTGATCTGCGATCCCACGCTGCCCAGCAGCTGCTCCTGCAGGGTCTGGGTCAGCCCGCCGCCCGCCAGGCCCTGCCCCGCCCCGCCGGCCACGCTCACACACGGGGCGCTGAACAGCAGGTAGCAGATCTGGTCCGACTGGCTGATCTGCGCGTCGCTGCTCAGCGTGAGGGTCTTGTTGATCAGCGTCCCCCCCACGTTGGCCGTGATCGTGATGGGGGCTCCGTTGGGGCCCCGGGCCCGGTAGACGGCCGTGACGTTCAGGTTCGGGTTCACGCCGGGGGTGCCGACGAACTCGATCGTCCCGTCGGTGATCTGAAGCTGACGGGTGAAGGTCCCCTGGAGAAACGTCCCCTGGGGCGAGACCCGGTACTGGCCCCGCACCAGCCGCAGGGGTCCGAAGAGCTGGAGCAGCTCCTGGTCCGGCTGCATCCGGACCCGGAGCTCGCCGGCCACCTCGACGTCCAGCTCCTCCGAGCGAATCCACAGGCCCGGCCCGACGCGGAGCTGCGCCTCCACCCGCAGATTCTGCAGGAAGGGGTTCTGCATCTCCCGCAGGAGCTGCTGCTCGCCCACGAAGGTGGTGTCGATCAGCGAGTACGCGTCCGGGTCCGTGAGGTCCACCACCTCGCCCTGCCGGGTGAAGCGGGTGACCTGGACCTCGCCGTTCGAGACCCGGGCGTCGCCCTCGAGGGACGGCTCCTCGTAGGTGCCCGTGAGCTGCCCGGTGCCGTCGACGAGCAGGCTCATCTCCCGCCGCTCGATGGCCCGCAGCTTCCGCGCGGCCACCGTCAGGTCCAGGGCGGGGTTCGACAGAGTGGCGAGCCCGATGGTGCCGGTCGTCGTCAGGCTGCCGCCCCCGGACGAGCTCAGGATGAGCGAGTCCAGGGCGGCCTGCGCCCCCTCGAAGCGGACCACGCCCCGATCGGTGCCGTAGCGCACGCCCACCGAGGGCACGAGGGTGGAGAGGTCGACGGCCTCCAGGCGCCCCCGGTATCGGAAAGACCCGGGCGACCCCGTGACCTGCACCTGCCCCCGGGCCACCCCCTGGATGTCCTCCAGGCTCTCGGTCACCAGCCCCACCACCCGGAGGGGCAGATCCTCGGCCCTGACGCGGACGGCCACGGGCTCCTCCGGAATACGGTCCTCCACGGCCTGCAGGCTGAGGTTCGCCTGCACGGTGCCGTCCGCCGTGAGCACCGGCTCCGCCGGCCGCCCGCGGATCTCCGAGTTGAAGGTCACGGTCCCGCGCCGGTAGTCGGCGTTCAGCGTGAGCGAGTCGAAGTCGACACCGGCGTACCGGGGCTGGCTCACGGTGAGGAACCCCGACATCTCCGGCTCCTCCCCCGTGCCGCGGACCTGCAGCCCCCCGTCCACGGATCCGCCGTAGGGGGTCTCGTCGGGGAAGAGCAGGTGCGCCAGATCAGTCTCGATGTCCCGCATCTGGAGGTCGAAGCGCACGCTCCCCTCGGCGTGGAGCTCCCCGTCCGCGGTCAGCCGCGCCCCCCGCCCTCCGGCCAGCCGGAGGGTGTCCACCTCCAGCCCCTCCTCTCCCCACGCCACGACCGTGGGTCGCTCCAGGGAGAGCTCCTGGGGACCGAGCTTCAGCCGCAGGCGGTCGGCCCGGAGCGCCTTCCGGTGCTCCTCCCATCCGATGCTCCCGCTGCTCTCCACCTGGAGCGTGGTGTCCCGGCCCGCGTAGACCCGGTAGGTGTTGTCCCCGGGCCCACGGCGGGTCCATCCCGCGCCGAGCGAGTCCAGGCGGACGTCGCCGGCCTCGATCCCCCACGCGTCCCCCCGGGCCACCAGGGAGTCCAGCCCCTCCGGCTGGTAGAGGTCCATCGTCACGGCCAGGGAGTCCGCCCCCGACCCGCCGTAGGAGACCGAGTCGGCCCGGACCATGCCGCCCGCCGCGAAGTCCTCGACGTTGCCGTAGACCACGCCCCGCCCGTCGAGCCGCCCGGCCAGGGTGTCCGCCCGCGCTTCGTCGTCGGCCTCCACGCCGGGCCCGGTGGCCGCACGGGAGTCCGGGAATCCCTCGAACAGGTCGGCCACCGAGGTGTCCTCCTCCACCGGGTTCCGTCCGGGCACGAGCCACCGGTTCCAGGACGACAGCTCGGGCACGCTGGCCGTGAGGACCAGCGAGCCGCTCCGCCCGGCCTCCAGCCCGAAGGCGCCGCGCCCCCGTATCCGCCCCACGTCGGAGCGGATGTCGAAGGAGTCCACGGTGGCCAGGCCCTCGTCGATGCTGAAGCGCAGGTGGCTCGTGTCCACCACCGCCCCCTCCACCAGGGAGGGCAGGACGTCCAGGTCGAACTCGGCCTCCAGGTCGCCGGGCTCGGTCCCCACCCCCTGCACCCGTCCCCGGAACCCGAGCCGGGTGTACGGTGCCCGGTCGAGCCAGTCCCGCAGCTGGATGCGCCGGGCCTCGACCCGCGCGTCGTAGGTGACCGGCTCGGTCGTCAGGCCGAAGGTGCCGTCCACGGCCACGTCCCCCCGGGCGGAGGAGAGCTCGGCGGTGGTCCTGAGCCGCGAGAGGTCGCCGGAGGTCCGGAGGCTGCCGCGCACCGCGCCCCGGAGCCCCACCCGCGGCAGGTAGGCGTCGGCGGCGTCCAGGGACAGCGGGGAGACCTCGAGGTCCAGGCGCAGCGCCCGATCCCCGTAGTCGGCCACCAGCCCGCGGGCACGGAGCCGGGAGACGGAGTCCGTGGGGGCCCGGTGCGTCAGGTCGGCCTCGAAGGACATGGAGTCCGCCGGGGAGCCGTCCAGGAGGAGGCTTCCGCTGGCCCGCCCGCCGATCTCCGGCCGGATGGTGACGATGGCGGCCCACTTCGGCTCGAACTCCTCGAGCTGCAGGCGCAGGTCGTGGACCGGGTTCGGCTCCACCAGGCTCACCCCCCCGTCCAGCTGCAGCGCGGACGGGGGCCCGCCGCCGGCGGTGTCCCGCACCGCGAGGTCGCCGGAGAGGCGGAGGTCGCTGATGGGGCCGCCGCCCCGCACCGGGCCCTCCACGTAGCCGTCCACGGCGGTGGGTCGGTCCAGGATGCGGTCGACCCGGGAGAGTCGGAGCGGCGCCAGCTCCACGTCCAGCGTGTCCAGGCGGGGCGTCTCGGCCGTCACCACGGTGAGCGCCCCGCGCACGCGGCTGTCGGCGATCGTGATGTCGCCGTTCCGGACGTCGACGGCCAGGTCCTCCCCCACGGACCGGACCGTCAGGTCCGCCGGGCCGCCGCCGGTGGCGGGCGTCGGCACCGGGATCCACTGCAGGTCCTCGAACGAGAAGGGCTCCGCCCGCAGGTCGAAGCGATACTGGGGCGGATCCTCCGCCGACACCCACCCCCGGCCGGCCAGCGAGGTGCGCCCGACCCGCATCCCCCCGATCTCCACGCGGATCGTGTCCCGGAAGACGGCCCGCACGTCGGCCTCCCGTACCGGGAGCGCCTGCCGGACCGCCAGGGCCCGGCCGGAGATCGCCTCCAGGTCCAGGAGCATCGGCTCGGTGGGGTCGGCGATGCGCAGCCGCGGGAAGCGTCCGGAGAGGGAATCGATCTCGATGGTCCGCACCACCCGCCCCTCCGGCGTGCGCTCCAGGCGCCACACTTCCTCCGAGTCCGGCTTCACCGCCTCGAAGTCGGTACGGACCTCCACCCGGCCGTCGTCGACCCGGACGTCGTGCAGGCTCAGGTGTGTGCCGCCCTCGTCGCCGGCGGTGTCGACGGCCGCCGTGTCCTCGTCGGCGAACAGCCGGTCGAAGTTCCAGTCGCCGTCCTCGTCCTGGCTGAGGACCAGCCGTGCCCGGCCCAGCCGCACCCCACGGAAGACGTAGCGGCCCCGCAGGAAGGCCAGCGGGTCGTACTCGGCCCGGACGTCCTCCAGGACGACGAAGGGCTCGCCGTCCGGCTCACGGATGGAGAAGCTGCTGATCTCGGCCCGGGTCAGGAGGTTGCCGCCGGTGACCTCGCCGATCTCGACCCGACCCCGGACCGCCCCCTCGACGGCGCTCTCCACCCAGGAGGTGACCGCCTCCCGCCCCGCGTCGGTCCGCGTCCCCCAGGCCACGCCGCCCGCCACGGCGACGGCGAGCAGGAGGGCGAGAGCGCCCAGCCCCAGGCCGATCCGCCGGCCCCACCGCGGCCCGCCGCCTCCCGCGCCGTCACCCTCCGGAGCGGCGCCCTCCTCCCCGGGACCGGGGGCGTCGCGCTTCTCGGTGTCGGAGGCGTCGGGCATCGTCTCGGTCCGGGGGCGTCAGAAGGCTTCGCCGATGGAGAGGTGCACCTGGAGGCGGCGGGCGAACTCGGTGAGCGGACCGGGGTCGTCGAACCCGATGGGGTCATAGCGAACCGGAAAGCCCAGCTCGAGGAGCTCGGACTGGGCGAACTCGGCCACGACGGGCAGCTCCTCGGCACCGGAGGTGTCGTACCCGATGTCCAGGCGGAGGGGTCCCACCGGGCTGAAGAAGCGAACCCCGACGCCGGGCGAGGCCACCGGCGGCTCGATGGTCCCCAGGTCGGCGGCCAGCTCCCCCACGTCCAGGAAGCCCACCACCTCCCAGTCCTCGGAGGTGCGCCACCGGAGCTCGAAGCTGGACTCGATGAGGGCGTTGCCCCCCACCGGCCGCTCCTCGAAGGCCGAGGGCGCGAGCGTCGGGACGCACTCCTCCAGCGTCGTGGCCCCGGTGCAGTACTCGTTCGCGTTCAGCAGCAGCACCGTCGGCCCCAGCAGGAACTGGTCGAACCCGCGCACGCTGTTCGGCCCGCCGGCGAAGAACCGCTTCCGCGGGTGCACCACCTCCACCTCGTCCTCCAGCACCCCGCCGGATCGCTGGAAGGCTCCCCCGCCGGTCGGCTCCACGAGGCCGGAGCGGAGGTGCACCGCGAACACCAGGTCCCCGGCCACGGTGGAGAAGTCCGCCGCGTCCACGACGAAGCGCATGTACGGGTACTCCGAGCCGGTGACCTGGTCCGCCACCTCGACCTCCGCGTCGGCGTAGAAGCCGCTCGTGGGCGAGAACGGCGCGTTGGTCCGATCGTACTGCCAGTCCACGCGCAGCGGCGACAGCCACCGGGACCGGGTGATGAAGTCGATGTCCCCCGGCGTGCAGAACCCGAAGTTGACGCAGAAGAAGACGTCGGCCGACGCCCGGCCGAAGGAGGTGAGCTCCGGACGGGCCGCCAGGGAGAGATTCATGCCGGGACGCAGCCGGCGGGTGACGCTCAGCTCCCCGCCCCCCGTGTTCCGCACGTAGATGTCCGGCACCGACTCGCGGCCGAGGAAGAGGGAGGCGTCCAGGCGGTTCCTCCCGCTCAGGAAATAGGGCTGGCGGAGGTTCAGCTGGAACTGGTAGTTGAGCTCCTGATAGGTCGGGTCCTCGCTCACCCCGGGACACGGGAGCCCGCCCTGGAACTCCCGGGCCAGGATGTTGGACGCCGACGCGGTGGCCTCCAGGCGCCGGGCGCCTCCGAAGAGGTTCCGGTGCACGAACCGCCCCTCGGTCTGGATGCAGTCCGTGGTGGTGAACCCGCCGCCCACCCGCACCCGCCGCATCGACGACTCGGTGATCTCCGCCGTCAGGCGGTAGAGGCTGTCCGTCTCCGTCATCGGGGACGTCTGGATGTTGGCGTACTGGATCGCCTCCAGCCCGTACAGGTTGCGCTGCCCCTCCAGGATGCGCTCCTGCCGGTACAGGTCCCCCTCGTTCACGTCCAGGAACCGGCGCACCACCTCCGGGGAGAGCGACTGCGCCCCCGTCACCTCCACCGCGCCGATCCAGGTCCGCGGCCCCGGCTCCACGGTGAGCGTCACCCGCCCCCCCGGCTCGTCGCTGGGGATGAAGTACTCCCGCAGCACCACGGCCTCCGGGTACCCGTTGTTGCGCAGGTACGTGGTGATCTCGTTCTCGCCGGTCTGTAGCCGCGTCAGGTCCAGCGGGTCGCCGGCCGACAGCGGCACCAGCTCCCGCGCCCGCTCCCCGCTGATCGCCCCGTCCAGCCCCGCGATCCGGAGCGTGTCGATGCGGGTCGGCTCCCCCTCCTCCACCCGGAACGTGACCCGGGCCCGGCCGTTCAGCCGCTCCACCGCCGTGTCCACCCGCACCGCGCGGTAGCCCCGCCGCCGGTAGAAGAGCCGGAGCCGCAGCAGGTCCGCCGCCAGCTGCCGGGTGTCCAGGAAGGCCCGGTCGTGGGCGAAGCCCCAGTTCGTGAAGGGACAGAAGGGGAAGGGGACGACGAAGAGCGCCGAGGTGCAGGAGGTCTCGCCCGTGGCCACCGCCGACGCCAGCTGGTCGTCGCTGTACGCCGCGTTGCCCTCGAACTGGAGATTCACCACCTCGCGGTCCACCGAGCCCGCCTGGCCCGCCGCGGCCGGGGGACGGGCCAGACCCGACAGCACCAGGGCGACGAGGGTCGCCACCAGGAGCGGTCCTGCGGGGGCGCGAGCCCGTCGGATGCGGCGGCCCGTCATCCGTGGTCCCGGCGTCGTCCCTCGGCGGCCGGACGTCCGGCCGGCGTCAGCCGCTCGTCCTCCAGCCAGGGGTCGGGCCGGACTCCGAACCGGTGCTCGCTGTGGGGATCGAAGCGCCCCCGATCGCCCCGCCACAGGTAGTGGGTGACGAAGATCTCCTCCATGTCGGCCCGGATCACGTTCAGGCTGTTTCGCTGCGACTCGCGGCCCCGCCCCCGCTCCGACGTCGTCGTGCCGCACTGGACGATGACCACCGAACGGTCGCGGGAGTCGCCGGGGAAGAAGTCCAGGGAGTCGCCGATGTAGGAGCGGTGCATGTGTCCGGCCATGACCAGGTGCATCCCGGCGTCGGTGAGCCGCCGGAGGGCGCGCCGGGCGCCGGGCATGACGCTGTGCCGCGACTCCAGGTCCGGGGGCGGCGCCAGGTGGTGATGGGTCACCAGGGCCCGGAGGTCCGCCTCCGGGGCGGACTCGAAGGCCTCCTCCGCGAAGGACAGCTGCTCGGAGGTGAGCCGGCCGTTGTCCAGGGTGAAGCTGCGGGAGGAGTTGAGGCACACCACGGTGAGCCCCTCCAGCCGATGCACCACGTCCAGGTCCGGGGAGATCAGCTCGCCGTAGTGGCGGTAGGGATCCAGGAAGCGCTCCCACACGCGGTAGAGGGGCACGTCGTGGTTCCCCGGCGTCACGGCCACCGGGGGCCCGAACTCGGCCAGGAACTCGGCCGCCGCCTCGAACTCCGGCCGCTTCGCCCGCTGCGTCAGGTCGCCCGAGACCACCACCAGGTCCGGGTCCCGCTGCCGGGCCAGCGCATGCACCGCACCGGCCCGGTCGGGCATGAAGGGGTCGCCGAAATGGAGATCCGAGATGTGCAGGATCTCGATCATCGCGGCGCCGGGCTCCCCGCCTGGCCCGCTTCCGTCGCCCGTCCCCCGGGGGCCGCGGCTCCGTCCTCCGGCGGCGCGGGGTCCCGCCGGAGACCGGGAAACGGAAGGGACGGGTCCGCGTTCAGGTCCAGACCGCTCCGCTCGCCCCGGGCCAGGCGGTAGGCGCCGGCCCGGGCCACCATGGCGGCGTTGTCCGTGGAGAGCCGGGGCGAGGGCACGAAGAGCCGCCCCTCCCCGCCCAGGCGCTCCCGCAGGGAGCCGCGGAGCCGGCCGTTGCACGCCACCCCGCCGCCCAGGAGGACGCGCCGGCAGCCCGTGTGACGCACGGCGCGGAGCGTCTTCTCCACCAGCGTGTCGACCACGGCGGCCTGGAACTCGGCGGCCAGGTCCGGGCGGGCGTCGTCCAGGGGTCGGTCGCCCCCCTCCCGGACCTCCTCGACGAGCAGCGCCGTCGCCGTCTTCAGCCCGGAGAAGGAGAAGTCGAAGTAGGCGGGGTCGCCGGGAGCGTCGCCGGGGGAGAGCATGGGGCGCGGCAGGTCGTAGACGCCGGGACGGCCCTCCCGGGCGGCCCGCTCGATCTCGGGTCCCCCGGGATAGCCGAGCCCCAGGATCCGCGCCGCCTTGTCGAAGGCCTCCCCGGCCGCGTCGTCCCGGGTCTCGCCCAGCAGGCGGTAGTCGGACCAGGCCGCAGCGTGGAGGAGCAGGGTGTGGCCGCCGGAGACGAGCAGCGCCACCAGGGGCGGCCGGGCCTCCGGCTCCTCCAGGGAGTTGGCGAAGAGGTGGGCCTCCATGTGGTGGACGCCGAGGAGCGGGAGCTGCCGGGACCAGGCGAAGGCCTTGGCCCAGTTCACCCCCACCAGGAGCGAGCCCACGAGCCCGGGTCCCGCCGTGACCGCCACGGCGTCCACGGCGCCGGCGCCGACGCCGGCCTCCTCCAGCGCCCCCCGGACCGCGGGCTCCAGCTGCCGGAGGTGCGCCCGGGCGGCGATCTCCGGCACCACGCCGCCGAAGCGCTCGTGGGCGTCCTGGGTGGCCACCACGTGTCCGGCCAGCTCCCCCCCGCGGACGACGGCCGCCGACGTCTCGTCGCACGACGTCTCCACGCCCAGGACGGTCCCCGGGAAGAAGGGGTCGTCGCTCACGGCGCGCCGCTCCGCCCGACCTCCACCTCGGTGGGCTCCACCGCGGCGGAGACGCGCGGGAAGCCGGAGACCTCAACGGAGAGCTCCAGGGTCCGGGTCTCGCCGATCTCCGGCACGCCGCCGGTCAGGTCCACCCAGGCGGCCACGGAGTCGTCCGGAAGAGCCTCCAGCACGGAGCTCGGTCCGCTGAGCTCCACGGTGGCGCTGTCCGGGGCCAGGATGACGTCCGCCGCGTCGACGCCGCGGACCCCGATCCCGACCCGGACGGAGCGCCGGGCCACCGAATCCACGTCGGCGGTGACCAGCACGATCTCCGGGTCCGCCCGCACGTTCGGAGCATCGTCGGGCAGCCGCACCGGCACGTCGCGGCTCACGCGACCGTGCAGGTCGCCGAAGGTGACCTCCTCCGTGGTGAGCGCGGTGATGCCCGCCACCTCCGACTCGGCCCCCACCACGGTGACGGAATCCGGCTGCAGGGTGGGCGAATCGGCCACGGCGTATCCGTCGGCCGGCGAGATCTCCACCGCCGCCGAGACCGGCACCCTCCGACGCACGCGGGGCTCGAACCGGAGCACGACCTCGGCGGGGCGGACCGCGACGGCCCGGGCGTTCCCCGCCTGGCCGTACCGCACCATCCCCGTGGAGAGGGAGACCCGCATCTCCGGCCCGGGCACCGAATCCACGGCGTACCGGATCACGGGGTTGTTGCCCACGAAGGAGAGGAGCTCGCCCATCCGGGCCTGGAAGACCGTCTGGACCTGCCCCGGGGCCTCGACGAGGACGTAGGAGGAATCGCGGATGACCCAGTCGACGCGCGTCGGGACGGCCTGCTCCTGCTGCTCGTCCGTGGTGACGGTGACCCACAGGAGCACCGCCACGAAGAGCGCGGCCACCTTGTACTGCCAGCGCCGGGTGACGGCCTCGCGCCAGTCCACGGCCGGCTACCTCCCCTCCCGCCCGTCGGTCCCGTCGACGGTGTCCGGACGGCTCTCCCGGTTCCCCCCGGGAAGCGTGTCGGTGCCACCGGCCGGCGGCTCCGGCGGTCGGCCGGCCACCCGCACGCTGACCCTCTCCCCCTCGCGGAGGGAGAAGCCGGTCGGCGGCGACTGACCCACGATCCGCCCCGGCGCGCTGAACGCCGTGGTGTCGTAGCTCACCGCGCCCAGCGCCAGGCCGACGTCGGACAGGATCGCGCGCACGTCGTCGATGTGGCGTCCCACCAGCTCCGGCACGCCGGCCACCGGCGGCCCCTGGCTCAGGACCACGCGGACGCTGGATCCCGGGGCGGCGGCCTCGCCGGCCGGGGGCACCGTGCGGACGACCTCGCCCCGGGGCACCGACGCCTCCTCCCGGGTCGTCGTCACCCGAAAGCCCATGCCGGTCAGGACGCTGCGCGCCTGCTGCTCCCGGAGGGCGCGGAGCGCCGGGATCCGCAGCGGGCCCTCCGGGGCGGCCACGGTCAGGGAGACGGTGTCCCCCGGGGACGACAGCTGTCCCCCGAGGGGGCGCTGCGCCAGCACCTGCCCCTCGGAGGCCTCCGTGCCGGGGGGGACGCGGGCGGAGATCCGGACGGAGAGCCCCGCCTCCCGGAGGCGCGCCCGGCCGTCCTCCAGGCTGCCCCCCACCAGGTCGGGCACCGGGGTCAGGGACTCGGTCTCGGCCGGGGAGGCGGCGGGAAAGAGGAACTCCGCGGCCATGAGGTAGCCGCCGCCGGCGGCCGCCAGCACCAGCGCCGCCGCCAGGCCCCAGCGCCGGAGGGTACCGCTGCCCCCGCCGGAGCCCCCCGTCCGGCTCCCGCGCGGCCGCCCGGGGGAGCGGCCTTCTCCGCCCTCCTCCGGGCCCTCCTTCTGGCCCCGCCCCATCCCCTTCCGTCGTCGGAAGTTCATACGCTCCTCATCCCCTCATCCCGTCCGGTCCGCACGCCGGAGGCGTGCCGCGTACGACCCGTCCGTGCCGCGAGACCAGGGAAGCACGCGCAGGTCGCCCCGGTCGTCCACGACGCCCGGCGGGAGGTCGGAACCGTCCTCCGGCTCCTCGCGCCGGAACTCGGGATGACGCTCCAGGAAGCGCTCCACCTGCTCCTCGTTCTCTTCGGGCTCCAGGGAACACGTAGAATACACGAGCAGACCGCCCGATTCCACCAGCGGCGCGGCCCCCTCGAGGATCTCCTCCTGCAGCCGCACCAGGCTCCGGAGACGGTCCGGGCCCTGGCGCCAGCGGAGGCCCGGACGGCGGCGGAGGGTACCGGTGCCGGTGCACGGGACGTCCAGGAGGAGCGTCCCGACGCTGGCGGGGCGGAGCGCGGGCCTGCGGGCGTCGGCGGCCACCAGCCGAACGTCGGCGCCGGCCCGGCCGCCGGCCCGTCCCACGGCCTCGAGCCGCGCCCGGTCCGAGTCGCCGCACACCTGCAGGGAGCCGGCCTCCCGCCGGGCCGCCAGCCCCACGCACTTGGTGCCCGGCGCGGCGCACAGGTCCGCCACGGGCGGGCGGGGCTCGCGCCCGACGAAGTCCACCACCGAGAAGGACGCCGGATCCTGGATCACGGCCCGGGGCACGCGCCGCAGCAGCTCGCCGGGATCCCCCTCCACCAGTCGGAACCCGCCGCTCCACTCGTCCAGCGGCCGGATCTCCACGCCCGTCCCCTCCAGGGCGCGGCGGGCCGACTCGACGCCGTCCTCGTCGCCGTCCAGGACGCGGCCCGTGACCGCCGGCGGTCGGTTGTCGACCTCCACCAGCGACTCGACGGTCCCGGCGGGCCAGCGGTCCAGCCACCGACGCACGAGCCACTCCGGATGCGAGCCCCACCCGGTGAGCCGGGCCACGGGATCCTCGTCCAGGGGTGGAGGGTCGGCCTCGCCGGCCCGGAGCGCGCTCCGGAGGACGGCGTTGACCAGGCCGGTGACGTGGCGCCCCTCGGTGCGGCCGGCGCCCTCCACCGTCTCGTTCACGGCGGCGTGCTCCGGGATCCGCGTCTCACGGCACTGGTAGAGGCCCAGGCGCAGCCAGTCCAGGACGCCGGGGTCGAGCTCCTCCAGGGGACGGTCCACGTGGCGGGCCAGCTCCGCGTCCAGCCGTCCCCGCAGGCGGAGGACGCCGTAGGCCAGCTCCCGGGCCAGGCTCCGCTCGCGGTCGTCGAGCGCCTGCAGGTGCTCCGCGGCGGAGCGGTCCGCGTGGGCGCCCGACCGGACGTCCTGCAGGACCCGGAAGGCCGCCGTCCGCGCCTCCGCCTGCCCCCGGGTCCGACCTCGGGTCTCGGCCGCGGGCGTCAATCCAGCGTGCCCTCGCGAGGGGAGGAGGGCACCGCGTACTCCCGACTCGGCATGCGGCCCGCCAGGTACGCCATGCGGCCCGCCTCCACGGCCCGGCGCATGGCCCCGGCCATCCGCACCGGGTCGTCGGCCTCGGCCAGCGCCGTGTTCATCAGGATCCCGTCCACGCCCTGCTCCATCGTCTCGCAGGCGTCGGAGGCCGTGCCCACGCCGGCGTCCACGATCACCGGCACGTCCAGCCGCCGCTTGAGGATCCTCACGTTCACGGGATTCAGGAGGCCGAGCCCGCTGCCGATGGGCGAGGCCAGCGGCATGACGGCGGTCACGCCGATCTCCTGCAGCCGGAGGGCCGTGACCAGGTCGTCGTTGGTGTAGGCCAGCACCTCGAAGCCCTCGTCCACCAGGCGCTCGGCCGCCTCCAGGGTCTCCGAGACGTCCGGGAGCAGCGTCTCGTCGTCGCCGACGACCTCCAGCTTCACCCAGTCGCCCACGCCGGCCTCCCGGCCGAGCCGGGCGTAGCGGACCGCCTCCTCCGCGGTGGTGCAGCCGGCGGTGTTGGGGAGCAGGAAGAACTCGTCCCCGCCCAGCTGTCCCAGGATGCTCGCGTCGTCGGAGGCGTCCAGGTCCACGCGGCGGACCGCCACCGTCACCATCTCGGCCCCCGAGGCCCGGAGCGCGGCCAGCCGCGTCTCCGGATCCGGGTACTTGCCGGTGCCGGCGATCAGGCGCGACCGGAAGGTCCGCCCGCCGAGCTCCAGAACGTCCTCGTCGCCGGCGGGACGCTCGCCGTCGCCGCCGTCGGTCTTCGTCTTGGTCCGCTGTGTAGACATGTGGTCAGGATCGTGGGGGTTGTCAGTCCTGGCGGTTCGCTCGGGTGGGGGAGGCCCGCGGCGCCCGGGAAGCGGGAGCCCCGGCGGAGTCGGCCCGTCGGGGGCCCGGCTCCGAGGAAGGGAGGATCAGCCGCCGCCCACGAAGTGGACGATCTCGATCTCGTCCCCGGCCCGGACCTCGGTCTCGTCGCGGTCGTCGCCGCGCACGATCTCCCGGTTGCGCTCCACCACGACGGCCGCCGGGTCCTGGTCCAGGTGCTCCAGGAGGCCGGTCAGGCTCAGGCCCGCGGGGACGCCCCGGGCCTCTCCGTTCAGCGTCACCTCGATCTCGTCCGAAGCGGTGGCCTCGCTCATGGCTGGTCCCTGCGTCTCCCTCGTCAGCTCTCCGTCCAGGCGGCGCGCAGCTCGCGGACGGCCTCCGCCGGGTCCCCGGCCTCCCACACGGCGCGACGCACGGCGATTCCCCGGGCGCCGGCGGAGCGCACCTCCGGCACCCGGCCGGCGTCGATCCCGCCGATGGCGACCACCGGCGGTCCGATCTCCGCCACCTCCTCCACCAGGCCGGGGCCCGCGCCGGGCCGCTCCGGGTGGCTGGGCGTCGGGAAAATCGTACCCAGCACCAGGTAATCTGCTCCATCGCGCGCCGCCCGGCGCGCCGCCCCGACGCCGTGTACCGAGCGGCCCACGGCAGTCGCCCCCTCGAGCACACGGCGGGCGGCGGTCACCGGCAGGCTCTCGCCGCCGAGCTGGACGGCGTCGGCGTCGGCGGTGAGCGCCACGTCCACCCGGTCGTTGACCACGCACCACCCGCCGTGCCGGTCGACGCCCTCCCGCACCCGGGCCGCCAGCTCGTGGATCCGCCGACCCGGGAGCTCCCGGAGGCGGAGGTGGATCGCCACGTCCCCCTCCCCGGCGGCCAGCATCCCGTCGGCCAGGGAGCCGACGTCCCCGCGGGCGACCTCGGCGTCCCCCACGAGCACGTGGAGGGGCGGGACGTCGACGGGCTCCCGCGCGCCGGCAGCCGATGTCATTCGAAGCGCTCCCCCCGATCGACCCCGCGCCCCCGCACCCAGGCGGCGGCCCCCATGCGGGAGCTCCCGGCGGGCTTCACGTCGCCCAGGCGGACGGCTCCGCTCCCGGCGGCCACCAGCACGCCCCGCCGCGGGTCGGCCTCCAGCACCCGTCCGGCGTCATCGGCGGCTCCCTCCCGATCCTCCGCCGGGGGCTCCTCCACGCCCTCCGGGGCGTACAGCCCCACCCGCGTCTCGCCGTCGAGCATCGACCACGCCCCGGGCCACGGGTCCAGGCCGCGGATCCAGCGGTCCACCTCCTCCGCCGTGAGGCTCCAGTCCACCCGGGCGGTCCCGGAGTCGAGCTTCGGGGCGTAGGTGGCCCGGTCGTGGTCCTGCTCCCGCGCCTCGACCTCGTCCCGCTCCAGCCGGTCCAGGGTCCGCACCAGGGCCTCGCCCCCCAGGCGCGCCAGGCGCTCGAAGAGCTGGCCGGCGGTGGCCCGCGGACCGATCTCGACCTCCTCCTGCAGCAGGATCGGCCCGGCGTCCAGCTCCTCCACCATGCGCATGATGGTCACCCCCGTCCGCTCGTGTCCCCGGATCACGGCCCAGTTTATGGGCGCCGCGCCGCGGAGCTCGGGGAGCAGGGAGGCGTGGACGTTGAGCGACCCCCGCTCCGGGAGCTCCAGCACCTCCGGCCGCAGGATCTGGCCGTAGGCGGCCACGGCGGAGACGTCGGGGGAGAGGTCCCGCAGCCGGGCCAGGAACTCCTCGCCCCGCGGGCGCTCGGGCTGCAGCACCGGCAGGTCGTGGCGGAGGGCCTCCTCCTTGACCGGGGTCGGCCGCGGCTCGCGCCCGCGGCCCGCAGGCCGGTCGGGGTTGGTGACCACCCCCACCACGTCGTGTCCGGCGTCCAGGAGGGCGCCCAGCGAGGGGAGGGCGAAGTCCGGCGAGCCCCAGAAGAGGACCTTCATCGGAGCGAGCTCACCGGTCGTCGGACGCGCGGGATCGTGCGGGGCGGCGCGCGCCGGGACGTCAGCGGGCGGGGAGGGATCAGAGGGCGCCGGCGGCGGAGCGGCGCTCCTCCTCGGACATCTTCGACCACTTGTCCAGGGCCATCTTGCGCTTGAAGGCGCTGATCCGGTCCAGGAAGAGCACGCCGTCCAGGTGGTCGTACTCGTGCTGGAGACAGCGGGCCAGCAGGCCGTCGGCCTCGAGGCGCACTTCCCGGCCGTGGGGGTCCGTCCCCTCCATCACCACGCGCGTCGGCCGCTCGACGACCTCCCGGATGCCGGGGATGCTCAGGCACCCTTCGGGCTCCTTCTCCGTCTCGTCGCTCTGCTCGACGATCTCCGGGTTGATGATCACGCCCGCCGGCGCCTCCGGGTCCCGGACGTCGTAGGCGAACATGCGCAGCTCGACGCCCACCTGCGGGGCGGCGAGGCCGATCCCGTCGGCCTCGTACATGGTCTCCTGCAGGTCGTCGGCGAGGCGACGGACCTCGTCGTCCACCGTCTCCACGGGCTCGCACTCCGCCCGCAGGACGTCGTCGCCGAGCAGCTTGATGGTACGGACGCTCATGTTCGGTCCGGGTTTCGGTCGGAGCAGGTGATGGAACGGCCGGGATGAACCTCGTCGCACCGGGGTGATACCGCCCGGGGGACGTTCCGTTCGCCCTCCCGGCCCGCGGGCCCCGCGCCGGGGCGGGGCGGAGCGACCGGCCGGAGGAGGACCTGCTCCCCTGGATCTACTCCTCGTCCTCCTCTTCCTCCTCGGCTCCGAGGCGGCTCCCGATCTTCTCGCGCTGGACCTCGATGCGCGTGTCGCCGGCCGTCTTGACGGTGAGGACGTCGCCCTCGACGTGGATGATCTCGCCGCGGATGCCGCCGACGGTGATGACCTCGTCGCCCTTGTCCAGCGCCTCCACCATCTCCTCGTGCTCCTGCTGCTGCTTCCGCTGCGGGCGGATGAGGAGGAAGTAGAAGATGGCGAAGATGGCGGCGAACATGATCAGGGTGCCCCAGGGGCTGCCGCCTCCCTGGCCGCCTCCCGCCATGGCCAGCATCGTGAATGCGCTCACGTTGTGTCTCCCGGTTGGTGGATGTCGACGATCGTCGGATCTCGAGGTCGATGTCAGATGTCGCGGGCCCGGTACCGCTCGAGCCAGGCCGCGGACCAGCGCTCCAGCTCGCCGCGCAGGATCGCCCGGCGCGCGGCGCGGGTCAAATCGAGCAAGAAGTGTACGTTGTGGAGGGAGAGGAGGCGCATGCCGAGGATCTCCTCCACGTTGAACAGGTGGCGCAGGTAGGCGCGCGAGTACCGGCGGCAACAGGGGCAGCCGCAGTCGGGATCCAGCGGGCGCGTGTCGTCGCGGAAGCGGGCCACCTCCACGTTGACCCGGCCGCGGGAGGTGAAGGCGGTGCCGTTGCGCCCGTTCCGGGTGGGGGCCACGCAGTCGAACATGTCCACCCCGCGGCGGACGGCCTCCAGCACGTCGTCCGGGTAGCCCACCCCCATCAGGTAGCGGGGCGTGCCGGCGGGCAGCGCATCCTCGCAGCGGTCCAGGACGTTCATCGTGACCTCCTTCGGCTCGCCCACCGAGAGCCCGCCGATGCCGATGCCCGGCCAGTCGCCCATCTCCATGGTCCGCTCGATGGACTCCACCCGGAGGTCCGGATAGGAGGCCCCCTGGAAGATGGGGAAGAGCAGCCCGGGGTGGGGCCCGTCGCCCCCTCCGGCTCCGGCCCCGCTGCGCAGCTCCCGGTGGCGGCGCCGGGAGCGCTCCAGCCAGGCCAGGGTCCGTTCCAGGGCCTCCCGCGCCCGCTCCCGTCCCGCCTCGCCGGGCGGGCACTCGTCCAGGGCCATGATGACGTCCGAGCCCAGGGCGGCCTGGATCTCCACCGATCGCTCCGGCGTCATGCGGTGGTAGGAGCCGTCGATGTGGCTCTGGAAGGTGACGCCGTCGTCGTCGATCTCGTTGATCTCGGCCAGGGAGAAGACCTGGAAGCCGCCGGAGTCGGTGAGGATCGGCCGGTCCCAGTTCATGAACCGGTGCAGGCCGCCGGCCTCCTCGATCACCTCCACGCCGGGGCGGAGCAGCAGGTGGTAGGCGTTGGAGAGGACGATCTCGGCGCCGCTCTCCTCGAGCTCGCCGGGGGTGAGGGCCTTCACGGTGGCCTTGGTGCCCACGGGCATGAAGGCCGGGGTGCGGATCGTGCCGTGGCGGAGGCCCAGGCGGCCGGCGCGGGCCGGGCCGTCGGTGCCCTCGAGGTCGAACTCGCCCTCGGGCAGGGGCTCGCTCACAGGAAGAGGCAGGCGTCGCCGTAGGAGTAGAAGCGGTAGCCCCCCTCCACGGCGTGGCGGTAGGCCGCCTCGTTCAGCTCCCGGCCGGCGAAGGCCGAGACCAGCATCAGGAGGCTGGAGCGGGGCAGGTGGAAGTTGGTGATCAGCCGGTCCACGCCCCGGAACCGGTACGGCGGGTGGATGAAGAGGTCGGTCTCGCCGTGGCCGGGGCGGTAGCTCCCCTCCTCCGAGGCCACCGTCTCCAGCACCCGGGTGGAGGTGGTGCCCACGGCCCACACGTTCCCCCCGCCCCCCCGGACCCGATTCAGGCGCTCCGCCGTCTCCGCGGAGACGCGGTAGCGCTCGGCGTGGAGCTCGGCCTCCTCCGGCCGCTCCTCGTCCACGGGCCGGAAGGTGCCGATCCCCACGTGCAGGGTGACGCGGGCGATCTCGACGCCCTTCTCCCGGAGGCGGTCCAGGAGACCGTCGGTGAAGTGGAGCCCGGCCGTGGGCGCGGCGACGCTCCCCTCGCGCCGGGGGTCGGCGTAGACGGTCTGGTAGCGGCGGCGGTCGCCGGGCTCCGGCTCCCGGTCGATGTAGGGCGGGAGCGGGGTCTCTCCGTGGCGCTCCACCAGCTCCCGGGGATCGCCGTCGCCGACGAGCCGGACCACCCGGGCGCCGTCGGCGGCGAAGGCTTCGATCTCCACCCGGAGCTCGGGGCTCACCACCACGGTGCGCCCGGGCTTGAGCTTGCCGCCGGGGCGGACCAGGGCCTTCCACCGGCGGCCGAAGCCCGGGCCGTCGTCGGGACCGGAGGAATTGCCCCAGGAATCGGGGGAATCGCCCTCGGCGACAGGCCGGAGCAGGAAGACCTCGCAGGAGGCGCCGGTGGGCTTCTCGCCCCGGAGGCGGGCGGGAATCACCCGGGTGTCGTTCAGGACCAGGGCGTCGCCGGCGGGGACCAGGTCGGCCAGGTCGCGGAAGCGTCGGTCCGAGACCTCGCCGGTGGCGCGGTCGGCCACCAGCAGCCGGCTCCGGTCGCGGCGGTCCGCCGGATAGCGGGCCACCCGCTCCTCCGGGAGCGGATAGTCGTAGTGGGCGGTGCGGGAGCCGTCGCCCGGAAACCAGCCCACTCCGTCGGCGGCTGTCGGCGACGCCCCGGGCTCAGCCATCGCCGGCGGCGCTCTCCGCCTCCCCGCCGCCCTCGCCCTCTCCTCCGGCCCCGTCCTCTCCACCGGCCTCGTCCCCGTCCCCCTCCACGAAGAGGTGCCCCTGCCCGTTGCCCCCCTGCTCGTCCGGGAGGCTGTAGCCGAAGCGCCGGTAGGCCTTCCGGGTGGCGGTGCGCCCCTGCTGGGTCCGCTGCAGGTAGCCGTTCTGGATCAGGTAGGGCTCGTAGACCTCCTCCAGGGTCCCGGCGTCCTCGCCGATGGCCACCGCCAGGGACTCCACGCCCACGGGGCCACCGTCGAAGTTCTCGATGATGGCGCGGAGCAGCCGGGCGTCCATCTCCCCCAGGCCGTACTCGTCCACGTTCAGCATCTCCAGGGCGCCGGCGGCGGTGCCCTCGTCCACGGTGCCGTCGGACTTCACCTCGGCGAAGTCCCGGACCCGGCGCAGGAGCCGGTTGGCGATGCGGGGCGTGCCGCGGGCCCGGCGGGCGATCTCCATGGCCCCGTCGTCGGTGACCGGGACGCCCAGGATCTTCGCCGAGCGCTCGACGATGCGCTTCAGGTCGTCGGACGGGTAGTAGTCGAGCCGCTCGATGACCCCGAAGCGGGCCCGCATGGGGGCGGTGAGGAGCCCGAAGCGGGTGGTGGCCCCCACCAGGGTGAAGCGCTCCAGGTTCATGGAGACCGTCTTCGCCCGGGGCCCGTCCCCGAGCCGGATCTCGATGCGGTAGTCCTCCATGGCCGGGTAGAGGAACTCCTCGATCACCGGCCGGAGGCGGTGGATCTCGTCGATGAAGAGGAGGTCCCGCCGCTCCAGGTTGGTGAGCAGCGCGGCCAGGTCGCCGGGCTTCTCCAGCGCCGGGCCGGAGGTGGTCTTGATCTCCACGCCGAGTTCGTTGGCCATGAGCATGGCCAGCGTGGTCTTCCCCAGCCCCGGTGGGCCGAAGAAGAGGGTGTGGTCCAGGGCCTCGCCGCGGCCCCGGGCGGCCCGGATGTAGACGTCCAGGCTCTCCTTCACCTTCTGCTGTCCGACGAACTCCGACAGCTCGCCGGGGCGCAGCGACCGCTCGTCCGCCGACTCCTCCTCGTCCAGGGACTCCGGCGTCGTGATCTCGGCCGGTGCCTCGTCGTCGCTCATCGTCGGCCCGCGGTCACAGGTGCTGGAGGGCGGCGCGGATCAGCGGCTCGGTGTCGTCGAAGGAGCCGTCGGCGTCCTCCCGGGCGCGGCTCACCGCCTTCTGGCTGTCCATGCGGTCGTAGCCCAGGGCCACCAGCGCCTCCACGGCGGAGGTGCCCTCCTCGCCTCCCGGAGCGCCCACGGTGTCCTCGACCTGGAGGTCGTCCAGCTTGTCGTTCAGGTCCACGACGATGCGCTCCGCGGTCTTCCGGCCGACGCCGGTGACCATCTCCAGGGAGTCGTAGTCCTTGGTGCGGATGGCCTCCACCAGGCGGCCGGAGGAGAGGGTACCGAGCATCGCCAGCGCCAGCTGCGGGCCGACGCCGCTGGCGTCCTGCAGCCGCAGGAAGAGCTCCCGCTCCCGTCCCGATCCGAAGCCGAAGAGCTGCATGGCGTCGTCGCGGACCACCATGGCGCAGTCCAGCTCCACCTCCTGGCCCTTCTCGGGGAGCTGGTCCAGGAGCGCCGTGGGCACCTGCACCTCGTAGCCCACGCCGCCGGGGGTCATGACCTCGACCTTCTCGGTGCCCCGGTGGGCCAGCGTTCCTCGGAGACGTCGGATCATCTGCGGGAGGTCGTGGGCGGGGAGTGACGGGCGCGGCGTCGGGCGAGGTCGGGCGGAACGACGCCCTCCTCTTCGCCCCTAAGAATGGGGTCAGCGTCGCCGCTCGGCCAGCGGGCCCGTGCCCAGGAAGAAGTGGCAGAGGGCCGCGGCGCAGCCGTCCGCGGCGTCCTCCGGGCTCGGGGGCTCCTTCAGGTTCAGGTGGTCCTGCACCAGGAGCCCCACCTGCTCCTTGGAGGCCCGCCCGCTGCCGGTGACCGCCTTCTTGATCTCCGAGGCGGGGTACTCGACGACCTCCACCTCGCTCAGGGCCCCCGCCAGCACCGCGGCGCCCCGGGCGTGCCCCAGGACCACCGCCGTTCGGACGTTGGGGCCCGAGTAGACGCCCTCCACCACGACGCAGGCCGGCTCGTGGCGGTCCACCACGTCGACGAGCCCTCGGTGGATCTTCGCCAGCCGCTCGGAGAGGGGATCGTCCGAGTCGGTCCGCACGACGCCGCACTCCAGCAGTCGGTAGCTGTCCCCGCCCCCCCGGACGACGCCGTAGCCCGTGGCCGCCGTGCCGGGATCGACCCCCAGGACCTTCACGCGCGCCTCAGCCCGCCGCCGTCAGGAGGCGTCGACGCTGACCGTCTCGGCGCCGTCGATCTCGAAGTTCGAGTAGACGTGCTGGACGTCGTCGTGGTCCTCGAGCTCCTCCAGGAGGTCCAGGAGACGGCCGGCGTCGTCGCCGTCCACGTCCATGGTGGAGTCCGGCACCATCTCGAGCCGGGCCTCGTCGAAGCTGATCCCCTGCTTCTTCAGGGACTCCTGGACGTCGTGGAAGTCCTGCGTGGCGGTGGTGATGACGTAGCTGCCGTTCAGGGGCGACATGTCCTCCGCGCCGGCGGCCAGGGCCGCCTCGAAGGCCGCCTCCTCGGTGTAGCGGTCGCCGTCCAGGTAGATCTGGCCCTTCCGGTCGAACATCCAGGCCACCGAGCCGTCCTGCCCCAGGTTGCCGCCGTACTCCTCCAGGATGTTGCGGATCTCCTGGACCGTGCGGTTCTGGTTGTCGGTGAGGCACTCCAGGTAGAGCGCCGCGCCCCCGGGGCCGTAGCCCTCGTAGGAGTACTCCTCGTAGTCGACGCCCTCGAGCTCGCCGGTGCCGCGCTTGATGGCGCGCTCGATGGTGTCGCTGGGCATCTCCTCCGACTCCGCGTTCTCGATGGCGGTGCGGAGCCGGGGGTTGTACTCGGGATCGCCGCCTCCCTCGCGGGCGGCCACCGTGATCTCGCGACTGAGCTTCCCCCAGATGCGGCTCTTCTGGCGGTCGTTCTTCTTCTTCTTGCGCTTGATCTTCGACCACTTGTTGTGACCGGCCAAGTGCCACCACCTCGCTGGCGTTGAAGGAGCCGCGACGGGAACGTCGTGCGATCGGGGGGAGGAATCGAGGCGGCCGGGGCGCGCGTTGCCGGGCGCCGTCCCTCGCCCGCCTCACGTACCCGAATTCCCGGGACGAGTGCCGGGGTCCAGGTCGAAGAGACGGAGGAGCCGGATCCTGTTGTAGCGCTGGATCAGGACGGGATACGCGTTCACGAGGAGGTTGACGGCCAGCGCCCCTCCGGCGCCCCACCAGTCCCCGGCGGCGAGTCGTCCGGCGGCCGTCGCCTGGCACGATCACCGCGCGGGTGCTCCCTCCTCCGGGCTGGACGGCACGCTCGGCCTCGAGGCCCCACATTGGAGACACGGGAGGGCCCGCGCCAACAGCTCCGGACGAAATCGGAGGGTACGACCATGACCCCCACCGCCGCCCCGACCAGCCGGACGGTCCAGCCGGAAGCCCTCGACGACGGAACCACGGTCGCCTCCTGGCTCGCCGCGGCCGCGCTCGCCGGTCTCCTCCAGTGGGGCGCCGTCGCCGGCGGCATCGTCCTCGGGCCGGGCCAGGACTCGCTCCTGGCGGCCGCCGGATTCGCGGCGCTCGGGAGCCTGCTGCTGGCTCTGGCCCTGCCGGTGGCGCGCTTCCAGGCGCAGCGCCTGGCCTCGATCGGAGGGATCGGCGGGAGAGACGCCCTCACCCTCGGCGTGCACGCCGCCCTGGGCGTCCTCCTGGTGGTGCTCGTGCGGGCGTCGGCCCTCTCCGTCTCCCTCCTCGTGGAGATCGGCTCCGTTCCGCTGGCCCAGCTCGAGCTGTGGTGGCGCCACGCCGGCCCCTGGCAGCTGCAGGCGGACCTCCTGCTCTACGCGGCCATGCTCGGTGCGCTGGTGGCGACGGTGAGGCGGCGGTCCGGCCGCTTCCCCCCGGGCGACCCCGCCGTGCGGGCCGGGTCAACGACCACGTCGGAGCTCCAGCGGCTCCCGGTCCGGGCGGGCGATCGGGTGGAGCTGATCCCCGTGCAGGAGATCCTGTGGATCGAGGGCGCCGGCTCGTACGCTCGCGTCCACCTGGAAGGCACCTCCCACCTGACCCGCGAGACGCTGACGGAGCTCGCCCGCCGGCTGGAACCCGCCGGCTTCCTCCGTGTGCACCGCTCGTCCATCGTCAACCTCCGGCACCTGGAGTCGCTCGAGTCCGCCGGGCGCGGTGCGCTCCGGGCCCGGCTGGCGGACGGCACCTCCGTACGCGTCGCCGCGAGCCGCACCGACCGGCTCGAGAGCGCCGTCGGTGCCACCGGGGGATCCATCGGCGATTAGCCCACGCCCCCGCAACGCGAAAGCACAGTTCCACGACGGATTCGGCCGGTTTCGTCGATCGGCGTCTGGTGGGGGAGGGAGGGCAGGCGTCCGTTGTGTCACGGTGCCGGGACGTTCCCGGCGGCGCCGGACGAACTCCTTCTCCTCCGACGGGAGCACTTCCATGGATGCATCGAACGCGTCGAGCGCGTCGAGCGCGGCCTCGGCTCCGGCGCGACGAATCCTCCTCTCGGCGGCCGGACTGGCCGCGGGCATCGCGGTCGGTCTCGCCCTCGCCGGGCCGACCGAGACCCTGCTGGGAGTGATGTTCGTGCTCCCCGTGGTCGGGGTCGCCGCCGGCCTCGCCCTCGGAGGCGCACAGCTCGCCTCGGAGGTGCGTGAACATGTCCACGCTGCACTGTGGACCACGGGCACCGCCGTCGGACTGGCCCTCGGGCTCACCGGTGGTACGGTGCTGGTGGAGGCGGTGGGCCTGGAAGGGGGACGACTGCCCGCCGACCTGGCTGCCCTGTTGCTGGTGGGAAGCCTCGCCGGGGCGGGCGTGGGACTGGCGAAGTGGGTCGCCCTCCGCGCCGGCGCGGCCCCGCCGGTTCCCGCGGGGCGCTGGGTCGCCGGAGAAGCCCTGGCCCTGGCGACCGGCGCCCTGCTCGGCGGGATGCTCTGCTACCTGGCGCTGGGGACGATCCGCTCGGTCCCGGCCATCGTGCTCATCGCTGTGGCCGGAGGTATGGCCGAGGGACTGATCTTCGACCGGAACTGGAGAGCAGCCGCCGCGTCGACCGACTGACCGACCGTCCCCGCGGAGACGGTCGCGCCCGACCGTGGACGGCCGGGCCGGGGTCCCGAAGGAGCAACTCTACGAGGAGGCCGCCGTGTGGCCTCCGACGCTACGACGCCTCCCGCCGCTCCTCCCGCCCGTCGATGATCTGCTGCGCCACGTCGTGGGGCACCTGCTCGTAGGCGTGGAAGGAGCGGGTGTGGGCGCCGGCGCCGTGGGTGATGGAGCGCAGCGCCGCCGAGTAGCGGTAGAGCTCGGCCTGGGGCACCTGGGCGCGGACCACCTGCCAGTGGCCGTCGGTGTCGATGCCCAGCACCCTCCCCCGGCGTCCGTTCAGGTCGCCGATGACGTCGCCCATGTACTCGTCGGGCGTCTTGACCTCCACGTCCATCACCGGCTCCAGGAGGACTGGCCGGGCGTCCTGCGCCACCTTCTTGAAGGCCTTCGACCCGGCGATCTTGAAGGCCTGCTCGGAGCTGTCCACGGAGTGGTGGGAGCCGTCGACGAGCTCCACCTGGAAGTCGACCACCGGATAGCCGGCCAGCACGCCGTCCTCGGCGGCCTCCTGGATCCCCTGGTCCACGGCCGGGATGAACTTGCTGGGAATGGATCCGCCCTTGATGGAGTCCAGGAACTCGTAGCCGCTCCCCCGCGGCCGGGGCGCCAGCCGTATGGCGCAGTCCCCGAACTGGCCGCGCCCTCCCGACTGCTTCTTGTGTCGGGCCTTGCCCTCTGCCCGCTGCGTGATGGTCTCCCGGTACGGGACCCGGGGCTGCTCGGTGATCACGTCCACGCCGAACTTCCGCTCCAGGCGCTCCAGGCAGACCGTCAGGTGGAGCTCGCCCAGCCCCCGGGCGATGGTCTGTCCCAGCTCGGCGTCGTACTCCGAGCGGAAGGTCGGATCCGTCTCGTGCAGGGCCGAGAGGCCCGTGGCCAGCTTGTCCTCCTGGGCCCGGGAGGCGGGGCGCACCGCCACGGAGATGTCGGGGTCCGGCCAGTCCACGCCCTCCAGGATCACCGGCGTCTCCCGGCGGCAGAGGGTGTCGCCGGCGTGGGTGTCCTTGAGCCGGGCGGCCACGCCGATGTCCCCGGCGTGCAGCCGGTCCACCTCGGTGCGCTCCTCGCCGTCGACGACGCTCAGGTGGGTCATTCGCTCCGTGGCCTGCCGCCCGGGGTTGTAGACGGTCTCCCCGTTCTCCAGGCTGCCGGAGAAGATCCGCAGGAAGCTGAGCTCGCCGGCGTGGGCCTCGGAGGTGACCTTGAAGGCCAGGGCGGCCAGCGGGTCGCCGTCTGTGCCGCCCAGCTCCACGTAGTCGCCGCCGGGCCCCTCGGCCAGGTGCGGCGCCGTCTCCACCGGCGAGGGGAGGAGCTCCACCACCTTCTTCATCAGCGCCCGCACGCCCCACCCCGACTCGCCGGAGCCGCAGAAGACCGGGAAGAGCTCGCCCCGGAGCATGGCGCCGGAGAGTGCGTCCAGCACCTGCTCGCGGGGCAGGTCGTCCCCCTCCAGGTAGGCCTCCAGGAGCTCGTCGTCGGTGGTGGCGATGGTCTCGATGAGCTCCCGGTGGTACTCGTGGGCGCCGTCCGTGAGCTCGTCCGGGATCTCCCCCTCGTCGTACTCCCCGGTGTCCGACTCCTCGCGGTAGAAGTGGGCCCGCTCGGAGAAGAGGTTCACGATGCCGCGGTACTCGGAGCCGGCGCCGATGGGCACCTCCACGGGGATGGCGCCGTCGTCGAGGGCCCCGTTGATCTGGTCGAAGGCCTCCTCGAAGGAGGCGTTGTCGCGGTCCATCCCCGTCACGAAGACGAGCCGGGGGAGGCCGTGCTCGTCGCACAGCTCCCACCCCCGCTCGGTCCCCACGTCCACGCCGGAGGCGGCGTCGACCACGATCACGGCTCCGTCGGCCACCCGCGCCCCGGCGTGCGCCTCGCCCCAGAAGTCCTGGTAGCCCGGGGTGTCGAGCAGGTTGATGCGGGCGTCCATCCACGGCAGCCGGGCCAGGCCCAGCTCGATGGACATCCCGTGCTCCCTCTCCTCGGGGGTGAAGTCCGTGTGGGCGGTGCCCTCGGTCACGGAGCCGCGGCGGGAGACGGCCCCGGAGATGTAGCTCATGGCGTCGGCCAGGGTGGTCTTCCCCGAGCCGCCGTGGCCCAGGAGCGCGACGTTGCGGAGTGCGTCCGAGTCGGTTTCCGCCGCCATGCTTCCTCCCGTCTCGTTGGTTGCGGGACTGTGTGGCCGTCCGTCAGTGCGTGGTCAGCTGGAGTCCTGGTACCGCTTGCTCACCTCGTCCAGGAACTCGCGCTCTTCCGCGGTCAGGGACTCGATCCCCTCCTCGCGGATCTTGTCCAGGAGCTCGTTCACCCGGTCCAGGTCGTCCTCCTCGTCCCCCGGGGCGTGGCGTCCCGTGGGGCGGCTGGATCCTCCGGCACGGCTCTCGCCCGCGCCGGAGAGGGCGCCGCCGTCCTCCACGCTGATGTCGGCCCCGCTCCGGGAGCGGCCTCGCCCGCCGAAGGGTTTCCGGACGCGGCGGGGCAGCTTCTTCCACAGGGTGCGGAGCGTGCGCTCGAAGCGGTCGCCCCACTTCAGGTAGAGAAAGCCGGTGGCCAGCCCGCCCAGGTGGGCCCAGCTCGCGACGCCGCTCTGGCCGCCGGAGAACGTGGACCAGACGGTCACGAGCCCCAGGATGCCGACGAACCACTTGGCGCGGAGCGGGAAGATGCCCCAGATGTAGACCGGGGCCTCGGGCCAGCGCATGGCGAAGGCCAGCATCACCCCGTATACGGCGCCGGACGCTCCCACGACCTGGCTCCCGGCGATCTCCGGGACCACCGGGATGAGGAGCATGGAGAGGAGCACGGCGCCCAGGCCCGACGCCACGTAGTACTTGATGAAGGCGCGCTCTCCCCAGGCCTGCTCCAGCGGCGGCCCGAAGAAGAAGAGCACGATCATGTTCATGAGGAGGTGCCAGAAGCCCCCGTGCACGAACATGTAGGTGAAGGGGGTCCACGGCTCCACGAGCAGGTCGCCGGGAGTGAACCCGAACGCGTGGAAGGTCCACCGCGGCTGAAGCAGTCCGACGGCGGTCAGGAGCCAGACGGCTGCGTTGGCGATGAGCAGCCGCTTCACCCAGGGGGTCAGGGTGAAGCCGAACAGGCCGCTCCCCGAGCCTCCGCCCTGGCCGAACCCTCCCTCGCCGAACCGGTAGCTGTACCGGCGCTCCGCGTAGCCCATGGGCCGTTGGTCTACCCCGCCCCGTGTGCCGCCGTTCCTGGCATCGCGGAACCGGCGACGAAGGGGACGATGATCGGGACGTTTCGGGTCACAGCGCGTCGCGAGCGATCCGCTCGCAGAGCTCGGGAAAGGGGATTCCGGCCGCGGCGGCCGCCTTGGGCAGCAGGCTGGTGGACGTCATGCCGGGCAGGCTGTTGGCCTCCAGGCAGTAGAAGCGATCGTCCTCCTCGGAGAGCAGGAAGTCGATGCGGCTGTAGCTCTCCTGGCGGAGCAGGCGGTAGGCCCGGAGGGCCAGCTCCTGGACCCGCTCGACCTGCCCCGGATCCAGGTCCGCCGGCACGTCGTAGTGCGAGAGGCCCGGCGTGTACTTCGACTCGTAGTCGTAGATCTCGTGCCCCGGGTGGATCTCCACCACCGGGAGCGCCTCGCCGCCCAGCACGCCCACGGTGATCTCCCGGCCGGGAACGTAGCGCTCGGCCAGGGGGTCCTCTCCCCAGCGGGCCGCCCGGTCCAGGGCGGCGGACAGCTCTCCCGGCTCCCGGACCACGGTGACCCCCACCGTGGAGCCGCCGGCGGCGGGCTTCACCACCACGGGGGTGCCGAGCTCCTCCTCGATCCGCTCCGGGCCGGCGCCGGGCTCGCTCCACGCCGGCGTGGGGACGCCGCCCCGCTCCAGCAGCTCCTTCGAGACCCGCTTGTCCATGGCCACGGCGGAGCCCAGGTGGCCGCTACCGGTGTACCGGACGCCGGCCACGTCCAGGACGGCCTGCAGGCGCCCGTCCTCGCCCTGTCCTCCGTGCAGGGCCAGGAAGGCCACGTCGGCCTCCTCCACCACCGGCACGTCGGCCACCCCGAGGCTGAGCTCGCCGCGGCCGGCCTCCAGCAGCGCCTCCTCGTCCGGGGGCTCCCGCCCCACGGCCTGGCCCAGCAGGCGCTCCTCCTCGTCCCGGGGCACGTAGCCGCGGGCCGTGTCCACGGCGTACGCCTCGTGTCCGCGGTCCCGGAGGGCCTCCAGCACCGCCCGGCCCGTGGCCAGGGAGACCTGGCGCTCCACGCTGGTCCCTCCCATCAGGACCGCGACCTTCACGCCGCCTCCCTCACATGCCCGTGACGCTGAACCCGGCGTCCACGTGCACCGTCTCGCCGGTGATGGCGCTGGCCCGGTCCGAGAGGAGGAAGGCCACGGTGTCGCCGACCTCGTCGCCCTCGATGTTGCGCCCCAGCGGAGCGCGCTCCTCCTGGATGTCGAACATCTCCCGGATGCCTCCCACCGCCATGGCCGCTGCCGTCTTCAGGGGGCCGCCGCTGATGGTGTTCACCCGCACGCCCTTCTCGCCCAGGTCCGCGGCCAGGTAGCGGGTGCTGTGCTCCAGGGCCGCCTTGGCGATCCCCATGATGTTGTAGCCCGGCACCACCTTCTCGCCCCCGTAGTAGGTCATGGAGACGATGCTTCCGTTGCCGTCCATGAGCGGGGCCGCCCGCTGCGCCATGGCCACCAGCGAGTACGCGCTGATCTCCAGCGCCTCGGTCCACGCCTCCCGCGGCGTCTCCCAGAAGTTGCCGTCCTTCAGGTAGTCGCGGTCGGCGAAGGCCACGGAGTGGACCACGAAGTCGAGCTCGCCGATCTCGTCGGCGTAGCGGTCGAAGACGTTGTCCAGGTGCTCGTCCTCGCTCACGTCGCAGGGCTCCATCCACGGGTCCTCGAGCCCCAGGTCGGACGTGGCGTCCACGAGCCGCCGCTCCATCTTCTCGCCCGGGAGGTGGGAGAAGTGCGGCTCGCCCCCGGCCTCCAGGATCTTCTTCGTGATGTAGTAGGCGTAGGACCGCTGGTTGGCGATCCCGAAGACGAGGCCCTTCTTGCCCTCGAGCAGCGTTCCGTCGTCGGTCATCGAAGTCTCCTCTATTCGTCCATCAGGTGATGCAGCACGTCGTAGCGCGTCAGGATCCCCACGATCTCGCCGTCCCGCTCCACCAGCACCGCCGGGGCGCCCCGGCTGAGCTGTCGCGAGACCACGGGCAGCTCGACCTCCTCCTCCACGACGGGAAAGGCCTCGTCGGCCACCGACTCCACGGAGGCGTCCAGCAGCGAGGGGTCCTCGATGACGGCGGACATGACCTCGCCCTCCAGCACCGAGCCCACCGGCCTGCCGTCCTGCAGCACCGGGAGCTGGGAGACGTTGTTGGCCTCGATGAGCTCGATGGCCTTCCGGACCTTCTCGCCCACCTGGACGGCGATGACCTCGCGGCCGGGACGCTCCTTCCGGTCCATGAGGTCGTCGGCCGTCACCCGCTCGGGCCCCAGGATCTGGTGCTCCCGGAGCCACTCCTCGTTGTAGACCTTGGAGAGGTACCGCTCGCCGGTGTCGCACAGGAGGCAGACCACACAGGCGTCCGGGTCGTCGACCTCCTCGGCCACCTCCAGGGCCACGTTCACGATGAGCCCGGTGGACCCGCCGGAGAGCAGCCCCTCCTGTCGGGTGAGCCTCCGCGCCATGAGGAACGACTCCCGGTCGCCCACGGTGCGGAAGTCGTCGATGACGTCGAAGTCGATGGTCCCGACGATCTTGTCGTGGCCGATCCCCTCGACCTTGTAGGGGGCGTGGGGACCGAGCTCGCCGGTGTGAAAGTAATGGGCGTAGACCGAGCCCGCCGGGTCGCCGGCGATGATCCGGATCCCGGGGTCCCTTTCCTTCAGGTAGCGCCCCACCCCGCTGATGGTGCCGCCGGTGCCCGGCGACGCCACGAAGTGGGTGATGCGGCCGTCGGTCTGCTCCCAGAGCTCGGGCCCGGTGGTGCGGTAGTGGGCGCGGGGGTTCTCCTCGTTGTAGAACTGGTCGGCCAGCACCGCGTCGTCCCGCTCCTCGGCGATGCTCCGCGCCCGGTTCTCGTAGTAGTCCGGGTGGTCGGGCTCCACCGCCGTCGGCGTGACGATCACCTCGGCGCCGTAGGCCTTGAGCAGCCGGACCTTCTCGGCGCTCATCTTGTCCGGGATCGTGAAGATGCAGTCGTAGCCCTTCACCGCGGCGGCCATGGCCAGCCCGACGCCGGTATTGCCGGAGGTGCCCTCCACGATGGTCCCGCCCGGCTGGAGACGCCCGTCCTCCTCGGCCTGCTCGATGATGGCCTCGCCGATCCGGTCCTTGACGGACCCTCCGGGGTTGTAGGACTCGCCCTTGATGTAGACCGGGGTCCGGAGCCCCTCGGTGACCCGGTTCAGGCGGATCAGGGGCGTCCACCCGACGGTCTCCAGGACGTCGTCGTAGGGGCGGGTGTGGGGCGGATCCTCTCGCTCCGACGGGTCACTCATCGGTCCTCCTCGGGCTTCTGGGGGGCGGGGTATCGAACGGGGAGGGTGGCCCACACGTCCACGGGATCCTCCCCCTGGCGCGCCGGCCGGAAGCGGAGGCGGCGGGCGTCCCGACGGGCCGCCGAGTCGAGGGCCGCCGCCCCGGACCCGCTCTTCACGTAGACCGAGTCCACGACGCCCCGGCGGTCGATGTGGATCCGGAGCACCACGACGCCTCCGGCCCCGGACTCCCAGGCCGCGTCGGGGTAGCCGAAGGGAGGCGCCTCGTTCTCCATGACCGGCATCTCGAACGCGGCGCCCGGGCGACCGATGGTCAGGCCGCCCAGCGCCGGCTGCACGGCGTCCGAGCAGCCCATGACCGCCGGCGCCAGGAGCACCAGGACCGCGGGCGTCCACGCCGGCCACGTGGCCCGGCGCCGGGCACGGGACCTCACGCCCCTGCCTCCTCTCCCCCGTCGTCTCCGCGGGCCATTCGCGCCAGCTCGTCCAGCCGGTTCAGCGCCTCCAGGGGCGTCAGCCGGTCCGTGTCCAGCTCCCGCAGCCGGCGGACGGCCTCGGGCTCCCGGGTGTCGGCCCCGGACTCGCCGTCCTCGCCGGCCCCGTCGCCGTTTTCGGGCGAGGGCGAATCCTCGGCCACGCGGAAGAGCGGGATCTGGTCCTGCTCGTCGTCCATGAAGCGGGCCAGGCGGCTCCCGGCGCGGTCGGGCCCGTTCTCCAGCTGGTCCAGCACCTCCCGGGCGCGGTCGATGACGCCCCCGGGCAGGCCGGCCAGCTCGCCCACGTGCACCCCGTAGGAGCGGTCGCAGCCGCCCTCCTCCAGCCGGCGCAGGAAGACGATTCCGTCGTCGGTCTCCCGCACCGAGACGTTGTAGGCGCCCACGCCCTCCAGGCGGTCCGCCAGCTCCACGAGCTCGTGGTAGTGCGTGGCGAAGATGGTCCTCGCCCCCACGTGCTCGTGGATGTACTCGGTCACGGCCCAGGCGATGGAGACGCCGTCATAGGTGGAGGTGCCCCGCCCGATCTCGTCCAGCAGGACCAGGCTGCGGTCGCTGGCGCTGTTCAGGATGGTGGCGGTCTCGGTCATCTCCACCATGAACGTGCTCTGGCCACGGACCAGGTTGTCCGAGGCCCCCACCCGGGTGAAGACCCGGTCGCAGATGCCGACCCGGGCCGAGGACGCCGGGACGAAGCTCCCCATCTGGGCCAGCAGGGCGATGAGCCCCACCTGCCGGAGGACGGTGGACTTGCCGGACATGTTCGGCCCGGTGAGCACCATGAGGTGCATGTCCTCGTCCAGGACCACGTCGTTGGGGATGAACTCCTCCCGGGCGATCATCCGCTCCACCACGGGATGTCGCCCCTCGCGGATCTCCAGGCCGAACTCCCCGGTCACCTCCGGCCGGGTGTAGTCGTGGCGGTCCGCCACGTCGGCCAGGCCGGCCAGGACGTCCAGCGCGGCCACCCGGCGGGCCGTCTCCTGGACCCGCTCCACCTCGGCGCCCAGCTCCTCCCGGAGCTCCCGGTAGAGCCGGACCTCCAGCTCCTCGATGCGCTCCTCGGCGCCGACGACCTTCTCCTCCCACTCCTTGAGCTCGGGGGTGAAGTACCGCTCGGCGTTCTTGAGCGTCTGCTTGCGGTGGTAGTCGTCCGGAACCCGGTCCAGGTTGGCCTTCGTGACCTCGATGTAGTACCCGAAGACCTTGTTGTGGCCGATCTTCAGGCTGTCGATGCCGGTTCGCTCGCGCTCCCGGGACTGCATCTCGGCGATGAACTCCACCGCCCCGTCCCGGGTCTCCCGGATCTCGTCCAGCTCCTCCGAGTAGCCCTCCCGGATCACGCCGCCGTCCTTGAGGTTCGGCGGCGCCTCCGGGTCGATGGCCTCCCGCACCGTCTCCCGGACGTCGGCCAGCGGATCCAGCTCCTCGGCCAGCGTGGCCAGACGCCCCGAGTCCGGATCCCCCAGCGCCTCCAGCACGTCGGGGAGCACCTCCAGGGAGTCGGCCAGCGAGAGGAGGTCCCGGGGGGCGGCGCGGCCCGAGGAGATCTTCCCGGCCAGCCGCTCCAGGTCGCGGACCCGCGAGAGCTCCTCCCGGACCTCCGCCCGGAGCGGGCCGTCCGCCTCGAGCTCGGCCACGGCGTCGTGCCGGGCCCGGATCTCCTCCGCGTCCACCAGCGGATGGAGGACCCGACGCCGGAGCAGACGCCCGCCCATGGAGGTCTCGGTCCGATCGATCACCTCGAGCAGGGTCCCGCCGCCCTCGTTCCGGAGCGGCTGCACCAGCTCCAGGTTTCGGCGGGTCATCTCGTCCAGGTGCATGTACCGGCCGCGGCGGTGGACCTCCGGCACCTGCAGGTGCTCCAGACCCGCCGGCCGCACCTCGTCCAGGTAGGCCACCAGCGCCCCGGCGGCGCGCAGCATGTGGGCGTCGCGGTCGGGCTCGAAGCCGAAGCCCTCGGTGCTCTGGACGTCGAACTCCCGGCAGAGGGTCTCCTCGGCGAAGGCCTCCTCGAAGCGCCAGGCCTCGCGCCGGGTGACGCTCCACGGGCCGTCGGGCGTCCCCTCGCGCTCGTCCGGCACCAGCACCTCGGCGGGCTCCAGGCGGCCGAGCTCGTCCCGGAGGCTGTCGGCGGCGCTCTCCCAGGTCCCGAACTCGCCGGTGGAGACGTCCAGGGTGGCGATCCCCACCGGGTCCGAGCCGGCGACGGCGGCCACGAAGTTGTTCTTCTTGGCCGAGAGGAGCGTGTCCTCCAGCACCGTGCCGGGGGTGATGACCTCGATGACCTCGCGGTCCACCAGCCCCTCGGCCTGCGAGGAGTCCTCCACCTGCTCGCAGATGGCCACGCGCCGGCCCTGGCGCAGGAGCTCCGGCAGGTACTCGTCCACCGCCTTCACCGGCACGCCGGCCAGCGGCACGTCGTTGTTGCCGTTGTTGCGGGAGGTGAGGTTGATCCCCAGCAGCCGGCTGCAGTCCTTCGCGTCGTCGAAGAACATCTCGTAGAAGTCGCCGACCCGGAAGAAGAGGATCGTGTCCGGGTGACGCGCCTTGATGTCCAGGAACTGCTGGATGAGGGGCGTCGGCGAGGACTCCGTGTCGGTCATGGAGTCGGTCGTGGTGGGGTCGGTCGTGAACGGGTCATGGACGCGTGCGGACGACGATGGCGGAGATCTGCCGGGACTCGAGATCCTCGGCGAGGCTCCGGGCGGAGGCCCGGTCGCCGGGGGGGAAGGTCTGGACCCGGTGGAGCTTCTCGTCGGCGCCGGGCGGCACGATCACCAGCTCCACGTCGGGGACCCTCTCCCCCACGGTGCGCCTCAACTTCTCCGCCCCCGACCGGTGGCGAAAGGCCCCGAGCTGGACCACCCAGCCGGAGCGGCGAGCGGCGGTGTCGGCGGGGGCTCCCTCCGGCGCGGGATCGGCTTCCGCGTCCCCGGCCTCGTCCGCCCCCTCGGCCCGGTCGGAATCCTCGGCCGCCGCCGCGGAGCCGCATCCGTCCAGGGCCGCCCGCGCCCTGCGGCGGACCGGCGCCCCGTCGGGGCCGGCGGTCTCCACGGCCCTCCGCCACGCCGCGCACGCCTCCTCGCCCTGTCCGGACGCCCGGCGGGCGTGTCCGGTCCACAGCCAGGACTCCGCCGTGAGGCCCGTGGTCGGGTAGTCGGAGCGGAGCCGGTCCAGGACCTGGAGCGCCCGGCCCGGCTCGCCGGCGGCCAGCCGGAGCTGGGCCAGCCGGAGCCACGCCCGGTCGCCGTACCCGGGACCGCCGTCGACGGCGACGCGCAGGTAGCGGCTGGCGGCGGAGTCGGCGTCCCGGGTCAGGCGGGCGCGGAGGAAGCTCGCCCGGGTCCGCTGCTCCGGCGACGCGTCCCCCTCCCGGGCCTCGCGCCACCGATCCAGCATGGCCCGGGCGCTGTCGGTGTACCCGGAGTCGGCCGCGGCCTCGATGGCGTCCAGGGCCGGCGGATCCTGGGCGAGGGCACCCGCGGGAACCAGGAGGACGGCGGCAGCCGCCAGGAGCACCGCCGCGGCGGCCCGGACGGAGCGCGGCGCGGGACGCCGGTGACGCCGCCGACGGGCCCCCGCGCTCACGTCGACCCCTGCCGCTTCAGCGTCCGGAGCTCGCCCAGGAGCTCCTGCAGGACCGCCCGGTCGCCGATCCCGGACTTGGCGTGGCGGTCGGCGCGGCGCATCAGCGACACGGCCCGCCGGAGCTGGCCCCGGGACCACCGCCTGGACTGCCGGTCGTAGATCCTGGCCTTCCACTTCAGATACGGCTTGCCCGCCGACACCAGGGCGTCGGACACCTCCCGGCGCCCGCCCTCCAGCGCCAGGCCGATGTACAGGTGCTGCTCGATCATCCCGATGAGCAGGCCCACGGCGGACTCCGAGGGCTCCTGGAGGAGCGTCGGCAGGTCCTCCAGCGCGGAGCCGTACTCCCGCCCCGCCACCCGGTCGAGCCAGTCCCAGCGGTCCACCGGCCGGACGTTGGGCACCAGCTGGCGGACGTCCTCCCGGTCCACCTCGCCGCCGTCGGCGGCGCCGCCGAGCTTCTCCAGCTCGGCGTCCAGCAGCGACAGGTCGTCCCCCACGGCCGCCGCCAGCGCCCGGGCCGCCTCCCGGGTGAGGGAGTAGCCGTACTCCTCCTCGGCCCGCTCCATGAGCCAGCCGGGAATCTCCTCCTCCTTCGGAGCCGACCACCCGAAGCTCCGGGCGTGCTCCTTCAGCGTGCTGTACAGCGACGCGCTGGAGCCGTCGGGGATCCGCGCCGTGACGATGAAGGTGAGCCCGCGGGGGAGGTCGGAGACCGTGTCCTCGACCACGCCCCGGCCGGTGGGGGTCAGCTCCTCGGCGCCGAAGAGCACCACCACGCGCCGGTCGGCCATCATGGGCGGCGTGGAGAGGGCCGACGAGAGGTCGGCGGGTTCGACGTCGTCGCCGTCGAACCGGTCCAGGTTGAAGTCGCGGGTCCCGTCCTCCACGGCGGCCTCCATCAGACGCTTGGCCGCGTCGTCCCGGAGACGCTCGTCTTCGCCGTGCAGGAAGAAGGCGCCGTCGAGGTCCCCCTCCCGGACGACCCGGTCCAGCTCGGCGTCGGCGCTCAGAGCCATGGTGCTCCCGCGGCACCCGCGGCCGTCGGCGGCGACGCCCGGCGGGCGGGGCTCTCCGTCACGATCGCGGGAGGAGCGCTACCGGAGTCCGCGCGAGAGGCCCGCCGACCCGCTCCCGAGGGTGGAGACTCCCATGGACGACGAACCCTCGTCGCGCCAGAGGAGCGAGCTCCCCTGCCGGTCGCCGTCGGACCGCCAGCTCCGGTCCCCGGAACGGGAGGGGGTGAGGAAGGGGCCGGACTGGAAGAGCGAGGGCGTCTCACGCTCCGCGCTCCTCTCGACCGCCGCGTCCGGCCTCTCGACGGAGACCGGCTGCAGCTGCACCTCGACCGGCACCTGGCTCACGAAGGGGACCCATGCCAGGGCCAGGAGACCGGCGGCGGCCACGGCCAGCACGGCCGCGCTCCCGGTGGGCCAGGAACCGGCCCCGGGGATGCCGTCCTCGAGGTGATAGATGCGGTGCTTCAGGCGGTCGTAGAAGTCGGGAGAGGGGGAGGGGGAGGGAAGGTCGCGGAAGACCTCGACGCCACGGCAGATGACCCGGTGATACCGGGCACAGGCCTCACATTCCTCCAGGTGGCGCTCGAATTCCCGCAGCCCGTCGGCGGCGGTGCGCTCGTCCCGGTACTCGGAGTACCGTTCGTGAAACTCCTCGCAGTTCATACCACCGTACACTCCGGAAACGAGGTGACGTCCGTCCAGGCGGCGGATACTACGCTATTCGCCCGATCGAGTTCCTGCCCGAACGCCGAAGGGGGCGGCCTGTTCGGCCGCCCCCCTGTTCGGCCCGTCGCGGGCCCTTCGTCCGTCGTTTTCCCCGGAGCCGCCTACTCGAGCATCGGGGCGATGATCTCGGCGAACTTGTTCCGGGCCCGGTTCAGCCGGGACTTGACCGTCCCCAGCGTCACGCCGGTGATCTCCGAGATCTCCTCGTAGGTCTTCCCCTCCATCTCCCGGAGGACGAAGACGACCCGGTGATGCTCCGGCAGCTCCTCCACGGCCTCCTCCACGGTCTCCCGCAGGAAGCGCTTCTTGTAGAGGTCGTCCGGCGAGTAGGACTCGTCCTCCCACTGCAGCGGACGGTGGTCGTCGTCCCAGTTCTTCTTGATGGCCTGGAAGAGCACCAGCGGGTTCCGCGACCGGTTCCGGAGCTCGTTCTTCGCCAGGTTGCTGGCGATCGTGTAGATCCAGGTGGAGAACTTCTTGTCCGGGTCGAAGCGGTGGAGGTGCCGGTACACGCGCACGAAGGTCTCCTGGACCAGGTCCTCCGAGCGGTCCCGGTCTCCGACCGTGCGGTAGATGAAGTTCAGGAGCCGGTCGTGGTATCGCTCGGTGAGCTGGTGGAAAGCGCGCTCGCTCCCCTCCAGGTAGCGCTCGACGAGCTGTGCGTCGTCGAGCTCCTCCCAGTCGACCCGCCCCCGCTCCTCGCGCTGTGCGTTCAGGTCGATGGCCTCGGCCATCGCAATCACCTCCAGTGTCCGCCGGCCCCGTGCATCGGGACTCGTGCGGCGTCCTGTGAACATCCGGGCCCCGGCCGGAGTTCCCGCCCGCCGGGAGCCGCTTTCGTGGCCGCCTCTCGTTGTGTGAGACGTTCGAGTGCGCCTCAGCGTTGTCCGCCGAATCGAGAAACGGGGTCCTCGCTTTCGCGTACGGCCCCGTCGAGACGGGCCGTTCGGCTTTGCACTCTGTTGTCGCAAGGCGGGTGCCGTGCGCCCCGGACGGGGCGGGCGAGGGGTGAGGAGGGGGTGGAGAGGGGAAGACCCGGAAGAAATGCGTGCCGCGGCCTCCTGCCGGCCGCGCCACGCGGTATGTGGATCCTGCGGGACAGCCTCGCGGTCTACGAGCCGGCCTCCAGGCTGAAGCTCCGCTCCACCGTGTGGTCACAGACGCGTCCGCCGGTGGTGGCGTCCACGCTGCCCGCGGACGGATCCCCCACGCCGGTCACCGTGATGTCGGTGGCCAGGTCGAGGCTGCACGTGCCGCTCTCCCCGTCGAGAGCCCACTCGACGCTGCCGGTCAGGTCGCTGGACCACTGAATCGTGGAGTCGGCCGTCGACCGCAGCCACAGCCCGCTGTAGGCGAACGCGGAATCGTCCACCGACGTGAGCGTCACCGTGGAGCTGTCCACGGTGGACGTGCAGGCGTCGTACTCGAGCGTCCCGTCGATGGTGACCGAGTCACGGGCCTCGCTGCGGAAGGCGTCCACCTCCACCGACCAGGCGGCGGTGCCGCCTCCCCGGCAGGGCCCGTCGCCGGACGCCTCGTACTGGAGCGTCGTGTCGGCAGAGATGCCCCCGGACAGGTTCAGGCTCAGCGGCGTCGGCTGGACCGCCGCGCTCCCCGCGGCGGTGAAGTCCTGCTGGTAGGCGTTCTGCGAGGCGGCCTGGGCGATCTTCTCCGCCTGCTCCCGGGTCAGGTCCGCATCGGGGCCCGTTCCGTCACTGCATCCCGACAGCAACCCGACGGCCAGGGCGACCGTGAGGACTCCGACGCGCCGGATCTCGATCCTGTTCATGGCGACCATCCCGGTGAGTGGAGGAAGCGGTCGCCCGGTCGGCGGAACCAGCCGTGTGCCGACGGACGACGATGTGCGATGTCTCCGGAGAAAGGGTATTCCCGTCTAGCCCGAACGGTCCCGATCGGCTCCGACACCGGCTTCGAGCGCGTCGGTGAACCGGGCGGCGTAGAGGAGGGCCGCCACGCTCTTCGCGTCCTCGATGCCGCCGGACTCCACCATCTCCAGGGCCCGGGAGACGGGCACCTCGCGCCGCTCGATGAACTCGCTGTCCTCGTGGTCGGTGGGCACGTCCTCCAGCTCCGTGGCCAGGAACAGGTGGAGCCGCTCGTCGCAGAACCCCGGCGTGGTGAGGATGGAGGTGAGCCTCCGGAGGCTTCCGGCGCGGACGCCGGCCTCCTCCTCCAGCTCCCTCAGCGCGCAGGCCTCCGGGTCCTCCCCGTCGGAGAGCTTGCCCGCCGGGACCTCCCAGATGTGGCCGCCGGCGGCGTAGCGGTACTGCCGCAGCAGGAGGACGGAGGGCTCGGCGCCGGCCTCGCCGTCCGGCTGCCGGAGGGGGACGACGGCGGCGCCGCCGGGATGGCGGACGATCTCCAGCTCCCCCTCGGATCCGTCGGGGAAGCGTACGCGGTCGACCTCCAGGTGGACGACGTCTCCGTCGTAGATCTCCCGCCCCTCGATCCGGGTCACCGCGGGCCCCGCGTCCCGCTCAGTCCCGGAGCTCGAGCTGGCCGAGCTCCTCCAGGTCCTCCCGCACCTCCGACGCGTCGGAGACGGCCACCCGCACCATGCGGTCCGGGTCCAGGTACCGCTCGGCGACCTCGGCCACCTGGTCCCGGGTGACGGCCTCCACCCGCTCGCGGTACCGCTCCCAGTAGTCCTCCTCCAGGCCGTAGAGGAGCTGGGTGATCATCCGGCGGCTCACCTGGCTCGGCGTCTCGAACTTCCGCGGGAGGGAGAGCGTCAGGTTGTTCTTCGCGAGCTCCAGCTCGTCGCCCTCCGGCGGGCGCTCCGACATGCCGCGCATCTCCTCCTCCATCTCGCGGAGGGCGTCGGCGGTGACGCCGGTCTCCACGGCGGCGGAGGCCACGAAGGGCCCGGCCCCGCGCCGGTGACGGAAGAGGGTGCGGGCGCCGTAGGTCCACCCCTTCTCCTCCCGCAGGTTCATGTTGACGCGGGAGTTGAAGAGCCCGCCGAGCACGGCGTTCATCACCCTGAGCGGGAAGTAGTCCGCGGTGCTCCGGGGCGCGCCCACGCCGCCGATCCGGATCTCCGACTGGGCGCTGCCGGGGCGGTCCACCAGCACCGTGTCGCCGGCGGCCACGGGGCGGTCCGGCGTCTCCGGCGGGTCCTCCGCCCCCTCGCCGCGGCCCCAGTCTCCGAAGCGCTCCTCCAGCAGGCGGCGGACGCGGCGCGCGTCCACGTCGCCGCAGACGGCCAGCGCCGCGCCGTCGGCGCCGTAGCGGCGCCGGTGGAAGGAGCGCACGGCATCGGCGTCCAGCGCCTCGACGGTGGGCTTCAGCCCGTCGGAGGGCCGGCCGTAGGGGTGAGAGCCGTAGACGGAGGCGATGAGCGTCTCCTCGGCCACCGTGTCCGGCTCGTCCCGGTCGCGCTCGATCTCGTCCAGCCGCTCGTCCCGGATCCGCTCCACCTCGTCCGGCTCGAAGGCGGGGTCGCGGACCACGGCCCGGAGGAAGTCCAGCGACTCCTCCAGGGTGTCCTCCAGCAGGTGCATGGAGACGACGGCGGCGTCGTACGTGACCCCGGCGCTGAACCCGGCGCCGAGCCGGTCCAGCCACTCGGCCACCTCCATGGCCGATCGGCCGTCGGCGCCCTCGGTCAGGAGCCGGCCGGTGAGCTCGGCCACGCCGCTCCGGTCGGCGGCCTCGGAGGCGGCTCCGGCATCGATGGCCAGCCGCACCGAGACCTCGGGCAGCCTCGGCCGCTCCAGCACCCACACCCGGACGCCGCTGGAGAGCCGGAACCGCTCCACCGGCGGCAGCTCGAGCTCCCGGGGGGTCTCCGGGCGGGGCGGACGGCTCCGGTCGACGGTCGCTTCGCTGCTCATGCCTGGCTCCCTCCGGGCCGGCCGGCCACGGCCGGCGTCTCCACCTCTTCGTCGTCGGCAGGCACCTCGTCCGACTCGGGCACGACCCGGGTGACCGTGAGCCGCTCCGGCCGCAGGACCTCCCGGGCCAGCCGGTCCACCTCCTCCCGGCCCACCCGGTCGTAGCGCTCGAACACCTCGTTCACGTAACCCGGCTCGTCGCGGAGCACGGCGGCGTGCGCGAAGGCGTCCGCGCGTCCTCCCACGCTGTTGAGCTGTCCCACCAGGGAGCGCTCGGCCCGGTGGCGGGCTCCCGCGGCCTCGTCCTCGGAGAAGCCCTCCTCCCGGGCCTCGTCCAGCACCGACCGGGTGGCCTCCTCCAGCCGGTCGGCGCTCACCCCGGGACGGGCCGTGACCACGGCCCACACCATGCCGGTCTCCTCGGTGGGCCAGGTGAAGGCCTGCGCCTCGGCGGCCACCTGCCGCTCGTAGACCAGCTCCCGGTGCAGGCGCGAGCTCTTGCCGTCGGCCAGGAGGCTGGTGAGCACGTCGGCCGCCTCGAACTCGTCGTCGCGGTACGACGGCGCGTGGTACATCAGGTAGACCCGGGGAACCGCCACCTGGTCGGTGAGCTCCGCCCGACGCTCGCCGGGGGCCTCCACCTCCGGCACCTCCACCGGAGGCGGCGTCTCCCGGGCCTCGAAGGGCCCGAAGTAGCGCTCGACCCGGTCCAGGGCGTCGTCGGCGTCGAAATCGCCGGCCAGGACCAGCGTGGCGTTGTTCGGGCCGTAGTAGTCGCGGAAGAAGTCCCGCACGTCCCCCAGGTCCGCCGCGTCCAGGTCCTCCATGTACCCGATGGTGGGGTGGCGGTAGGGGTGACCCTCGTCGAAGGCGGCGTGCAGGGCCTCCTCGAAGGCCAGGCCGTAGGGCCGGTTCTCGTACGCCTGCCGCCGCTCGTTCTTCACCACGCCGCGCTGGTTGTCCAGCTTCTCCTGCGTGATGCTCGGCAGGAAGTGGCCCATGCGGTCCGACTCCAGCCACAGGGCCAGGTCCAGCTGGTTCGAGGGGAGGATCTCGAAGTAGTTCGTTCGGTCGAACCAGGTGGAGCCGTTCAGGGTCCCGCCGGCGTTCTGCACGAGCCGGAAGTGCTCCCCCTTGGGCACGTTCTCGGAGCCCTGGAAGAGCAGGTGCTCGAACAGGTGCGCGAAGCCCGTCCGGCCCGGCCGCTCGTCCTTGCTCCCCACGTGGTACATGAGGTGAACGGCCACCACCGGCGTGGAGCGATCCTCGTGCAGGATCACCTCCAGCCCGTTGTCCAGTGTCTCGCGCCGGTACGGGAAGTACACCCCTCCGTCGGGATCACCCGCCGGGGGGCTCGTGCGATCGTCCATGTATCTCTCGACCCTGGAGATGGATGGGGGCGCCGCGCCGGTGCGCGGGCGCCGCTGGCTCGGTGCTGACGGCGCAGTGCCCTCGCGCGGCACTGCGACAGGGCGGACGGGATCGGGTCCGGATCGGGCGGTTGGAGTTGCAAGCTCCGATCCATTCCGGCTCCGGCGAAGTGCCGGGACAGCCGGAGCGACGCCGTGGACCGGCCGACCGTGGCGGAGGGGAGTAAGCCGGGTTCTGTTCCCGGGCGCTGCCCGGGGAGGTCATCTCTCTCGGACGCCGGTCGCCCGACGCCTCGCGCGGCCTACCCGAAGCTCGTCGCGGCGGGTCGCCGCTCGCTTCCTATTTGGCCTTGCTGCCGGAGGGGTTTGCCGTGCCGCCCGCCGTTGCCGGCGAGCGCGGTGGGCTCTTACCCCACCCTTGCACCCTTGCCCGTGCGTCCGGCGCCCGCTCTCGCGGAACGCGCGGCCGCCGTCGGCGGTCTGCTCTCTGTTGCACTGGCCGTCGCCTCGCGGCGCCCGGGTCTTCCCCGGCTCCGTACCCTGTGCAGCCCGGACTTTCCTCGAGCCGCGCCTCCGACGCCCGAAGGCGACGGGGCCGGCCCGCGACCTCTCACTTCCTCCGCTCACGGTCGGCCGGCAGGCGAATGGCCTGCGTCGGCGTACGTTGCTACCGGTCGGGGCGCGGAAGAGTTCCGCTCGCCGGCTACCTGAGGTCCAGCCGGTAGGTGATGCCGGCGGCGAAGAGCACGCCACGGTAGGTGTCCGGGCTGTCCAGCTCACCGGCCAGGTAGCGCACCCACTGGTACTGCACGTCCGCCACCAGGCCGACGGCGGGCGTCAGCTCCAGGTCCACCCCGCCGCCGGCCTCGGCGCCGGCGCCCACCGCCGCCGTCCATCCGGACTCCAGGGAGCCGAACCCGGAGCTCCGGCGCTGCTCGAACCCCAGCGCCGGGCCTCCCGCCACGGACAGATACGGGTCGACGGCGCCGTCCGGGCCGCCCACCGGATAGTACCGGATCCCGCCGAAGACCGGCCCGACCCACATGGCCACCGTCCCGGCGCTGCTGACCTGTCCCCTCCGCCACAGCCCCAGGCCGAGCTGGAGCGCGGTCCTCCGGCCGAGCTCGCGCTCGTAGTACAGGTCCACCGCGGGAATCTCGGAGTAGCTGGTCTGGGGCGCCCGCTCCAGGCCGGTCACCTCCCAGCGCCCGAACCGGAGGCCGGCCACCTCCCGCGCGGCGCTGTCCCCCGGCAGCGGCCCGGCCACGGCCTCGCCCTCCTCCTGCGCGGAGACCGGGTAGGCCCCGGCGAGCAGGCCGGCCGCGAGCCAGGACGCGGCCACGAGGACGCGCAGCGCCCCTCGTCCGGACGCGGTGCGCCCTGATGAGCTGTTCGTCGATGGGGTCAAGGAGATGCCTCGATCGAAAACCGGCGGCTCCGGCCCGGAACGGCCGCGACTGCCGGTTCAGTTGCCCGGGCCCCTGCCGTATAATCACACGGCGAACCGGACCGGTACGTGTCCGAGCAGAACGCGTCCAACCAAGAGGAAACGCGCGGGCCCCGGATGTTCCGCTTCACAACGGTTTCAGCTCTGGCCGTCGGGCTGCTGGCCCTGGCCGCCGGGGCGTGCAGCGACGGGCCGGCCGGGCCGGGGTCGACGAGGCCCGCCCGGATCGTGGCCGTCTCGCCCCGGTCCGCACCGGTGGACGCCGACGCCCCGGCCGGTTCCCCGCTGGAAGTCCGGGTCGTGAGCGAGGACGGGGACCCCCGGGAGGACGTGGAGGTCCGCTTCCTCCTCACGAGCGGTCCCGGCCGGGCCGTTCCGCAGACCGCGTCCACGGGACGGGACGGGACGGCCGAAGCGGCCTACCTGCCCGGCGGCCGACTCGGCGAGGCCGCGCTCCGGGCCGACGTCCCGGACGCCCCGTGGGTCTCCCCGGTCACCTTCCGCCGCGACGCCCGGCCGACCCGCCGTCTCCGGCTCTCCGCCGGGGGCGGCGGGGACCAGCGGGCCGAGGCCGGGAGCCAGCTCCCGCGCCCGCTCTCCGTGACCGCCGCCACGCCCGGGGGCGAGGCCGAGGCCGGCGCCCGGATCGCCTTCGAGGTGGTCTCCTCCCCGGGCGGCGCCGCGCTCTCGGCCGACACGGTCCTCACCGACGGGTCCGGGTCCGCCGGGGTCCTGCTCACGCTGGCGGACGAGCCCGGCGAGCATCGGGTCCGGGCCGTCGTCGCCGCTCCCGCCGCCGGCGACACCGTCCGCTTCCGGGTCCGGGGGGTGGACTCCCTCTCCTCCGGAATGCGGCTGGACTCGGTCCGGCCCCGCCCCGCCCGCTCCGGGCGTGAGGTCACGCTCTACGGCCGGGGGCTGGGCGCCGCCGGCGAGCTGTGGCTCGACGGATCCTCCGTGCCCGTGACCTCGGCGGAGGCGGGCCGGGTCCGGGTCCGCCTGCCCGAGGACGACGGCTGCCGCCCCCGGCGGGCCGCCACGCTCCGCCTCCGGGACGGGAGCGGCGGGTGGAGCGACGGCCTGGAGGCCGAGGTGGCCCCGGCCGATCCCGCCCTGGACCTGGCCGTGGGCGAGGCCCGGACGCTGGCGGCGCCGGGCGGCGGCGAGTGCCTGCGCCTTCCCTCCTCCTCGGGACGGGGCTACCGGCTGGCGCTGGTGAGCGCCGCCCGCTCCGCCGGATCCCGCACGCCGCTGGCGTTCCGCGTCCGGAGCGGCGTCGGCGGCCTGGAGGGCGACGCCTCCGCGGGCTCTCCGGGCGCCTCCCTCTCGCTGGCCTCCCTGCGAGAAGAAGCCCGCTCCCTCTCCGGCGACGCGACCCGGGGCGACCGGTCGGCCATGGAGGTCCGCCTCCGCCGCGGGGCCCGGGCGGAGCTCCTCGCCCGGGACGCCCGCCCCGTGCGCCGGGCCGATCTCGAGCTCGACGGCGACACGGACCTCCGGGCCTCGACCAGCGTCCGCCCGCGCTCCGATCCCGGCGACACGCTGCGCCTCGACTTCGCGGTCTCCGGGGACATGTCGATCTCCTGCACCGACACCGCGGACGCCGTGACCGGCGTGGTGCGCGCCACCGGCCCGGACGTGGCCGTGGTGCAGGACACGGAGGCGCCCGCGGGACTCACCGGGGAGGACTTCCGGCTCATCCGGGACGAATTCCAGAGCCTGGTCCTCCCCACCGACACCGCCTACTTCGGGCCGCCGGCGGACATCGACGGCAACGGCCGGGTGATCGTCCTCCTCACGCCGAGGGTGAACGACCTCACGCCCCGCGGCGCCGACTCCCGCATCGGCGGCTTCTTCCTCCCCCTGGACCTGGCCGACGCGGGCCCGGGCGGGGACGGGATCGCGCCCGAGAGCGGCGCCACCTGTCCGGCCAGCAACGAGGGCGAGGTTCTCTACCTGGCCACGGCCGACCCGGAGGGCAGCTTCGGACCCGCCCTGGACCGGACCGGGGCCCTGCGGAACGCCCGCTCCATCGGGTCCCACGAGCTGGAGCACCTGCTCAGCGCCGAGCAGCGGGTGGTCCTGGGCGACGGCGACTTCGGCGACCTGCAGGAGGTGTGGCTGGCCGAGGGGATGGCGCACCTGGCCGAGGAGGCCGTGGGACACGCGGCCCTGGGCATGGAGACCGGCTCCAACCTGGACTTCGAGCCCTTCGACGACACCCGGGAGCGCCTGGAGGCGTTCAACGTCTTCCACCTGCAGAACTTCGGCCGCCTCCAGCTGTTCCTCCGGACTCCCACCCTGACGCCGGCCCTGGCGACCGTGGACCCGGGCGGCCCCCTCGGCCTGCGGATGAGGGGCTTCGCCTGGCTCTTCAGCCGCTGGCTGGGCGATCACCTCTCGTCCGGGGACGAGGCCGCCCTCTTCCGCCGTCTCTCCGCCGGCGGACCGGACCACCTGCAGGGCATCGAGAACGTGGAGCGGGTCACCGGGGCCGCCTGGGAGGACCTCCTCCTGGACTTCGTGCGCGTGCCCCTCCTGGACGACCGCGAGACCGCCGCCGGGACCCGCCTCTCGACGTCGCCCCGGAGCCAGCTCGCGACCTGGGACCTGCCCGGCCTCTACGAGGGGCTGCAGGACAACCCCTCGGCCGGGCGGCTCTTCCCGGCCGGATACCCCCTGGACCCCGTCCGGCTGGGGGAGGAGCTGGACCTCCTGAGCCTGGACCTGCCGGCGGCCGCGCCGGCGTACTTCTCCGTCGGCGGCTCCGGGCGCACGCCGGCGCTGGCCCTGCGCCTCACCTCCGTCACCGGCGGCTCGCCGCCGGCCTCCGCCCGCCTCCACCTCACGGTGATCCGAGTACGATGACCCGAACCCCATGACCCCACCCGCACCGAGATGATGCCGCCGAACCCCCGCGACGCCGTGCTCCTCGCCGCGGCCGCCGCCCTGCTCCTCGCCCCGGAGACGGCCCGGACCCAGGCCGTCTCCGACGCCGGGGCGGACCCGGATCCCCGGCCTCCGGCGGGCCCCCGGATGGAGGCCACCGCCTTCGCCGGGGTCCTGGCGCCACTGTCGCGGCTCACGGCCGACCCCGAGACCTTCGAGACGGAGATCTCCTCCTCCGCCCTGTTCGGTGCGGAGGGGACCTGGTGGCCCCGCCGGCGGCTGGGCGTCGCGCTCCAGGGGGTGTGGGCCCCGGCCCAGCTCAGCCTGATCCCCACGGACTTCACCGGCGCGCTCCCCAGCGACCTCGGCTCCGCCGACTACCTGGCGGCCTCCGCCGAGGTGCGGTACCGGGTCGCGCTGCCGCCGGAGGTGAGCGTGGTGCGGCCCTACCTGGCCCTGGGCGGCGGCGTGCGTCGCCTCGACGTCCAGGCCATCGCCTCGCCGGAGGTCACCGACGCCACCGATCCCATGGCCACGGCCGCCGCCGGGGCCCACGTTCGGCTGGCCGGACGCTTCGAGCTCCGCGTCGAGCTCCGGGACCGGGTCACGATCTACGGGAGCCCCACCGGCGGCGAGGACCGGGTCCAGAACGACCTGGGGGTCTCCGTCGGACTCGCGGTCCGGCGGTTCTGAAGTCGCCCCGGACGCGGACGTCGCACAGGGCCCTCTGCACATTTGCACACTGAGACGGGAGACAGCGTGACGGACGGAGGAGACGGAGCGGACGGACCGGGCGAGGGAGCCGGCCAGTACCGGACCCGGATCGGCGACCGGGAGCTGGCGCCCGAGAGCCTGATGATGAGCTACGGGTACCGCCCGGAGTGGTCGGAGGGGGCGCTCAAGTCGCCCATCTTCCAGACCTCCACCTTCGTCTTCGACTCCGCCGAGGACGGGAAGGACTTCTTCGAGGTGGCCTACGGCCTCCGCGAGCAGGACCCCGCGGAGACGCCGGGCCTGATCTACAGCCGCCTCAACAACCCGGACCTGGAGATCCTCGAGGACCGGCTCACGGTCTGGGACGACGCCGGGGCCGCCGGCGTCTTCGAGAGCGGGATGGCCGCCATCTCCACCACCCTCCTGGCCCATCTCCGCCCCGGCGACGTGCTCCTGCACTCGGAGCCGCTGTACGGCGGCACCGACCACCTGCTGCGGCACGTGCTCACCGAGTTCGGCATCCAGCCCGTCTCCTTCCCCGTGGGCAGCGACCGCGCGGAGATCGAGGAGACGCTGGACCGGCTCGACGGGGGGCGCGACAGGCTGGCCATGATCTACGTGGAGACCCCGGCCAACCCCACGAACACGCTGGTGGACCTGGAGGCGTGCCGGGCCGTGGCCGACGCCGCCGCCGGGGACGGGGACCGCCCCATCGTGGCGGTGGACAACACCTTCCTCGGCCCCCTGTGGCAGCACCCGCTGGACCACGGCGCCGACCTGGTCCTGTACTCGCTCACCAAGTACGTCGGCGGCCACAGCGACCTGATCGCCGGCGCGTGCCTGGGCTCCGAGGAGCTGCTGGAGCCGGTGCTGGGCCTGCGGACCTTCATGGGCACCATGGCGGGGCCCTGGACCGGATGGCTGGTCATGCGGAGCCTGGAGACGCTGAAGCTCCGCATGGAGCGCCAGACGGAGAACGCCGTCCGCGTGGCCGACTTCCTGGCGGACCACCCCGCCGTGGAGGAGGTCCACTACCTGGGGCACCTGGAGGAGGGGACCGCCCAGCAGGAGATCTACCGACGCCAGTGCGACGCACCCGGCGCCATGGTGAGCTTCGAGGTGGACGGCGGCGAGGAGGAGGCCTTCCGGGTGCTGAACGCCCTGAAGCTGGTCAAGCTGGCCGTGAGCCTGGGCAGCACCGAGTCCCTGGCCGAGCACCCGGCCACGATGACCCACGCCGACGTCCCCCCGGAGGACAAGGAGCGGATGGGGATCTCCCACGCCATGATCCGGCTGTCCATCGGGATCGAGAGCCCGGACGACCTGATCGCCGACCTGGAGCAGGCGCTGGCCGAGGTGTGAGCGGCCGCCGGTAGCCGCGAGTCCGACGACGGGACCCCCGTCCCACCCGACGTATCGCGATTTGCAGCGACCCTCGTCTTGAATTAGAATAATTCCACGAACGTGAGGAGTTACAATCGGGGCCTTCGCCATGAGCGACGCCACAGAGACAGAGCGGGGCGGGTCGGTCGACGAGGCCGCCGAGGACCACTGCGTCCGGACCCTCCGGGATCAGGGGCTGCGCCCCACCCGCCCCCGGATCGCCGTCTACCGCGTCCTGGCGGAGGCCGACGACCACCCCACGGCGGGCGAGGTGGAGCGGCGCGTGCGCGAGCAGCTGCCGGACGTCTCCACGGCCACCGTCTACAACTGCCTGGACGCCCTGCAGTCGGCGGGCCTGGTCGGGGTGATGAACGAGGTGCACCGGGCGGCGCGCTACGACGCCGTCACCGACCAGCACCACCACCTGGTGTGCCGGTCGTGCGGACAGGTCACCGACCTCCACGACCCGGACCTGGACCTGCTCGCCCCCACCGACGACCGGGGCTTCGAGATCAGCGACCACTCGGTCCACTTCTACGGCCTCTGCCCCGACTGCGCCTCGCAGCAGGAGCCCGCGTAGGGCGCGCCGCAGGCGGGCTCACGGAGAAGAGCCGCAGACGAAGAGAAGAAGAGAAGACGACGCGAGAGGAAACGAGTACAGAGACCGGTCCCGTCATCCGAACCGGACCGCACGACCCTCAATCACAACTGCTTCGGGAGTGACAGACATGTCGGAAGAGTACGTATCGTCGGAGCGGCCTGCTGACATCAGCCAGTGCCCGGTGACGGGCGGAACGGAGAACCAGGGGGTCGAGGAATCGACCACCCGCAACCAGGAGTGGTGGCCGAACAAGCTGCAGCTGTCGGTCCTGGAGCAGAACTCTCCCCACCTCGACCCCACGGACGAGGACTTCGACTACGCCGAGGCGTTCGAGTCGCTCGACCTCGCCGAGGTGAAGGCGGACATCAGCGAGGTGATGACGAGCTCCGAGGACTGGTGGCCGGCCGACTACGGACACTACGGGCCGCTGTGGATCCGGATGGCGTGGCACGCGGCGGGCACCTACCGCGTCGTCGACGGCCGCGGCGGCGCCGGCGGCGGAACGCAGCGCTTCGCCCCGCTCAACAGCTGGCCCGACAACGCCAACCTGGACAAGGCGCGCCGCCTCCTGTGGCCCGTCAAGCAGAAGTACGGCCGGGCGCTCTCGTGGGGTGACCTGATCATCCTGGCCGGCAACGTCGCCCTGGAGTCGATGGGCTTCCCGACCTACGGCTTCGGCGGCGGGCGAGAGGACGAGTGGGAGCCGAACGACGTCTACTGGGGCGCCGAGAAGGACTGGCTGACCAACGAGGATCGCTACAACGAGCGGGACGAGCTCGAGAAGCCGCTGGGCGCCTCCGAGATCGGGCTGATCTACGTCAACCCGGAGGGTCCCAACGGCGAGCCGGACCCGGAGTGGGCCGCGCACCGGATCCGACAGACCTTCGGCCGCATGGCCATGAACGACGAGGAGACCTTCGCGCTCATCGCCGGCGGACACACCTTCGGCAAGGTCCACGGCGCCGACGACGACGCGGTGCACCTCGGTCCCGAGCCCGAGGCGGCGCCGCTCGAGCAGCAGGGCCTCGGCTGGAAGAACGACCTGGGCCCGTACGCGGGTGACGTGATGATCACCAGCGGGCTGGAGGGCCCGTGGACCCAGACGCCCACGTGGTGGGACACCACCTACCTCGACAACCTGCTCGACTACGAGTGGGAGCTGACGAAGAGCCCCGGCGGCGCGTACCAGTGGACCCCGAAGAACGCGGAGGCCGTGAACAGCGCGCCGGACGCCCACGACCCGAACAAACGGGTCACCCCCATGATGCTCACCACCGACATCGCGCTGAAGCGGGACCCGGGCTTCCGCGAGATCGCGGAGCACTTCCAGGAGAACCCGGACGAGTACGAGGAGGCCTTCGCGAAGGCCTGGTACAAGCTGACGCACCGGGACATGGGCCGGAAGGTCCGCCTCAAGGGGCCGGAGGTCCCCGACGAGGAGCTCATCTGGCAGGACCCCGTGCCCGAGGTGGACCACGAGCTGGTCGGGGACGCGGAGGTCGCCGAGCTGAAGGAGAGGATCCTCGATTCGGACCTCTCCGTCTCCGAGCTGGTCCGGACCGCCTGGGCGTCGGCCTGGACCTACCGCGACAGCGACAAGCGGGGCGGACCGAACGGAGCCCGCCTCCGCCTGGAGCCCCAGAGGAGCTGGGAGGTCAACGAGCCCGAGAAGCTGGCGTCCGTGCTGGAGACCCTGGAGGGGATCCAGGCGGACTTCAACGATTCGCGGTCCGACGACGTCCGGGTCTCGCTGGCCGACCTGATCGTGCTGGGCGGCTACGCGGCCGTGGAGAAGGCCGCCGCGGACGCCGGCCACGACGTGGACTTCGACTTCGAGCCGGGTCGCACCGACGCCACGCCGGAGCAGACCGAGGAGGACTCCTTCGAGTGGCTCCGGTCCCCGGCGGACGGTTTCCGGAACTACCTCGGCGACGGTCAGGAGCGGTCCGCCGAAGAGCTGATGGTCGACAAGGCGGCGCTCCTGACGCTGACGGCTCCCGAGATGACGGTGCTCGTCGGCGGCATGCGCGCCCTGGACGCCAACCACGGCGACACCGATCTCGGCGTCCTGACGGACCGACCGGAGACGCTGACCAACGACTTCTTCGTGAACCTGCTGGACATGGGCACCGAGTGGGAGCCGGCCTCGGAGTCCGGGGACGTCTTCGAGGGACGCGACCGGGAGACGGGCGAGCTCGAGTGGAGGGCGAGCCGGGTGGACCTGACGTTCGGCCACAGCTCCGAGCTCCGGGCCATCGCGGAGAACTACGCCTACGAGGGCGCCGAGGAGACGTTCGTCCGTGACTTCGCGGACGCCTGGGAGAAGGTGATGAAGCTGGATCGCTTCGAGCTCGACTGATCCCGCCCGGGCAGGGGACACCGTCCCCGGACAGGGAAACACCGCCGGTCCCCGGTGGGCCGCTCCGGCCTGCCGGGGCCGTGGTGTATGTGGCGTACACGGACGACAGGCGTGTACCCCTACCCCGAGCGACCGGAGGCGTCCCGAGCATCGAACCGCCGGCCACGGACGAGATGAACGCCGAGATCGCAGGAGCGGGGTGACCGGCCGTGGCGCTCCGCAGGCTCCGCGACTGGAAGTGGCTCCTGCCGTTGCTGGCCGTGCTGGCGCTGCTGGCCTTCCTGGGCCGCCGGCACCTGGTCCCCGGCTCCGGCGCCGGGCCACCGGCCCGACCCGGCGACGGCCCCACGCTCCGGCCCGAACAGGCCGCGGCCCACGTGGGGGAGACGGCCACCGTGTGCGGCACCGTGGCGGAGGCCACCTACGTGCCGGAGGTCGACGGCCGCCCCACCTTCCTCAACTTCGGGGCACCGAACCCCGACCAGGCGTTCACGGCCGTGATCTGGGGGGAGCGCAGGGGGCGGTTCGACGCTCCGCCGGAGCGGACGTACCGCCGGGCCCGGATCTGCGTGGCGGGACGGATCACCGAGCACGAGGGCGTGCCGCAGATCGAGGTCCGGGGCCCCGGACAGATTCGGATCGAATGAGATGTCGAACGAGAGGGAGACCGCCGTGGACGGAGGCATGCTGCGGACGGCCGTCGGAGCGGTCCTCGCCGTGACGCTCCTGGCCGCGGGCTGGGGCCTCCTTCCGGAGATCGCCTCCCGGGTCGCCCCGGCCCTGACGTACTATCCCGCGGGCCTCCCGAGCTCCGCCGCCGACCCCGCCGCGCACGGCCTCACCCGGGGCGAGCAGCTCCGAATCACCGCCGACGACGGCCCCACCCTCCACGCGTGGTGGATTCCGGCCCGCCCGGAGGAGGACGGCGGCGGGAGCCGCGGCGCCGTGCTCTACTTCCACGGCAACGCGGGTCATCTGGCCGGCCGCGCCGAGATCGCCCGCCGGTGGTCCGAGCGGGGCCTCGACGTGCTCCTCTTCGATTACCGGGGCTACGGGCTCAGCGAGGGGAGCCCCTCGGAGGCCGGCCTCTACGCCGACGCCCGGGCCGCCTACCGGCACCTGCGCCGGGAGCGGCACGTCTCCGCGAGG
>Ga0207797_1000135_pt1 | contig 51796 bp, 49 predicted proteins | sample PRCRCaboRojoPR_6_FD_187275 | JGI IMG/M metagenome (GOLD analysis project Ga0207797, IMG submission 187275) | Marine sediment microbial community from Cabo Rojo, Puerto Rico - PR CR 10% Liquid 1 (SPAdes) | ecosystem: Environmental > Aquatic > Marine > Coastal > Sediment | place: Cabo Rojo, Puerto... | reverse complement strand
CAATTGTATCGAACAAGAATTGTTTGGTGGAGTTACAATAAATTTTGTCTGGCAATTAGACCTCAAGATTCAATTTTTACTCTGCCGCTAAGAGAGCTTATCATTGTTTTGAGAAGTTCATAATTCAATTTAACTTTTACTCGACCATGACATAATGGAGGAGGTTACATTGGCCGAAATACCGGAACAGATAGCGCGAGAACGGATCTGTAAATTTGGCAGAAAGTTACTCGATAAGGGTTTGACAAAGGGAACGGGGGGAAACATCAGTTATCGTTTGTCCGAAGGCGAAATGCTTATAACACCCACCGGACTTCCGTATCCGGAACTGGGTCCCGGGGATATCTGCAAGGTAAACTACAGGGGCGGAGAATCGGAGTGCGAGGGAAACACGCCTTCGTCCGAAACACCAATGCACTCCCACGTTTACAGGGAAAAGGAGCGGGTAAAAGCCATCATGCATACCCACTCGCCCTACGCCTCAACCCTGGCCACAGCGGGGAAAAGCATTCCTCCAATTTATTACCAGGTTGCGTTCGTCGGCGACGAAGTGCCGATCGCCAGATACCAGACCTACGGGACGCTGGAGCTGGGGAAATCGGCGGTCCGAGCACTGGGTGAGGGAAACGGGGTACTGCTCGAGCGCCACGGCGTGCTGGCAGTGGAAAGAGACCTCGAGAGCGTCTTCGAAGCGGCCTCGATAATCGAGGAGCTGGCCCGGATATATTACCAAACCCTCGCAGCGAATATAACTCCCCCGGAGTTGAGCGAAGAAGAGATAGAGAGGCTGAAGAGGAGATTCCAGGATTATGGACAAAAGGAGAAAGCAAGCGCTTAACAACAACCAGGAGAATTTGAACTTTCTGAAAATGTCACAAAGTTAGCTACCCACCTGCGGATTAGTACAGAGTCATCTGTCACGTACAAATTGCCATAGGAGGGTTCCGCCTACTTTGGTTCGATAAAACAACTTTGACACAGAGTATTTTTCCTTAAAGGGCAAATGGTGTATAGTTGCTATTGAGAGGGCTGAGCCCAGATTGTCTAAATTCAAAATAGGGGTTGGTAAAAATGACAGATCCCGCCGGACTGACCTCGAAAGAAGTCGTCGATGCAACTTACGAGAAACTGGAAACTCTCTTCAGTAACGAAAAGATTAAAAACTTCGAAAAGGAGACTTCTCTTACCCCTCTCCTGGAGTACGGACATACAAAAGAGGAGTTCTACTGTTCCGGCTTCGTCTTCCATACCGAAACCGAGAGCAGCGAGATCATTTTCACCGCCCGGCGGGTCATCAAAGACGACATAGGTATTGAATACGGGCTAAGATGGTGCAATTGCGGTCCAATAGAAGATCTGGATAGTTTCAAACTTGAAGACCATATTAGTTTTCAAAACACCAGAAGGTGGGTTCTGGCAAAACCCTATCGCGAGCAACTGCTGGCTCTAGGCAAGAATATTCCCGGGGATTACAAAATCAAAACAGAAGGAGAAGAGAAGTTATACTCTCCTGACCTCGTCCAGTACTTAGTCGTCGAAATTCTCGTCGATAGGATTAGAAAGTTTTAACGGACCTAACCTGAGAGTCCGCTTATTTTACCGGGGCAGAGTAAACCAGAACCTGCTACCTTTACCCTCACGGGTCTCGAGACCGATTTCTCCCCCGTGGGCTCGGACTATTCGGCTTGCTACAGTTAATCCCAGGCCCGAGCCTCCGGTTTTTCTTGCCCGTGACTTGTCCACCCGGTAGAACCTATCAAATACCCGGTCCTCTTCGCCCACCGGAATTCCAATTCCGTCGTCCTCAACGGTAACCCGCACACATCGGTCGCCTTCTTCCAGCGAAATCCTGACGATCCCGCCATCAGGTGTATAGCTAATGGCGTTATCCAGCAGATTACGTACCACCTGGTCGATTCTCTGGGGATCGGCTTCGACCAGCGACGTCTCCTGAATATCCGTCTTCAACTCGATATTTTTGGCCTCGGCCTTCGCCCTGGCAAACGTATCGACTACCTGGTTAATTACGTCCTCAAGGGCTATCTCCTTCCCCTCTATCTTTAGCTCCCCGGCATCGGCGAGACTCAGATCCTGAAGGTCGTCGACCAGCCTGGACAATAAATCCGCTTCCTGGTGAAGAGATTCGAGTATTCTATTATCCGGCTCAATTAACCCGTCCCGGGCGATCTGAAGGTAACCTTTTATCGTCGCGAGCGGTGTTCTCAGCTCGTGGGCCACGTCACTCACCATGTCCTTTCGAAGTTTTTCCTGCTCTTCCAGCCTGGCCGACATGGAATTGAACGCTGAGGCGAGCTGACCTATCTCGCCGCCCGACCTGACCTCGACCTGAGGTCCCAGTTCGCCTTTCTCCATTTGCCTTGCGGCCTCGGTCAACGACCTGACCGGGCTGGCAATTCTCTGTGAATAGATTACAGCCAGAGTTATTGCTACCAATCCCGCAATAATGGCACTAACCAGCGCCGAGCGGTTTATCGATGAGAGAAACATCACCTCGAACGGGCTTTTCCCCGGCTTAATCAATAGCTTGCCGAGTGAACCCCTTCTCCCGGGGAGATTGACGACGACGTTGGACCAGTTTAAGTCGCTCATTCGGCTGCCGACGAGGGAATTTTCGCTGTCCGCGACGACCACTCCGGCCCCGTTTACCACCACCAGCCTTTCGCCACCCGGGCTCGTTACCTTTCCGATTACTTCCTGAATCCCTGCCCAGCCGCCCGTTCTCAAGTAATAAGTCGATACCAGCCTCCCCAGCCTCTCCCGACGATCCTGGTTCCAGCGATCGATAAAATCCCCGAACTGTGCCCTGGTGGAACGGGTGGTAAGCAAGCTAACGGTTCCAACCGCGAGGAGGACGACGACCACGAACCCGACGATCAGTTTAAACCGCAAACCTCCAAAAAGGGTTTTCATAATTTCTCCGACTAAAGTCAGTAGGTATGGCGATCGAACTTGTAGCCAACGCCAAACACCGTCTTCACGAATTTTGGCTGGCTGGGATCGGGCTCTATCTTCTTTCTCAGGTTGTTTATGTGCGTATCTATCGTCCTTTCCAGGCCGTCGTAGCCGTATCCGAAAACGCCGTGAATCAACTGAACCCGGGACAGGACCGTTCCCGGATCTCTGATCAGCGTCAGCAACAGATCGAACTCCGTACCCGTAAGCTCTGCCGACTCTCCGCCTAACGTGACTTCCCGGGCTTTAACGTCCACCATCAATTCTCCGTAAGAAATTACCGCCGGCTCCTCCGGCTCCGCTTTTCGCCTTAGGTTTGCTCGAATCCTTGCCAGAAGCTCTCCTCTGCCGAACGGTTTGGTGACGTAATCGTCCGCCCCGATGTCGAGCCCAGCTATTTTGTCCCGTTCGGTCGTTTTAGCCGTAAGCATGATGATCGGAACGTCCGATTCCATTCTTATTCTGGAGCATACTTTTTCCCCTTTTATCTTGGGCAACATTAAATCCAGAACTATCAGATCCGGTCTATGCTCTCTAAAGAGGCGCAGTGCTTCGACGCCGTCGGTCGCGGTTATTACGCTATAACCGTCCTTTTTCAGATAAATTTCCAGGATTTCCAGCAACTTTTCATCGTCGTCGACGACCAGTATTTTTCGTTTCATTTCCCGCTCCCCTAAAGAAAATAACCGGGTTAGACCCGGCAATCCGTATCACCCTGAGACCGTTACTCCCCGAAATATCGGGAGCATTCCAGGTATCGGGAGTATCATATCCACGATTTGTCAAGATTTTGTGAAGAAAGGATTAACAAGCCTGCAATTTGTCAGAAATGGAGCAGTTGGACTTATTACAGGCCCATATTCAGTCCGACAAGGAAAAAGTTCGCGGACGACATAGCAGTGCCTGTCGTCCGCGAACCCAAATCCACTTCCCTGGCTATAACCTCGGACTATCTATCGCCTCGGTCGTCCGGGTAATACCCCGGGCTTAGCTCTCACTCCATACCTTCCGCCCGCCTGGCCGCGATTGCAGATAAAGAATCTGAGTGTCCTCGCCTTTTCGACCGCGGATTGATCGTTGATCCTTTCTTTAATCAATTCGGCCCGTTTCTCGCCAAGCCAGCCTTCCTCGACCAGTTTATCGATTCTCTCCGTGGTCAACTCTACGTAAGCCTGATTTAGCGCCGTCAACAGTTCTTCCTCGCTTACCGAAAGTATTTCGGCGGTCCGCGCGAATAGTTCCTCTGGAGCCCCGGTAGATATTTTCCACTCGTCGCTCGCCTCGGTCCCGAAAACCAGGGCCGTTGCCCCAACCAGCATCAACGACAGCGTTACGACTGTGATCACTGCTTTTCCTGTTAACTTCATATTGTTTCACCTCTGGTTGATTTGACAGATCAACTCTGTCTTCAACGACATGATATAATTAAGGTATCAAGATCCCATGAACTTCTATCAGCCGGGTGACCAGTAGAGTGGACGGAATTAATTTTCCCGACGATCCGCCAGATTGGACAAATTCCCGAAATACGAGTAATCTTGGAGCGGGCAAATAAAACAATTCGACAAACAAAAAGGGCTGATCAACCCGGATAGGCAGGCAGAAATAATGAAGACAGAAATATACTATTTTTCGGGAACCGGTAACTCCTACAGCGTGGCTTCAACGATTGCAAATCAGCTCGACGCCGAACTACTACCGGTGGTTACTTATCAGGAAGACGAGTCGGTAACCTCTACCGGAGATATCGTGGGAATCGTATTTCCGATATACGATTTCAGGGCACCGGAATTGATTAACGACTTTGTTCGTAAACTAAAAGCACCCGATTCGACATACCTTTTCGGAGTTTGTACCTACGGAATAGCCCCACTAAATGCGATGAAGAGACTTGAGGAAGTCCTGGGCTCAGTAGGAAGAGAGCTTTCGGGCGGATTTACAATTAAGATGCCCCACAGTGGACTTGGTTACGATAGAATTGCCATCGATCAAAAGGATAGCATGTACGGACTGGCAAAGGAAAAATGTGAAAGGATCTCGGATTACGTAAAATCGAGAGGCAAAGGTGCGATAGAAAAAAGCGGCCTCGTGGATAGATTTGTTCTAATGGGAATTTTCGCCAAATTATCTCCACGGATATTTCCGATGTTCAAGCAAGCAATCCTCAAGGGCTGGGATTCGCTTGGGTTTTACTCGGACGAAAAATGCAATGGATGTGGCGTTTGTGAAAAGGTCTGTCCTATGGACAATATTAGCTTGACCGATGAAAAACCGATCTGGGGAGATAACTGCGTCAACTGCTTTGCCTGTCTTCACTGGTGTCCCCGTGAGTCAATTCAAATAGCTAATTTAACGGAAAAGATGGAGAGGAGTCACCATCCGAACGTGAAATTGGCAGATATAGTCGGGCAAAAAACGCGGACAAAACCTCAGATAGACTGTGAAAGGAAAATAGAAAGGCGCAGCTCAAACTACGCTTGAAATTGGCCAACGTTTGACTGAACAACTCGCTGAACTTTATCAAACGTAACTTGGTTACTGCGCCTTCCGTACATTTATTATATATCGAAGGGCACCTTTTGTCCAGAAAAACCCAGTTGACGGGTAAATATTCTGAAAATATACTGAGCTATGTTTCCGATAAATAGGGCATTACAAGGTATATTGTCTGCCTCCAGCCCTACAGCTTTGGCGCCCTCCACGATAGATTCGCACAGAAAACTTTTCCACCTGATTCATTTAGCAATTTTACCGAACTCGGGTTCGAGCGCCCTGTAAAGCGCCTGGTATTGCTCGTGCAGGCGCTCGTATTTTTTGCTATCGGTAGGCGTAGGCTCTATGGTTTCCTTCACTTCCAGGAAAAGGTCAGTCGACCTCTCCTTATCAATTGGATAAATATCGGTCCCGATCCCGGCAAGAATTGCTGCACCCAGGGCGGCTGACTCTTCTACGTCAGTTCTGACCACGGGCCGATCGTAGACGTCGGCCTGGATCTTTCGCCATATTGGGCTGTTTGCTCCGCCTCCCGCACATCGAATTTCTTCCACGGGAAGGCCCATATCAAGGAGAATTTCCATCGAATCCCTCATCCCGAAAGTCACACCCTCCATGATGCTTCGCAGGAGGTGGGGAAGTTCGTGATTCAGGTTAAAACCGATGAAACAGCCCCGAGCGTCGGGGTCAAGATGGGGGCTGCGTTCGCCGGTGAGATAAGGCAGAAACAGTAAGTTACCGCTACCAACTGGAGCCCGCGAGGCAAGTTCCGAAACCCGTTCGTAACTCATCTCGTCGTCCATCAGCTGATCTATCACGCCCTCCTTGAACCAGCGCAGCGCCAATCCCGCCGCCTGCATTGCACCCATTACGTGCCAGCTGTCGGGCAGGCACTGCCTGAATACGTGAACCCTGCCTTCTCCCGGCTCCACTAGCTTTCTGGCGGTCGTGAAGAGCTGACCGCCCGTGCCTATCGTGGAGACGACAATTCCCGGCTCCACGGCACCGATACCAAGTGCACCCGCCTGTTGATCGCCCGCTCCGGCAACCACGGGCGTTCCCGGTGCCAATCCCGTCACCCTGGAAGCTTCCTCAGTTACCTCTCCGGCCACCGCGGAAGATTCGACCAGCGGGGGTACGGAATCAGAATCCAACCCGACCAGATCCAGCATCCGATCGGACCACTTCTCGTTCTTCAGGTCGAACAGCAAAGTGGCCGAGGAGCCCGCCTTCTCCGCGAGTAGCTCTCCGGTCAGCCTGTATCTAAGGTAGTCCTTGGGGAGGACGATCTTCTCGACCCTATCAAAAACTGCCGGTTCGTTCTCCTTCAACCAGAGGACTTTTGGAGCCGTAAATCCCGGAAGGCTGCGATTGTAAGTTATGTCGAGCAGGGTTTCTTTTCCCAGTTTACGCTCGATTTCCCTTGCCTGCGGGGCAGAACGACCGTCTGCCCAGGTGATTGCCGGTCTTACCGGTTCCAGGTTTTCATCCAGAAAGACCGCCGTATGCATCTGGCCGGCAATCCCAACGCCCTCAATTTTTTCCGGCGGGATTCCCTCTTCCTCGATAACGGTCTTTATAACCCGACAGCTGGCACTCCACCAATCTGCCGGGTCCTGTTCCGCCGCATCGTCAACGGGCCGATCCAGCGGGTAGTTATCGTCCGCCGATCCCACTATCGTCCCGCCAGCATCTACCAACAGAGCTTTAACCCTTGTCGTGCCGAGATCCAGGCCGAGCAAATAAGCCGAATCACTCATTCCAGGACGTTACCTCCCGATCTTCTAACTCTCGTCCAGATTTTTGACAGCCAAATTCGACCAATGGTTATCCCAATCGTCAATACGTGAAGCCATCCAAAACATCTTTTACGGTTCCATCATGACTTTGATACGACTATCGTCATTCGAGTAAGCGTCAATCGCCCGGTCGAATTCGTCGAGGCCGAATCTATGCGTAACCAGCTCGTTCACTTCTATCTTGTCCTCCGCGAGTAGATCGACGGCGTCCTGTGTCGTGTATGGATTGACGAACGAACCCTGGATGGTCAGTTCCTTACGGTAGATCTCGAAGGGCTTGACCGGAATTTCGAGTTCGGGAGAGGCAACGCCGAACCAGACCACTCGACCACCGGGTTTCGCCAGCTGGATCGACTGTTTCATGGTCTTCTCCGTCCCGACTGCCTCGATAATTACGTCGGCGCCGTCTTCGCCCAGGACTTCCGTTACGGCATCAACCAGATCCACCTCGGTCACGTCGACGGTTTCCGTTGCACCGAGCTGTTCGGCCATTTCCAGCCGCTTCCCCCTTTTCGCAGTGGATACTACTTTCGCCGCCCCCGATATCCTTGCAAGTTGAGTCAACAACAGCCCGGTGGGTCCGGAACCCAGCACCAGGATGTCGTCACCCTTTTCAATTCTGGCGTTGTTTATCCCGTTGATCGCACAGCTTAGAGGTTCGGCGAAAGCCGCTTCCGTAAAACTCACTGTGTCCGGAATACTATATACGCACCGTTCCGGAACTCTGGCGTACTCCGCAAAGCCTCCGTCGCTGTTCACACCGAGCCCGGGAAGAGTAACGCACAGGTTTTCCCTGCCGCTGCGGCAGAATTCGCACCTGTTGCATATCGTATTGGGATTCACCGTAATCCTATCACCGGGGGAAAACTTGGTTACCTCGGACCCGACCTCCTCTACGGTACCGGAAAACTCGTGACCTATGACCACGGGAAAGTTGGCTTCGAATTCGCCGTTGTAAATATGCACGTCGGTGCCACAGAGCCCGCACTGGCTAACCTCAACTATCACGTCGTTCTCTCGGGGCTCGGGCACCGGATAATCCCTGCTGAACTCGTATTCGCCTTTAGATTTAAACGTTATTGCTTTCATCTCCACCCTCCTTCAAAGATTTTCGACACGATTTATCAATCAATTCTAACTCAACGATGCCCAAGCCAAATTTTTTCGGTACGATCATTATTCCAGGTACTCCGCCAGCCCGTTTTTCTCCCCCGGACCTCCGAGGGCAACAACTTCGTCTTCGGAGAAACCGTGTTCCATAAGCGGCTTGTAAACGTCCTTACGAATGTTCGGAACGTAACTTTCAAGTACCTCCACCTCACCCTGAACCGGACGCAAATTAACCCTTTCCAGTCCGGCGGGCATGAGCCCAGTCACTCCGGGCGAGAGGAGAACCTCCGAGTATTCGCTTTCCACATTGAGCTGACCGGAAAGACAGGTAAGAATAGAAAACCTGCTCGACCCATCTTCCCTGCTTGCCGGGAGAACCAGCTCGTTTTTAAGGTTCACCTTTCTCAAAACGAAAAAAGGCGTAGCGAGCAGGTAGGAAAACCGGTTGCCTCCCTCCGAAAAAGAGAGCGGCGGAATCTTTACCTCGTCCCGGGATATCTCCCTTACGGATAACTGATCCATAAACATCTCGAACGACTCCTCGGGGCCGACCTCATCGACTTTGCCCCCGGAACAGAAGAGATAGTCCGGCCCTATAGTCACGTCGGAGGTCTGTTGAATTTCAAACAGGACTATACCTTTTCCAATTGCGTGGACGGTACCGGGCGGCAGATAAATCACGTCGCCGCTGGTAACGGGGATATCCATCAGGTAATCCCGAAACTTATCCTCGTTCGGCCCGACCCGCCTGAGCTGTTCTTCGGTTACTCCCTCCCTCGTTCCCCAGTATAAACTTGCTTCAGGCTCGGCGTTCAGTATGTACCAGGCTTCGGGCTTGCCCATCCTGTCGAGACCTCGTGACTTCGCGTATTCGTCGTCCGGATGGACCTGGACCTCCAGCGTTTCACGGGCGTCGAGGAACTTCAAAAGCAGAGGAAAGACACCTCCGCAGGTATCCGCGACGTCCTTTCCCAGAAGTCCTGTGCCGTAACTGTCGATCAGCTCGGGCAGGGTTTTCCCGGCAAGAACTCCGTTCTTTACTCGCCCGGGAAAGTCCGGATGAGCTGAAACCTCCCAGGTCTCAGCAATTATACCCTGACCCGGCAAGTCCTTCTCCGGGAACATTCTCGGTATATTGCGATCCCCGAATTCGTAATCCTGGATTACTTCTTCAAAGATCAACGGATACAGCTCTGGACTCGAATTCATATCTATCCTCCAGGAAATAAACAACAACCGAAACTATTACGGCCAAAATCTTAACCGAAACTTCCGCCGGAAAAAATCCTGGTCGCTAACGGATATCAAACTTCCTGGACAGCATCAATCTCAAGTACTCGTCTTGTTTGTTGGCTCCATCCAGGCTTCGAAGACGGCTCTCACGTTCTCCGCGGGGTTTTCCTTACCCCATTCGCACTGCGCTATCAATCCTCCGTCCCCTTCGTCAAAAACGCGGCGCACCTTCCGTACGCCCCCCTTTATCTCCTCCGGTGTACCGAAGGGCAAAAGGTGCTGTCGGTCGATCTCCCCCCACAGAGTTACCTCGCCTTTCAATCTGCTGGCAATCAATTCCAGATCCATGGTAAAAATCTGCGTATTAAGCGCATCTATTCCGACTTCGACTACGTCCCCTAGTACTTTTTCGATGCAGCCGTCGGAGTGGAAAAAGGCGTACTTGCCTCCGTCATGAATCATGTCACAGTACTCCTTATAGAGTGGCCTGTAGAATTCCCGCCAGATTTCTGGTGGAATAAGCAGGTTGTCCTGCCCGCCCCAGTCATCCATCAACCAGATCGCGTCGACGTCCGTCTCAAGCCACATTTCTACATGTGCCTTCTGGTATTCGTGAACGACGTCTCGGAGTCTTTTTGCCAGTTCGGGACGTTTTATCAGATCTCTGTAGAGGTTCTCGGTACCCCGGATGAATTGCATACGTTCGAACGGACGGGCGGTTATTCCGGATAGCACGAACTTATCCGTCTCGGCACAGAATTCGTCTACCGACGAAAGGTCGGTAGTATCCAAAAACTCCCAGGGCGGTTCGAGCTCGGAGACATCCCCCGGGTTTTCCAGTACGGGGGACTTCACCTCTCCCAGTACCCCGTCCTCACGAACTTCCCATATACTGCCCCATTCGTCTATGTAACTACCTACCGTCGGTCTTTCCAGCCCGTAGACCGAATAATTTCGCAGATCGCTATTTTCCTGTTTTTCCGAGATTCCCGGCGAAAAGTCGGGGCTCGTAATATCCATCGGAAATTCGTCCAGCAACCCGGACAGTTCGTCCTCCTGAAACATCTCCACGGCCGGTAACCACCAGAGATCCCTCGGAACCCTGTCCGGTGACTCGAACTCCAGTGCCCTTCTCACGCGTTCCCTGCCGGTCATCTGAACCTCTCTAGAAGTATTCTTCATTAAATTTCTCGACCAGCTCCGAAACCATCCTTACTCTATCGATATCGCCGTCCGCCGGAATCTCGTCCGATATGCCGAGAACCAGGTTGGGAGCCAGTTCGTTCAGAATTCTCTCCGTTTCATCCAGGAGACGGGTCTCGCTGTACTGGTAGGACAGGAAGTAATTGGCGGGCACCCCGTCCAGAAGGATCATTTCTTCTCCGAGCCCGTCTTTAATATCCTCTATAGTTAGGTCACCCTGAGGCTCGGGAGTCAGCGCTTCGAGACCGTCCAGCCCGGTCTCCTTCGCATAGGGCATAAGGGGTTTTACCCTGCCGTCCCAGTGGGCATAGACGAACTTACCGGCGTCCATCAGCGCCCCTCCGTACTCGTGATAGTGGGGTAAAATGTATTCCTCGAAATAAGGAGGGCTAACCAGCTGACCGTCCAGGTTGGTCGGAAGACATACGACGTCGACGGGGCTATTCTTAATAGCTTCAAATGCCTTGCTGTCGGCCTCTTCCGCTAGTTCAAGGAACTTATCTACCCTGTCCTTATGTCGGTGGAGGTGAATAACCGCGTCCTCGTAACTGAGGTAGAACATTATGAACTGGATAAACGGCGCTCTCGGCGCTATGGCAGCAACGGGAGCCCTATCCCCTATTCTCGCTTCCACCTCGCTGTAGGCTTCAGCGTCGAACTTCCACTCCTGATGGGTAAGTATGTATTCCAGTATATCGAGATCTTCGAGTTCTTTAATCGGATACTCGCAGACCTGCTGTGAGATCGAGTCCTCGGAGATCAACCATTTTCGTCTCAGATCTCCTTTCGGCGTGGACCACCTTTCGATTATCTCGTCACCCTGGCCGCCACTTCCCGTGACCTCGACGCTCCCGTCAACGGACGGATCGAGTTCAGCTCTGATTATTGGCGGACTATCCTGAGGACAGAACCCCTTCCATTTATCGGTAGCCTCACTTCTTAAGTCCTCCGGAGAAGGATAGGGAATCAGGTACGGTCGAGGGGAGCAGTTGAGTTTGTCGTAAACTTGAAGCAAAGACTTACCTTCGTATCCCTCCGGCAAGGTCCCGTGGGCCTGGTTTACGTTGTACCAGTTTTCTATTCTAGGCTGCCAGACTACGTTTCCCGGTTCTTCACCGCTAAACAACGACAGGATGCTTTGTTTAGGTGTCATAGCCCCTCCTTATTCGGGCTGGAGCAATCTATCTCTGAAGTAACTCCGGTAACGGTTTATTATGATCGCCGCCAGAACTAGTATTCCGTAAGTCGCCCGACGCAGATTTGGATCGACGTTAAACATCGACAATCCGGCTTCTATCAGGGCGAGAAATACCAGGCCGGCAAAGGCGTTGGTCATTGAACCTCTTCCACCTTCCAGGCTTACTCCACCGATAATGGCTCCGGCAAAAGCGAGAAATATATCTCCGTCACCCATGCTGGGCGGAACCGTGTTAAGGAAACCGGTGTAAAAAAGTCCGGAAAGACCGGCGAACCCTCCGGCCAGCGTGAACGTAAAGAACTTTACGTGACCCGGATTTACACCGAGCATTCTCGAGGACTGAGCGTTGCCGCCAACTCCATAGATATACATGCCGGCTCTTGAGAAATTGAGGATAAAAGCCATCAGAAACACCACTGCCACGAATATCGGTATTGATAGGTAGTTTTCACCGCCAAACAGGTAGTGATTCGGGAAACCGGAGTAGATCGGATAGGAGTGAAGGAGTAGAGTCCCTGCTTCGAATCCCATAAAAGTTCCGAGAGTTACCAAAAACGGGTTCAGTTTTTGATATCCGATAAAAAAACCGTTCACCGCCCCGGCAACTAGACCCAGTATTATTGGAATAAATACCCCTACGATGCCTGGAAGTCCGGGAGCCCACTGCGTAACTATCAGAGCACTGAGCATGGCGGTAAATCCCGCCATCTGAGCCAGCGATACGTCAAGCCCTCCGACGATCAGGCAGAGCGCTTCACCGATGACGAGAAAGCCAAGAGGTATGGAGGAGTGGAGCATAAAGACCACCGTGCTCCAGCTCAACATACCGGTAGGTCGCAGTCCGGCAAAAACTAGATATATAATAATTATCAAGAACCAGGAAAAATTGTTTACAACGAAAAGTTGGGCTTTCTGTAATTTTTTATTCATATTATTTTCTCCTCGGTTTATATCGCTCCCGCCGTTTCGTGCAATACCTGCTCTATGTCCTCTTTTTCATGTTCGGCAGTATTTTCGTCCAGGACCTTTTCTCCGTGGGACATCACGGCTATCCTGTCCGCAACCTGATATACGTGCTCGAGGTTGTGAGAAATCAATACAACGCTAATGCCTTCACCTTTCAGAGCCTCGATAAAATCAAGAACTCGCTTTATCGCCGGGACCGAAAGAGCCGTGGTCGGTTCGTCAAGAATTACCATTTTCGCCCGGAACAGCATAGCTCGAACGATCGCAACTCCCTGTCTCTCTCCCCCCGAACAAAACCTTACCTCCTGATCGAGAGAAGCGACGTCGAGACCGAGTTCCTGGAATAGCGGCCTGACCTCTTTCTTCATTTTCTCGAAATCGACCGTCTTGAAGGGACCAAATCCTTTTACCGGCTCCCGCCCGTAATAAATGTTCTTGATAACCCCGAGACTATCGACCAGAGCCTGGTCCTGATATACCGCTTCAATCCCCAGAGCCCGAGAATCTTTGATCGATTTAATGTTTACTTCTTCACCTTTCCAGTAAAAAGTTCCCCTGCTTTTCGGCTGGACACCGACAAGTGCCTTGATAAGAGTTGATTTGCCAGCACCGTTATTACCTACCAGACCGACTATCTCCCCTTCATTGATGCTCAAATCTACTCCTGCGACCGCGTGGACCTTGCCAAACCACTTGTGGATGTCTTCCATGCGGAGCAAAGGAACGGAATCGGCGCTCATTTTAATCCACCTCCAGTTTTTTCGATAAATCCGGCAAACGAGCCGGGAAGGTCCCGACTCGGAGGTTGCCACCCGGTTCGGATAACGAACAACCGAGGTAGCACGTCTCCGCCACCCCGGTTGTTCGATCATTTCCTCACAGGGTGAAATCCCTAATAATCGGACTTCATAGAAATTCTACCTCAACCACTTTTCAGCGGTATTGCCCCATATCCTCGGGTCATCCACGTTCTCCGGCGTGACCAGCATGCCCTGGACTTTCAGCCACTTGTGACCGAAGTTAGTCGTAACTTCTGCTGGCGCCCAGACCTGTGTTTCCCAGGGTGATACTCCTTCGTAAGTGCCGCCGGTAATTTTAAGGTCGTCCTCGGTAATGATCGTACCGACCTCGGGTAGTGACTCCTCGCCTTCTTCGATTACCTGAACGAGGAAGTGCATAGCCAGTGGACCGTAGAACAGGTTGGGCTGCACGTAACCTCGATCGACCAGCCCCTCCTTCATCATGTCCAGATATGCCGGGGCTCCACCGATGGAAGAAACGAAGACGTGACCTTCTTCTCCTCTGGGAACCAACATATCCGCCTGTCTCAGGGCATTAACTCCGCCACGAGCGTTAGTGGTGTTCTGCGAAACTATACCGACCGGTCTACCGTGTTGCTGTATGGCGTTGAAAGCCTTTCTCTGTGCCTCGGCCATGTCGGATTTGGTAAAGAATTCCACCAGTTTAATTCCTTCATACTCGTTAAAGACCTCTTTGAACCCGTCAGCTCGGGCTCGATCCGTCGTGTTTGCCGGATCTCCCTGAATACTCAGTACGACACCTTCGGGCTCTCCCTGCGTTTCCTTGAGGTGGTCAATTACCTGGTTGGCGACTATCTTAGCCGCTTCCTTGTTTCCGAACATTATCGTGATCGGCACGGCATCGGTCTTTACGTCGGTATTATAAGTAACGGTTGGAACTCCGTTTTTAGCCAGGTGTTCTGCCACTTCAGCGGTAGCGGACTCCGCCACCGGGGACCAGATTACGCCGTCTACACCTTTTTCCATGAAATATCTCAGCTGCTTGACCTGGTCGGCAACCTTGAAGTGAGCGTTTTGAGTTATTACGTTCCAGCCCTGCTCCAGCGCGTACAGGTGAATCGCTTTGTCCGTGACTTTCATCCATTCGTCGCCCATGTAGAGCGAGTCGTGGCCGATCAAATAGCTCTTGTCGTCCTGGGCAAATCCCGCGGGAACGATGAACAGTCCGATCAGGACCACAACCAACGACAGAGTCAGAAATCGCTTTTTCGTGCTAGTGAACATTGTATCCTCCCCTTAAAGAGTTAAGTTTAATTGCTTTTCGGTACCGTGAAAGTTCGGCCTGATGCCGAACTTTCCTTGCCTTAAGCTTTAGCACCTATCACCTCCACAGGTCAATTGGTTAAGTTTCTAACGCTTTCTCGTTCTACCAGTTTTGTCGGTAGAACGAGGCGATCTTTCACCATTTTATCGGTCGAATCGGATATCAACCGGAAAAGTACCTTGCCCGCTTCGTAACCTATCTCGTAGGGTTTTTGAGATACTGAAGTTATGCCGGGCGTTACCGCATTTCCCCATTCGGTGTCATCGAAACATATTACTGAGACCTCGTCGGGATAGGAGATCGAGCTGTCCTTGAGGTACTGCAAAACCCCGATCAACATCATGTTGTTCGAGGCAAATATCGCCGTTATGTCGTCGTTGGAACGAATAAGCTCCTTAGTTCCTTCGTAGCTATCGTTGATTTTTGAATTTCCCATCACGACGTAATCTTCTCTAAATTCCACGGAGTTGTCCTCCAGGGCATCTTTATAACCCAGAAGACGATTATCAGTTGATTGAATCCCCTTTATTCCCGAGACAAAACCGATATCTCTATGTCCTTTTTCTATAAGATAATCAACCGCCCTGTAGGCTCCTGAATAGTTGTCGGAGGTAATTTCGGGAAGATCCAGACCGTCTATACTCCTGTCGATTAAAACTATAGGGATTGATTCTTCGGAAAGAGGTTCCAGGTTACTAGCACCCTCGGAAGTCGGAGCAACGATCATTCCATCGACCCTCTGCGTTCGGAGCAACGAGATATAGTGTTTTTCTTCCACGGGATCCTCGTCTGTATTGCAGAGGATCAAGTTGTAATGGTTTTCCCGAACACAGTCCTCGACTCCCCGCGCGACCTTCGGAAAAAAGGGATTCGCTATGTCGGAAACCAGGAGCCCTATAGTATTGCTCTGGCCCTTTCTCAACCCTCTACCCAGCTGGTCCGGTTGATAATTTAACTCGTCTATTGCCCGCTCGACCCGCTCCGTCAATTCGGGACTTACGTAACGTGAATCGTTGATAACGGCAGAAACCGTTGTGATCGAGACCTCTGCTTTTTCGGCTACGTCTTCTATCGTCGTTCCCACTATCCACCTCGCAAAAGGATTTGCTCAAGAAAACGTTAACGAAAACGTTAACTTCTTATAACATAAATCTAGACCGTTGTCAAGAAAAGACGAAAAAAGGGGGATCCCCCATTTATTATAAGAACCCGAAAAGGATCGGTTCATCGGAAAACTGGTGTTTAAATCCGGCGATTCTTTCCGGGGGTTGGAAATCATATTTGGGCCAGGCACCATTTTGCCAGCGAGATTTGGCCCTCCATCACTCGGATGTTAAATGTAATTTGGCCTCAGATCTTTCACAGTCTCATGAAAACGGATCTTATTTCATAGAGACTAGCTTCTCCACAAGCTCCCCGCCCCTTACCTGGCAACCGATTTAACCTAATTAAACTTAATAGTAGGCAAAAACCCGGCAGCCAGGTAACCGGAGGATAAATCCGTAGTTGGTGAAAGACACGAGTCGGAGGCATTCTTAGTATTTGATTTTCGATATCGACCGGGTGCCAGGTGGAGGTTTCGGGAGAGTAACTTATTTTCCCCCTTTAAGATACCACCCAATGGGTGAAGATCAATAGGTTTCTCAAATAGTAGGAATAACTCCTTACAAACTGATTTAGAACTTGGTCGCAAGGGAGAGAACAACACGGTTCAGGTAGTAATTAAGTCAAAATTGCTTTATAAGTTATTGCTTCGAATTATAAAGACAAATTTTGGTGTGCTAACTTTCGATAATTTTGACGTATTACGATACCATAGCAGAAAGGAACAAGTAATCCCGGGCAGGGTTGAAGAAACACAACACAAAGAAAATCTATTATGGGAGGTAAACATGAAAGCCGCTTTAATGATACCCGGAGGAGAAATAAGTATAAGAGATAGAGACAAACCACCCGCGGGTCAGGGAGAGGTCCGGGTCAGAGTAAGGAGATGTGGAGTCTGCATGACCGACGTTCACATCGCCAGGGGAGGATTTTCAGTAACCGAGCCTGTCGTTCTCGGACACGAATTTTCGGGCGTGGTGGACGAAATTGGACCGGGCGTGGAGAGGTTCGAACTCGGAGACATAGTGGCGGCAAATCCGATAATCTCCTGCGGCCACTGCAGCTACTGCAGGGAAGGTAGAACCAACTTCTGCGAAAACGCCATCGTACTGGGCGGAGCCGGAGACAACATTATAGACGGCGGCTTTCAGGAATTCTCCGTGGTTCCCCACCGTAATCTTGAGAAGTTCGAAGAATCCGTTAGTTTCGAACGGGCGGCGTTCGCGGAACCACTTGCCTGCGCGATCCGGGGTATAAAGAGGCTCGACCTCAACGTCGCTGACGACGTACTGCTTATCGGCACTGGACCGATGGGACTGCTATTACTCCAGCTCCTCAAACAGCAGGGAGTTTCAAAGGTTATCGTCAGCGAGTTAATCGAGGAACGCCGGAAGCTGGCCGGCGAGCTAGGTGCGGACTATACGATCGATCCCGGAGAAGAAGATGTCTCGGAGACCGTAAAAGAAATAAGCGAAACCGGGAACGGCGTGGACGTAGCAGTCGAGGCGGTCGGAAGCAAAACTACCGCGAAGGCCGCGATAGAATCGCTGAAGCGCGGCGGGAAGGCCATGGTCTTTGGAGTGCCTCCGGAAGACGCCGAGATTCCCGTAAATATATTCGAGACCTATTACGACGAAATAGATCTCATCGGCTCCTTTGCTCTGACCGAAGAGGACTTCCTGGACTCGGTGTCGCTTATAAACAACGACAAGCTGGAATTGAGCACGCTCGTATCTCACCGCCTCGACCTCGAAGAACTGGACCGAGGAATCGAATTGGCCGAGTCGGGGGTGGGTCTCAAGAAACAGATAGATTTGGAGTAGTCATGACCGAGAGGATAACAAAGTAGCTCTCCAATTATTTCGATGGTTTTACATTCTCAGGGTGGTTGTTAGGATGAACTCAAAATAAAGATTCCCAGGCGTAAGGTCCTGAAAAACGGGGTACTAGGTACTTTTTGATCCTTTCTGGAAAGATCCAATCGCGCCATTTAACCCTATTTTCCTACTGAAGGAAATTCCAATGATACATCACATGCGAAGAGACGAGAAGAAAATTTCGGAAGAAGAAGCGCTGGAAATACTCGATAAGGCGGAATACGGTGTGCTATCAACCGTATCCGAAACGGGCGAACCCTACGGGGTGCCACTGAACCACTGCCTTATAGAACGGAATATCTACTTCCACAGCGCCACCGAGGGTCACAAAGTTGATAATATACGTGGTAGATCTGAAGTTTCCTTCTGTGTCGTGGGAGATACTCAAGTATTGTCGGAAGAGTTCGATACTCGCTACGAAAGCACTATTGTATTCGGTAAAGTCGAAGAAGTATTCGCACAAGAGAAACGAAGGGCGCTCAAGGGTTTACTGGAGAAATTTTCGCCGAACTTTAATCCAGAGCGAGTTACGTGCATGAACGAAGACCTTGCGGAAGTAAGCGTATTCAAAATAACTATAGAAAGAATCACGGGAAAGTCAAACCGTTAAGCCATCTAGAGCAGAGGACGATGTAATCCTTTTGGCGGTTTGATCGGTACGTGTTAGATAACCAGTTTGGGTTTCGGCATTATAAGTTTGGAACCAAACTCCTACTTCAACCATCACTTAGTTACTATATCCCAAAAAACTTTGCAGCTAATTCTTTTCTTTCAAACCAAGACCCGAAAACCCCTCCGACACAACGAGTACTAATAGAAATAGTGCTCTAAAGAGGATTCCGGAGTATAATTACCCGGATTTAGGTTTTCCGTAGACGAATCGGCTAAAACCGCCTGAGTCTAAACCTAAACGGAGAATTTGGGAGAAAGGTGAAAAAGTCCACGATTATCGTAGCCCATCCGGACGACGAAACTCTCTGGGCGGGTGGAACTATACTATCTCATCCGGAATGGAGCTGGAGGATATTTGCACTAACCCGGCGTAGCGATCCCGATAGATCGTCAAAGTTCGATAAGGCTCTTTCCTATTTTGGAGCTTCGGGGGGGATGAGTGATCTTAAGGATGACCCGGACCAAACGCCACTGGATCCTGCCAGAGTAAAAAAAGCAGTATCGGAGATGATCGAGAAAATTCCGGGACATGAAATAGTCATAACTCACGGACCCAGTGGTGAATACACCAGGCATCTCCGACACGAAGAGGTTAGCAACGCGGTGACGAAAATGTGGATTGAAAGGGAGATCAAGTCGAGCCAGCTCTGGCTTTTCGCTTACGAGGACGGTAATGGCGATTACCTTCCAAGGCCGGAGGAAGGGGCCGAGCTTTTCCCCTTATCCCAAGAAATATGGGACAGAAAAAGACATGTCATGAGGAATATATATGGATTTAATTCCGACAGCTGGGAATCTAGAGCGAGCCCTAAAATAGAGGCGTTCTGGAAATTTGAGAGCAGGAAAAACCTAAGAAACTGGCTAAACGGAGGTGATTAAGTTGAAGGTTCTGGTGCTATATGACTACCCGCCATCACCGGGCGGTTTAGCTACCCAGGGTGACTTGCTATACAAAGGCCTGTCGGAAGTCGGAGTAGAGGCCTATCCGGCTCCGATGAGATCGGACAGGGAAAAAGAATGGTATTACCGCTGGTTCAAACCCGACATCGCTGTTGGGGTGGGATACTGGGGCCATCTTCCGGAGATTCTATCCCAGACGGAGAAATTTGGAGTTCAGGGTATACCGTGGCTGGTTGCGAACGGATTCGTCGCAAACTACCGGGATCAGATGAACAAGTTTCCGTTAATTCTCGTTACTTCTAACTGGGTCAAAGACGTCTACGTAAGGGATGGAGTAAATCCTGACCTGATAGAAGTCCTACCCGTGGGCTTCGATATGAAGGCTTTTAAGCCCAGAGATATGAACGAGGAAAAGGTCAAGACAGTCCGAGAAATGTGGAATATTGGTAAAGACAAGATCCTGATACTGACTGTCGGGGGTGACGCAGCTTCAAAGGGCGGTCGAGAGGTAATGAGAGCCCTGGCAAGAATCGACTCTCGGGTCCCGGACTGGCACTACTTATGCAAAATTTGGCCTCAGGAGCGAACGGTAAAACAGACCAACTCCGATCTAGCCCTGGCAAGAGACCTGGGAATTGCCGATAAAGTTACTTTTGCCATGGTCGAGATATCAAGAAACGTAATGCCGTATCTAATAAACTCCTGCGATATCTACGCCGGACCCTCCCGGCTTGAAGGTTTTGGAATGCCCCACGTCGAGGCATCCGCTTCTGAAAAGCCGGTGATCGCTGTCGATGGCATGGGCTTTAGAGACACTCTGGTTCACGGAAAGACGGCCTATCTCGCGGGAACTGAGAAACAGAACGTTATAAAGTCCGCTGTCCTGGGGAGAGAATCAGGCTATCCGGAAGGTCACACTTATAGATTCCCTCATCCAGTGGTAGCTGATTATCGAGCGAGCGTAGATGAGATAGCCGACTACTTACTGGAGTTGATGAATGACGGGGAACTGCGGGGAAATATGGGTAAAGCCGGCAGGAGGTACGTCGAGAAGAGGTTTGGTTATAAAACCGTGGCCCGGAGGTTTTTAGATCTTGTAAGTAATAAAGGTGAGTTAGAATGACCGGACTAACCAGAGAAGTCCAATTAGCAAAAGAAGCTGCTTTTGAGGTACTTCGTTATAATTACCTCAATCACGATGGTGACCTGCCACGCACGGCGGGCTGGGGTTATCCCGAACCCTATACTAGAGATTTATTGATTTCCAGCCTGGGAATTCTGGCCTCCGGAGACGAAAAATTGATCGATTCCGTCCGGTTGATACTCGAGACTCTGGCTGACAACCAGAGTTCTCATGGAGAAATTCCCGGCCTCGTGAACGTTCCGGCTGATCTTGGCTCTTCCGACACAACCCCTCTTTTCCTTCTGGTTCTCGAGGTCTACAGAAGATTCTCTGGAGAAAGGGACTTCCTCGACAGCCATGCCAGGCAGGCGGAAACGTGGTTGGACTACCAGAGTCCGTTCGACAACGGGTTGATCACCCAGCTACCAACCAGCGACTGGCGAGACGAACACTGGGTCTTCGGCTATGGCCTCTACGTAAATTGTCTCGTTTACCTTTACTTAAAAACGAAGAATGGAGAAAAAATCGGAGAGATCAAGCACTTTATCAACCACAGGCTATCCCTTGAAGAAAAACCTTACTACGCCGTCTATACCTACAAAATTCACACGGGCAAAAGATTAGATCTTATCGGCAACAGCCTGGCAATTATTGCCGGAATACCAGCTGGTGATAGGGGGCGAAAGATAGTTAACTGGATAGAAGAAAGCTGTAAATCCCTGAATCGGGAAGGCAAGCTAATCGGAGAACTCCCTCCGGTGCTGTTGCCTTTCATCGAGCCCGGGGACGACGACTGGCGAAAGAGATATAAAGAATACAACCAGCCAGGTGAGTACCACAACGGGGGGATATGGCCCTTCACTATAGCTTTTTACGTGGTTGCCTTGATCAAGCTCGGTATGCTGGACAAAGCGAAAAAAGCTCTTTCCGAGCTATCAAGGTTGGTGAAAAAGTCACAGAGTCCTGATTTGAATTACGGATTCAACGAATGGTACAAAGCCCAAACCGGCGAACCGGAAGGTCAGGACTGGCAAACCTGGTCGGCTGCAGGCTTCATCTACGCGGCCAGGTGTCTCGAGGAAGAAAAGGTTCTTTTTCTCGATCCGTAATTACCCCGGGCTTACTTAGCTCATAGCGTGTATTTAATTTTCTCTTCGGCTCAACTAAACCGCAATAACCCACCGACTTGGGCCTCGTTAAACCTCTCGTTTTCATCGGTTTTGACAAAGCGGATCTCCGACCGCTGATCTATCGCCTCCCAGACCATATGCCCGAACAGGTCTTCAGTTAACTTTAAATCGGACCCACAAACCGGACAGACCTCTCCTTCAAGGGAGAGGTAATAGTCTTCCGGACAGATCCAGCCCGCCAGTTCGGCTGTTTGTCCGATAGCCAGTATTCTTACCTGTCCTTTACGTAGAGCCGTCAGAGTCTCTTCAGGCCCAAGGGCCCCCAGACCCATCGGTCTATCTGCTTCCTCCAGCAGACGTTCCAATAATCTCTCTTCCCGGGACTCGTTGAACTCCCCAACGACGTCGTGGAATCTTTCCCTTAGCTCATCCTCCTCCACCCTGGAGTCGCCCGAGAACGTCCCGATAACCTTCTTCCTCAGATCGCTGTGGAGATGTGACTCAAAGGCATTAATTATCTCTCCCTTTTTCCCTTTAGGCCCGGCGAGTACTAAATAATCTACCTTCTTTTTTCTTACGAACCTGAATAGTTTTACGGATAGGTTCTTTAAATAACGCTGGAGGTGGTCTTCGATGTGATGCTGGATTTTCGTCTCTCGCCAGCCACCCCAGGCTTCCCTGCCGGTACCGGACTTTACCTTAAGCGAGCCTCTCGCCCCCTTTCCCGTATCGTCTTCACTTACCTGACCGGGCACCCTGCTGGCTAAAACGTTGGTTGCCCCAAATTTTCCGAGGTAATAAGCCGACACACTTGCCTCTTTCCTGTCTACCACAACGAGACAGTACCGTTTGTACTGCTCCAGCACCGCGACGAGCGGCCTTATGTAGGGTTCCGGCTCGACTATCAGCTTGCTCGGAAGAGAAAAGGGCAATTGATATTCCTTCCAGAAATCCTCTCCACAAAAGCAGACAAACAGCCCCCTTTCTTCGGGCCGACCGAGTTGTTCAACCCGCTCTTCCAGCTCCTCAAAAAGCCTGTTCGTCAGTTTCCTCCTTCTGTTGGGGAAATCGTATTTCTTAAACTGTTTTTTCTTCTCCCGAATCAAGGAGTTTAATTCGCTCTCGTAGTCACTTCGAAAACCTTGATCAAGATATAGACTAACCACGAGGCCATCTTCACCTCTCATCCGGTCTCGTAATTTTCTTACTTCGTCCTGAATCTTAAACTCGTTCGCGGCCATAATTACCTCCTTAATACCAATACTGCAAATACCTGTTTTTTATTAACAATCTCACCCACAAAATAACCCAATATCGGGTAAATCGATCATATTTCCCTTAAATAACCCCAGGTATGCATTCGGTCACTGTCTTCAAACCACCTGTCTCCAATGTCTTTTCTGTAATACATGTTTGGGATCAAAACCCTGCTAAGCCTGCTGTAAACCTGCATCTGAGCACTTTTCATAGTGGGACCAGTTCCGCAGACGATCAAAGCGACTCCGGAAGTACCTGTGATTACCCACTCTTCGTCAACTCTTTTTACGTCTTCCAGATGAACTCCTTTCGGTTCGTCTGTAAAATAGATAATCGAATCCTTTGACTTCACCCTGAACGTCTCCCTGTCGTTGAAGGGAAAGGGTGGAAGTACAATTCTCACGCCAACCTGAAACCCTTTTTTCGTCTCAAATTCGAAAGACTTTCCCGCAGCAAGTTCGTAAAACAACTCTCCGATAGGTGTTATCAAGCCCTCCTGCTGGATGCTTATCGTAGGGTAGCCAAACCGTGCCGTCCACTCCAGCGGATAGACGCCGTGTGAATTAACGATGCAGTTCAAATCAACGTAACCGACGTATCCTTCCTCTCTAAAAGTAGCTTCAAACTTCTTTAGAGTGGCATTAAATATCTTGTTGGGTGAACTCCAGAACATAGCTGTTCCCATCTCGCCGGTCGCGGGACCCAGATCGCCGGGAAACAGCTTCTTGTGTTCAAAATTGACGTTGATTGGTTCTATAAACTCTCTACCGTTAAAAAAAGCTCCAACGGCCACTTCCACACCGACTACGCGTTTTTGAAGCTGAAAAACAGGAATCTTTTTCTCCCAGGCCTGCCGGTATGCTTCAAGAACCTGAATTACGTCCCTTCCGTCCTTTTCCTCGCCGACGAAAAGCAATCCCTTGACGTTCTGTGCCTGCCCGCTCGGCTTCAACACGTACTGATCGGGATTTGATTTGACAAAGTCAATTGCTTCGACAAAAGAATCGAACTCTCGATAAGGAATTATCGAAATTCCGTGATTCTTCAACTCTTCCTGGCCGAAACCCCTCTCGTCCTCAAGCCGGTCGGTATATTCGGTCCCTCCGATTACCTTTCTTCCCTCGTTTCGTAGTCTCTCCGCCTCTTTTCCCTGCCCCAGCACGTCGTCAAAGACGATAACGTCGGCCCAGTCAAGTTCTCTTTCCCAGTCATCAGTTTTTTCTACAAACCCGTCGCCTAATTCCCTCTCTTCCGGATTCTGGATGAAATATTTTACGCCGTGACCTTCTCTAGCCACCTGCCAGGCGATATCGGTTATCAGGCCCTCAAGTGACACAAATAGAAAATTCTTTATCATTATTCCTCACCAATTCCTCCAAACCCGGCGTCCCGGCCTTCTTTTCTGATCTCCGTTCCCGGTGCCGTCAACTCAAGTAATTCCTCCAGCGAGTTGATTTCCATTACACTACCCCCTGCACTTAGGCGAGAAATAACCGGTACTAATTGATCTTCATGAAAAGGGAAGGAAACGGAAACGATCCTGGACTACTTACTCGATTTCTACGTTGAAAGCATCGTCTTCGGTGATTGATCTACTTAATTTTACTTCAAGGTGCAATACTCCGTTTTCAAACTTTGCCTTGAGTTTATCGGGATTTTCTACCTCTTCTGGCAGAGAAAGTGATCTCTTAAATCTTCCGTACTTACGGCCACGAGTGATAAAATTGATCCCTTTTTCTTCGTCCTCCTTGCTTACCTCACCCGAAATTTCCAGCCTATCACCTTTTACCTGAATTAGAATGTCTTCCTTGTTCATACCCGGAAGCTCCAGTTCGTAGTGGAGGTAACCGTCCTTTTCGTAGATATCAGTACTGCCAAATCTACCCAAACTACCCCCCATAAGATCGTCCTGAAAGCTCTTAAAGAACCCGTCCCAGAGATTCCCACCCAGGAAAGGCGATGAAACTCTGTTTCTATCCCTGAAAGGCCTGGGTAACATTGGTCTCACCTCCCGTTTCGGAAGTCCGAATTTTGGTTTAATTAGCAGAGTAACCTTGACTCTGCTAATGATAATATAGTATATTTCCGAATTTAACGGTTGTCAAGTCCACTGATCGGACAATAAAGAGTATTTGACCTGTAATATTAACCCATAACATTAAATCTATTTATATCTAGAATCCTGACCCGGCCTCCCAATTACCGGTCGGACTTTCAGGTCCGATCTAACTAAGGGAAATCCTCTTGGCAACGGGTCCCCGATCCAATATAATCCGATCGATAAAAGGAGAAAGGATGAGCAAGTCGAGCTGGAGAATTATTGGTCTTGTCGGAGCTATACTCTTCGTTAGCCTGGTAGTAATTATACTGGTGACTCAGGAAAGGCGGGCGGAAAAAAATCGGCCTATACCGGAGAGCGAAAGAACTCTCGCCCACCAGTTAGCAATTGCCGACGCCGGAAAGTACGTACCCGAGGATCACGGAACCGTCGAGGAATTCGAAGATCTGTTAGCCAGCCTGGAGGAAACAACCTCCAGTTCGAAAGAGGAGATAAAAACTCAGTCCACCGAATCGGTTATCGAACTGGAGGAAAATTACGACGTCGAGATAACAATTCTTGAGTTCATGAACCGGGCGAAAGACCTGGCATCCGAATCCGATTCCAGAATAACCTACGTGGAAATCGCCACCAAAGTAAAAGTTATTCTGAGCCAGGAGAAAACCGAAGCCTGACCGCGAGGTCAATGGCCTACCTGTAACCAAACAACGCTCATATATCGATTTAATTTACCTGATTGCTAGAAACTAACACGGTCAGGCTGAAATTAATAACTCCGGCTAACCTCTCCAGCCGTTCAGGTGTACTAACCCGTCAACCGGCTTTTTGGGAACGTGGAATTTTCCTTCCTCGTCCAGCCAGTAGTCAATTTCCTTCCTGTCCTCCTCGACAACTATCTCCTGATCGGGGTAACCAAGCCCGATGGCCAGATCAAGCTCGAGATGATCGGGTATATTAAGCAACTCTGCGATGGAATTCTTGTCGATAGCTCCAAGGAGACAGGAACCAAGATCCATGTCCACGGCTCCGAGACAGATGTTGCCCGCGGCCAAACCGGCATCGTGACTTTCAGTCGCCGGGTTTACTTCCCGATTGATTAAAATTAAGATGTAAGCCCTTGGCCGCTCCTCCGGCTCGGGGTCCCAGTCAACAGCACCCGCCCAGTTGGTATATTCGAACAGTTCCCGCTCGACCTCGGGTTCGTCGACTATTACGAACTCCAGAGGTTGCTTGTTCATACCGCTGGGAGCCAACCTGGCGTAATCGACGAGCTGCTCCAGATCTTCCCTGGAGACTCTCCGATCCTTGAACTTTCTTACGCTCCTCCTGCTACGAATCGCATCCGACGTTTCCATAAAAACCTCCTGGTAATTGTTTTGTCTTTAAAAATTAATAAAATATAGCCGATTCTCGGCTGGGTAAGAATGAATCAACCAAAGAGAGACAAGACCACGAAATCTACGGATTCGAACGATTAGATCAAACCCGATCCTCCGTCCGGGTTTTCTCCATGAACTCGTCAAGAAACGTTATCGAGTAATTACCCGTTCTAAACTTCTTCTGGCGAATAAGATCCAGGTGCAAACCCACGTTGGTCTTGACACCTTCAATCTCTAATCTCCGGAGTGCAGATACCGCTTTCGTTATAACGTCGTACCTTTCCTCACCGGTTACGATTAGTTTGCCCAGCAGGGAGTCGTAATACGGGGTCATCTCAGCCCCGTCGTAAATCCAGGTGTCGAACCTTATCCCGTGACCACCGGGAATCTGCTTGAGGTGAATGGTGCCGGACGAGGGCATGAAGTCGTGTTCGGGATCCTCCGCATTGATTCTGAATTCCATCGAGTGTCCTTTCAGGTCGGAATACCTCTCCGGTTGGAGTTGGTCCCCGCCGGCCAATCTAATCTGATCTTTCACGAGGTTAACCCCCGATATCTCCTCTGAAACAGGGTGCTCAACCTGAATTCTGGCATTGAGCTCCATGAAATAGAAGTTCTCGTCCTGGTCGACAAGGAACTCGACGGTAGCGAGACTGTTGTAGCCGAACTCACCTGCTATCCTGAGCGCGGCTTCCCGCAGTTCGGTCCTGGTTTCAGGAGATATACCGGGCGCAGGTGCTTCTTCGATGATCTTCTGGTGCCTGCGCTGGGTCGAACACTCCCTTTCACCTACGTGGGCGTGATTCCCGTGCTCGTCCCCGATTATTTGAACTTCCACGTGCTTGGGTCGGTGAAGATATCGTTCGAGATACAGGTCGCCCCGGCCAAACGAGACTTCGGCCTCCTTCTTGCTCGACTTGAAACCTTCGACCAGCTCCTGTTCGTCCTGGACCAGCCTCATCCCCCGGCCCCCTCCGCCGAACGCCGCCTTGAGGATCAACGGGTAACCGAGTTTCTCCGCCTCCTCCTTGACTTCGTCGACTTCGGAAATCGCCCCTTCCGTTCCGGGCAATACGTCAACTCCGGCCTGCTCGGCGATCTTTTTTGATTCGAGTTTGTTGCCGGCAAGCTCAAGTACGGAAGACGAAGGGCCGATAAAGTTTATGTCGTGACCCTCACAAACTTCGGCAAAGTGGGAATCTTCCGAGAGGAAGCCGTATCCGGGATGGATGGCGTCGGCACCGCTGATGTCCGCAGCTCCGATTATGGTCGGAAGGTTCAAATAACTCTCTTCGGGTTCTTTCGGACCAATACAGTAAGCCTCGTCCGCCAGCTGAGCGTGGAGCTGGTCTTTATCCGGTTCCGAATAGACGGCAACAGTACTCAACCCGAGCTCTCTTGCCGCCTCTATTATTCGAAGGGCAATCTCGCCTCTGTTTGCTATTAATATCTTTTCCAACCTAAATTAAGCGATTCTCCTCTTTACGGACCAGGTCCAGGGAAAATTCATGTCAAAGTACCTCTCTTCCACCAATCAATCCTTCGTCTCGGTGGGTTTCATTCGACCAGACAACAAAATTCCTTTTACAACCCTTAACCAGACTCCTTTATGTAATACAAGCCACTAGTCAACCCCTTTCCGAGTACGAATAAAAATCAGCGTAATTTCGGTCCGGATTAGCCGCCTTTATCCGGCGGTGACAGCTTAAATAATTTCTGGCCGTACTCTACGGAATCCCCTTCCTCTACACAGATCTCCGTAACTTCTCCTTCGGTTTCCGCCTTCACTTCGTTCATTACCTTCATCGCTTCCACTATGCAAACCGTATCGCCTTTCTCCACCTGATCGCCCACCTCCACGTAGGGAGGCTCTTCTGGCGAGGGGCTCCTGTAGAACGTACCGACTATAGGTGAAGTTATTGTGTTTTCAACCTTTGATTTTTCCTCTGCTGCCTCCATTTCGCTCTCAGGTTGTGCTTTCTCCGCCTCCGCGCCTTGCTCCATCGCCGTATTTTCCGCCTGGCCTTGACTGCCGGGCTCACTGCCAGCGGGGACCTTTCGGGTATCCGCTTTCAGTTCGCCCGAGGAATCCTTTTTGAGGGTAACCTGGAAATCGTCCTGCTGTACGCTTATTTCCGATAAATTGGAACCCTCAAAGAGGTCGATAAGTTCCTTCATCTGGTTAATATTTAAGTCCATAGGTACCATTCCCGGTGGGCAAAGGATACAGGTGCTGACTTTCTCTTTCAACGAGGGAAGATAAGTAAGCTACCAGTAGCTATTTTACCCCCTGCTGTTGCAATAATAAAATACCGAATCTATAATTATCAACAGAATAAACTAGGGAGTGTTGCTTATTGTCCATTGGGTTACAGCTTATAATCTTAGCCATCCTAACTGCTTTATCTGCCTTCTGTTCCAGCTCCGAAACGGCCATTACTTCTCTGAGCCAGGTACGAGTCAAGCTACTTAGTACAAAACACTCGGACAAGTCAAAGGCTCTGGAGGTACTCGCGGAGAACCCGAACAGACTCATAACTTCCATTCTTATCCTTAATAACCTGGTAAACATCGGTGCCAGTTCGATAGCAACGCTTTTGTTCCTTCAGATACTTCCGGCGGGTATATCTACGTTTCAAAAGGGAATAATAACTACGCTCACCATGACGACAATTCTTCTGGTTCTGGGCGAGATCACACCGAAGAACTTTGCCAAGAACAATCCGGAAAGATACACGCTGGCCATAATTAACTACGTCTACTACAGCTCGTTGCTGTTGAAGCCGTTCATAGTTGGGTTTCAGGCGCTGTCGCACAGGATTCTAAATCTCTTCAGCGAAGACTTTACCCACCGGGAACCGACCAGGGTAAGCGAAGAAGAGCTAAAGACTCTAATAGATATCGCCCAGGAAAGAGACTTATTCGGAAAACAGGAAGGCGAGATGATCAAGAGGATATTTAGTTACGACGATCTGACCGCCAACGAGGTCATGGTGCCGAGAACCGAGACACACACTATAGATGCCAACAGCACCGTTGAAGAGGCAAAACAGCTGGTTTCGGAATACGGTCACTCCCGCTATCCGGTGCGTGACGGACAAGTAGACGAAATAATAGGAGTTCTCTACTCCAAGGACTTGCTGAGACGATCGGAAAGCCCTGATCTATCGGTAAGGAAGCTATTAAGACCCGTCTACTATACCCCAATTGCAAAACCGATAAACGTCCTATTAAGGGAATTTCAGGGCAAAAAAATTCACCTCGCGGTCGTCCTGGACGAATACGGGGGAATGGCCGGGATAATTACGCTTGAGGACATTATAGAAGAAATCGTGGGCGAGATAGAGGACGAATTCGACGTCCACGAAGAGATGATCGAGGAGATCGGCAACGGCCAGGTTCTGATCAACGGTGAGTGCGAAGTCAAGGAAGTAAATAGATCCCTGGATCTGAACTTACCGGAGGACAGGGTAACTATAGGCGGCCTGGTGATAGATCGGTTAGAGGATATTCCCAATTCAGGCACCGAACTGACCATTGACGACGTCAAATTGACTATAGAATCAGCCACCAAACGAAGAATAAAGAAAGTGAAGCTGGATCTACCAAAAGACTGAATCCACGAAAGCTACCGGGAGGGGACCCCATGGAAAACTTTGAATCCCGTATTGTCGGAACCCTTAGCATCACCTTATTTACTTTGCTCGTGGTACTTCTGGCAAGCGCTACGGTCTCGATCGGAGGCCACGCAGCGGAAAGGAATTATCGAATAGAAGCAAATCTAGTAACCGACGAACACCTGATCAGCGGCACAGAGAGAATAGAGTTCACCAACCCGCTCGACCAACCGGTATCCGAAGTAATCCTAACGCTTCAGGGCAACCTCCACAGGGAACCAAATCCGTACGTAAGCAAGGTAAACCTGGATTCGACCTACCCCACGGGATTCGATTCCGGATGGACAAAAGTGGAGAACGTTACCGGTCCGGATGGAAATGAATTGAACTACACCTCGGGGAGCCTGCCTCCTTCTTCTCAGACTTACTCCCTGGAAGATACGTTTCTCAGAATAGAGCTGCCCAATCGGTTAAACCCGGGAGAGAGCACTTCAATCAGCCTGGATTTTTCCACTAAAATTCCCCGGAAAAAAGTCGGCGACGAGGAATTATTTCAGGGTGTTTATACCTGGAGGTTCGGATGGTATCCCACTCTGGCCCCTGCAGAGTGGTGGAAGGGCTACGACAGGGAGTTATACGGCCAGATCAAGTTACCCAGCGCCGATTACGACGTCCGGCTCGGCGTGCCCGAGGACTTCGAGGTAGCGGGAATGACGGCCGGCAACGACCGGGACGGGAACGACAACCGGAAGACCGTTGAACTAGAACTGAACGAAGCTCGATCCTTCCCTCTGGCGGCAAGCTCCAGCTACCGGAGACACCGAGAAGAGTACAAGAAGTACACCATCGAGGTACTGCACTTACCCGGGTACCAGGAAGAAGCTAGGGTGATAGCCTCCTACGCAAACGAAATTCTCGGCTTCTATTCCGAAAGGTTTGGCGAGTACAAGAGACGGAAACTTACTTTCACCCAGAACCCCGTCTCCGGTTTCTTCGGCATGGCAGCCGACGGAGTGATATCACTCGGAAATTCGTTCTTCGAGGAGAAGGACCTCGCTCTTTCCACCATCACAAATCGGCTGGCGGAATATATCATTGCCCACGAGATCGCCCATCAGTGGTTTGGCATAGGCGTGGGGGTTAACATGAACTCTCAGAACTGGATAAGTGAGGCGTTTGCCGAATACCTTTCCCTGCAGTACTACCACCACAAGTATCCCGAGTACAAACCGAACCTGTTCAGGTTCGAGCGAGACGGGTTGATTAGAAACGCGATAGAATCCCAGCTAGGTTACGTCAATCTCCGGGATCATACCTTTGAGTTGCCCTATATAGTGAATTTCCAGAACGGGTTCGACGAAGCCATCGTCAAACCCCTCGAGGAAGTTAAATACTACAACGCGTACCAGACGAGAATCTACAAAAAGGGCTACATGGTGCTCAGGACACTGAAAGGAATAATCGGAAGGGTCGAGATGGAAAAGTACGTGAGCGATATTTACGAAAATTACGACTCGGATATGGTCGATGTCGAGTTGCTCGCGAAAAGAGCCAGGGAAATCGGTGATGGAAAAATTCCGGAAGAATTCTTCCAGGAATGGCTTTTCACTCCGGGTTATATCGATTACGGAGTGAACGACCTATCGTCGACGAAACTGGACTCCGGCGGTTACAGCAACGAGATACTGGTTACGAAATCCGGCTCCCTTAATTCGCCGGTAACGCTAGTAGCGAAGCTTAAATCGGACAAAGAACTCCGTAGAACTATCTCTCTCGAAACCGAAAGTAAAACGATCTCCTGGCGGACCGACGAGAAAATTAAGAGGGTCTCGATCGATCCGAACCAATTTGTCATGGATGCAAACCGGCTCAACAACCACTTTCCGAGAAAGGTCGACGTATCCCTGGGCGGAAACAGGCTACCTCTTGACGCGTACTTCATCCTTGTCGGCCCGGGTACGATAACGGGAAGAACTCCGAATAAATACACCTGGTCCATAGGTCCGGGCTCCGCTCGGGCCATGGCAAAAATAAACAGGAACCTCTCTTTTACCGGCGGGGTTTCAATTGTGGGTAACAGTTTGTCGGAACTGGACGTAAACGGCTGGGTCGAGTCCCGGTTCGATCTCTGGTCAAACCCGGAGACGGGATCCGCCGGCCAGTACTGGTCACAAAATAGATCCTTGAACCTGAGGCTGGAGCGATTCTCGAAGAAGGACGGTCGAGCTTACAATTTACTTGGTGTAGGTGCCAGCCTGTCCCAGAACGTCACGGACAACTGGTCGCTGGACCTCGACTCCACGGTTAGCCTCGGCGGGGACGTAAAATTCTCCCTTTCGGCCCACGAGATGACGAGAGTGCTACCAAACATCTACCTCGACTTTTCGACGGATCTGGGCTTCGGGCTCGACGACCTCCCGCCCCTGATGAAGTTCGACCTGCCCGAGCTTAAAAGTTATGGTAAATGGAAAACCGGTTCTTCCGGCGGCGTGGGATGGAAAAGAAACTCCTATCCCGGCAACTACAAGTTATTTTCTAAGGCCTCGCTAACCTTTCCGATATCACGGGACGAAAAACTATTCGTCGGAAACCTTGCCCTGATAACCCGGGTGGACCAGAGCCTGTTCATCTCCGGAGGAGCGACCTGGGACGACCTTAACGATATCGGCCTGGAAAACTTCAAGTACGAAGGTGGAGGGGAGCTCTCAGTCCGGGGAAAGACCCTCGGGGGGTTGCTGCCCTTTGACTTCACGTTTGGCTATGCTTATCATGGTCAGGATAAAGGTAGACCTTTCTTTAATTTTTCCCTTGGTTTCTAGGAGGAGAAATGGAAATTTCTTATCGCTGGTTAGCTGATTTTCTTGACCTGGAGATATCGGAGCAGGCCGTCAGAGACCACGCCGAACTCTTGACCATGGCGGGAGCCGAGGTCGAGACGGTAAATTACGTCCGGCCGCCTTCGGAGTTGATCGTGGGTAAGGTAACTAACCTTTCCCTCCACCCGGAAGCGGAAAACCTCTTTCTCGCCGAGGTGGACGTGGGGCGTCAAACGATCCCGACGATAACGGCAGCGGGTAATTTGTACGAAGGTGCAGTGGTTCCCGTAATTACCGCACCGGGCGAAATGCCGAACGGAGACCGGATAGAACCCCAGACCTTCAAGGGCAAGAGATCCGAGGCAATGCTCTGTTCAAAGGAGGAGCTCGGTCTGGAGGAGAAATCCTCCGGCATCTGGATCCTGGACGAAGCAAGGTTCTCGCCGGGAGACGACTTTCTGGACGCGATGGAATACGACGACTACGTGCTGGAATTCGAGATTACTTCCAACCGGCCGGACCTGCTAAACGTCGAAGGTATAGCAAGGGAACTCTCGGTGCTAACCGGCAAACCGCTGGAGACTCCCGACCCACAATTCGAACCGGGCCGGGCCGTCGAGGTTGAGATCGAAATAGAGGACCCGGACGATACTCCGAGATACAGCGCGAGGACTCTGACCGGAGTGGAGATAAAACCGTCTCATCCCAGAATCCAGCACCGACTGGCAAAGTCCGCGTTGAGGCCCAAGAACAACGTGGTGGACGCGACGAATTACGCGATGATCGAACTGGGTCACCCCCTTCATCCGTTTGACCTGGAACAAATAAAGGGCGATAAAATAAAGATCAGGCGAGCAGCCGATGGAGAAAAGCTGGTCACTCTGGACGGAGAATCGCGGGAACTTTCAGGAGAAAACCTGGTCATAGCGGACGAAAAAGATCCTATTGCTTTGGCGGGCATAATGGGAGGTCAATTAACGGAGGTAACCTCCGATACCAGCAGGGTTTTACTTGAGGGTGCCTGCTTCGATCGAGCCAGAATCCGCCAGTCCTCTCAAATACTGGGGCTAACCACCGACGCCTCGAGGAGATTCGAGAAGGGAATGGATCCGGAAAAGACCGAAAGGGCGATAAACCGGGCAACGGAAATACTGACCGACCAGGAGTCGTTCGAAAGTGGTTCCGACCTCGCGGACAATTATCCTGCACCCCCGGATCGAAAGAAAATAAGGTTGAGGAAAGATCGAGCCGAATCGCTAATCGGAATCGAGCTGGAAATGGACGAAATCGAGCGGATCCTAACCGGACTTGGAGTTTCCGCAACAAGAGAAGCCGATGATAGTTTTTCGACGAGCGTTCCCCCGTTTAGAGTAGACCTAACGAGGGAAATCGACCTCGTAGAGGAAATCGCCCGGATCCACGGATACGACAGGATTCCGGAAACCCCTCCGGAGTCCGGAAAGGTCAACCTTTACTCCTCCCGAGAAGAAAGGGTAACGGATAAGGCAAAAACGGTCCTGACGGGTCTGGGATTTTACGAAGCCCTCAGCCCCGGTTTTTCCCCGGGAGATGAACTCGGAGATAACGATCTCGTCAAATTGAAAAACCCGATGGGCGACAAACGCGGGGCATTGAGGTCGGAGATATCCGCCGGACTGGTCCGTCACGCCGAGCGCAACTTTCAAGAAGGCATAGACTCCATTAGACTGTTCGAAATCGGTAACGTGTTTCGCCCGGAAGGCGACTCGATTGACGAAACCGCCAGGCTGGGAATATTCCTCGGTGGTAGAAGGTACGAGGGGGTCGACCAGAAGCAGAACTACGATTTCTGGGACCTGAAGGGAGTCCTGGAGGACTTTTTCGAAGCTATTGACGCCCCCGACTACGCATTCAGGCCGGGAGGGCCCGAGTACTTCCATCCGGGGAGGAAAGCGGAAGTCGTGCTCGAAGGCGACTCGACCGGGTTCGCCGGAGAACTACATCCGGACTTACTGGATTCTCTAGATCTACCGGAGAGGGTTTATCTGGCCGAAATCGAGTTTGCCCGGATAGTCGAAAAAGCCAGGTTCGAGAAAAGCTACAGCGAACTGCCCAAGTTCCCCTCGTCGAAACGGGACCTCTCACTTACCGTTCCGGAGTCGATCGAGGAAAGTGAAATCAGGGAAGTCATTCTAGGTGAGGAAAGAGTGGAACGGGCCTACCTCTACGATATCTACGAAGGCGAGCAAATCGAAGAAGGAAAGAGGAGCCTGACCTACGAAATAACCTTTCTCGACCCGGAACAGACTTTAAGCGACGACGAGGTGGACGAAATAGTAACCGCCATAAGGAACGAACTCGATCGAAAGGGGATCACGTTACGGGAGTAGAACTCTTGTCAGAATTCAAAACGGAGAGCCCGGAAGAGACCGAGGAAGTAGGAATGGAACTCGTCCGAAAATTTGGTCCAAAGAGGATATTTTGCCTTTTCGGACCCCTTGCGGCCGGGAAAACAACCCTTGTTAAGGGTATGGCAAAAGAACTGGGCGTTAAGAGGACAATCGTCTCGCCCTCCTACGTCCTGCTTAGGCAATACGAAGGAGAGTTCCCGCTCTTCCATCTTGACCTATTCCGAATCCAATCCGGCGAAGAATTTATCGAAGCGGGGCTCGACGAATATCTGCTGGAACCCGAAGGAACAGTAGCCCTGGAATGGGCGGGTCGAATAGAAAAGATCCTTCCCGATAACCGGGTCGACGTGACGCTCGAGTTGACGGAGGACGAGAAACGGATAATCAGAACCCGTTTGGTAACTTGATTGAAACGGTGGCCCCGAATATAATTTCTTTGCCAATTTGCCGAGGTGGCGGAATTGGCAGACGCGCATGGTTCAGGTCCATGTGGACATTTTTAAGTCCGTGCGGGTTCAAGTCCCGCCCTCGGCACCAGATTTTTTCTTTCGCCAACTAAACTCGAATTTCCCTATCGGCTGGACTATTAATTAAATTTTCAGTTTCCTATAATATCTATCACAGGGGGAAGTGATAATGACTAAGCCAATCGTTCTGAAAAAGGGGGTCATAGTTGCCGGACACCCCAGAAGCGGTACCTCGCTTGCCTGTCAGCTAGTTGAAAGCGCCGGCGTCTCGTTCCCCAACGACTTCGAAGGTGACGAATACAACCAGGCGGGTTATTACGAAATGGCTATCAGCAAAGAGGTTTCCAAGGAATTGATGAACGAAGCCATGACGGAAGAAAACACTGAAAAAATGAACGAGGTAATAAAGCGACTCAACGATCGCGAGGGCTGGAGCGGATTGAAGCTGGTAAGGGTTCCGGCCTTATTCTTCTACCGCCACGTTGCCGACCAACTAAAGATGGTGGGAGTATTCAGGAAACCCGCAAACGTAAAAGCCAGCCTGTTTAAGCGGGGCATAGGTGAGTTTCCCGTTCCCTGGAGGAAAAACGCAAACGCGCTAATAGCAGCCTACGAAAACATCGACGAGAGCATCCTGGTAAGTTACGAGTCCCTTCTGGATCGCGAACCGCACGTCGAGGAAGGATTCGAAAAGATAGGGCTGGAAGTCGACACCTCGCTCATCGACTCCGACCAGCAAACCCAGCAAAATAGCCGGGTCATGGTAACTGAGGACGAACGAAGACTTTACGAGCGGTTAAAGGAACTGGAACGGGAAAGCTGTTCTAAAACGGGCTCCCGCTGGCACAAATTCAAGGTTTAACCAGAGCTGAACTAATAACCGGGCGGGCGAAACGTAATCAAGGCACTCAGTCGCGGCGAGACGAGACTCTGAGCCATTTTCTCGGCACGTACAGATTTCCGTCCTCGTCTTCGACGCCGTACTTTTCCAGGGCAGGGGCCACGGCGTTCTTCAGGGCAACCTGCGCCTCTTCTACGGGATATCCATGCAGGGCACCAAGAGCGTAATTCTTGAATCCACTTATATACTCCCAGGCTTCCTGGTATAGAGGTGCGGTCAGTTCTTCGACCTCGTGAACTCTCAATCCGGCCCGGCGGACCAACTCACGGTAGTGTGATTTCGGCAGGAACTTGCTTGCTTCGGCACGGTCTTTGCCCTTTCTTCTCTCAACCCCTTTATCCCTCAGGAACTCGACTGCTTTTTTGACCTTATATCTATAGAACGACTTAGTGTCTTCGGGTCTAGCTCCCTCGTAAAAGGCCGTATTGAAGAAGAACCAGCCGTCGTCCTCCAGGTTTTGAACTATCCGGTTCACGGCTTCGAGCTGACTTTCTTCCGACAGGTTATGTATCCCGTTACCCCACAGCGCCACGTTTGCCTTATCTTCCAGAGTCTCCATCTCTTCTACCGGCGCGTGAATCGAACCCAGAGACCTAACTAAGGAATCCAACCTCTTCCTTGCCTGCTTTAGCGCCCCTCCGGATTTGTCGAGGCAGACTACCTCGGGTTTCTCCCAGTCGTTAGGTAGTTCCTCGACGAAAAGCTGAACCATCGTACCGATTCCGGTGGCTATATCCAGCAACCTCCCGACTCTTTCCACACCGGCGTCAACCATGGATGCAATCCAGCTGATTATTATCTTTCGGTTCACGTCCCTGTACTCTTTAGTATCCGCGAACGGTTCGAAATTGTACTCTTGGTCTCCCATCAAAACACCCCGGATAGGCCAATAATTTCGGAAAAATTAGGACAAAATTTTCTGTCCCGAAACGGCACCCCAAAAAGCCAATCACAAAATAAGCCTAAGACATCAATGAAAATGCAAATAGGGGGGTATGCCTACCCCCCTATTTGATCCCATCATCTAGCTCCCGTCATGACTAACCTTCAACTTTATCGGATTGATTTAAACTCAATAGCTTGCCTAACCGACTTCTATTGCGTCAACGGGACACTGTTCCATTCCTTCTTCGGCACAGTCCTTCAGGTCATCAGGCACTTCTCCGGACCTTTCGTCTTCTCCCCGATGGTCCTCTACCAGTCTGGAATTACCGTCTTCGTCCGATTCGTAAACTTCCGGACAAGTGTCATAACAGATGCCGCAGGCTATACATGCTTCCTGGTCTATGCTAACATTTACTGACATTACAAACCCTCCAAAGATTTGGATTATCAACAAAGTATAGTTCAACTACGTTTGTTTTCAAACTTCGACGGTATTTCGGTAAAACTCGTGTTCCGATCAACCGATCTGGTTGCAATACCTACCCCTCACTTTTTCGAAAAATTCCAGGTACTCTTCCGTTCTGTAATCGGGGTAGGTCCAGTCCTGAGGTTTGAACTCGCCGTCCCTGTACCGGAGCGTGACTTCACCGTAAATCCCACCTCGCAGATAGAGCCTGTGAGAATAGTTTTTGGTGGTAGCCAGGACGACCTTTGACATGCCCAGATAGCCGGGATCGATGTTTATCGGTCTTGATAAGCCCGAGTCGGACTTTTCAGCAAAATTAACCTCCAGTTCGTTCGTTAAACGTTTGCAATCAGGGAGTTTCCCGGGATCGACCAGATCCCTAAAGGAGACAAATTTTCTTTTTATCCCTTCACCCATTTCCTCCCTGTAATAATCGGTAAATTCGAAAGGCATCAACTGGCTTTCGAGGTCAATTCGCCCAAACTCGTTTTCCAGTTCACGCTCAACCCCGGTCAATATATCCGGTTTGCTGGTTAACAATCCCGCAAATAGCTTTACCGGTTTTGGCTTTGTTACCTCTCCCATCCTTTCAGACGACCTCCCGTGTTGCGATCTCTCGGCTTTTGACCCCTTATTTACCCACGAAAAAGTCAAGACTTTTTTAGACTCAATTCCGCCCCAGTAAGTCCTCCAGCGCCCCACCCAGAAGAGGGTACTCGAACTCGAACCCCAATTCGTTAAGTCCGACAGGTCTTACCCTCTGGCCGTCCAGAACCAGCGTAGCAGCGTCACCAAGGACAAACCGAAACACCCATCCGGGGATCTTCAAATACGACGGCCTGTTTAACACTCTACCGAGTTCCCTTCCGAAGTCCCTGTTTCGTTTTGGGCTGGGAGCCGTCATGTTAACCGGACCGTCCGCCTGCTCGTTTTCCAGCAGGAATCGTATAGCCCTTACTTCGTCGGCGATGTGAATCCAGGAATACCACTGATTACCGGCCCCCAGAGGTCCTCCCAGAAATAGCTCGTAAGGTAGTTTTAACCGGGGAAGGACCCCGCCCTCCGAGCTCAATACGATCCCGGTCCGGATGATCGGTCGACGAACCCCCATGGATTCTACCGGACGGGTTACTTCTTCCCATTCTTCCGCCGTCTCAGCAAGGAAACCATCGCCCCGGGGAGAACTTTCGTCAACCACTTCCTCGCCGGTGCCGTAATAGCCAATTGCGGAAGACTGGACCAGAACCCCGGGCTTGTCGTCGGCGGACTCGATCGCCTCCACGACAGCCCTGCCCGCCTTTAGTCGGCTTGTTAGAATTCGGTTCTTCTTAGCGGACGTCCATCGGTCGGGAATCAACCCCGACCCCGCGATATTCTCCCCGGCAAGGTTCACTATTCCATCGGATTCCTCAACCCAGTCAACCCAGCCCTCGGCAGATTCGGCATCCCATTTTACCATCCTGGCACCCTCAAGAGGTTCTCTCCCTTCCGGATGCCTGGACAAGACCACCGCTCTGTGACCGTTATCGGCAAGCTCTTTTACGAGCTCTCTACCTATCAACCCGGTCCCACCGGTAATAATTACCTGCATATCTACCTCCTCCAGGTCGGTCGACCTTTGAGGAACGCTGACCCCTTACCGGATATTAAGGTTATTCCTGAAAACCGTAACCCGACTTGACGTTTGCCCCACCGTCAACGTGGACGACTTCTCCGGTAACCATTTCCGACATCTCCGACAGGAGCCAGGCGGAGACGTTTGCCACGTACTCCTGTGACCCGTTGCTGTCCCAGTCAAGCGGAGCGAGCTCGTCGTATTCTTCCGCCATAGTCGAAAACCCGGGTATTCCTCGGGCAGATAGGGTCTTCATCGTTCCGGCAGAAATGGAATTTACTCTGATTCCGTCCTCGCCGAGGCGCACGGCAAGCATTTTGGTGAAATACTCCAGAGCCATCTTGAAGAAATTCATCCAGCCGTAAGGGGGCCAGATCTTCTCCGTGTCGAAACTGAGAGAAACGACACTCCCTCCGTCATTCATCAGAGGAGAAAACTCCTGAGCCATGGTAAACAGCGAAAAACTCGAGATCTCGAATCCGTTCAGGACCTGGTCTCGATCGGCTTTAAAGAAATCCGGATCGATACAATCCCGGTCCGCATAGGCTATGGAATGAACCAGCCCGTCCAGTTCCCCCCAACTACCCTCGATCATCTCCCTGGCTTTCTCCATCGTCGCCGGTTCGGTCACGTCCAGCTCCCAGACCGGTGGAGGCTCCGGGAGCCTGTCGGCCGCTCTTTTAGTTCGTTCTACGTCGGGTGAAGTCAGCACCACGTCTGCTCCCCGGTTCAGAACTTCCTTCGTAATCCAAAACGCCGCCGATCGTTTGTTCCGCACTCCGGTAATCAATATTTTCTTGCCTTCTAACATGTTGCCCTCCCTGAGAAAAGTATTGAGTCCAGCCATTTAAGTCACAGAATTGTATGGTTTATTTTCCGGGCATACTAGCCATCTTCCTTAGGCCTCCCTCTACGGGGGCTTATAGAGTTAACGCCTTCGACCATCCATATTAGCGATAACCTCCGAGACCCCGAGGGGTCTCTTGGGAAGCGTCGCTAAATATGATAACGTTTACGGGAGGAGATATAATGCGTGATTTTACCTTTCAAAACGAAACGAAAATTATATTTGGTCGCGGAGTTGAAGAAAAAACCGGCGAAGAGGTAAAGAGATTTGCCGACAAGGCACTGTTCCTCTACGGCGGAGGCAGCATAAAAGACCACGGGATTTACGACAAAGTAATGGACTCGCTGGATAACGCCGGGATTGAACCAGTCGAGCTCGGCGGAGTACAGCCAAACCCAAGATTGAGCCTGGTAAAAGAAGGCATAGACATCTGTAGGAAAGAGGACATCGAATTCATTCTGGCGGTCGGCGGGGGGAGCGTAATCGATACGGCAAAAGCAATTTCCATTGGAGTACCCTACGAGGGAGACGTCTGGGATTTCTACGGCGGAGATAAAGAAGTCGAGGAGGCCTTGCCTACCGGAGTCGTCCTTACGATTCCCGCTGCGGGAAGCGAATCCAGCCCGGGATCGGTAATCACCAAAGAAGAAGGGGGGTACAAAAGGGACGTCGGCAGTGACAAGATTAGGCCGAAGTTCGCTATCCTGAACCCCGAATTTAATTTCACCCTGCCCGAATTCCAGACAGCAGCCGGAGCCGCAGATATCATGGCCCACGTGATGGAGCGATACTTTACCCAGGAACCCGAGGTCGGATTTACGGACAGGCTGTGCGAAGCCACGCTAAGGACGATTATCAAGAACACGCCAATTGCCCTCGAAGAGCCGGAAAACTACGGGGCAAGAGCCCAGATTACCTGGGCGAGTACCGTAGCCCATAACGACCTGCTCGGCACCGGCCGGGAAGAGGACTGGGCCTCTCATAACATTGAACACGAACTGAGCGGTATGTACGACGTTACTCACGGTGCCGGTCTGGCGATTATTTTCCCGGCCTGGATGAAATACGTCCACGAGGAAAACCTGGAAAGGTTCGCCCAGTTCACCACGAGAGTCTGGAACGAAGAAGCGGACTTCCACTCTCTTGAAAGAACTGCGACAGAGGGGATCGAGAGACTGGAATCGTTCTTTCAGAAGATCGGGCTTCCCACGAGATTGGCCGACCTCGACGTCGAGGTGACCGAAGCGGATCTCGTGGAAATGGCTGACAAGTGTACCGAAGGGGGTCCGGTGGGTAATTTCGTGGAACTGGACAGGGACGACGTACTGGAAATTTACAGGATCTCCAGGTAAATCAAAGGTAACGACAACTTTAGACTTTTCCGGCGCTGGTTCCTGAAATTCGCCGTCCTTCCGGGTGGGGCAGCCTAACTCAAGGCGGAGTTCGCCACCAGGTAACCTACCGTGGAGACTATCGCCGACAGAACTCCACCCCAGACCAGGTCAACCGCGGTTACCTTCAGGGACCAGCCGGATAGAGTAGCCAGATTCGTCAGATCGTAGGTCGCGTAGGTAATTATTCCGAACAAGAAGCCGAATCCGAGACTCCTCAGCATAGAACCTTTCTGAAGTGACGGGTTAACCACGAAGACTACTATCCCGACGATGAATAGAAGGTAGAACACGATAGCGGCAGTCCAGTTCGTGGATTCCGCCATTAGCTCTCCCAGTTCTCTGCGATAAAAACTTCTGGCAACCACCCCGAGCCAGAAAAAGTCGACCGCAAGAAAAGTGCCCAGACAAATCAAGTAAAGATAAATTTGATTTAAGAGATCCATAATATCCTCCTTACTAACTGGTTAACGGAGCTAGACAGATAAGGCAAATCCGGTTGCCCCAGGCGTCATTTCGCCGGTAGCTTATCCAGAGCCTCCAGGACGATCCTCACGATAATCAAGCCCCAGCCCAGAAGCAGGATAAACCAGATTATCTTCTGAGCGGCCTTAAGGGCACCAAAAAATATCAACGAGGCGGTTAAAATTCCGAGATAGCCAAGCGGCTTTTCCAGATCCTGAACGTTAACCCCCGCTATCATGTCGATCAGATTTACCAGGCCTCTCCCGATTATCTCAGCCGCACTATCGATAAAGGTCAGGAGTTTATCCAGCAAGCTGTCGGCCACTTCGCCTTTAACGCCGTTCGATTGGCCTGATACAGCGGGAGACAACGATCCCACCATGACAAGAACCGCAATAATAAAGCTCGCCCCGACCATTATATTCTTTTTTTGGAACATCTTCCTCCTTTCACGCCACTTTGCCCCAAGTCTTTCCGGTTAATACCGAACAGGACCAAGATAACCAAAACCAGCCGAAACTCGGAACATTGGACCTTATCGATTTCTTTTCCACTTAATTTATATACTTACCAGAGTCAAAATACAAACTCCCTAACTGACTAGCTGTTTCGATTAGGGCCAGTTCTCTCATATGAAAAAGAAAATCTGCTCCGTTACCATAATTTATCGGCAAAATACAAGTCGGAGATCGGAGTATCTCAGACACCAACAGCGTGGGTGGAAATCTCTTATAGATAAAGGAGGCGCCATGGACGAAAACAGGTCGGGAGAAGAAGGTTTGAACGAGATAATCCTAAATCGCAGGTCCAAAAGAGCTATTTCAGACGAGAAAATATCCGAAGCCGAACTGGACCGGCTTATCCGGGCCGCCCATCTGGCTCCGTCGTGCTTCAACAACCAGCCCTGGAGGCTGATATCGGTAGATGAACCGGCTAAGCTGGAAAGGATAAAGGAAGCTTTACCCGGAGGTAATTACTGGGCAAAGAAGGCTCCGGTAATAATCGCCGTAGTTTCCCGCCAGAAAATTGATTGCGAACTATCTCACGATAGAATTTACTACAAATTCGATTGTGGGCTCGCGGTGGAAAACCTCCTCCTCCAGGCAACGGATATGGGCCTTGTGTCGCATCCTATAGCGGGGTTCAACCCGAAAGTAACCAGAGAAGTCCTTAGCATTCCCGATGACTTCGAGCTGATAACTTTAATTGTCGTTGGAAAACCGGGAAACCCGGAAGAGCTGAGCGAAAAACACAGGAGAACCGAACTCGGCGATAGAGAGCGCCTGCCGCTGGACGAAGTCGCCTCCAGAAACGAATTCGAATTCTAAGTCCAAAATCCCCGGACTATGTTTATAGGAAACTTATCCGCCCCCCCAGAGGTGCGAAACAGGTGACTTCGTTTTATATACCGGGATATTAGAGAGTTAAATACCGCTTAATAATAAAGAGAAATGCTAACTAGACACAACTACAATTACCTAACCCTTCTATCATTGCCCTGCCTTTTCCAAATTCATTTTATCAACGATGAAATCGCGTTATTTTTTGTAGTTTCGACCTCTCGTAGACTCTCGTATTTACACTATTTTATTCAGTTTCAGCGCTTTATATGGCCCCGCTTTCTCTGTAACTTCGGATTCCTTTTTACTTCTTTAACCAACCAAACGTAATAAAGGGTTTCGTCCAGCTCCTCTGCTAACTTCCAATCAGGTTTTTCCATTCGACTGCGAATATACTCGACCTTCTGGGTCTTTTGAGAGGACTTGATAGTATCGCCTCCCCAAAAATAACGAGGTTAAGGTCAAAAATCAGAATCTATGAGCCCAAAATGAGCCCGGATAAAGCAATATGTATAAGACCAAATTAAGTGCTCAATCAGAACCAATTATCGTATGATAAGTATATCATATTAGCAACTATTTTTAAAATCCCGAATCCGGCGATTGGCTTAAGCTACCATGTTACGATTAAAGACGGGCCCGGGTAACGGGTCCGTCTTTAAGAACTCATACAGCTGGTAATCTTTGTTGGTTGCGCGCTTCATGACTCACTCGATAGGAGTTTCTGCAGTAATCCAGATGGAGTTGATAGCTAAGGCGGGCGACGAACGTAACCTCGAGTCATCCGAACTATAGCCACGTAGAGGGACACTGATAGTACCGACTACGTTATCCGGTTTCCGGTTTACATAAGCAACCAGGAAGCCAGGCCGAGCAGAAAAAAGAACCCGGCAACGTCCGTAACTGTCGTCATCCAGATATTTGCGGACAGAGCGGGGTCCAGGCCGGCTTTCTTCAATCCAAGCGGTATCGCGACTCCGGAAATACCTGCAACTATCATGCTGAGAACCATGGAAACTCCGACAATTAGCGCAATTTTTAGAGATCCCTGCCAGAAAAAAGCAATTAACCCCACGATAACGCCGATGGAAATCCCGTGCAACAACCCGAGCAGAGCTTCCTTGACCAGAGCCCTGGTTCCCTGGCCACCGCCGATCTCTCCCAGAGCGATGCCTCGCACAAGCAACGTAACCGTCTGGGATCCGGAGTTACCGCCCTGACCAGCAATAACTGGCATAAATACAGCGAGTACCGCGTACTTTGCCACCGTATTCTCAAATATACTAACGACAATTGCTGCCAGCAAAGCCGTACCGAGATTGACGACCAGCCACGGCAACCTGTGCTTCATGGAGACGTTCCAGGGGGTCCAGACGGATTCCTCTTTCGCCCCGCTTATACCAACCATTTCAAGCATATCTTCCGTATCTTCCTGACGAAGGATATCTATTACGTCGTCAAACGTTATTACTCCCAGAAGGAAACCTTCCTCGTTTACTACCGGTAAAGCGAGGTAATCGAACTTGTCGAACATCCGGGCGACTTTTTCCCTGTCGGATTCGGGCGAGACCGTTTTGACGTCGGGGTTCATAACTTCCTTTAACTTTAATCCTGGGTCTCTAAAGGCAATATCTCTGAGGGGGAGAACCCCTGTTAATTTACCCGTCTCGTCAGTGACGTAGACGTAGTTTATTTCCTCCAGTGCCTGTTTCTTCCCCCTTAACTCTTCTATTGCCGTATCGACACTCATGGTCTCGGGCAAGCTAAGTACACGGGGTGACATCGTCCCCCCGGCAGTATCCTCGGGATATTTCAGAAGACTCGTCAGGCGCTGACGGGTGAGTTCGCTGAGCAGAGGGAGTATCGCTTCTTTCTCTTCCTCGGGTATCTCCTGGAGCAAATCAACCGAGTCGTCCGGAGACATCCTCTCCAGTAATTCGGCTTTACGTTCCCTGGTCAGCTCTCGAAATATTCCGGACGATTGCCAGGGATCTAGAGACTCGAGGGCTTCCGCGGCAAAGTCAGGCTCTAACGACCGCACCCGATCCGCGGCTTCCTCCTCGCCGAGTTCCAGCAACCGATGACCTGCCTCGGCCGGATGGAGCTCGGGTAATTTTTTATCAGTCATGGTTAAATAAAATGAAAGAATAAATCACGGTTCATTAACCGACAAAGTTCCGATTAATAAAGGCACGGAAGCATTCAGTTGATAACCAAATAGACTTCCGTGCGTACCCTGCTCCGGATAATCGGAACTTAAGACGGCAAACCACCCGGCAAGAGCCTATCCCGGTCGGCTAGAACCGGGCAACCCGTCCATTAATGAGATCGGACACCCGGCCTTTCGACTCTGGAAAGAATCCGAAAATCGTCCCGGTTCCCACCCTGGAAAACTTTTAGGCTTCTCGCCGGCTCCCGAGAATCACGAAGCACCTTAAGAAATGGCCTCCGAGTTGCTCTGGACTTGCTCTCTAAGGTCGTTTATCTCCATCTCGAGAGTTTCAAACCTCACCTGTAACTCGTTAGCCAGTTCTTCGTTTGACTCCACAAGCGGTGAGACTTCACCCCTTAGATCGGCCAATCCCCGTGATACCTCGTCCAGTTTGCTCTTCAGGTCTTTGTCGGCCTGATCGAGCGAACTCACGCGGGAGGTAAGCGAACCGACCTCCGACTTCAATTCGTCAATCTGGCCCAGTATGGAGGACCTGCGCCTGGCTTCGGAATTCATGAAGTCTTCGAGTTCGGCTCGGAGCTCGGTCAATCCCGTCTCCACTGTATTTAGTTTGCTCTCCAGGGCAGCAAGCGTGTCGACCCGATCGGAAAGAGCATCGTTCTCTTCGGCCAATTTGGCTATTCTATCGCTTAACTCTTCGTCCATCTGTTTCTGATCTTCCATTAATCCGGTTACCGTCTCTTCCCTCTCGGTCATGCTGGCACTAAGGTCTGCCAGGTCCTGTGCCATTTCGTCCATCCGGGTTTTTATCGTTTCTAACTCCTCGACCTTGCTGGAAAGCGTCTCGCTGTCCGACTCCAACCCGTCGACCCTATCGCTCAGCCCCTGATAGGCCTGCTTCCACTCTTCGACCAGCCCGGTGAGGGAACTGTCTTTCTCTTCGAGCTGACTCACCTTACTCGTAAGTTCGTCCAGCTCTCCGGCCATGCCGTCGACCTTCTCGTTTAACTGGGATTCGAGCGAGGAAATAGTCTCTTCCTGGCTGGTTTCCATCTCGCTTAACTGGCTCGAAAGGTTGCTTACTCTCTCCTGCAGCTGATCCACCCTTTCGGAATCAACCGAAGAGTTAATCCGGGCGTTGAAGCTGATTCCCACGTAGAGTAAACCACCAACGAGAACCACTAAAAGAACAAACGTTAAGGACTTCGAAAATTTTGACATTTTACACTACCTCCAGTAATCAATTTATAAAACCTCTTTTCGCTCCTCACCAAAGTCTATTTGTATACGCGAATTAAATCAAATCTCGCTCGCTAACCGGGAACTTGTCCTCTCGAAATCGAAAATAAACTCAACTCGTATTTGACTCCAAACGGCAAGGAGACTATAATACAAGCCGGTTTCCACTTGGTATTGAAGAAAAGGCTGAGGTAACTATGAAAAAAGCAAAACTTGTCATAGCGGGGATCATCGCGATACTCCTCGTGATTATCATCTTTCAAAATCTCAATACGGTATCAACCCGGTTACTGTTCGCCAGGGTAGAAATGCCCCAGGCCGCACTTCTGTTCCTCACGGCGGCCGCCGGATTTGCCATCGGGCTACTGGGCAGGTTTACCATATTCAGGGAAAAATAACTCCGGTGAAACCTGCCTCGAATTAGAGCAGTTCTCCGAGGTGAGCGTCGGCAATCTCTGTCGACTCCCGGAGCGTGAGACTGTTTTTCCTATTGTTGTACTGACCTGGGGATCACGAGCCTGCCATCATCTCAATGAGAATTAAGGGCATTTAACCTCTTGGACCACGATCGTTAACGCCCGATTCGGGGTGATCTACCGTTGACGGACCAACCAGGTTTTCCGTTCGAACTCGAAGACGTCCTGAAAAGGATCGAGAGTTCTAACAAAATAATGGTCCTGGGAGGTATGGATACGGGGAAAACCACGTTAATAAGGAAACTTCACGGCAATACCGGTGGTTTAATAATCGACGGGGACCTGGGCCAGCCCGAAATCGGACCTCCGGGGCTGATCTCGCTGGGTACTTACCGAAACGGCATGAAAGACGGCTACTTCGTCGGAAGCTTCACACCACGGGGAAACCTGGTTCAGGTGATAACTGGAATCGCGAAGATGTTTAACCTGAGCCGGAACCGTTGCTTCGTGGACACGGACGGATGGATCGAGGGTGACGCCGCCGGGGTCTACAAAGGAGAACTGATCGGACTGGTAGAACCGGATTCTCTAATTCTGCTCCAGCGCGAGGACGAGCTGGAAAAGTTTTGCACTTACCTCCCGGAGGAGCGGGTCGTCAAGCTCAAAGCCCAGGAAAAAGGAGAGAAGCCCCGAGGGGAAAGGTCGGCAAATCGGATTCGGAAGTTTAAGTATTATTTTTCTCGTTCCCGGAGGATCGAAAAATCCTGGGACAAAATTAGGATTGCCGGAACCCTGCTCGGAGGAAGTGAGAAAATTCCCCGGGATAAACTGGCGGGCTTTTTTGGAGGAAGGGTTTTAGCCGGATGGAAGAGAGGAAACGCTCTAGCAGTCATTTCCGGTGCCTCCCCGGGTTCGCCGGATAAATTAAAAGAGAAATTCAACGCAACGGAAATCGAACGTCATGGGATCGAGGAACTTAAGTACCGACTTGTCGGTTGTTACAGCGGTAATAGATTTTCCGGCGAAGGCACGATAACCGACCTAACCACCGAGGGAATCGAAGTGCTGACTCCCGAAGAAGACTTTGATACGATAAAACCGGGCAAGGAACGGGTGAAGCCCAGCGGAAGAAGTCTAAACTAACTAGGCCAATAGCCACTCCAGGTCGACGTTTTCCTCGATCAGGTCGGCAACACCTTCGTGAAACCTTCCGGAACGGGCAGACTCTTCGGGCTTTTTCCTGCCGGCAAGCGAAAAGACGTTCTCCACGAACTTCTTCCTCAGGGACTCGTTTTCGAATAACCCGTGAAGATAAGTACCCAGCACCCTTTCGGTCGACGCGCTCTCTGTACCCAGGGGACGGTCTACCGTACCTTCGATCGACGACGACCCCATGTGAATCTCGTACCCGGTCACCTCGCCTCGGGCACCGGCAATGGGGCCTGTCCCCTCGACCGACATCGTTACTTCTTCAACGCGCTTCTCGGGGGAAAACTCCGTTTCCACTGGTAGCAAACCGATCCCTTTAACCCTGTCCAGGTTACCGTCGACGCTCTCGACTCCCGCGTTTCTTATCTCACGACCAAGCATCTGATAGCCCCCACATATTCCGACGACGTAACCTTGGAAATCCCTCAGCTCCGGAAAGAACCCCGCCTCTCTCAGCGCAATCAGGTCATCGACGGTGTTCTTGGTTCCGGGTATCACGACGGCGTCGGCAAAACCCAGGTCAGCATTCAGTTCGGTAAAAACGACCCTCACTCCCGGCTCACGGGCAAGGGGCTCGAGGTCGGTGAAATTTGAAATCCGGGGCAGTCTGGGCACGGCTATCTTAACCGAGTTTTCCTCCGGCACCCCGTCTCCGTCGCCCCAGACCATTCTTTCTCCCATCCCGGGCAGGGAAACGCTGTCCTCGGACGGGAGCGAAATATCTTCGTACGGGACAACCCCCAGGACGGAGATATCAAGCTTTCGCTCGATCTCGTCTATTCCTGACGTCAGCAGCGACTCGTCGCCCCGAAATTTGTTTATTACCACGCCTGCCACTCTTTTCCTGATATCCTCCGGAAGCAGCTCCACCGTTCCGTATATGCTGGCAAATACGCCTCCCCGCTCTATATCGGCAACCAGGACGATCTCGGCGTCTGCTATCCTGGCGGTTTCGATATTGGCAAGGTCCCTCTCCTGGAGGTTTATCTCGGCTATGCTCCCCGCCCCCTCGGCAACTATATAGTCGTAATCAGCGGCAAGGTTCTCGTAGGAGACCCGAACGGCTTCTCTCGCTTTCTCCCAGCGGTCCCGATAGTAGCTCCCCGCCTTGAAGTGTCCCACGGCCTTTCCCCGCAGTATTAGCTGACTTTCTCCGTCTCCCCGCGGCTTGAGCAGTACCGGATTCATGTCGGTAGTCGGCCTGACTTCGGCCGCTCCGGCCTGGACGTACTGAGATACCCCGATCTCGCCCCAGCCCCCGTCCGGCGAGATCACGGCGCGGGCGTTGTTGCTCATATTCTGTCCTTTAAACGGGGCAACGGACTCTCCTCTGCGGGAAAGAACCCTGCACAGTCCCGCAGCTATCGTACTTTTCCCGGAATGGCTCGCCGTACCCGCCACCAGTATCGTTCTGGTCATCTGAACCCTCCTCCGAATTGATAACCTAGACGCTTTAGTAAGTTAACTACATTCCAACCAGGTAATAAATCGATCAAAGGCTCCGGATTCTTCGTGAGAGCCCTGTGGTGGCTCGGGTCGATGAAATCGGGTCCTATCTTTGCCGGCTGAGAGTCCTTTCCGATATTTTCCAGTGCCCGAAGCACCACTAGCGTCGCCACGGTCTTCCCCGACCCGGAACTCGTCCCGGCTATTACCAACCCTTTCATATCGGACACCAGATAACTGCGACCACGATCAAAAGATAAACCCCTATTGCCCGTCCAACCAGAGAAACTGCCCTGGTAACGTCGCCCGGTTCGGGAAGTTCGAACTCCGAGCCGAGGACGTAACCCGACCTCTTCGCCAGTTTAACCTTCAAAGCCCCCGACCCTGCACTCATGGGCCAGCCGCTGTTGGGGCTGGGAGTATTATTTCCCTCCCTGAGCGCGGACTTTACGGGTAGCGTGGAGAACGACGCAGCTGATATCAGGAGAGGAGACAGCCTGGCGGGAATCCAGTTGAATAGATCGTCCAGCCGCGCTCCAGGCGAGCCAAAGTCCCGTAAATCCTCCGTTTTGTAGCCAATCATCGAATCCACCGTGTTGAACGCCTTGAACCCCAGGGCCATCGCGACTCCAGTCTCGAGGTTTATCAACGTGCCCAGGTAAAAGTACAATAACGGAGAGATGATCGAATCAACCAGGTTTTCAAATAGCGACTCTATAGCGGCGGATCTCATCTCCTCCCGGGAAAGGTCCGACCTGTCCCTGCCCACAAGAGCCAGCAGCTGATCCCTGGCATCCTCGGGGTTTTCTTCGATATTTCTTCCTATCGACCGGGTCGTTCCCACCAGGCTCCTGATCGAAAACGTCGATTTGACCAGGTAGATACCCAGTACAAGCCCAAGGGGCCACCACAAAGCCACTGAAAACCTAGCCACCAGATAACCGGCTCCTCCCGTAGTTACAACCACCAGTAGAACCAGTAAGGCGCCAAAAATTTTCTTTCGCTCGAACCGTTCAAACCGACGCTTCAGCACACTAATTAATCGACCGATCCAGACTACCGGGTGGAGTAATTCCGGTGGCTCACCCAGAAGTAAATCAAGGGCAACGCTGCCGAGAAGAACTACCAGGCTAACCGGAATAGTGGTTTTAAATATAGTCATGACAACTCTTCAGCTCTGAATGATATAATTCATAGTTCACCAATTTTCAGAATTAGAACGATAGCACACTCACCACTTTAACCAGTAAAAGCAGGCCGGGTCCCCGCGCCCGGCCGGTAGGTTGTTTTTCACTACCTACCGGGCTTCCGGCCCGGGAAAAGAAAGAAACTTATACTAGGTCCTCTGGCAATTGTTCGATAAAACCGCATCCCGCACTCAATTGGAGCCTCCATGCATATGCTGGGGAAGTTAGTTGTAAATCTTCAGTGAAACAACTACTCACCTCTTTAAAGTGTAGTGCCCAATTGAGTGCGGGACGACTCGGCCTCCGATAGGATTTTCCTGAACAATTCCCAGAGGACCTAAGTACGATAATAGAGACGTTACCTT
>Ga0207797_1000134_pt1 | contig 52064 bp, 54 predicted proteins | sample PRCRCaboRojoPR_6_FD_187275 | JGI IMG/M metagenome (GOLD analysis project Ga0207797, IMG submission 187275) | Marine sediment microbial community from Cabo Rojo, Puerto Rico - PR CR 10% Liquid 1 (SPAdes) | ecosystem: Environmental > Aquatic > Marine > Coastal > Sediment | place: Cabo Rojo, Puerto... | reverse complement strand
CTGCCGTTCGCTCCCGGTAATCCCGGCGAGTCGATGCGGCTCGGTAGTCGACCGATTTCCTTACGGTCTTCTCCTCTCACCCGCGAGTTCTGTATGGAGCATCTCGGCACACTCCCCCATGAACAGCCAAGCCCTCTAGTACCGAAATCCGACCACCAGGCGTCTGAGACCACGATAGATGCCGAAGGGCTTGGCAAACCCGGATTGGCTGGGTTGCTCCTCCACAGTCCAGCCCTCGCGTTCGAGCAATGCCGCGATAATCGGCCGATGGTGGTCACCACAAATCACGACCACCCGCTCGTAACCGTTTTGCGTACTCCGTCGGTCGATCTCCCCTGCCATGTGTTGCTCCCGGGCGAATGACCCTGCAAGCTCGCTGAGCCCGTGATTCATGGAAAACACGACGACGGCGAAAACGAGGGATGCAACGGCGTCTCCCAACTGGACTGGGAGGACTGGGCCGCCAGTCGGAAGCAGCGAGTGAATCCAGACTGCCAGATAGATCCCAGACAAGAGACTGGTTACGAGGATCAACACTTTGGCAGGCCACCAGATGGCCGTGTAGGTTTCGAGCGGCCCGAGATCGATGTTCTTCTCGACCGCAATCTCGAGCGCTCGGTTCCCCTCGACCGTCTCCGTCCGGTCATGGTAGTGGGGTTCCGTGAGTCGTCTATAGAGCTTGAACGTCGCGAGATAGGGGACCCCGAGCAGCGTCGAGCCCGTAGCGAGGGAGTCCAGGTTCTCGTCGTGATGTTCTGTGAAGACCGCGTCAAACGCCGAGAATTCGATAGTCGATTGCACTCGCTGGTCGGTAGCTGAGTGGTGGGCCTCTCCAACGACCTTCGCGAACGCCATCGTGCTACACACCCCGACCGGCTACCCGTCGAATCTGAACACTCCGGCGGGAACGAGTCATGCTGGGTTTAGGCCGGTCCGAGCACAAAGCCTTCCCGGGTAGGAGGTACTTCGCGACGGTAGAGTTACCACACCATCGCTGGCGCCGACGGTTGCTACTCCGGCCCAGAATACGCAAACGCCGTCACCGTCTCCCAGTCGTAGGGCAGGTCGAAGGGCTCTGCATCCACCACTCGTGATTCCACGAGGTCCATGTCCTGCAAGGACTCGAGGGCGTTCTCCAGCGTGCTCAACGAGGACATGTCCGCGATGAAGGCCCGCCCTTCGTTGGGCAACTCGCCAGCCATCAGCCGGTCGTTGTACTCCGCCTCGGTCAATCGGTCCCGGAGCCGGTCAGTCTCCCGTCCGGCCTCGAAGTCCGTGTCCATGACCTCGTCGGCCACTTCCTGCAAGCGATAGGCCGAGTCGGAGTGCTCCCGCAAGAAGGCCAGGACAGCGTGTGTGAGCCGGCCGGCTTCCTCGCCAGTTTGCCACGCCTCGCTATCGGTCGAAATCGGCATGCGGGGACATGTCGAGGGCCTTTTGTAAGCGTACCTATCCCGACGGGGGCCATCGTGAGTCCGACGCGATGACCCGGTGGGGCAACTGGCCAAATCTATCGACACACCGACCTGTCGTCGTCATCCTGGCGGAAAAAATAACTATGTAGATTCCATAATAGGAAGCTCATGCCCGATTGGTCCCGACGACGCTTCCTCCACACCGTCGCGGCTGGGGGTGCCCTCTCCCTGGCCGGGTGTACCGGCTCCCGCTCCGGTTCGTCCGAGGAGCCCACGGTCTGGCTTTCGCCGCTGGACGACGTTCAGGCCGTAAAAGCGCGGAGCAGTGGGGGAACGCCAGTGTTCGAATCGCAGGAAGCGAGCGAAAACGAGGATACAAACGAGAAGGCTCCCGGCGTCACTCGTGGATACTTGCTCACGAAGGACGCCGACGTGGACGAGCTCCGGTTCACCGGGGTCGACGGGGCGGCCGAACTGCAGGCTTTCGTCCGCGAGACTGATTTCGTAGCGGGATCGGTCTTCCTGCTCCAGGGCACCATCGGAGAATGTTACGACCGCCGCGTCGTGAGCGTGTATCGGGAAAACGACGGCGTGGACGTCGACCTCTGCGAGGATCTCCGTCCCGCCGACGTCGAGTGCGCTGCCGACGCACACGACGTGGTCGCGATCGCAATCCGGCTGCCCCTCCCAGCCGACGACTTCAACAGCGGAGGTGTCGGATACGGCGGCGAATGTCCCGACCATCCCACCATCCCGACCCGAACCGTGGGTGATATGGCATGATCCGTTCGCGCCGAGCTGTTCTGCAGACCGTCGGCATCGGCCTGACGGCACTTGCGGGCTGTACGGCCCTCGAGGGCCGGAACGAGTCGCCGTCCTTCGACGCAGATGCACTCGTCGCGCTCGGGGAGAGGCAGGTGCCAGAACCCCCGAGGGCTTTCCCGCTCTCGCTCCCGAAGGAGATGGTGTCGCGGCACATGGAACAGGCACGAACGCTGATCGACGTCGTTCCGCCGGAGCCGGATCTCCCCAATGAGGCAGTCGTCGATCAACTCCAAGAGAAGCGGCACTCCCTCGTCGACCGACTTGCGGACGTCCCGGCCGAGGAAGAGTCGGAGGCCGCAATCCGGCTCCGGGATCTCCGTGCGGCCAGACGACTGCGCGAAGAGGTTGCAGCCCTGGAGGCCGCGTATCGTGCGGCGACTGATGGGCTCCCGCCAGCAAGGGTGGGCGAGAGGCGGGACCGGCTACGGACTAATCTTCGAGAGTTCGAGGAGGAGTGGACGTATCGAGGCGACAACTCGACAAATGCCCTCCTCGTGCACACGGAGCTCGAAGATCTCCGGTGGGAGGTGCAAGGGGCCATCGACCCGGAGCGAGCCTTCCCGGAAGCCCCGTCGACGGATGTCTTCCGGGCAGGCCAGGTCGTTGGGACGCTGGAGCGCGGCCAAGCTGCACTGGCCGACGCCGAACGGCTTCGATCGCGATATCTGGACCAACTGACTGAACCTGTGTCCTATCGATCACGGATCTCCATCGCCGCAGCCAACCTTCGGGGGCGCACGCAGCAGTACGGACGAACCCTGGAGGGGTACGTCGAACAAGCCGGAGCCGACAGCTTCCCCTTCGGCGGCTCGATCGAGGACACTCCCCTGGAGCGGCTCTACTACCGGGCGGCCGCGGGGGTCCAGTCCACCCGTCCGGACGCGGAACGGGCCCGATACCGCGGCGACCAGGCCACCGCGCTCCTCGAAACCGGGAAGACACTCGCACGAGTCAGAGCCCTCGACGCCATCGTGACCGACATCAGAACGGAAGCCGTCGGTCCACCGGACACCGTCGAGGACTTGCGGTCGCTGCGGCAGGATGCACTCGCTGAGCTGGAAGCGGCATGGGAGACTGCTCCAGTCGGCTTATCAGCGTCTCTCGCCCACTGGGCGTGGGTCTTGATCGAAGAAGCTCGTGATCATCTGAAGGGAACCCGCTACGAGGATGAGTACCGGCCCGATGCCAACGATGCACATCACGCTTTCGCGAACTACGTGACCGCAGGACAGCTTGCGGCAGCTGTTCCACGCACGGTCGACGACATCCAAACCGTGCTCTAGGGGCGAATCTGCGGCGGTGCGTAGGCGTAAGTGCTGATCTACCAGAAACGCTTGCGGTGGCGCCGTGTCTGGACAATCTGGACGTTCTGGGGGAGGTATCGCTTCCGGCGTCGGGAGCGGTTCGAGACGTGCGTTGCGAGGTGAGTAATGCTCGATTCGAACATATCTGTACCTACTCGGCGAGAGTAATAAGAATTGTGACTCAATTCGGATGAACAGTAATTATTGGTCCGTAGATTCCACCCAAATGCAGGATACCAGCCAATATCGACATGTATTCGGCCAATCCTCCCCCTGATTAGCCCGATTCACACCCGATAATAGTGCGCAGCGCAAAATCGTGGCGGGAACCGGCCCACCGAGCCCTACTCCAGGATGTCGAGCATTTTTTCCATCGACTCCTCGGGAACGTAGTACTTCGTCCCGTCGATCTCCACGACGTTGTGCTCCCGGTCGACCCGGACCCGCTCCCCCGAGAGGAGGTCAGGGATCGAGATTGTCGGCAGGTCGCGGGGCTCGATCGTGAGGGTCGTCCGTTCTATCTCCATCGGGTGTACCTGTCACGCGGTACCAAAATAGATGTTCGGGATGCGTTGACACCTCCCGCGAGCGGAGAGGGAAGGAAGGGAGGAGTCGATGGTGGCCTGCTAATGGCGTCCGTCGAGTGTATGACGGCCCGAGTCACAGCGAGCCTTACCATTAATGCTCTATTCTTAAGGAATATGGGGGGTTTGGGCTGGTTTTAAGGGCCCCCTCGTCGAAGCAACGAGACGTCAGCGTCGGAAGAACCGACTCGGAAGGGATCGGGGACACCCCTGAGCCTGACGCACATAACAATGACTATGGAAGGAACACAGAGCAACTCGGACGAACGTGCCGTTTCACCCGTTATCGGCGTGATCCTGATGGTCGCGATTACCGTCATTCTCGCGGCTGTCATCGGTACGTTCGTCCTCGGACTGGGTGGACAGGTCAGCAATGCAGCACCGCAGGCAAGTCTGTCGTTCTCGAGCGGGAACGGCATCGATAACGTCACCATCTCCCACGATGGTGGCGAGACGCTGGTCGCGTCGGACGTGACCATCGTCGTCCGGAACGACTCCGCCTCCGCGCGATTCCAGCCCCAAAACGCGACGGAGATAAGCGTCGGGGAACGGGCACTGCTGAACACCAGCAATTCGGATGGTTTGCTCCGGTGGCCCCAAGACGTGGCCTCCAGCGAGAACAACATCGGAAACAGAGCGATCAATCTCTCGGACGGGAAGAAGTACGAGGTGCTGGTGATCGACAAGAAGAGCCAGCAACAGATCGCCTCGGCGACGATTACCGCGCGATCGTAATCAGGGGCTCTTCGTTCTCCAGCCGCTTGCCGTATAGAGTGTGAGAGTATCGGCCAGTCGTTGGACAGCCGACCCTGTCCCATGATTTATTGATTCTGGACCACTAATTGCACACTCATGCCCTGGCAGACCCACAAGGTCCAAAATTCCGGCGCGACACACCCGTGGGACCAGTCCGAGCCGGGGTCGTGTCCCCACTGCGGTATCCAGAACGATCCCTTCTACCAGTACTGTCGGAACTGCATCGGGCAGCTTCCCGTGCGCGGCGACACGTAACCAGGCTGACGTTGCCAATACTTCGGCCTTTCCTGACGTACTTAAGGACGTCTGCGGACTGTGGATGTAACGCATGGACCTCCACAACAGAAGCATCCGGGCGGACATCCAGGAGCTCGGGTCGTTACTCGGCGAGGTGGTGAGCCGCCACAGCCCGCCCGAGGGTTTCGACGCCGTCGAGCGGGCCCGGAACGCAGGCATCGACTACCGCCGCGGGAACGCCGAGGACCGCTCGGCTCTCGAAGCGGTCACCTCGGCCCCTGGCGAGGAGATCCCCGCGGTGCTCGCCCGGGCCTTCACTCTCTATTTCCAGCTCATCAATCTCGCGGAGGAACGCGAACGGGTCCGGGCTCTCCGCCGTGGGCGCCAGTCGAACACGCTTTCACACTCCATCGAGGAGGCAGTCGAACGGATCGTTGGCGACGGTACCGACGACGCGGACATGGCCCGAATCCTCGAGGACGTCCGGGTGGTTCCGACGTTCACCGCACACCCGACCGAAGCCCGTCGGAAAACCGTCAAGGGCATTCTGCAGCGCGTGGGGGACATCCTCGCCGATCTCGACGAACGACGAATGACCGACGGTGAGGAGGAGGCCCTTCAGGCCCGCCTCGAGGCCGTCATCGAGAGTCTCTATACGACCAAGCACATCCGGGAACGCAAACCCGAACCGTTCGACGAAGCGCGGAACGTCCAGTGGTACCTGGATAACGTCCTCTTCGAGGAAGTCCCACAGGTCTACGAGGCCCTGGAGTCCGCCCTGGAAGCGGCCTATGACCATCCTCCGGATCCCGACCAGGTCCTCGAGTTCCGGTCATGGGCCGGGAGTGACGCGGACGGGAACCCGAACGTGACTCCGGCGGTCACCGAACAAACCCTGGAGCGCCAGCGATCGCTGGTGATCGACCGCTACCGGGATCGCTGTAAGAACCTCATCGGCGTCCTCAGCCAGGACGGGAACCGGGTGGACAGCGCCGAAACGGTCGAGCGGGTCATGACTGGAGACGAGGCCGTCTCCCAGATCGCGGAGACCGCCACCGAGCGGTACCCGGGCGAGCCGTTCCGCCAGGCCACCTCAGTGATCCTGGAGCGTCTCGACAGGGTGGGGAGTGTTAAGCCTGCCGGCTACGGCGATGCCACCGACCTCGAACGTGATCTCGACGCGCTCAGGGACGGACTGGAACGGAACGGCCTCGATCACATCGTGGCGGAGTTCATCCACCCCCTGCAGCGACAGGTCGCCACCTTCGGGTTCCACCTCGCGACATTGGATCTGCGGGACCACCGAAAGGAGCACACGGCAGCTGTCAGCGCTGTGCTCTCGTCGAATGGCATCGACTACCGCTCGATGGACGAAGCCGAACGGGTCGACGTGCTCACGGAAGCAATCCTGCAAGAAACCCCTGTCGTGGACCTGGGCGACCGGAACTCTTTCGACAGCGACATCGCCACCGTCCTCGAGCGATTCGATCGGCTGGCCGACTGGCACGCCGAGTTCGGCCCGGGAAGCATCGACGCATACTGTATCAGCATGACCGAGGAACCGAGTCACGTCCTCGAGGTCCTCTTTCTGGCCGATCAAGCGGGCGTCGTGAGCCTGCCGGACTACGCTGGCCTCGATATCGTCCCGCTCCTGGAAACGGAATCGGCCCTCTCGAACGCGCGGTCGATCATGACCACGCTGTTCGAGAATGAGGCCTACAGTGCCGCACTCGCTGCACGCGGAGACGTCCAGGAGGTCATGCTGGGATACTCCGATTCCAACAAGGAGAACGGCTACCTGGCGGCAAACTGGGAACTCGATCGCGCTCAGCGCCGTCTCGCCGCGATTACCGACGACCAAGGGGTCGACCTGCGTCTCTTCCACGGTCGCGGGGGGACCATCTCCCGTGGCGGCGGCCCGATGAACGAAGCGCTCCTCGCACTGCCCAAAGAGACCGTCACCGGGGACGTGAAGTTCACCCAGCAGGGCGAGGCCATCAGCGAGAAATACGGCAACCGCCAGATCGCTCGCCGGGAACTCGAACAGATGCTCAACGCCCAAATTCGGTCCCGGTACACGGCCGTCACCGAGTCCGACCCGTCCTTGCCCGGGGAGTGGATCGACGCCATGGAGTCGATGGCCGGCCCCGCCCGGGACACCTACCGCGACCTCCTCGAGACGGACGGTTTCGTGTCATACTTCGAGCAGACGACCCCCATAACCACGATCGAGAGCCTGAACCTCGGCTCGCGGCCTGCCTCCCGCAGCGACGAACGCAACGTCGAGGACTTGCGCGCCATCCCGTGGGTGTTCGCGTGGACCCAGACCCGGGCTATCATTCCGGGCTGGTTCGGCCTCGGCACTGGAATCGAGGCCTACCTGTCCTCGGCAGGCGGAGACATCGAGACGCTTCGGGAGATGTATGCCGAGTGGCCGTTCTTCCGGACCATGCTCGACAACGCGGCATTGTCCCTCGCGCGAACGGAGATGGAGATCGCGGGCGAGTACGCCCAGTTGGCCGACCCCGAACTCAGGGACCGCATCTATCCGGAGATCGAGTCGGAGTACGAGCGGTCAGTCGAGCGGGTGCTCTCCATCGTGCCGCGGGATGACCTGGTCGACAGGAAGTGGCTCCGCGAGAGCCTCGACCGCCGGAACCCCTACGTGGACCCCCTGAACTACCTCCAGATCGAACTGCTGGCCCAGGACTCGCGGTCCCAGACCGCCGAGCGCACGTTGCGATTGACCGTAAAAGGCATCGCCGCCGGAATGAAAAGCACCGGATAGCCCCTGGGGCTCACAGCAGAGTATTAAGTGTGCGTATGCCCAACGTTACCACGTGAGTGAGCCCGAACCCCCCCAGTTTCCCGACTGGATCGGCAAAATCCTCGGACTGCTCGGACTGCTCGTGATATTGATGGCGGTCCTGGCGGTCCTCGGCGTCCTCTTCCCCCGCATGCTGGGTATGTAGGTCGGTGGGTCGACGAGCGACTGCTCGGGGCAGCGACGCCCATCGCGGGTTTGCCAAGAGGCCGTACGTGGGATCGCGACGTGGTGGGTATTGACACTCAAGCCACAGTTAAGCCGGTCGCGGCCCTACACAAGGCGTAATGACACCGACGATGATGTTCGGTGGCGCCGTTGTAGCCGCCCTGGGCGGCTTCCTCGGTGCGCATCTCTACGAAACCTACGTTGGTGGGCTCCGCAGGTGCTGCAGGCGGTAGGAACGGTCAGCGCCCTTCCTTTCGGATCGCATACAGTCCCCGCAAGAGGAGATACATCGTCATCCCGACGAAGACGAAAAGCAGGAAGACCAACAACACGTAGCTGTCCAGTGGGTCTGCAGGCCGCAATATCACGAGCGCCAGGACTCCTGCGAGGATGGCGGCGCCTGCAATCGCGATCGTCTCCCGGATTGGCTGAAATTCTGGCATTGCAATCCCCCGCTGGAACCGCCCGAACGGCGACTGTATCGGTGGAATCCCCGGTCTAGATATCGAAGACGTCCAGGCCTGTCGTGTCGTCCGGGCGGTGGGTCAGTGTGGTCTCGGTTGGAAGGAGGACGATCTCGAAGGTCCCGGACACTCTCGCACCCGAGCAATGACCGCCCATGGTCGAGAAGTCGCGCTCACCAACCTGGATATGGGCATGGATCTTGTCGGGTCCGACGTTCCCGCTGAACGCGGTCACCTCGAACTCGCCCTCGAAGGTTTCCTCGTGGTACTCCTGGGCTTCGACGTCGTAGTGGCCCAGGGTGACCCGATCCACAGCCCCAATTCCTGTGAAGAACCCGCCTGTGACCGACGCCTCCTCCCGAACTGTCGCGAGTGACTCGAGTACCTCGTCGCCCGGATCCAGCCGGATCACGAACCTGTCGGTTTCTTCCGTGTAATCCATGGCCGAGAGTATCCGCTGGGCCACTTTGTAAGTACCTATCCCGTTCGATTCGGGTCAAACGACCCCAGTGCAATGGAGTTATCACGCCCGACGCGCAACCTCCGGGCATGGAGTCGCGCCCGCCCACGGTGAGCGACGACGTGGATCTTTGTGCGGTGCTGGGGGCGCTTACTGACGAGGACTGCCGGGAGATTCTCGAGACGCTCGATTCGCCGAAGTCCGCACAGGAGATCTCCGAGACCTGCGACATCCCGCTTTCGACCACCTACCGGAAGGTGAACATGCTCTCGGAGGCTTCGCTCGTCGAGGAGCAGATCGACATCAAGCGCGGGAGCAAACACACGAAGCGCTATACGCCAGATTTCGCGGTCGTGAACATCGCGCTGGCAGAGAGCGGTAGCCTCTCGATCGACGTCGAACGACCCGTCGAAGAGGCGGATAGGCGACTCGGCCGTGCCTGGGGCGAGATCCGACAGGAGATCTGAGATCGGCGGCCAATCGAAGACTGCCCGACACGGCCACTCGCCGGCAGGTGGTTTTCCACGGGGACCCCTGGCTTTGCCGGGCTCGTCCATTCGCACCCGCCGGCTGGCACCCGTTCTGCTCGCGGTGTTACTGCCAATCGACTGGCCGAACATACTCCGGGAGCCACTCCAATTGATTCAGTGGTTGCCTGGACCTCGCAGCACCGCAGCCCAAGGGGACTCGGTGGTCAGTGTTCGGCGCAGCCGAAGCAGGTATTCGGACCGGTACATTTACAAATTAGATTCATCTAATCATTGGTATCGAATGTTGAGCGACGTGATGGAGGATTATCTCAAAGCAATCTTCACCCTCCAGGAAGCCGAGGACCCACCCGTGGCCACCTCAGCGATCGCGGAGCATCTCGACGTCACGCCGCCGACCGTCACGTCGATGATGGAGACCCTCGAATCGAAAGGACTCGTCACACGGGAGAAGTACAAGGGCGTCGAGCTCACCGAGGAAGGAAACACCGTCGCTCTGGAGGTGATCCGGCATCACCGGCTCATCGAGGCCTATCTGGCAGAACACCTCGATTACGAGTGGTCCGAGGTTCATGATGAGGCAGACGTCCTGGAACATCACATCAGCGAGGAGTTCGAGGAGCGAGTCGCCAGCGCCCTCGGAGAGCCGGCCTATGACCCCCACGGGGATCCGATTCCGGGAGCCGACCTGGAACCCGTCGAAGACGATACCCGGTCCCTCTCCGAGTACGAGACCGGTGACGAAGTGGTCGTCTGTCGCGTTCGGGACCGCGATCCTGACGAGCTCCGGTATCTCGCCGAAATGGGTATCGAACCGGGCACCCGCCTCCTGATCTCGGAAGTTGCCCCCATCGGCATGTTCCGCGTCGAAGTTGGCAGTGAGACTGGCCATCTCCCAGAATCAATCGCGACGATGGTACGGGTCCGCCCGGTCGAGGCCGAGGACGAGGACCAGCGCATCGGAGCGGACGACGAACCCGACCGGCACAACGAAGTCACCAACGGATGAGCGTCGGTTGGTTCGAACTCTTCGCGATCGCGATGACTGCACAGCTCGCTGTCCTGCCCGGTGAGAAGGTCCAGTTCATCATCGCTGGACTCTCGACACGATACAACCCCTGGATCGTCGTGGCGGCGGCCGGCAGTGCCTTCGCTGGCTGGACCGCCATCGAGCTCCTCGTCGGCGGAGCCTTGAAGGGCGCGCTGCCGGCGGTATACCTCGACGCGTTTACCGCTGGCCTCTTTCTGCTTTTCGCAGCGCTCCTGTGGCGTTCCGCACCCGATCGGGCGGCACGCGAAACCGACGGTGGTGTCGTCCAGACCGACGAGCTGGCGCTCTCGATCGGGTCCTACGAACTGCCCCACTACCTTGGCGGCTTCCTGCCCATCTTCGCGATGATGGCCGCCGGCGAGTTCGGCGACAAAACCCAGATGGTAACAATCGGTCTGGCCGTCCAGTACGGTGCCCATCCGGCGATCTGGGCGGGCGAGATGGCAGCGATCATCCCGGTGAGCATCGCGAACGCCTTCTTCTTCCACACGTTCTCGACACGCTTCGACGTGCGCAAGGCCCACTATGCGGGCGCGGTGCTCTTTGCGTTCTTCGGCCTGGACACCATCCTCGCGATCACCACCGGGTTCTCCGTCTGGGAAACCGTGGTGACCGGCGTCGCCGCGGCGGTCGTCTCGATGGTCTGATCAGGTCCGCGGCACGATCTCGACTACGTTGGTCCCACCGCATGCCGCACAGCGCTCGGTGTACCCAGCGTGAACGTTGTGACAGCCGCTGCACCGGTACAGCCGGAACTCCGGAGGCATATCCGCAGATCCGGGTGGTATCACGATGAATCTACGGGCCGAAAGTGAGAGAGTGAGAGAGGCGTTGTGGTCCGATCGAGGGGCACCGACAACACGCCGGTGCGCCGGATTGCCGGCAGAGTCCCCGACCGGAGCTCCGACGGGTGTCGGAGGCTTCCCGGCTCGCGTGCCGGGTGGCAGGTCGATCGACCCGCCTCCAGCAAGGCACATGCGGGGGCCAGTATAAAAGGTTCCGACCCGCGAACCGGCGACCGCCTCCAACGTGGTCTACAGCCCGAGTTTCGCTGCCAAGCTGTCGTCGAGTTCACCGGTCGCTTCGAAAATCCTCCGCATCTCGCCGGCGGTGAGTTCGAAGTCGAAGACGGCGAGGTTCTCGTAGCGGTGGTCTCGCGTGCCAGCTTTCGGGATAGCCAGGACGCCGGGCTGCTGGATCAACCACCGCAAGGTAATCTGGGCTGCGGACTTTCCATATCGATCTCCGAGCTCCGCCAGAGTGTCATTTTCGAGCACGTTTCCCTTACCGAGTGGACTGTATGCGGTGACGAGCACCCCGGATTCGATCGCGAACTCGAGCAGGTCGCGTCGGTCCACCGTCGGATCATACTGAACCTGGTTCGTCACGATAGGGGTCTGCGAGGCGGCCATCGCCGCCTGCAGCTGGTCGATCGAGAAGTTCGATACACCGACGTGGCGCACGACACCGTCCCGCTGGAGTTCGTTCATCGCGCCTATCGTCTCCTCGATGGGTACGGCTTCGTTCGGCCAGTGCACGAGCAGGAGGTCGATGTACTCCGTGTCGAGTTCCTGGAGTGCGGTTCGTGCCACGTCCTTGACCCGATTGGCCTCCAGGTTGGTCTTCCATACCTTCGTGGTGAGGAATATCTCATCCCGAGGGACCGATGCTGCAGCGATGCCACGACCGACGGCTCGGTGGTTATCATAGAACTCGGCCGTGTCGAGGTGGCGATACCCCATTTCGAGGGCGTCTCGCACCGCCTGCTCGCAGCTCTCCCCGTAGAGATTGTACGTTCCAAAACCAATGACGGGAATGGTAGCGCCCCCTGCCGATCGGCTCTCCATACCCGGGCACTCGGGGCTCTGGACAATCAAGGTAGGGGCAAACCGCGCGGCGCCATGTCACACTATCTATAATATTGTTGCGCACCTACCCTCTGTATGGCATTCGAGGACACCACCTTCTTCGAAGTACACGTCCACCTCCCCGACGAGGACGACGAATCACGGACGACCCCCCGCCCGACGACGAGCACCGAACCCGAGACCGAATCGAGACCCCTCCTCACCCGAGGCCGGAAGATTGCGGCCCTCGCTGGTGCGAGCATCGTGGTCTCCATCGTGGTCAGCGTCGCCGCAAAGCGGCTTGCCGATACCATCTCGGGGCGGCTCTCGAAGGACGAGGAAGCGAGCGACACCGAGGAAGCCGAGATCAAGATCGCCGAATAGTCGTCCCAACCTCGTGTTTTCGGGCAAAGCCGGTCGACACCAGCGGGTCTTTTCGAGATCTCAATCACGGATTGTTCTCATGCCAGTGGCTCGACCGACCCTCCGCCGTCCATTCGCCCGATGCCGTAACGGTCAGTGTCCCCTGCGGTGGTGACCACTCGCCAGTCGCCCCAGCCCTTAGTCCCGACGCGGTGGCAAGGCAGCGATGCGCGAACGGGATCCCGGGCGGAGTACATTATATATTGTATATTTAAAATATGTGTGTGATTCTCAAACACTGGACACGCGGAGTAGCCTTCTCGGTCTTCCAACCCTCGGTTTAGACGATGGAACGAGATCGGACGATGAAGTCGGTCGATCATCAGCCCGCGGACAGAGCGTGTCCGAATTGTATCTGGGGACGCGGTGGCGAGTGAATTTCCGCTCCAACTGACACCGCGGCGAAACGGGCACCTGACTTTTCGACCGGAGGGTCAACTGCGCGATAACCGGCCAAATCGTGCCAACATACCCCTCATTCAGGGGGCGGGTTTCATGCGTTTCGGAGATTCCTACGGTCCGGAGACGGGATGTATCGTTAAGGTAGTCTCTCACGAACGTTCAGGTGCAATCGATCAGGCCCACCGCGGCGAACCGAGTCGATCTACCACCGTCAGCCACCCTGCACACATGAGTGCCACCGGCCACACCACCGACGCTGTCTCGTCCCTCGATGACCTCCCGGAATTCGAACTCAGCTACCACTTCGACGACGAAACCGAGCCGGAAACCGTGACGATCTTCCAGCCCGGCACCGACGAGCAGGCCGCCACCCGTTGGATAACGATCGATTACAAGTTCTCCGTGCCGATCGACGCCATCCGCTGACCCGGTTCGCAGGACCGAAGCCGTGTTTTCACCCCTGATAATCGACGCGAGGATTTATCAGGATCAAGTTACCATACGCAAAGTATGTCTCCGGGTGGGGGTATACGGGGTCAATCGTCGGTCATCGGGGTCGTCCTCCTGTTAGGGTTGACCGTCGCGAGTATCGCGGTCATCGTGGGCGTCGGCTCGAGTGCGATCGACGTCTCTACGGGACAGATGGAACTCGGGAGCGCCGAGAACGCGATGATGGAGCTGGACTCGCGGATGTCGCTCGTCGCCCACGGCGGTTCGAACACCCAGGAGGTGTCACTGCCCCAGGACGACGAATCATCGGTGACGGTAGACGAATCGGCCGGGTGGATCAATCTCACCGTCGTGAACCAGAGCACCGGCGAACTCGAGTCAGTCATCGCCAACGAGACGATGGGTGCCGTTGTGTACACCAAGGAGGGTACGGAGATTGCCTACCAGAACGGTGGCGTCTGGAAGTATCGCGACGGTGGGAGCGTGATGGTCTCGCCGCCCGAGGTTCACTACCGCGGGACAACGCTCACGTTGCCTATGGTGCGCGTCGAACGGGGAGACGACCTTTCCAGGAGCCCTGTCATCGAGCAGACCGGATCTTCGTCGTCGCTGTACCCGATTCCGGGACACTCCAATCCCCTCGAAGAAGGCCAGGTCAACGTCACCGTCCACAGCAAATACTACCAAGGGTGGGCGGACTACTTCGAGAAGCGTACGAGCGGTCAGGTCGACGTGGACCACGAGAACGAGACTGTCACGCTCGAACTCGTCGTCCTGACGAACCTCGGCGGATTTCGGTACGCGGTTGCCACATCCCAACCAGGCGGCATCACCGTAAATGGGAACGATCCACCACCGAGCCCCTATGATACCGGGGTAAGCTTCCAGCCCTCCGATTCGAGGATCGAGAACCAAATCGACGACTGTGAGAACAACCCCAGTAACTGCAACTCAACGATTACCGGTGCGTTCACTGCTGGACAACCCTACTACATCGATTCGGACTACTCCGCATCCCACACATTCGACACGAGCAAGGGTAACGTGACCTTGATCGTCAATGGTGACTACAACCCGGACACAGTTCAGGTGAACGGACCCAACGCGACGACCGTCTACGTTCGTGAGGACTTCAGTATCGACAGCGATGACGTCAACGATGGGGGGGATCCGGGCGCGTTCTCCGTCGCGGTTCACTCCGATGGTGACGTGGACTTCGGGGGGAATTTCAAGTTCGTCGGACTTACCTACGCACCCGGTTCCGAATGTGACTTCAATGGCGGTGGCGCCGTCTCGCCCAACGTGGTCGGCGGGATGGTCTGTGAATCAATCAACATCAATGGAAATCCCAATGATTTCCAGTACGATCCCGCCATCGAGGACAATGACCTGGATTTAGGCTCGAAGAGCACGGTCTACATCACCTACCTGCACATCTCTCGTACCAACGTCACAGTGGGAACCTAACGGGGCTCTTTACAACCGCTTCTTGTCAGTCGAGGTCGTCAGCCCGACCGCGGACCTCATCGGGCCGAGTTCGCTATCTAACAAACTCGACTGAGATGCCCTTCCGGATGACGTGGGCTTCGTCGGTCCTGAACTTCCAGTAAACGTTCCCATCGTCGATGTCGCCATCCACGGCCACGCCGTCCTCGACGGTTCCGTTCATCTGCTCGAAGTACTGCTGCCAGGCTCTCGTATTGTCTGAATAGACGGTGATGTTGACGATCGAGCGGCTCGAACTGTCGGCCTGGTAGCTCCCGGGAGCCGACGTACTGGACAGTTGTGTTAGCACGAGCACGGTCGTCTCACCGCCGACGCTACGAGTGCCACCCCGCGCGATCAACGTCTGGACAGGGAATATCGAAGCCTCCTCGGTGATCGTCCAGTCTGGCCCTTCGATCATGGCAGAGTCGGTTCCGTTACCCCTGATGATGCCTCCAGACTCGAAGGATACCACGCGGCCGCTCTCGTCTACGTACCGCACCGGGACAGTATTGAATGACGTCGTCGCGTTGTCAGAAGAGTTCGTACTGTTCTCGACGTAGACGCGTATCGTCGCCGGATCTTCGAGTTCCAGCGTCCCGCCTGCGATTCGTATTTCGGTGGCCCGGCTCGGCGCACCTCGCTGCTGGATGTCCCGGATGTTCTCGTCCATCACGTCGAAGGCCTTCTCGACGTTCTCGGTCGCGGTCGCCTCGCGAGCGGACTCCAGCGACGGGTATCCGGTGGCATAGACGAGCGCCACGGACCCGATGATGATCGAGAAGACGATCACGTACCCCAGGACCTCGCTCTGGCCGCGATTCATCTGTTCGATCGTACCTCCAGTTTGCCGTCCTCGAGGACCACCTGAACTGGGCCACCGGGGACTTCGCCGCTCCGGAGCGCCGTCTCGTTGGCTACGGGGAGCACGACGTCTGCACGTGCATCTGAACTCTGGATGCGGACAGTTGGCGGGTTAGAGCTGTTGTTGACGACGATGTTGTACTGGGTGCCGGCGACCAGTCCAGGGAGGTCCACCGACACTTCGACGGTCGAACCGCCGGTCTGGGCCATCCGGTCGGCAGTCTGTAGCCCGCTGACCATCCGATTGCCCACGACTTCGTAGCCGTCCCGGGACGTCTGGCCCTTCATCCCGTCGACCAGGGAGCCAGCGGCCAGGATGAGGCCACTGATGAGGACGGCCGTGATCGCGAGCGTGATGACGTAACTGACCGTGACGGAGACGGCCCTATCCGCCATGGGGCTCACCCGGAGCGATCCGGAAGGGTCTGACGTAGTAGAGGTGGGAGGAACGGTAGGTGTAGTTCCCGGTCACGCCGTAGACCTTCTGTTGGGCGTAGGGGTCTGCCGCTGGCGGATTGAACGACCCGATCGAAGTCGTGTTGACCGTCATATCGTAGGTCACGCTTACGCGGTCTCCCCAGGTGACGTCCACATCGTACGGACGGTCGATATCCTCCCAGTAGGCCAGGCTCGGACAGTGGTTCCCGTTAACAGATGCGTTGGTCACGTTGATCGTCACTGGGGTGGCGAACGTGGAGGGGCCGCAGACGCCGGCCATGCTTCCCCCTGTCAATTTTGTCGAAACGTTCGTGCCCCCGTCGTCGAAGACATAGAGGGTCCAGACGTCGCCACTACCCCCATTACCGGCAATGTCCAAGCGGAACGACTCATTGACCGGATCGCCAGTCGGCGGCGGGTCGGCGCTGGCGACAACGATTTCGAAGGCTCGGATTCCATTTGCGGAATCGGCGACGAACCCGGACCCGGACCAGTTTCGATCACCGCTCGCATTCACAAACTGGCCGACCGAATCCTGGTGGAGACCGTAGCCGTCTGACAGCGAGAGATTCCTGACACCGGTAGCAGTCCCCTCCTGGAGTTCGTGGGTTCGTTGTAACTCCGCGAGCCGTTCGGTCCCGGTACGGAGCGCGGTCCGCCGCTCGGCCTGGGTCTGACTCCGTTCGTTTTCCGCGACGAGCAGGCCCTCGGCGCCGTCGAGGAACGTCTGGGTCTCCGCGATTGCCTGCCGGTCGTTGGCTCCGAGGTCCCTGGAAGCGACGTTCTGCGTGTAGATCGCGCTATTCAGAAGCAGTATGAGGGCGATCGACGCGACCGCGATCGCCAGCGCCGTCACGAGGAACAGTTGACCGCGTTCCGAGTCGATCAGATCCGCCATACGACGATCTTCACCTCCATCACGTTGAACAACTCACTGCCAGGGGCCGCATCCGGGGCGTAGAACGCGTCGTTCGCTGCGGCCTCCGAAACGTTGGCGTAGCTACCCGAGACGGCAGTGTCATTATACAGTACAACGGTCCGGGTGGCGGACACCGCGTTGTCGCTGGGCTCGCCCATGTAGACGAGTCGCTGGCGGGCACGAGTGCCGTTCTCGTCGTAGTACTGGACCAGGACGTTCGTCGCGATCTGCTCGTCGATAAAGGTCTCGTTAAGTGCCCCACCGAAGGCCCCCGGTGGACCTCCCTGGACGAAATACCCCAGGTCGCTCGAGTCGTTGAACGAGTTGTCGGTGCTGTTCCAGCGAGTGAGTGCGGGAACGAGGCTATCGTTTGCGATCGCGCTATCTAGTAGCGACCCCGCCGTCGCCCGCAGTTGGTTCTCGACGTGCTGATTCGATGTGCTCGCGGAAAGTGGCGTGACCGCGGTGGCTTGCAGGGCGAAACTCACACCTGCGATCACCAGGACCGCGGCCGCGATGCCTTCGAGGGTCTGTGCCTGTGCCCGCATGATCACCACACCCGCACGACCAGGCGGTATTGGGACCCGTCGTACAGCACCGATCGTTTCGCCACCACGACCGAGGCCTGCGTCGAGGGAGACGGTCCCCGGCTCTTCACGATACCCGCCGTCCGGTTCTCGAGTGTCACGTTCGCCGACACGTCCTGGGGCAGTCCCAGGTAGTCGGCGGTCGAGCCGCTCCCGAGGAAGAATTGCTGGGTCTTCGTCGAATTGAGCACGAACGGGGACTCCGCATCGTCGGTCAGATTACTTCCGGTCAGATGGGAGACGGCTCTGTCGGCTCCCATCGCCTGGGTGCCCCACTGGGTCCGTACCGGATCGAAGGACAGGGGGATGAACGTGAACACGAGACCGACGGTGAGGAGGAAGATGGTGATGCCGACGACGTAATCGACGGTCATCTGCCCCCGTTCGCTCATATGAACGCCCACACCCCCAGGGCAATCGAGGGCAGGATGACGGCGAACTTCACGCCGGAGAGGAGTTTCGCGTCACGGATGTAGCCCGAGATGAAGCCAGCGAGGACGCCCTGAATGGTGACCGCGTGGAAGAACATCATCTCGAGCAACTGGATGTCCAGCCCGCCACCGAAGGAGACCCCGCCTCCGGCCACGCCGCCTGAGCTGGAGGCCTGGTCGGTCAGTCCGGACATGACCTCGAGGAACCGGACCTGCAGGATGACCATGACCGCCAGCAGCGTGAGGTAGGTCATGACGATGATGACCACCTGCATGCGCGAGCGGGACTTCCGTTCCCGGTTGATGTCGTCTTGGTTCTCGCTCGCCTGGGCAGCGGTCGTCAGGACCGCCGTAATCTGGCTCGAGGCCTCCTGGGCCTTCGCGATCAGATTTACGGTCCGGGCGAGGCGCGGGATGTGGTACTTGTTATTGAACTCCGTGAGCGCCCGCTTCAGGCTCATCCCGTAGTTGACCTTGGCGTGCATCTCGGCGAACTCCTCGCCGAGTTTCCCCGGCGAGGTGTCCGCGACCGTCTTGATCGATTCGAGGAGGGTGAGCCCGGTGTCGTTGGCGCTCGAGAGCTTCCGGAGGTTCTCGGAGAGTTTTCGCGTGACCCGGTGTCGGGAGATCGTGTTCCACTCGTAGAAGATCGCGAGCGGGAGCCCGACGACGTAAAGCGGGACGTAGATGTATATGAACGAACTCCCGATCGGGTTGGAGATGAAGCCGTCGAGCGTGAGCGGCGCCGTCCCAGACACCACCGCGTTGCCCATGAAGACGAGGGTCGCGGGCACGGTGAGCGCGAGCGTGAAGAGCGGGTTGTCCCGGAAGAAGATGTGGGGGCGGCGAAGTAGCTCCATGAGCGTGTAGGTTCCCTCTCGGCTCTTGATGCGGTCGAAGATGGCGGCCGTTCCGGCGTAATCTTCGATCAGCCCGAGGCTCAACAGCCCGGGTTCCTCCTTCGTCGGGTCCTTACCCGCTTCGAGCTGGAGGTAGCCATCCCCAGGGTCGTCCTCTTTCACCGTCGAGACGAGGACGAGGAAGGCGACGCCCAGGAGCGGCAAGAGGACGTAGACTGTCGCGTACAGGAGGAGTTGCTGGGACTGACCCAGCATCGACATGATCACCAGCACGATGATGAGCAACAGCGGGAACAGCGAGAGGGTCATATACATCTCGCCGAACAGCTCGAGAGTTTCCAGCGTGAGCTGCTGTTGCTGCTTGGCCGTCCGCATGTGCTTGTCCTTCTTGTCCTCGAGGAACCCCGTCATGTCGCCCCCGCTGTTGATGATCGAAAGCATGTCGGTGAAGAACTGGGCCAGCTCCTCGCTCGGGGTCTCCATCGACCGCGTCCGGATGGCGGTCCGGTAGTCGATGTCGAAGTACTCGGTCTCCTGGACGATCGTGCGGAACTCCATCGCCACCTCCCCGTAGACGTCGTCCGCGCGCGCCATCGCCTCGAGGATCTCCAGCTGGTTCATGCCCCCGATCGACAGCGCGTACATGAACGAAACCGCGTCCGGGAGCAGCATGTTGATCTCCCGCTTGCGCGAGGAAGCTCGGGAGTACGGGATCGCGACCAAGATGCCGAACCCGGTGATGAACCCGATCGCTCCAAAGAAGAGGCCAGTCACCACGATGAGCGCCGGAATCTTGATCGCCTGGATGAGCGCGTAGGTCTGCGGGTTGGAAATGGGGATGCCGATCAGGGTCTCGGTATTGATCAGCCCGGTCCCGAAGAGCACCCACCCGACCAGCATGCCCAGAAGCCAGAGGGCCAGGCCGCCGATGGCCCCGTAGCCGATGGCCCGCGAGACGTACAGTTCCACCGTCTCCTCCATGCGGGCCTGGGCCAGCTTCGTCTCGAGGTCCGCGACGAAATCCGAGTTCTCGTCGAAAATCCACTCGAAGATGGGGAAAAACAGGTCTGCGAACTGGTCGGTCCCCTGGCCGAACGAGTCCGTGGGCGCGCTCATTCCCGCGGGTCCTCCTCGTCCTCATCGTCGAGCGACGCGGCGATGAAGCCGGTCTCGTCTTCGAGCCCCTCCTCGAGAGAGCGGTCCGACTCGTCGTCATCCGTATCATCATCGTCGCCGGCCGCCCCAGGCGTCGCGATCGAGTCCTCGGGCTCTAGCCCGCCAGCGTCAGCACCTACCCCCTCGTGACCCATCGCATCCGCGGGTCGGTCCCCTGTCCCATCGCTCGCCTCGAGTGCCTCGGCGCCGGTGTCGGCTGGGCCTGATTCTGCAGCCGGAATCGCCGGGCCGTCCCGGGACTGGGCGGATTCGGAAACCACCACGTCTTCCGCCGCGACGCCCGTCAGCACTTTGCTGATGTCGGGTGCGTCCTCGCCCTTGTATTCGGGGAACAGTTCCTCCTCGGCCTCCGTGAGGATCTCGTTTGCGTTCTCGAGTTCGTCCTCGTCGGGGTCCGGACGCGGAACCATCGATTCCTTCTCCGGATCGACGTCGATGAGGACACTTTCCATCTCCCGGAGGTCCTCGAGGGCGCCCTGGAGTTCGTCGTTCGCGACGAGGGTGAGGATGGTGTCCGGGTCGTTGATGTACGCCTGGATCGTCGCGGCGACCTCCGTGTACGTGTTCAGCCCGTGCTTGATTAGATAGGCGAGTATCACCCGGCGCTCGAAGAGCTTGCGGTCGAGTTCGGCGTCGGTCCACCCGCGGTCGAACTTGATCTCGTCGAGCGTGGTCGACTCGGCGGTGCTACGATACGTGTCTGTCTCCGGCCGCCACTGGAAGACGTCATTGACGTTGATCTCGTCGTTTTCCGGATCGTAGCGCCGAATCTCGGTGATGTTCCGGCTCCGGCGTACCTTCTTCCCCTGGACCCTGGTCGAGGCCTGGATGGACACCAGGTCGAGGGCCGTGAAGAGTGTCTTCGAGACGTTGATCGGGTCCGTCGTGAACCGCTTGATGACCTCGCTGACGTTGTCCGCGTGGAAGGTCGTGTAGGTCGTGTGCCCGGTGGACATGACCTGGAACAGGGTCCGACCTTCCTCCCCGCGCACCTCGCCCATAATGATATAGTCGGGCCGTTGGCGCAGCGCCGCTTCCAGCAGGTCGAATTCGTCGATGTCGCCCGTCTCGTCCTCACCGAAGGACGGCCGGGTGACCGAGGCCACCCAGTTCCGCTGGGGCAACTCGACCTCCCGGGTGTCCTCGATGGAGACGATCTTGGCGTTGCTCGGGATGAAAAGCGAGACGGCGTTCAGGCTTGTCGTCTTCCCGGATGCGGTCCCACCGGCGAACAGCAGCGACTTGTTGTTCTCGATGCACAGCCAGAGGAACGCCATCTCCTCGAGGGAGAAGGTCTTCCAGTTGATGAGGTCGACCGGCGTGAACGGGACGTCCTTGAACTGGCGGATCGTGTAGTTGGTCCCGTGGTCCGAGACTTCCTCGCCGAGGGTGAGCTGGGCACGTGACCCGTCCGGCAGGGTCGCGTCGACCTGGGGTTGGCGCTTGCTTATTCCCTTCCCGGCCCGCTGAGCCATCTTGACCACGAAATCATCGAGCTGGTCGGTCCCGTGGGTGACGTTCGTGATGAGCTGTTCGTAGTCCGTGTGATAGACGAAGACAGGACTCTCGTAGCCGTCACACGAGATGTCCTCGACGTTGATGTCGTGTTTGATACCGTCGATCCGCTCGTACCCGATGAAGTCCCTGGTCAACGCGTATCGGAGCTTCTCGACCTGATATTCGCTGAGGTCCGGTTCGTCCTCCTCGAGGATCACCGGTTCGGGACGAACTGACAACCCCTGAATCTGACGTGGGCCGCTGGCCTCCCCCACCTCGAACCAGCCACGGCTCTTGAGCAGGCGACCGAGACGGCCGGAGGACCCGTTACCGTTCCCGAGACCCATCGACCGGGCCAAGCCCTCGAGCATGCCCTCATCTACGGGTTCCGGTCCATCGTAGAGGTTGTACCGCTTGAGGAGTCGGTCGGTCTCCCGCTCGATAACCTCGCGGCGCTCTTCGTCGCTGCCCTCGATGACGATGCCGTCCTCGGCGTACTTGATGGCGGTGCGGAGTTTACCGGTAAGGAACTCCTGGAGGTCCTCCTCGACCTCATTGAGATACGGCTCGACGAGATAGTACTTCTTCTCGTTTTCTTTCTGGGAGTGGAAGATGACGACGTACGCGTAGGGTTTGTTCACCCAGTAGCGCTCCTCCTCGATGAAGTGGCGTTTCTTCTCGAGCGGGACTGTCTTTTCCAGATCGTATCGGTTGCTGATCGTGGTGTGTCCCTCCACCGTGGAGAAAAACGCGTCTTCGTCCAGGTCGGGCTGGATGTTGACGGTCCGCGTATCGACGATAGCGTCGAGTTCGTCGGCCCGCGACTGCCCACGTGAAAGCCGCCCCGAAAGCGCCTCTGGATCGAATCCGAGGTACTCGCTCGGGTCGAATGGGACGACCTCCCCGTCGCTGTCCCGGGGTGGCTCGCCAACGTCGTCATAGTAGTACTCCCACTTGAAGTGGGCCCAGGTGTACTCGTCCTTGACGACCGGTGCACTCCCCTCGATAAGTTCCGCAGCATCGTCTTCGACCTCCTTACCCACGTGGGCCGCGGCAGTAATATGGCGTGCCAGGTCGTCGGCGTCGACGGTTACCTCGGTTTGGTCTTCACCGTCGGCGTCCATGCGTATGTCCGCCTGACTGCCGTCGCCCGCTGAGTCCTCGACCGAAGCGGCCGCCCCGTCAATCTCACTCGACGGTTGGTTCCCCGCATCGATGTTTCGGCCCGCTGTGGTATTCGAATCCTGGAGGTGTTCGGAGTCTTCGGCGTCCCCGGTGAGTTGTTCGTCTTCCTCGGAGTCTTCGGCGTCCGCGGGGTCGTCGAGGCGCTCTCTGCCTTCTTGCTCTGAGTCAGTGCTCTCTGCGGGGCCGTCGGCGGGGTCAGCGTCCTGGGCGTCGTTGGGGTCGTTAGCGCCGGACCCCGGCTCGTCACTATCGCCGGACGGCGGTTGTTCGGCCTCCTCGTCGCTCGCCCCCACATCGTCGTCGGTGGCACCCTCCACCTGTCCTCCCGATGCGGTCTCCCCATCGTCGGCCTCGGTCCCCTGATCGTCGTCCGGGGTCCGTCCCTCCTCGTCGGCCCCCGGTTCATCGACGTCGTCGATGGCCATTGTTACCCCTTTGGCTTACCACCCTGGTAAAGGCTTACGCCGATTACGCCCGGCGTACAGGCGGCATACACCCGAATATTGGGGCGGTCTACACCCCCGAGCCGTCACTCGAATCGGTCCCGATGGATGGTCGTTATCCGGGAGCGGACGACCCTTTCGAACTGGTCCGGGTGGGTCTGAACCTGTCGACCCACCGTCCCAAATTCCCGCCGCGCGAGTTCGCCGGCTGCGTCCGCGGCCAACTCCTCGATCGAGCCGTCCCATACCGAATCAGGCTCGCGCGGCGCGAGTTCGGGGAGGCTCTCGGCTGTGAGTCGCTCCTCGAGCCACGATTCGAGCCTGGCCACCCCATCGATTCCAGCATCCTTCGGAGCGGTTCGGTCCCAGGTGGGGTTATCGACCCTCGCGATGGGGCCGCTTTTCTTCCTCACCACGATAGCGGGGACAGCCGATGACGCCCATTTCGACGCGGGGAAGGCGTCGCCGGTCAGGTCGAGGTGCGTGGCCGGCACCTCTTTCTCCAGCGTCGGCACGGAGGACAGACCGATGGTCTCGAAGACGCGCTCGACGACGTCGTCAGTGGCGAAGGAATCGGCCGTCCCGTCCCAGATGTCGTGTCCGAGGAAGGCGGGAATCGAGTCCCAGTCGTACTCTATGTCGCGGCCGAGCGGGGCAACCCCGACGAAGGTGAAGGCGCCCACGTCCTCGACGCCCCCGCGGAGGCGGTCTCGGTCGAGTTGCTCGCGCACAGCGGCGACCGCCGGCCGATAGTGAGGAGGAATCGCCTGAGGTTCGAAAACGTCCTCGTGGTCCCCGAAACGAAGCATTCCGGACGCGGCCATTTCGAAGCGGAGCAGACCACCCAGCACGTACTCCTGTATCCAGAAGTGGCCGGACTCCCGGAACGTCGGTTCGAGGTCCTCGAGCGGCGACAGCGGTCGATGTTCGTGCATTGGTGAGCCGGCGTGCTGGGTTGCGGTCAGTTCGCGGTACTCCTGTACTCGGTGTTAAACCATCGGACCACATGTATCATGGGACCATTTCACAAGCGGACTGGCGAGGTGTGATGGAGTAGTGTGAGAATAGAAGGACTTGGTGGGTTGTGGGTTCGCCGGTTCAACGCGGTCAATCTGGCGTCGATGCCCAGAAGTCTCTCCCAGTCCGTTTGCCAAATCGGGTAGGTCAAACCGGGCTTTGAGACATAGACGGCCCTAATACCCCGGCTCGCGTAGACCAGACCACGGCAGGCCACGACGAATGTCGAGTTACATCCCACAGTTGCAATCCTCGGAACCCAGCCCCTCGTCCGAGCCGCGCGTGGTGGCACTCCGGGGGTCGGAAGTCGACGCGATCTTCGAGACCCTCTCCTCGGATACCCGCCGGAACATCCTCAAAACTCTCTACGAGGAGCCCTCGACGCCCTCGGAACTCGCGGCGGCCACCGACACCTCGCTGCAGAACGTCCATTACCACGTGGAGAAACTGATAGAAGTCGATCTCATCGAAGCAATCGATACGCGGTACTCGGAGAAGGGCAAGGAGATGAACGTTTACGCGCCGACCAACGACCCTCTCATCTTCGTCGAGAGCGAAGAGACCAGGTCCCGGGTGGAATCGAGTCTCGAACGCATCGTCGGGGTGCTCTCCCTGCTCGCGGTCGGGAGCCTCCTCGTCCAGTATCTCGCCTCCGTCCTGCGGTCCTCGGCGCCAAACGCCCTCGAAACCGCTAGCGACGGGTCCTTCTCCATGAGCGCACAGGCCGACACCGTACAGACCGGCACTGACCTCGTCGGCCAGGCCCAGTCGGCCCTTCTCGAACCCGGTGCGCTCGTCTTCATCGGCGGGTTGGTCGCGATCCTCGGATTCCTGCTCGTGCGGCGCCTCAACGGCTGAAGCGGACCAGGGCCAGTACGCAGCAGGCTGCGAACTTCCACGTCGGAAAGACCGGTAGTTTTCCTGCAACCAATTCGCCCAGTTGTTCCCCAACCATTACTCGCTGTCGTCCCGCAAACAATTATCTCCGCGGCGCGAGAAGACCCGGGCATGCCCAACGCGTACCTGGCAGTCCATACCGCGGCTGGCACGTCCCCCGAGGTGCTCACGGCACTCGAGGCAATCGACGAGGTGACGGAGGCCCACGTCGTCGCCGGCAATTATGACCTCATCGTGGAACTCGAGGCAGCGGCGACGGGCGACCTCCTCCCGATCGTTACTCGGGAGATACAGGGCATCGAGGGGGTCGGAGCGACTCGGACCTACATCGTGCTTGAGTAAGTGCCCAATCTGCAGGATATCCCGTATTCCCGGTGATTTCTCGCAGCCCTCCTTCCCTATCAGGGGAGCCGCAGGTGGTCCGTAAACCGGTGTGGATACTCACCTTTCCAATACGTGTCGCGACCCGCTGGCACCCCAACGCGGAGTCATTCCGCGTCTTCGGCCGACCTGACCACGAGTACCGGTCGGGACGCCGTCCGGACCACCCGTTCGGAAACGCTCCCCAGGACGGCCCGATCGATGACGTCCCGGCCATGTGACCCCATCACGACGAAGTCGACATCGTGGTCGGCCGCATAGTCCCGGATAGACTCGTGCGGCAGTCCGGTCTCGATCGCGGAGATGAAGCTGACGCCCCGCGACTCAGCCTCGCGCTCCAGGTCTGCCAGCTCGTTTGCGCCTTCGCCTTCAAGAGCGCGCTCGACGACCTCGGCCCTAGATAGTCGGTCGTCGAGGACGTAGAGGCCGTGGAGTTCCGTGCCGAGTGATCCGGCGAGTTCCAGCGCCATATTCGTCGCCGCCCGGGAGCCCTCACTGGCGTCCGTTGCCACCAGGATCCGGTCATAGTCGTCCGGCTCGGGCGCTTCAGCCGAGGGAATCACCAGCACGGGAACCTCCACGCCCCGCAGGACGGATTCGGTCACACTTCCGAGCAGGAGCCGCGAGACACCACTGCGGCCATGGGTGCCCATCACCACCAGGTCGACCTGGGCATCGGTGGCGGCTTCCCTGATCTGCCGGGCCGGACGGCCCATCCGGGTCTCAGTTGTCACCGGAACCCCTGCGCGCTTGCACCGGCTTCTCACGGCCTCGAGTGCGGCCTCACCCTCCGCTTCGAACGCAGAGCGGACCGCGTCCATGTCGATCCCGGCCTCGATGCCGATATAGGAGGGCACGTGTGTCACGTAGAGCCCACGAATGGATGCCCCCAGCCGGGTCGCCAGCGCGACGGCGTGATCGACTGCTACCGTCGCGTTCCGACTGCCATCCGTGGGGACCAGTATCGACTCCATATATACTAGTATGGCGAGCGGCCGCATAACCGTATCCGGACACCTGTCCCCGCACGTCGGTATGGACAGGCGAACAGCCCGCGTTCGTCTGACGGTCGTCAGACTTATGGCTGATACCGACGGTTGTAGGAGTATGGACTACACCAAGCGGTCCGGGCGGGGCCGGGACCAGCGTGCCATGTACGACGCGCTGGGCGTCCTGGTGATGATGTTCGTGGTGGTCCTCGTGGTCGGGGCACTCGGGCTGCACGTGATGGGATAGCCGAACCCAGAGTCGTGTTGCTACCTGGCGGTTGTGCCTGATCCAGGACAGGTCTGTTTTCTCGCGAGGAGGAATCAGCGACGAGATGAACGGGAGACCGGATCTTAGAGATCGGCTCGCTTGAACCGCTCCGTGCTGGCGATAAGTAAGGCGAATGCCGCGGCGAGAAGGATCACGGCACCCGCGATGTCGGGTTCGGCGTCCACCAGCACGTCGATAGGGGAGAAATACCGCGTCGGACTGATGGCTCCCAGCCACTCGAAATCCGTGCCAGTGGTGACCGAGTCGATGACGAATAGCATGAAGAGGAGCGCGAGGCCACCTCGCTGTGCGATGTCGGCCCGGTTGAAGACCACCGAGAGGACGAGTCCGAGCGAGGCCGTCAGGAGCAGGTACGGGATAGAGAACACGTGCAGCAAGAGGAGGTCCGTGAAGGCCAGGCTCTCGCCGATCGCGATCACGCCCCCGAACACGAAAAGCGGCATGACGAGGTTCAGGATGGCGATCGGCACGAGCAGCGAGAGGTACTTCTCGACGATGACCCTCGTTCTCGAGACCGGCGTTGCAAGGAGGAGGTCGATCCGCCCCGTCTCCACGTCAGCCGCGACGATACCGCCCGCCATGTATACGAGATAGAGGCCTACCAGCAGGAGCCAGACGAACTGGTACACTTCCGACGCGAGGAATCCCTCGATAGTGGTGTACGCGTCGATGGCGAAACTCTCCTGGAACGAGGAGGGGAGGGTCTGGAGCCACTCCTCGATGGAGCCCGCGGCCGCCTCCACGGACGGATAAATGTAGATCACCAGGAGTGCGAACAGCCCGAGAAGGACCACGAGCGCCATCGTGCCCCTGATACGTCGCCGGGCCTCGTACTTGAGAATGTCACTCATCGTTCTCACCGTAGAAGTGCATGAACACCTCCTCTAAAGGCGGCTCCTCGACTTCGAGGTCGATGATAGTGTACTCGGCGAGCCGGTCGAGGAGGTCGTTGTAGTTGCCGGCGAACGTGAAATGGAGCTCCTCGCCGACCCGTTCCTCGTCGATCACTCCCTCGAGGTCGAAGGCCCCGTCCTTGATTGGCTCCTCGGTGGCGATCCGGACGCGTTTCCCGCCCTTCTCCAGGAGTGTCTCGAGGGTCTCCAGTGCGACGAGTTCCCCGTGCCGGATGATGCCGACCCGGTCACAGACCCGGCGGACCTCCGCCAGGATGTGCGAGGAGAACACGATGGTCAGACCGGCCGCCCGTTCCTCCCGGAGGAAGGTGTTGAGCCGCTCCTGCATCAGCGGGTCCAGACCACCCGTGGGCTCGTCCATGATCACCAGATCCGGGTCGTGCATGAACGTCTGGATGATGCCCAGCATCTGACGATTCCCGCTTGAGTACTCCCGGATCTTGCGGTCGAGGGGCGGGTGGAAGAGGTCGAGCATGTCCTCGAGCCGGTCATCACCTTTGAGCTCGGCCTGGTAATCGAGGAACGTCTGTCCAGTGATCCCCTCGTCGAAACTGAGTTCGCCCGGCAGATATCCGATGTCGGCCTTCGCCTCCCGGAGCGCTGCTTCGTCGCGGATGTCTGCCCCCAGGACGGTGGCGGTACCCGCGGTGGGGTTGAGGAACCCAAGCAGGGTGCGCAACGTCGTCGTCTTCCCCGCACCGTTCGGCCCCAGGTATCCGAAGATCTCACCCTCCCGGACCTGAAACTCGAGATTGTCGATGGCTCTTGTCTCCCCGAAATCCTTCGTGAGCCCCTGGACGTCGATAGTGGCCATCGGCTATCGGTTGAGCCACCACCAACCCGCCCCGAGGATCAGGATTACGGCGACTGCGCCTACGGCGAGTGCGGTGGTATCGCTCGCCGCTGCGCCAGCCGCCGCGATCGTGAAGGGAACGAGGTAGGGGCCGGCGGCGACGGTGTGATCGGTCTCGGTCTCTGCGCTGAGGTTTACCCCGAGGGCGTCAGTCGTCGGGACCGCGTCCTCCGGCGTGGTAACTTCGAACCTGATGACCGTCGACTCACCCGGGTCGAGAGAAGCGACGTACGCGGATGCGCTCTGGCTCTCGTACGGTGGGGCGACCTCCAGGAGAGCCCGGATGTCCGTGAGCGTCTCGTCGCCCTCGTTCCGGATTCGAACCTCGAACTCGTTGGTGGCGTCGATCCCGAACGTGGCGTTGACGGGCTCGACCGAGAACAGGTCCTCGTCAGTGGGGAGATTCGCACGCAGTGGGATGGCATCGCTTCGGTAGGGGCCATCGCCATTTCGTTCGTATTGAACGGTCGCATCGAACTGGCGCACTCCAGGGTTGGCGCCCTGGGCGACGCCAAGATCGAAGGCGACCGTCGTGGTCTGACCGGCCCCGAGCGAGCCGATAGGCGCCGTCGGCTCCAGGACCTGTACTGTTGGGCTGGTCGACTCGAGGTGGACGAGAGCGTCTTCGACCCCAGCCGGGCCATCGTTTCGAAGGGTCGCCGTGAGCACCGCACTCGTCCCGCGCATGTCGAGGGTGACGTCGGCCACGCTGAACCGCTGCTCCGGCGAAACCGTCACCGGAACCTCGTAGGGCCCCGAATTCGTCCGAACGCCGGACTCGAACTGCGCAGCGACGGTGGCATGGACGGACTTCTCGCCCGCCGCCCCGGTGGGCGGAACGGTCACGTCAGCAGTGACCGTCCGGGTCTCACCTGGTGCCCACGATCCGAGGAACTGGGTGGTGGTCGGCTGCCCCTCGAAGGAGAGAGCCCCGCTTACCGACTCGAGACCGACCGAGGCGTCCCGCAACACCCTACTACCGTCGTTCCGCAACGTCACCTGGAGCGAGCCCGACTCGCCCACGATGGCCGCCGTGCTGACTTCGGTCACCACGAATCGCTTGTCAGTGGCTGGCTGCACGCCGATAGTCGATGGTGGCGCCTGTCTCGTGACCGACTGCTCGTCGAGATAGCTGGGCTGTAGCTGAAGGGAGTAGGACTCGCCGCCAACAGCACCGTGGGTCGTGACCGGGACCACGAAGCTGGTCTCCGAGCCAGTCGGAAGCTCCCCGACGAATACCTCCAAGGACTGGCCGCCTCCGACGGCGAGGGCGGGATTCCGCGACGCGACGGTCACTGCGGTGTCGTTCGCGAGCATCGACCCGGTATTCGCTATCGTGACCCTCACCAGGCCGGTCTCGTCCTGGTACAGGTCCGAGTCGACGTCAGTCACGGAGAATATCGGGCGTTCCGGGATGCGAACCGTCGCGCGGACGGTGGTCGTCTCCCGTTCGTCCCCGTCGTACTCGTACGTGATCGATAGCGGAATCGAGTACGTGCCACTCGGGGCGTCTGTCGGTACCTCCACGCGGAAGCTGACACTCCGCGGCACCCCGTCGGTCATGGTACCGAGGTACCGTGGCCCGGAAACGACTTCGATGGGGGTAGACCCGTCCCGGGCCGTCACTTCGACGTTGGTGGCGGTGGTCACCGAATCGTCGACGTCCGCTGCGTCATTGACGAGTTGGAGGGTCAGTTCTTGCTGGACGCCGGGCTGAAGTTCCGGCTCGGGGACGGTGGCCTCGAAGCGGGGGTCCTCAGCACCGAGCGCGGTCAGGGGCAGCGCGCCGAGGACGGCGACGAGCGCAACCGCGACTGCGAGGGTCCGCCTCATGCAATGGCCCTCCAGCATGCGGTCGGATCGTCGGATCTCGACCGGAATCCAGGGTTTACGCGCATATATTTAGTGTCGCCGCCACCGAACAAAGACCTTCTACCAGACATGCACGGGACATTTCTATGCACCGCTCTCGTGCGACCGATAGCTCGGGGCCGCCAGGCTGTAGATTTTGTAAAATTCGGCATATACTGAATATAGGGAACAGTGGGTATTAATGATTGGGTTTTGGGTGTCCAGGAAAGGTCCTCGCCATCACCATCAGGAACGGGGGCCCGCGGCCAGTCCAGCCATCGACTGGGACCCCCCAGACCCTCAGTTTGTACCCTAGGGGGCTTTGAGCAGTGGGACCGTTTCACAGGTCGATGGAAAACGGGGTCTCGGCAGTGGTCACCGCTCCCCGACGCGTCGAAGACGCCAGCGGACGGCGGATGGACCTGCGGGAGCTCCGGTCGGGGGATCGCGACGCACTCGTCGAGATGTACCTGGACCTCGACGGTCGATGTCGGGCGATGGGCATCCCGCCGGTGACGGAACCCGACCTCAACTCGTGGCTCGACAGCCTCGAGGACGGGCACAACCTCGTCGCGTGGCACGAGGGCCGGCTGGTGGGACACGCCGTGACGATACCCGACGGGGATTCCAGCCACGAGCTTGCCGTGTTCGTCCATCAGGACTACCAGAACGCTCGCGTGGGGACCGAACTCGTGCGCACGCTGCTCGGTGACGCCACGGAGGCGGGGATCGATTCGGTCTGGCTCACCGTTGCCTGCGGGAACGCGTCCGCCAAGCGGTTGTTCCGATCCGTCGGGTTCACCGTCGAGGAACGCTCCCGGCGTCAATTGACGATGCGACTCGATCTGTGAGGTCGGGACAGCAAGGTTGCGGCATCCGGACGACTAATGCCGACCGGGCGAAGACAGGCTTGTATGAGCCAGGAGCCAGACGAGCGCCCGGACGGGGCGGGCGCAAAGAAGCCCGATTACCTCCGGAGCCGGGAAGTCACCGAGGGCATCGAACGCGCCCCCCACCGCGCCATGTTCCGCGCCATGGGGTACGACGATCAGGACCTCTCCTCGCCGATGATCGGGATCGCGAATCCGGCGGCGGACATCACCCCCTGTAACGTCCACCTCGACGACGTCGCCGCTGCTGCCTACGAGGGGGTCGAGGGGGCAGTCGGGATGCCGATCGAATTCGGGACCATCACCATCTCGGACGCTATCTCGATGGGCACCGAGGGGATGAAGACCTCGCTCATCTCCCGCGAGGTCATCGCCGACTCGGTGGAGTTGGTCTCCTTCGGCGAACGTATGGACGGTCTGGTCACCATCGGCGGTTGCGACAAGAACATGCCCGGCATGATGATGGCCTCCATCCGGACGGACCTGCCCTCCGTGTTCCTCTATGGCGGGTCGATCATGCCCGGGCACCATCAGGGCCGGGAGATCACGATCCAGAACGTCTTCGAGGGGGTCGGTGCGGTCGCCCAGGGCGACATGAGCGAGGCCGAACTCGACCAGATGGAACGCAACGCCTGTCCCGGTCCGGGCTCCTGTGGTGGGATGTTCACGGCCAACACGATGGCCTCGATCAGCGAGGCGCTCGGATTCGCGCCCCTCGGGAGCGCCAGTCCGCCCGCGGAGGAGGAAAGCCGCTACGACGAGGCTCGCCGTGCTGGGGAACTCGCAGTCGAGGTGGTCCGGGAACAGCGGCGACCGTCGGATTTCCTTTCGAAGGAATCCTTCGAGAACGCTATCGCGCTCCAGGTCGCGGTCGGCGGGTCCACGAACGCCGTCCTGCACCTCCTGGCGCTGGCCGCCGAGGCCGGGGTCGACCTCGACATCGAGGACTTCAACCGTATCAGCGAGCGCACGCCGAAGATCGCCCACCTCCAGCCCGGCGGCGAGAAGGTCATGAACGACCTCCACGAGCTGGGCGGCGTGCCCGTGGTCCTCAAAGCCCTCTCCGACGCTGGCCTCCTCCACGACGACGCGCTGACCGTGACGGGCGAAAGTCTGGGCGAAGCCCTCGCGGCCTACGACCCCCCCGCCATCGATGACCTCGACGTGGCATACCTCCACCCCGTCGAGGAGCCGATCCACGAGCGCGGCGCGATCCGGATTCTCACGGGCAATCTCGCCCCCGAGGGCGCGGTCATCAAGATCACCGGCGAGGACCATCTACGTCACGAGGGTCCCGTCCGCGTGTTCGAGGAGGAGTCGGCGGCAATGGAGTACGTCCAGGAGGGCGAGGTCGAGCGTGGCGACGTCATCTGCATCCGGAACGAAGGCCCACGAGGCGGTCCTGGCATGCGCGAAATGCTCGGTGTGACCGCGGCTGTGGCCGGTCAGGGCCACGCCGAAGACGTGGCGCTGTTCACGGACGGCCGGTTCTCGGGCGCGACCCGTGGCTTCTCGATCGGCCACGTGGCCCCTGAAGCCTACGTGGGGGGACCTATCGCCGCCCTCGAGGACGGGGATACGGTGACCATCGACATCGACGACCTCGCACTCTCCGTCGACCTCACGGACGACGAAATCGAGTCACGACTCGCGGATCATGACCCCAAACCCGCCTACGACAGCGGCGTCCTGGCCAAATACTGCCGGGACTTCGGTTCGGCAGCCAACGGTGCCGTCTCGAACCCCGGCGTCAAGCGGGACTGAACCGACAGGGAACCGCCGGCCGGCAACAATCGACGGCGAAACGCCGCTGGAGGATTTCCACTTTCACTCCGCCTGGCTCCGATTCAAGAGCAGCGAGCCGACACGAGATAATATGGGTAAGCGCGGGACCGCGACGCTGCCCCTCCACGGTGGCAGTGCGCCTCGGTGGCTCTTCGACCGCATGGTCGACCTGGGCGAGGCCATCGTCTCGGTGATCGTCGAGGAGTACGGCCACGAGGAGCTGCTGGCCCGCTTGGCCGACCCGTACTGGTTCCAGGCCCTCGGCTGCGTGCTCGGCTTCGACTGGCACTCCTCCGGCGTCACGACCACCACGATGGGGGCGCTCAAGAAAGCCCTGGACCCCGAGGAACACGGGGTCTTCGTGGCTGGAGGCAAAGGACGGACGTCCCGCGAGACGCCCACGGAGATCGCTGCCGGCGCCGACCACCTGCAGGGTATCCGACCCGATCGGCTCGCGCGAACGAGCCGGATGGCGGCCGCCGTCGACAACGGTGTCCTCCAGGACACCTACACCATCTACCACCACACGATGGTCGTCGCCGAGGGCGGCCAGTGGACGATCGTGCAACAGGGGATGGAGGACTCCACGGCCAGGCGGTATCACTGGTCGGCCGCCGACGTCGGCGACCTCGTGGTGGAACCGCACAGTGCTATCGCTGCGCAGGACCGTCCGGCCGAGGTGCTCGATCTCACCGCACGCCAGTCCGACGAGGCGCGATCGGTCGCCGTCGATCTGGTCCAGGACGACCCGTCGCGGCTGCACCGATACGTCCGGTCATCGGACCAGGCCACCCTCGACGCGTTCGGCGGCGGGTCGCCAGCGACCGGGCCACACCTCGAAATGCCGAGCCACCACCAGCTTCGTCGGAAGGACCTCTCGGCGCGTGCGATCGACCAGCTGCAGCGGGCGTACGAATACCAGCCGGACGATTACGAGGAACTGGTCGAACTGGACGGCATCGGGAAGGGTTCACTCAGGGCACTCGCCCTCATCGCCGAACTCGTCTACGACGCTGAGACGGCACGCGAAGATCCGGCGAAGTACTCCTACGCGCACGGCGGGAAGGACGGCACGCCGTTTCCGGTCGACCGGGAGCGGTACGACGAGTCGATCGACCACGTCCGCACGGCAGTCGAGGGGGCGGGCGTGGACCGGGAGACGAGACAATCGATGCTTTCCCGGCTCCGGGAACTCGATGCGCGGCGCTGAGCGGACAAATAGCGAGTGGGGCGGCCGGCCCGCGACGATACAGGGTATTGCCACGAAACGGTAATCGACACAACCCCTTTTTGCGTCGATGAATCCTGTGTAACCATGAAGCGACTGGTAGTACTTTCGGTCGTGGCGTTGCTGGTCGTCTCGGCCGGCTGTGGCATGACCAGCCAGGCGGCCAACGACGCGCGCAACGAGGAGACGACCACGCTCACGACCACGACCGGGAGCGGGAGCAACCCCTCCGATACGGCCCCCGTCGGGGCCATGCTCCCGGAGGGCTATTCCCAGCAGGGGATCGATGACCCGGCGACCGCCGTCGAGCAGCACAAAGCCGCCCTGAACAATGCCTCGTATCGCACCCAATACCAGGCCCAAGAGCAGGAGGGGAACGCCTCGAAGCTCGTCCGGGCCGTCCTGACCAACGTCTCACTCGAGTCCGATCAATTCTATCAGACGGTCTACGGTCCCGGCGGCGAGGTGACCCGCGAGGTGTTCCAGGCCTCGGACTCGCGGACGACCCGAACCGTCGGCCCTGACGGCGACGCCGAGATCTCCACCGAGGAGAGGCCCTTTGCGGTCACGACAGGGATGCCCGAGAACCGGAGTCTCGAGGAAGTGTTGAGTAAGCTCGAGATCTCGGGCGTGGAACCCCGGACGATGGGCGGGGTTACCTTCATCGAGTTCACCGTCAGCGGCTACGAGGGCAAGACGGTCGAAACGAGTCACTTCTTCATCTATCCCTCCGGTCGTATCCGGGTCCTGATGGTCCAGTTCGAGGACGGCCAGTTCACCTACATGAGCTTGCAGCAGGGACAGGTGACGGTCCAGCAGCCCGAGTGGGCCGGAAGCGGGTCCGCGGATAGCTGACCGAACCCGACTCCCGGGACCAGTAACCGATTCGACAGGGATTTTGCCCCCACCGTCCCATTCATCAACAGAAGATGGGCACGGACGTACGAGAGGTCCACGTCCAGGACCTCGCCGACGTGATCGGGACCGAGTATCCGCCGACGGATCTCGCCGACGTGTTTCGACGCTTCGAACTGCCACCGGACGTCGTCCACGCGGCCGAATCCGACGTACCCGAAGGGCTCCGGAAGCTGGCTGGAACCGGGTCCCTCCGGCCGGTGTTGGCCCACATCGTCGAGAACGCAACGTGGTCGCCAGACCAGCGGGCGTCCCTCGAGGCCGCATTCGCCGGCTCACCACTTTCAGTGCGGGAGACCGAGGAGGGCGGACTCGAACTCCACCAGCGCATCGTCGGGGCCGCCGAGCGGACCGTCGGCGACAAGCGGGCCTACTTCGAGGAAGAGGCGCCCAGCGTAATCTTGACACAGATCGAGGCCGCGGAGGCGAATTTCGGGCAGGGCGATTACGACCTCGCCGCCGCCGAGATCCGTCGTGCGATGGATATGCTGGTCGTGGCCGGGTTCGAGGAAGCCCTCGAGGAACTCGCCGAAGCGGAGTACATCAGTCTCGGTGACGAACACGAACATTCCGACGCGACGCTCCTCTACGTGACTTACGGGTACTGCTCGTTCCTGGGCGCGGACCCGCAGGCCAAAGGATTCGAAACGTCCCGGCTGCAAGCCGAACTCGCACTGGTCCTCGGCGAGGAGGTCCTCTACTTCCTGCTCCAGACGATGGCCGCGGCCGAAGCGGACGGAGTCGACCTCTCGTACTGGGAACGGCCCTAGCCGACTCAGAAGGTCTCGACGTCGGAATCGGAGGGGGTTCCATCGACGGGTTCTGCCCTAGCGAACCGTGGCCCGACGCTGACGACCTCCACGGTCACGCTCTCACCGATCGTGGTGTTCGGGACAAAGACGACGTAGCCGCCCTCGACGTAGGCGATGCCGTCACCTTCCTCTCCCTTCGAATCGATCTCCACTTCGAGTACGTCACCTTCGTCGACCGGGGGGCCGGACCGCTCCGACCCCGAGTCCCGTCGGGAGCTGCGCCGATCTTCCTCCGTCGAAAGCACACCGAATCGATAGACTGAACCGACATCCAGTGCGCCGACGTCGAGTTCTCGTTCCGGAATCGTGATCACGTACTCCCCGTTCGAACGTTCGATCTCCGCCGAAAACATCGCAAGCAGGTCATTTACAGTCATTATCGGTATCTCCGACTTGGGAGACACGGGTTTCAATTTTTCCCTTTCGGCGGAAGGAAGGAGCTGCGCCGCTCACGCCGGCGCACTGGGACCGCCCAAGCGACGCCGCGTTCCTACTCTAGGGCCTCGACCAGCGCTTCGACCTCCGCGTATCCGTCCTCGAGGACGTTCTGGCCGTGTGTCAGGAGGACCACGTCGAACTCGTAGTCCAGCAGCGTGGGAATGCTCCGGAGCGTCAGCGAGTCGTCGTTGTTCAGCTCGGCAGTCAGGGGCGCGAGTTTGCCCGGCCAGTCTCCCTCCGCGCAGAACGGCGAGTCACTGCCACAGACCGTGTCGCCGGCCACGAGGACCTCACCATAACGGTAGGCCATGTTGTCGGGGGTGTGACCCGGGACCGAGATCGTCTCGATGCCCCAGTAGGTCTCGCCCGCTTCCAGGAGCTGGTCGGCCTCGATGTCCGCCTCGGCGAGGAAGTCCGCGTCGCCAGCCGGGACGGCCACCTCGAGATCAAACGCATCCCGGAGCGCTGGCACCCCGCCGTAATGGTCGATGTCCCCGTGCTCGACAATTACGACGTCGATGTCGTGATCCTCGATGGCGTCCAGGAGGTCCGCGGCCGTCTCCGCAGTGCCGCTGCCGAAGAGCACAGTGGCCGCCTCGGTCTCGAGGACCTGCACCGTGAGCGGTTCGTCGTAGCCGCCGTAACTCCAGGGGATGTCGTAGGAATGTACAGTATCTGTTACGTCCATACCGCTATCTCCGCCGCCAGTGACAAAAAGGTCCCCTGTCGCGGAGAAATGAGCCGGGCAGCCCGACCGGAGCCAGCGGACATTATATACTGCGTGCACGACCGCCCACCTCCGCACCGGCAGCCACTCGGATGCCCGCTACTCAGTGCCATACCGTGACTCGATTTCTGCCCACACCTCGTCCATCTGCTCACTGGTCATGGCTACCAGACGGGACAGCTCCGCGTCGGCATCTGGGAACAAGCCCAGTTCGTGTGTGGCGTGCATAGCCGAGGCGTGGTACACGTTCCAGGAGCCGTCTGTCTCCCGTTCGTAGACGACGGTGGTGCAGGGGAACAGGCCCGCGATCCGCGGATCGAGATCGACGGCGTCGCGGGCTATCGCAGCGTGACACACCAGGATCATCGCCGTCCGCGAGACGTCATCACCGAGGTGCCCGGCGACCAGTTCGTCGATCCGTGTCCTCGCGATCGTTTCGAAGCCGGCCAGTTCGTGTTCGAGTTGCACGGCCAACACGAGGTCCTCGAAGGTTCCCTCGGTGGGACGAGCGACCCGAAGGTGTCTGGCGGAGCGGGCGGTCGCGCCGCGGTCGGGCGCATCGGAGCGATCCCGGGTCATGCCCGCATTATGTGAATGTGCACTTCAACCGCTCGCTCCTCGCAGCACTGGCCTCAACTATCAGCGAATCCCGCGGGGGCCAGCGCGGTTAGGGTGGTGGCCGTGGAACACGTGACCATGCCGGCCCCCACCGACCGGAATCGGCTCGACGAGGAGGCGAGCCCATACCTCCAGGCCCACGCCGACAACCCCGTCCACTGGCAGCCATGGGACGATCTCGCCCTCGAGGCGGCCGAGGAGCGGGACGTGCCCATCTTCCTGAGTATCGGGTACGCCGCGTGTCACTGGTGTCACGTCATGGCCGAGGAATCCTTCGAAGACGAGTCCGTTGCGGCGCAGTTAAACGAACATTTCGTCCCGGTCAAACTAGACCGGGAGGAGCGACCCGACATCGACAGCATCTACATGACCGTCTGCCAGGTCACAAACCGCGCCGGGTGTGGCTGGCCGCTTTCGGTCTGGCTCACGCCGGACGGGGACCCCTTCTACGTCGGGACGTACTTCCCCCCTGAGTCCAGACAGGGGCAACCCGGCTTCGCCGACCTCCTCGACCGCCTCGCTCGCGAGTGGCGGGAGAACAGGGAGGAACTCGAATCAAGGGGTCGTCAGTGGATGGCCGCAGCCCGTGGGCAACTCGAGTCCACGCCCGCGCCGGCCCAGGAGCCGCCAGGTTCGGACCTCCTCGAGACGGCGGCCTCCCACCTGGTCCAGCGGGCAGACCGGACGTACGGTGGGTTCGGGACCGGACAGAAGTTCCCCCAACCGTCGCGCCTGGACCTCCTTGCGTTCGCCGCCTCGCGAACCAGCAACCAGGACGCCGAGACCGTCATGGTCGAGACTCTCGACGCGATGCTCCAGGGCGGACTGCGCGATCACCTCGCCGGGGGCTTCCATCGATACTGCGTCGATCGGGAATGGGTCGTGCCACACTTCGAGAAGATGCTCTACGATAACGGGACCATCCCACGGTCCCTGCTGAACGGCTTCCAGCTCACCGGCCAGCAGCGGTACGCGGATGCGGTCGAGGAGTCCTTCGAGTTCCTTCGGGGTGCGCTCGGCCATGGAAACGGGGGCTTCTACAGCACGCTCGACGCCCGCAGTCCGCCGCCCGGTCACGCGGAGGGGGCGGGTCGGGGAGTTGAAGGTGCGTATTACGTCTGGACGCCCGAGACAGTAGAGCAGGCTATCCGCGAAAATGTGGGGTTAGCGTCGGAGCGCGACCAGGTTACCACCGACGGTCCTGACCCGGACCTGCTCACTGATCTCGTGATGGACAGGTTTGGGATCACCCAGGCAGGCAATTTCGAGGGCGAGACAGTGCTCACGCTCGCCACGACGGTATCCGACCTCGCCCGCGAGTACGAACTGGACGAAGAAACCGTGACTCGATCCCTCACAACCGGTGAGCAGCGCTTGCTGGCTGCGCGAGAAGAGCGCCCCGCGCCGCCACGGGACGAGAAGATCCTCGCGGGATGGAACGGGCTCGTGATCGACGCGCTCGCGGAGGGGAGTCTCGTCCTCGGTGCGGACCGCTATGCCACCTGGGCGACGGAGGCACTCGAATTCCTCCGTGAGACGCTCTGGGACGGTCAGCGGTTGTGGCGGCGATACAAAGCACCTGGCTCGGAACGCGGCACGTCGGCGGAGTCTCCCGGGGACACCAGAAGCGATGGGACCGAAACCGTGGCGAAACGGTCAACAGACACCGAAACGTCTTCACTCGAGGAGGCACCGCCGGGCGTGAAGGGAAGGGGAATGCTCGAGGACTACGCGTTCCTCGCCAACGGCGCCCTCTCCGTGTACCAGACGACGGGTTCCATCGAGGCGCTCTCATTCGCCCTGGACCTCACCAGGGCGATGAAGGACCGCTTCTGGGATCCGGAGCGAGGAACCCTCTTCTACACGCCAATCGACGGGGACCAGCTCCCCGTACGACCACAGGAACTCGCGGACAGGTCCACGCCGTCCAGTACCGGCGTGGCCGTGCAGGTGTTCCTCGCGATGGATGCGTTCGCGCCGGATGCCGACTTCGACGGGGTCGCCGAACGAGTCCTCCGGACCCACGCCGAGACGCTACAGGACAACCCAATGAACCACGCGAGCCTGGTCCAGGCAGCCGAGATCCAGACCAACGGCCACCTCGAGATCACCATCGCTGCGGAATCGATCCCGGCCGCCTGGCGCTCGACTATCGGGGCCCGATATCTGCCGGATCGTCTCCTGGCCCCCCGGCCGGCCACGGAATCGGGCCTCGACGCCTGGCTCGAAACACTGGGACACGAGGAGGCGCCCCCGATTTGGGCGAATCGTGAGACACGAGATGGTCCGACCGGGTACATCTGCCGGACGGCCTGCTCCCCGCCGGTCACGGCACTGGACGAACTGGTCGAGTGGATCGACGAGTACACATTGTAACCGGGATATCCCGCCAGATACGAATATCGAGGGACGGGAGGCCCGTCGAGCGACAGGCCCGAACAGCCCACGGATCCAATATATCTTCACCGACACGTTCTGTCCGCCGCCCGTCAGACCGAATTCCTCGCCCCTGGGACGGCTGCGAGCCCTCTACAGGTGGTTAGGGTGCTGATATATTTGGCGCTGAACGGTTGCCACCAACCTATTTCTGGATGGCCGGTGTGGGTACAGCCATGAGCTTGCTCGGGTCGGACTCGAGTAGCAAGGAACGCTACTTCGAGTGCCGGCAGTGTGGGACGACTGTCGACGCCCGGACGGTCGCGTGTCCGGCCTGTGGTTCCCGCGATATCGCCGAATACGAGCTGGTCTGACCACTCGGGGCGTTGCTCGAGGCCGAAATCAGCTGGCGCTTGCGTCGCCGAGAGCGGTCGGACCAACCCAACCCGATTGCGTTCCTGGTGCCTGGATCGGGTTGTATCCAGGCGGACCCACCACTGTTGCGGTGCGTCTGTGAGACCGCTATCCTGGTACTGGAGACGGCCGCGCCGCCTGTATCGTCTACCTGATAAATAAGGCCACTATTATATAGAAACGCGGAGTTGTCAGGCTGGGGCCGAACTCGTGGTACAATGCGATGGCCAACGTATCTACATTCGTATACGAGATGCTTCCTTGTACAGCCAGGGCCGAGAGCTGGCCGTTGGAGGTCCGCTGGCTGGGTACCCCGGGCCATTGAGGAATTGCGGCCGGCCGCTCGCAGGGAACTCAGGTGAACAGTGGCAGCTCGACTCGTCGCGGAGCCAACTGGACACTGGCAGTCCGGTATGAAAACGTTCAAGATTATTAGCGCGGAATATTTCAGTATGCGGATGACCTGTAGGAATTCGCGGCGGATCCACGCTGCAGGCCGGTCGTGTCCGGGGCGGGACGGGCGAATCGGTCATCCGACGCTGGAGGACTATCCACAATGGCAGGGAATCCACTACGCGAGTCGCTGACGGACGAGGACGAGTTCACCGTCACCTGGGAACTTGTCCCGGGCCGCGGGGCGACGGAACCACAGCAGGAAGCCGTGATGGCCGACGCGGAACGTGCCGCCGAGGGCGACGTGGTCGATGCGGTCTCGATCACCGAGAATCCGGGCGGGTCGCCGGCGTTATCCGCTGAGTACCTCGGCATGAAGATGCGGGAACTCGGCGTCGAGCCGTTGGTCCATTTCACCGCCAAGGACAAAAACCGGAATCAGATCGAGAGCCTGCTCCACGGCCTCGAACGCGAGGGAGTGCGAAACGTCCTGATCATGAGCGGGGACCACCAGGACGACGCCTTCGAGGGCCAGGCGAAACCTGTCTACGACCTCGACCCCGTCCAGTTGCTCGATTTGATCTCGGACATGAACGACGGGATGGCGTTCGTCGACTCCTTCGGGCGCTCCCAGGAACTCGAGGCCACCGAATTCTTCCCGGGTGCCGTCGTCTCTCCGTTCAAGCGCCTCGAGGCCGAACTCCTCCCACAGTACTGGAAACTCGAGAAGAAGGTCGAGAAGGGAGCCGAATACATCATCCCCCAGGTGGGTTACGACGCGCGGCGGTTCCACGAACTCCTCCAGTACGTCGAGGAGACGGGGATGGACGTGCCCGTCATCGGGAACCTCTACGTCCTCGATTACGGGTCAGCCCGGGCCATGAACAGTACCCGTATCCCGGGTGCGATGGTGACCGACGATCTCCTGGCGGAAGTCGAGGCCGAGCAGGAACACGACGACGATGGGAAACAGGCCCGATTGGACCGGGCGGCCAAGATGTACGCCTGGATGAAGGGCATGGGCTTCGCCGGCGTCCACATTGGGGGTCACAGTGCAGATTACGCCGACGTCGAATACGTCGTCGAACGCGGCGAAGAACTGGTCGATGACTGGGAGTCGCTGCTGCCGGAGTTCGAGTATCCACAGGAGGACACGTTCTACTACTACGAGCGGGACACGGAGACCGGACTGAACACCGGGACCCACACGCCTCGTGACGAACCGGCCTCGCAGGGGGTCGCCTACAGGGGATTCAAGGTCGCCCACGAACTCATGTTCGAGCCCGACGCGCCGCTCTTCGGGCCGATGCGGTGGACGGCTGCGAAGGTCGACGATTCCTGGATGGAAGGGCCGTACGAGGGCTTCGAGCGCATCGCCAAGACCATCTCGAACGACTGCCAGGAGTGTGGGAACTGTGCGCTGTTCGATCTGGCCTATCTCTGCCCGATGTCCCAGTGTCCCAAGAACGAGCGCAACGGGCCCTGCGGGGGCAGTCAGGACGGCTATTGTGAGGTGTACCCCGAAGAGCAGGAGTGCATCTACGTGCGGGCCTACCGACGCTTGAAGGCTGACGGTGGAGTGGCCAAGGCGGAGGCACAGCTCCGGGATACCTACATCCCGCCGCCGGACTGGGAACTCGAAGGCACCTCCTCCTGGCTCAACTTCTTCCTGGGCCGGGATTACGCCAGCAAGAACCTCGGGATCGAACCTCCCGAGGAAGAGTAGTTCCTCCGCCGTAATCGGGTGGCTACTCGGCGGAGACGTCCGCCGGTTCCGACTCGAGTGCCTCTCGCTCGCCCTCTTCGACCGTCGCCTTGAGTTCGGCTTCGATCTCGTCACGGCCGCGCTTGAACTCGCCCATCGCCTGCCCGCTCGACCGCGCCAGTTCCGGGATCTTGTTCGCGCCGAAGAGGAGCACGGCGATGAAGAGGATGACCATGAGTTCCATGCCGCCGGGCATCCCGACGAACGCGAAATATGTTTCGAACATTGACACCTGCTCGTACTGCAGTCGGGGAGATAGGTATAGCGAGGCTACCTCGCTGGGGGCGTGGGTAGGGTCGCCGTAATTGGCTTCTCTCACTACCCGACGATGGAGTCCGCCTGGTCGTCCCAGCGATAGATCCCGATCCAGCCCGCTCCGTCGACGACGATCAGATGGCCCAGGTAGGGGATGATCACTCTCGCCGTTCGCTCGGATGGAGAACGGACGGTTCCATTGAACAATCGATCGAGCGACGACGGCTCGATGACCTCGGACAGCGGAGGTGCGTCCGCAGGGTCCATCCCGTTCACTTCGCAGGCGGCCAGGACGACGGTGGTACTGATGGTCTCCGGTCCCGACTGGTCGTAGTCGGTCCGGTAGAGTTCGTCGCGGGGCTCGTCGGTGCGTCGCATGTGGTCACCCTGCCGGTGGGTCAGTTGGTCGGCCATCGCCACATATATTCGGTGAGTATTTGACGACGGGTACCCGGGGTTCCAGGCGCTCTCGTGGGCGGGCGCTGTCTCGTCGCCCGCGATCAGGAGTGGCCACATTATATAGTGTAGCTAACCCGCCGGGGGCGGTACGGAAGGACAATCGATTGAGGCCATCTCTATCGGTCCCGTGCAGTGGCCAGTATGCGGCCACTGTGAGTCCGGGGCGCGGGTCGTCACAACTCACGATCCGGTGGAATCGCCGGTTCCAGACCCACTCCCGTCAGTCGAATCGTCGCTGGTCGCATCACTGTCCGGGCTGGAACCGTCGTTCGTATCCCCATCCGTGGTGGAACTGTCATTCGAATCGGTATCAGTCGTGGATCCATCGCCCGAATCGCTGTCGGTGGTGGAGGCATCGCCCGGATCGCTGTCGGTCGTGGAGCCATCCGTCGTCGCATCGTCGCTTCCTCCATCGCCCGTCGTGTCCGTCGTGCCGGTGGTGTCCACTGCTGCCCCCGAGTCGGACGTGGAGTTCGTCTCACCGCTGTCGGTGCTCGTCGGGTTGGTGTCGCCGCTGTCGGGAGTCTGATCCGGCTCCGTGGTCGTACCGTTCGTCTCGCCCGTAGCCGGGGCCGCCACCGATTCGTTCGTCTCGGTCCCTGTGTCCACGGTGCTGTTCGTCGGGTCGGTCGGGTCGGCCGTCGAGTCGCTCGTCGCGTTCCCCTCGACGGTTCCGTTCGTGGATCCTGGGGCTGTCTGGTTGGTCACGAGCGTCCCGTTCGTCACCGCGCTGTCGGTCGTGTTCGTTGCGATGGTGCCGTTTACCGGCTGGTCACCCGTCGCGTTCGTCTCGACGGTTCCGTTCAGGGGAACCGTCACGTTCGTTTCGAACGTGGTGTTCGTCGACCCGTTGGCGGTCGTGTTCGCGACCGTCCCGTTGGCGCCGTTCTGATCGGCGAGAACGACCGTCGTGTTGTTCGACGGGGCCGCGCCGGTCCCGTTCGTAAACCCGCTCGATAGCGAGGAGTTGTTGGTCGTACCAGCGCTCGTCACCTGGGTCACCTCGGTCTCGAGATAGACGGTCCTGCTCGAGAAGTGCTCGAGAGTGAACACGAGCCAGGTCGTCCCGTTGGCGGTGCTGACAGCATACTGGAGTGCTGACCCGTCCTCTAGCGTGATCGTCACCGCTGCGAGCGAGCCGACCCCGATGGCGTCGAGCAGCGACGCTTCCGCCACGGCGAAGGTGAGCGGCTGGGTCGCGTTCGATTTGATCACGAGGGCGTGTTTGTTGGGTGCCTCGCCACCGAGTTTCCACGTGAGATCGCCGCCTGCAAGGGTCGTCCACTCCCCAGGCGTGGCTCCCTCGAGATCGAGGACGTAGTCGGCCTCAGTCAGCGACTCGACGGAGAACTGCGTCAGCGTGGACATCTCGACCGTGACCTGCTCGTCGTCGGAGAGGAAAGCAGCCGTTCCGAACCCGGCAGCCGCCGTCGCCACGAGAAGCCCAATGACCGCGAGGATGACGATGAGGCGGTTCATGCCACTTGTCCCGGTACCGCTACTCCCCGTCCGGGAGCGCTCACGAGTCATGGTCTTCCACCTCCTCGATCGAGCCCCGACCTGTGGGGTCGACCTTGGACCCCTCGTACGTGTACACGACGCCATCGTTCTCGACGTAAAGTGCGGTCATCGTCGCCGTCTCTGGCTCCACCTTCGCTCCGTTCCCGAGCCGGGCCCGCAGTGCCTCGAGGTCATGGACGGGCACGACCGGGGCGTCGGCGATGGACGTGGGCAGGTCTACGGGCTCGCCGCTCGCGACAGCGAGTTCCCCGCCGTCCGGGACCGAGCGTGCGACATTACCGGAGCCGGGCAAAGATGCAACATCACCGTCGGTCTTGGCTCGGTACTGAAGCGCCGCGAGATAGAGGAAGGATCCGCCGGCTGCCACGGCCGCGGAGACGGACCAGGGCTCCAGGACCGAGTACGCCACCCAGATCGTGTAGACCGACACGACCCCCAGGACCGCGATGGCGACGCTAAGGTCGGTCTGGTCGATTGACACCACACCGTCGCCGGCCCCCTGGTATGCCGGCTCGACGGTCGAGGCTCCTGGCTCAGCCACTGTCCCGGTCGAAGAGTCCATCTCCGGAGTGCCCGTCACAGCGGTGGCTTCGGCGTCTGTTGTCTCGATTCCCTGTGTCGCAGTCTCCTCGGTCGCCGATTCCCGACCACCTCGGGCAATGATCCACACCTCGTTCAGGATGAACGCGCCCAACGGGAGGCCCACCAGCACCAGGAATCCAAGGGACGTGTTGGCGAACTGAATAATGTGACCCATGTACGGGACGCCCACCAGCACCGGGCCGACGGTCGGAAGGGTAACGGTGGGGACCACCCCAAAGACGGCCGACCCCGCCACCAGGGCCTGATCCGGGTCTTCGTTGGCGTCGCCAGCTGTGCGGAGCAACACCCCGCTCGGGACGTCGTCAGTCTGTATCACTTCGATCACACGGTGGGTCGTCGGGATACTGGTCCCCTCGCGACTGTAGGTGACCACGTCGCCCGCCGCTATCGTGGCGGGATCGACCGCGTACACGAACACGACGTCACCCGGCGAGATCGCCGGCTCCATGCTGCCGCTGAGCACCACGTAGCTACCTTCCGCTCCGGCGAGTGCTGGGAACGCGTAGATGACGAAGGGGACGACCAACGCTACCAGCAGGACCATCCCGGCCGCCTTCAGTGCGAGTCCGAGACGGGGCTGCCAGGTCTCGGCGAGCCCGTCGAACCGTCCCTCCTCACTCATGGCATCCTCCTGGCGGTCACGGCGGATAGGTATGGAGCGTCTAGCCTGCCCGGCCTCGCTTCTCCACGAGTGAATCTCATAGCCAGGCACCCCCTACCTCGCCCTCGGTGCTGTTCGACTGAGGGGCGAGGTCCTCGGCGTCGTAGACGAGTTCCTCCCGACCACTCTTGACGACGACGCGGCAGATGTCGGGCCCAGGGTCGCCGTTCTCGTCCAGGATTTCGAATGCCAGGCTCGCTGCTTCCCCGTCCGGATTGAGCGTCACGTCGGTGACGTGGATGTCGTATCCGGTGTCCTCGCAATCGTCATCGACGGGAAGGTCGTAGATCCCCGGCTCGATCCAGTTCTCACCGATCCCCGCGGTATTCAATGCCGGACACCCGCTCGGGTACGCCTCCGAGAGCTCCACTTTGCCCAGCAAAGCGGGCTCGGCGTCAGTACACGTCCAGACCTCGATGAAGCTGATCCCGCGCCGCTCGACGGTGCATTCCCGGGCCGCAAACGGGCGCACGCTACCGTCGTTGTGCCGACACTGGATGGCGCCGAACTGGAAGGTAAACGTCAGACTCTCACCGGCGTATTGCTCGACCCCCGGCTCGTTGGGAAAGGACCAATCGAGCGTGATACACGCCGTTTCCTCGCCAAGCAAACACTGGTCGGTGAGCTTCACGCCAGTCGCAAGGTCCAACAGGACCTCGAAAAGCGGCCCGTCGAACCGCTTCTCCACGGTCCCGTCACAGTCTCGGTCGTAGGTGACCTCGACCTGGATCGCTCGCTCCAGGGCCTCGTCCGGGCACGTCGAGCCGAGCCAGATCCAGGCCGGGTTTCCGGTCTGCGTGAGGACGATTTCCTCCGTGCCACTGTCCCCGGGTTCCAGATCCGGGAACTCGAACGTAATCTCGCCGTCGCCGGTCGTGGTACAGTCCCCGCCCACACAGTCCATCTCGAGGTCGAGGGCCCCGGCCTGGAGCGAGTTCTCGAACCGCTCCTCGTCGGAGAGGTAGGCAAAGGTGCCCGCCCCGGAGAGCGCACCGACCGAGCCGATGGTTCCGACCGCACCGAGGACCTCTCGCCGCGAGACTGCGAGTCGTCGCCGGTCGCTCATGACTCGGCCTCCGTGAAGGGGTTCGTCGACTCGCAGGTCACGGCCCGGAACGCAAGGTCGAAGGTAACCGAATCGGTCTGGACGAGGTTGCCCGTTTGCGCCGGCAGCGCCCAGTTGAATCCGAAGCAGTGGCCCTCTCCCACGCCGAGGCAGCCGTCATCGGTGAGCAAGACCCCCTCGGAAAGGGCGTCGAAGACGGTCTGCATGGAGCCTTCGGGACCGACGCGGGTGTCAGTAAGCCAGAATTGGCCGTCACAGCCCCCGATGATCCCATCGTCGTTGAAGAAATCGACCTGCAGCGCGTCGGCGAGGTCCCCTGCCTGGTCCCCGGTCGCCGTCTCGTCCTCCGCGGGGTCTTTCAGTTCGGGCTCGGTGAACCCGTTCTCGGCATTCCCACTGAGCGCCGGACGGAACCAGACCGCCATCGGCTGCTCGTCCGACAATGCCTCCGCTCGCAGGCCGATGATGACGGAGCCCGAATCGCCGGGCAAGATGTTCCCAAGCGTGACAATGGGTCCGGTGGCCTGTGGGACGTACAATGGGTCGAGATCCGGATCGGTCACGATTGTGGCGTTCGTCTCCGTGGAACCGTTCGTCGCCTCCTGGAAGTCGCCGTTGTACGTTTCGTACCAGGCCACGCTCAGCCGGCCACCTTCGGTATCGGACTGTGCGTACGTGAAGTGGGTGTAGGGCGGTTCGCGACCCCGGACAGCCTGAGACCCGAACGCGACCGCTCCGACCGCGCCGAGGCCTGCGAGGACCGTCCGTCGATTATATGTCCGTGTCATGTGGCTCCCTGTTCGTGACAGTCCGTGGGATTTGAGACCGACACTGCTCCCGGTGGGACCTCTTCGTTCACTGCTCTGTCAATCGCTGGAACGACGGTTATGTATGCGGTTCCTACCCCCGGAAAGTCCGCGCTCTGGGTGTCCGTATCGTGTTCTCGCGTGGCGCGAATCCGCCGTAGGGTGTGGCTGCATGTGAGTTCTGGGGCTACTGTGGCGTGATCCGTGTGGCTCCGGGCACACGAGGTGTCGTCGGCTCGTGGCTGTCCAGGCGGGGACCCATCGGCGGAGTCGAACCGCCCGTGTCACCCGGCATCGGTCCTCCGTCAAGCCAGGCGAGGGTGCGATTACGATTCGACCTGGGGTGACTCGGGTTCCTGGCCACTGCCGTCGTTGTGGCGGGCCTGTTCGGTGTAGAATCCCAGGTCGAAGGACACGGAATCGGTCTGGACCTGGTTGGCGTGATTCACGGGCAACCACCATTCGAATCCGACGTAATGGCTGGTGCCGGCGCCGCTGAACGCCTCCCGGTCCGGATCGTTCTCGGGGTCGCCGAACTCGTGGAACTGGGTCGATGGGTCCCCGTCTAGCGGGATGCCGCGGCCCTCGTTGCCGCCGAGCGCGAGCAGCGCCTCGCGTAGTGTGCCGTAGAAGAACACCTTCTCCGTGAAAGAAAGCACGGCGATGGTGTTCGCGGCCGCCGCGAGGTTGCTGAACTCCACGTTCAGCGCGTCGGCCTGCGAGGTCGCGATCTCGTTGCGGAGGTACTCGAGGGTCTCGACCTCGGGGTCGTTCTCCGCGACGTTCCGGACCGCCACGGTGACGATCCGGGTGCCGCCGTCGCCGATCTGCTCCGCCGTAATCGCGGTCTCTGCTTTCTCCGCCGGCGAGATGCCGCCCTGGGGCGTGTCGATGCCGGCCGCGTCGTAGCCAGGATCGGCCGGGTCGAGCGTGAAGCTCTCGCCCCGCGGTGCCGTGTAGGAGACGCCGGTCGACGTGTAGGTCTCCGACGTGTAGTTCGGACCGCCGTCCGTGAAGACCACGATTGCCTTGTCTGCGCCCGCGCGAGCGCCCTGGCTCGTGTCATTTACTAGTTGGTCGGCGATGTCCAGCGCCGGCGGCAACGGGGTGTTACCGCTTCCCGCGTTGGGAAGCCCGTTCACGGAGCTCTTCAGGTCCGAGACGGTGTCGGTGAGGGGATCGAGGACCGAAATGGAGTTGTTGCCGAACCGCACGAGCCCGGCCTTGATGTCGCCGCTCAGTGTGTCGATCGCGTCGATGAACTCGTTCACCCCGGCCTTGAGGAGCGGCATTTCGGTGCCGCTGATCGAAACCGAGGTGTCGACCAGGATCACGAGGTCTAGTTCCCCGACGAACTCCTCGATCTGGTTGTCACCGTCGTCGTACCACATGCGGGTCTGTATCTCGTCGAGCAGTTCGATCGTCGATTGCTCGATCTCTTCGAACGTGGAGTCACGCGTGAGGTCGCCATCGAAGGTGCTGTTCTCGTCGGGATCCGAGGCCTCGGGCTCCGTGTCCTCGTTCTCGCTCGCGCCCGCGAGGGCACCGTTCATCCAGACGTAGCCCGGGTTATCACAGAGATGGAAGCTGAACGTGATCTCGCCGAAGTCGCCGGGCTTCACGTCGTCGATATTGATGAGGGCGTCGCCGGGCTCGGTCGTCTGACCGGCGAACGTGCCCTCGGTTCGAAGCCGGGAGAAAAGGCCAGGTGCCTCGGGTCCGACGTCCGTGAGGAGGTCACACGCGAACTCGTCGTCGAACTCGTCCTGGATGCCATCCTGTGCGCCTCCGTTCAGCAACCCATCGGGGTAGGCCTCGACCGAGGTGGCGTTCCAGAGATCGTCCTTCGCGCTCGCCGGGTCCTCGCCCGTGAACCGAAGGAGGATGTCCCTTGCGTCCGGGTTCGTGACCGGCGCCGGGAGCACGTAGTCGGCCTCCTCGAGGGTCGTCATCTCCGCGAACTGGGCTTCGTCCGGCGACCAGTCCGAGTAGTGCTCCTCCCAGTCGACCTTCATGTCGAGGGAGCCAGCCACGATGGTATTGTTCTCGAACGTCTCCTCGTCGCTGAAGAACGCCGTGGTGCCCAAACCCGCCCCCGCGGAGGCGAGTCCCACGGCGCCGAGTCCACCGAGGACGCGGCGTCGGGAAAGGGTAAACCGGGAATCGTCTTGTGTCATGGTTGATGGCCCGTCCGTCTGTGACGGGCGGAAACCCACCGGCGGAGTCGAACCGCCGTCGGTCACCGGAATGGGTGTGGGGGAGAGGTCGGCAGCAGCCGACTACGTGGGCGTGCTCTCCGGTGCCTGACCGCTACCGTCGTTGTGCCGGGCCTGCTCGGTGTAGAAGCCCAGGTCGAACGTGACGGAGTCGGTCTGGATCTCGTTGGCGTGGTCGACGGGGAGCCACCACGCGACGCCGATGGCGTTGGTCGTGGAGTTCACGAATGGCTCGCGGGCCGGATCCGAACCATCTGCGAGTCCGTAGTTGGCGTCGACCATCCCGTCACCGTTCGTGTCGTCGCCAGTAATCTCCGTGAATGGCGTCGCACGGATACCGTCGAGCGGGATTCCGTGCTCGGTACCGACGAGGGACAGGAGATCGCCGAGCGAGCCCTGGAAGAAGCACTCCTCACCGGCCAGGATCTGACCGATCTGTGCGAAGATGGCTTCGGCCTCGTCGATGTCCTCGGCCAGGTAGGCGTACTGCTCCTTGGGCGAACTGGCCATGTTCTCCATGAGCTGAGCCAACGAAGAACCCGCGGCGACACCGTAGGCGATGGTGTACAGCTCCACACCCGCGCCCTTGAGGGCAGTCGCCTCATCCAGCGGATCGTCGCTGCCGTCGTTATCATCGTCCACGTTCGGCGATCCGTCCGACAGGAGAACGGTGATGTTCGGCGTGTTCGAGTCGCCCAGAACCGAGGGGACGATGTCGCTCACGTCGGGGTTCGTCGGGTCCAGGATCTCTCGAGCCGCGTTGATGCCACCCTCGATGTTGGTGGAACCCCCAGTGCCCAGCGCATCGATAGCACCCTTGACGACGGCCTTGTCAGTGGTCAAGTCCTGCACGAGAGTTTCTTGGGTCGCGAACTCAACGAGCCCGACCCTCACGCTCGGTCCGACTGCATCGACAAGGGCCTTCGCACCAGTCTTCGCATTGGCGATCTTCGAGCCACCCATGGAGCCGGACGTGTCCATGACGATGACGATGTCGGCTTCGCCACCACCCTGCGCGCCCGGTTCGTAGACGTTGTCGCCGTCTTCGTCGTACCAGACCATCGTCTGGATTGCCTCGAGCAGTTCGACCTCGCCGTTGAGCGGGTCGAGTTGGCCAGTCGAGGCGTTGATAATCTGGTCTTCGTCGGGATCGTTGAGTTCGGGTTCGGTCAGACCGTTCTCACTCGCGCTGACGAGCTCACCCTGGAGCCAGATGTACCCCGGGTTGTCACAGAGGTGCATGCTCAGGGTCAGTTCCCCGAAGTCGCCCGGCTTCACGTCGTCGAGATTGACGAGCGGTGCGACGTCGGGCTCGGCACCCTCGAGGAAGGCGTCGTAGTTG